>Ga0194113_10001634_pt1 | contig 30750 bp, 27 predicted proteins | sample TA2MahC200mmetaG_FD_146193 | JGI IMG/M metagenome (GOLD analysis project Ga0194113, IMG submission 146193) | Freshwater microbial communities from Lake Tanganyika, Tanzania - TA2015017 Mahale Deep Cast 200m | ecosystem: Environmental > Aquatic > Freshwater > Lake | place: Tanzania: Lake... | reverse complement strand
CTTTTCACCTCGCCTTCATTATACCTGAATAGGGCACGGCGTCAAGCGGATGTTTTCCCAGGGGTGCGTTTCACGTTGGGGCAGGTTTTCGGATTCGAGCCTTCAGGCGGTCTGGTTGTGAAGGGCGAGTGACCGGCTAAAGCCTCCAATCCAGCAATGCGAAGCCTTTGCCCCCAAACTAAAACACCCCCTTTTCCCAGGCTCAGCAGATCACAATTATGACTCACGCAAAGCCGCCAAGAACGCGAAAACCTCTTGTTCCACCTTGGCGTCTTGGCGTCTTTGCGTCTTTGCGTGAGAGTGGGGGTGAGGACTTCGGAGGCTTTCATGCGTCATAGTATGCCCCGCTTTTTCGGGCACTGGCCCATCATCATCGCGGTGGCTTTCGGCGCCATCTTGCTCGCCCTCGGCCTTTCGGCTGCGCCCGCGCCGGCCGGCCTCGCCGCGCCCCAGGCGCCGGCCGACGTCTGCCCCATCGTCCCGAACACGCCCAACTACACCCTGGCGGCCGGCGCGGTACGGCTCGACGGCGCTGAGGCGGCGGTGGGGACGATCGTGTCCGCGCTCAGCCCGCGGGGCGACGTGGTAGGCTGCACCGAGGTGAGCGAAGCGGGTCATTACGGCGCGATGTACGTCTACGGCGAGGACACCTCGGCCAGCCCGATCATCCCCGGCATGAGGGACGGCGAGATCATCGAGTTCCGCGTGGACGGCATCCCGGCCGTAGCGCAGCCCTCTCTCTACTGGAAGAGCGACACCCTGACGCACACCGTCAATCTGAGCACCGGCGCGACCGACGGCCAGTGCTCGTGGCTGGCGGCGAACTGGAACCTCTTCTCGTTCCGGCTCGACCCGGCCGTGCCCACCGTCGAAAAACTGCTCGGCCCCATCGCGGGCCGCTACTGCCAGGTGCGCGGGGAAAAGGCCTCCTACGACTGCACCCTCGATCCGGTCTATCGCAACCTGAAGGAGTTGGATCCCGGCCAGGGCTACTACCTGAAGCTGGAAGGGGGCGCGGGCGCCAACCTGCGCATCGAAGGGATGACCGTGCCCGTCACCACCCCGCTCCCGCTGCACACCTACTGGAACTGGGTCGGCTACCTGCCATCTGTCGCCCAGCCCATCACGACCGCACTCCAGAGCATCGCCGGCCGCTATCTGCTCGTGCTCAGCAAGGACAAGACCTACGACCCGCTGCACCCTGGGCTGAGCGACCTGTTGACGCTCGAACCCGGCCAGGGCTACCAGATTCGCGCCACCGAGGCCGTGACGCTGGTCTATCCGTCGGGGGTAAACGTGGCATACGTGCCAGGCACTTCGGAAAGTGCCTCGAAGTCCCGCGATAGCGGGGGGCACGTGGGCGCGACATCCTGCCCCACCCTCTCCCCCACCCCGTTCCTGACCCTGCTCTACGGCCAGGCGCGGCTCGACGGCGCGGCGGCCCCCGCGGGCGCGGTGATCGAGATCGTCACCCCGCGCGGCGAGGTGGCCGGCTGTACGGTCGTGCGCGAGGGCGGCGGGTACGGCTACGTTCACGTCTACGGCGAAGACCCGACCGATCCGCCCATCCCCGGCTTCCGCCCCGGCGAGCCGCTGGCGTTCCGCGTGAACGGCCGGCCCGTCGCCGCGCTCCCTGCGCTGGCGTGGCAGAACGATCGCGCGCCACACGCGGTCAATCTGGGGATGGATGGCCGGCCGGTGTATTTGCCGATGGTGGTCAAGTGACCTCTTGCGTTGTCCGATAGCCGAGGGGATAATCACAATACTGCAAAAGTCGCTATTGTCACCCTGAGCGGGTTGACCCCGTGAAGTCAGTGACGGCGAGAATCTAGCGAAGGGTCTCGTCTCAGCAGGAGATTCTTCGCTGGTGTCACGCCGTGCCGAGAGATCAGGGGCAGACCCGCTCAGAATGACAGTCAGCCAGGGAGACGGCCAATGGACGAAAAAACCTATCAGCAGTGGTGGCAACTGCACGTCCGCGTAGCCAGGAATGAGAGCCTGAACCGCTCAGAGCAAATCGAATATGACCGCGGGCTGCAAGTCCTCGACCGCGCGGAGAGGCAAGACCTTGAGCCTGGCGCCGCTGCTGCACTACGTCAGTTGCGAGCACAGATCGAGCAGTTACAGACGGAGAATGTCCAACTCCAGGCGAGAAGGGCGCGCCTGGATCGGCGCATCCGAACGTTGGAAAGAGCCTTGTGATGATCGAACCTCTCACCCTCGACCTGAAAACCTTCCACTGCACACTCCTGCGTCTCGATGACCACACCTACCGGCGTCTGAGACAGCACAGCGTCCCGATTTCTGAGAACACCGCACTTTACTGGGAGCTGGAGTTCCCGTTCCAACGGGATCCGAGCAGAGAAGACGAACGCCTCAGCCTGCCCAAAGCGTACGTCGCCCTGAAGACCTTATTCGGCCCCAGCGGTGACGCCTTCGACGATTGGAAAGGCTCGTTCGTGTTTGCGTTCTTCCTCAAAGTGGCGAAGGGCGATCAGAGTTTCGCCTATCTGCTGAACGTTCACGACCATCGGTGCAACATCGAATTCGACGTCTACAAAATCGCGCCGCCGGAAGCCGGATATGATACACATTGCTACCATGAGCCATTCGAAGCTGAGTTTTCACGGGCCGAGATTGATTATTTCATCGCCTATTTCTACGGCTTCCTGATCGGATTCTTCAAGGCGGTCAAGGAGCAGTACGACGAACCGTTCTTCAAGCAGGTCGGCTCGGAATCGGCCCTGTATGGCTTCCAGGACGGCCGGTTCTTCGAGGAGCAGTATCACGAGCCGGAGGAATATGAGGCGGCGGTCAAGGCCCACGCAGCGCACTGCAAGCCGACCGCGTGGCCCTCGCCCGATGAACTGCTTGACGAAGTTCAGGCGCGCCGCGCCGAACGGCTGCGCATGATCGAACACCTGGTAGCCGCGCTGGATCAAGACCTGCTGCAAGAAACCACGATCGTGCGCCAGTTGCAGGCAGCAAGCTGGCAGGCCGGCTTTCGCGCGGGCGGGGGTGCAGAGCGGATTGGATAAAGAAGATCTACGGGTGCTGGTTGGGGTTTCCGACCGCGAGACCTTCCGCGGCAGCGGCGGCCAGCAGATCATCGTCAGCGGATACGAACGTCAGAGGCGGCAGCTTGTTGTCTACGAGAGGTTTATTGACGGCCAGCGCACAGGCAAGGTGGATCGCATCATAGCCGCGCAGTTTGCGGCGACGGGTAAGCTAAATGGCCGCCTCGTTGCTCAATAATGATCTCGCTCGCCGGTTTGCCGCTTGCCTGGATGGGCGTTCGTCGCTTGCGCGCTGGCGCCGTGTCATAGGTTGCACTCGAGTCACGCACCACGAGCAAGCCTGTGGTTTCCCACAGCTTTTCCGCCTGTTGGCGCGGCGTGGGTTGAGTCTGCTCCGACCAATAGCGCAAGCCCAACTCGATGATCTCGGGCAGGCGATCCTTCAGGGGCAACAACCGGCCGGCCAGGTCTCCGGATATTTGCAGTGAGATCGTGTCCATGGCTTTTCACCTCGCCTTCATTATACCTGAATAGGGCACGGCGTCAAGCGGATGTTTTCCCAGGGGTGCGTTTCACGTTGGGGCAGGTTTTCGGATTCGAGCCTTCAGGCGGTCTGGTTGTGAAGGGCGAGTGACCGGCTAAAGCCTCCAATCCAGCAATGCGAAGCCTTTGCCCCCAAACTAAAACACCCCCTTTTCCCAGGCTCAGCAGATCACAATTATGACTCACGCAAAGCCGCCAAGAACGCGAAAACCTCTTGTTCCACCTTGGCGTCTTGGCGTCTTTGCGTCTTTGCGTGAGAGTGGGGGTGAGGACTTCGGAGGCTTTCATGCGTCATAGTATGCCCCGCTTTTTCGGGCACTGGCCCATCATCATCGCGGTGGCTTTCGGCGCCATCTTGCTCGCCCTCGGCCTTTCGGCTGCGCCCGCGCCGGCCGGCCTCGCCGCGCCCCAGGCGCCGGCCGACGTCTGCCCCATCGTCCCGAACACGCCCAACTACACCCTGGCGGCCGGCGCGGTACGGCTCGACGGCGCTGAGGCGGCGGTGGGGACGATCGTGTCCGCGCTCAGCCCGCGGGGCGACGTGGTAGGCTGCACCGAGGTGAGCGAAGCGGGTCATTACGGCGCGATGTACGTCTACGGCGAGGACATCTCGGCCAGCCCACCCATCCCCGGCATGAGGGACGGCGAGACGGTCAGCTTTCGCGTCAACGGCCTGTCCGCGACCGCCTCCCCTGCGCTCGTCTGGCGTAACGACTGGGCCACCCACCCGATCACCCTGACCGCCTGGACGCCCACGCCCACGCCGACCCCGACGTTCACCCCCACGCCGACCCATACCCCCACTGTCGCCAACCGACCCGACCTGATCGTCAAAAGCATCCAGGTGGCGCCGGCCGCGCCGGTCGTCGGCCAGGCGCTGGCGGTCACGGTGACGCTCAAGAACCAGGGCACGGCCGCAGCCAGCGGGTTGTTCTACACCGACGTCTACGCCGACTACACACCCACCGGTTGCAATGATCTCGGCTGGGTATCCTCTCAATAATCCGGGGAACGGCGGTCGCAGACCGCCTATGAGCCTGCTCTCAGGGGGTCTGTGACCCCCGTCGCCTCCACTTATTGAGAAGATACTCGGCTGGGACTATCGCGAGAGCAACGGCCTGGCCGCCGGCGCCGAGGCGGTTCTATCCTTCACCCACCCCGGTTTCGGCGCGACCGGCACACACTTCATCCGCGGCTATGTGGATTCTTCGTGTCAAATCACCGAGGCGGACGAGGTCAACAACATCGGCTTGCTACGCGTCACGGTCAATGCCGCGCCCGCGCCGCCCGTCGCGCCGGCCGTCGCAATCGCCCGCGAGGCCGGCAACAGCGCGGCGCTCACCTGGGCGCACGCAGCCGCCAACGCCTCCTATCAGGTCTGGCGCGGGACCGCGCCCTACTTCAGCCCCGGCGCGGGGGCCACGTTGATCGGCGACGGCGCGACCGGCAATTGCAGCAACGTCGGCGGCGCGGTTGCCTGCACCGATCCCGTCGCGCTCGGCGACCCCGCCGCGAACGTCTTCTACCTGGTGCGCGCGTTCAACGCGGCCGGCGCCGCGGCCGACTCGAATCGCGTCGGCGGGTTCGCGTTCGCGCTCCAGCCCGGCAACCCGTGAGTCTGTAGGTTCCTCTGACACGGTAAGTTGCGCCGTGCGATCGCCGGGGGTATAATCTGGCGGCAGGCAACGGACTAGAGAAACCATGTTATCCAGACCGAGGTTGCTTCATGAGCAAGTCACTCCAGGTAAACGACCCTACACCCCACCCTCCTTGTCCGGTTCGGTCGCGGGAAATTCCGTGATCCGCAGGTTCGTGCACCCATACGGAATCAGCGTCAGCTCCTCCAGCGGCCCGGCCGCGGCGACCGGGCTGGCCGGGACGTCGGCCGCCGAGCCGTTCTCCATCGCCCAACCGGGCACGCGGCGGCCCTTGACCGTGGCCGACACGGCCGCGCCATCCGGCGAAAAGGGCAGGTCGCCCATCGGATGCTCCTGGAACACGACATCCTCAGCCAGGGTCGCGGCCGAAACCGCCAGCGCGTAGTTCCACGGCGTCGTCGGATAGACCTCCCAATCAGCGTGCGGCGGCTCCCGATGGGGCCTCTCCTGGTTGACCTGCCGCCACTCCTCCCCGATCTTGAGCGCATAGACCAGCGGCCCGCGCTCGATCGCGACCGCGGCGTTGTGGCCGGCCAGGAGGGCCGGCGCCATCGGCAGGGTCAGCACGATCTCGCACGTCCCTTCCCATTCCCGTTCGATCCGGTGAAATGCGCCGGCCCGCGGCGCGACCGCTTCTTCACCCTGCACCTGCAGGCTGGCGACCTTTGCCCAGCCCGGGATGCGCAGCAGCAAGGGAAAGCGCACGCCGCGCTCCGCAGTGACGGTGAAGCGCAGCTCCTCCCGGAACGGGTAGTCGGTCTCCAGCGCCACAGTCACCGACACGCCGGCCAGCTCCACGCTCACGCGGCTGGGCGCGTAGGCCGCCGCCGCCAGCCCGCCGTCCGGCGTCCGCATCCACAGATGGCTGGCGAACTTGGGCCAGCCCTGGCTGAGATTGGCCGAGCAGCAGCCGAAGTTGGGCTCCAGTCCGAAGATGTTCGACTCCGGCCCGTTGGTGTTCCAGTTGCGGTCGGGCAAGATGCTGCACTCGACCTGGTTGACCTGCTGATCGTACTGGTGCGCCCACATGTCGGGCGAGAAGGTGGCGGGCAGCGCGTTGAAGATCACCCGCTCCAGCCGGTCGCTGAAGATCGGGTCGCCGAAGACCGAAAGCAAGGTCTCGAGCGAAAACGCGTACTCGACCACCGCGCACAGCTCCGTGCCCTGGGTCGGCCGCCGGCCCGCCAGACATTCGTCGCCGGTGAACATGCCGGTGACCATGCCGTGATAGCGATCCAGCTTCTCGAAGATGTCATACGCCGCCGCGCGATCGGCCTCGTCGCCGGTCAAACGCCACCAGAGCGCGGGCGACTTGACTGCCATCGCATTGTTGACCACGTGGCCCATGTAGTTCCACCGGCGTCTGGGCGTCGGCTCGGTGATGGGCCACCGCCGGAAGAACTCGCTCCAGTTGAAGCCCTGGGCGTGGAGTTTGATGGCGAGAGAGGCGAGCCATTGACCGACGACCGACGCTGTTTGACGTTTGACGGTTGACTCTTGATTCTTTTCCCATAGCCAATAGATGGCGAACAACGTCTCGAACCAGCGGAACTGTCCCCAGTTGAAGAGCGGCTGGCGGTCAATGTGACGGTCTATGGCCCGCAGACACTTCTCGATGGCCGATGCGACCCGCTCGTCGCCGGTGGCATCGCCATATTGCGCCAACGCCTTGAGCGCCAGCATCAGCCCCCACACATCGTAGCGCAGGGTGGGGCCGGCGCCGGCTGGCCCGGCCATCTCCACCGGGCCAAGCCAGCCGTCCTCCTGCTGGTGCGCCAGGATAAAGTCCACATGTCGCGCAGCCCTGGCCTTGAGGGTGGGATCGTCCAGCACGAACGCCAGGGGAATGAACCCATCCAACCAATAGGGCGCGCGTTCCCAGCCCTCGGCCTGGCCGCCGAACCACCGGCTCTCCTTGATGTCGGGCCAGAACTCGTCGAGATGGCCGCTCAATCCGTCGGCCTGGATGCGCAGTTGCCGCGCCAGCCAGCCCAGCGGCCGGATGTTGCCGAGTGGCAGCGGGTGGAAATGTGGTCGCTGCAGTGTGATTGATTCCATCAGTTGCATCTCCGGTCTTTCCCTTCGTGGTGCAGAAGACCCCTCTATCCGCGTCCATCCGCGTCCATCCGCGTCCCGCCATCTCGGATCGCTTCCACCCACGCGACGATGTTCTCGGCTGGGACATCGTCCTGCATCTCGTGCGCAGGGGCCATGACGTAGCCGCCGTCCCGCCCCAGCACGCGCGCCAACTCCCGCACGCGTTCTCGCACTTCGTCGAGCCTGGCCATGGGGAGGAATCGCTGCACATCCACGCCGCCCCAGAAAACGACGCGGTCGCCGAAGACTGCCTTCAACCGCTCAGGCTCCATCTTGGCGGCCGAGATTTGCACGGGGTTGAGGATGTCCACCCCGCAGGCGATGAGCTGATCGAGCAGATCGTACACCGAGCCGCAAGAATGGTGCCAGAAGTAGCCGCCGGTCAACTGCTTGGTGCGGCTGATGCGCGCCGAGAAATGGGGCGCGATGAAACGCTCGAACATGCGCGGGGAGATCAGCGGGCCGGTCTGGCCGCCGAAGTCGTCCCCGCTGGTGGTCAGATCGGTGTGCGGACCGAGCACGGCGTAGTATTGCTCGATCACGGCCATCTGGATGGCGAAGACCCGGTCGAAGAAGCGGCGGACGAAATCGGAGTCCGCGGCCATCCGCATCAAGAAGTCGTCATAGCCGCACATCCAGCAGCCCAGCTCCAGGATGCCGTAGACCGGGTGTTCGGCGACGGCGACGTAGCGGTTGTCGCGTTTCAGACCCTTCGCCTGCGCCTCCCAAGATGCCAGCAGGGCCTCGTCTACGAGTGGCTCAGGCCACGGAAAATCCTCCAGGTCTTCGATCGTCGCGCCGGCCAGCGGATGGCAAGTGATCTGCCAATCGCTGCCCACCAGCTCGCGGCGGATGCCCCAGCAGTCCACACGCGCGGTCGGGGAGATGCTCTGCGTGTGCGGGCTGGGCAGGCTGATGATGCCGCCGACCGAGCGGAAGTCCGCGGCGATCCACTCCAGCAGCCGTTCGTCCATGCCGCGCCAAATGGATGCCGGCAGCCCGGTGAAACCCAGCAGCTCGCGCAGCCGAGCCTGACACCCCGGCCGCATCCCGGTCAGCGACGTGCCGCCGATGTCCAGCGGGACGCGGTCAGGGGATTGGTGGCGCATCGTTCGTGCAAAGCGTTCCCGGCTGTTCATTCTCCGAAAGTCTTTCGCATCCGCTCGCAGTAATACTGCACATTCTCCCACTTGCAGTCATCCGGCAGGCGGTGATCGGGGCACGGAATGAAGCCGCCCAGATCCACCAGGGCTTTGAGGCGCTCGACCTCGGCGTCCACCGCGGCGTAGTCCTGCGCGAAGACGTACTTGCGCATCCCGCCGATCCCGCGCAGTTCGGGGCCGTACTTCGCCCGCCACCGCGCGATGCTGGCGTTCCAGGTGCCCACCTCGATGGGAAACATCACGTTGACGCCGTTCTCCAGCCAAATCGGCACCAGCGCATCAATCCAGCCGTCACAGTCCAGTGAAACGATCGTGATACCGCGCTGGCGCAGCAGATCGGTGATCCGCCGGTAGTGCGGGCCGACCTTTTTGCGGAAGACGCGGGGGTTGATCAGCGGGCCGTTCTTGAAGCAGATGTCTTCCCAGAAGTGGCCGAAGTCGAAAACCCCGCCCACCTCCGCCAGGGTCGCCTCTGCGCAGCGGTAGCACATCTCGCCCACCGTCTCGATGATCTCGTCGAAGAGCGCCGGGTCGTCGGCCTGGAGGTAGGAGGAGCCGACCACGCCCAGCCAGTTGCGGATCCAGCCGTAGAGGCTGCCGCAATGCAGGCCGAACGGATGCTCCCAGGCGTTTGCCCGCAGATAGTTCGCGCCGCCCTGGTCGAAACGCGCCTCGAAGGACGGGGTGCGGACGGTGGCGTGCGTGACGCGCTCTGGCGTGAACTGCATTCGTGGCAGGAAGTGCTCTTGCCACTCGCCGCGGCCTTTCAGCAGGTGATCGAGCTCCGGCGGGATGCCGCGCGCGTCGTCCTTCTCCAGGATGATGACGCCGTTCGGACTCAGCACCTTGCGCCAGCCGTCAGCCGTCTCGTCCAAGACGCGGCGCTCGAACGGGGGGAACAGCCCGGCCGACGGCGCAAAGACGCTCTGCCAGTTGAAGTCAAAACCGAGGCGCGCCCCGATCTCCTGATCGACCGCGTTGCTGTCGAGCTGCGCCTCGGCCAGCTCGGAAGAGATGTGCCCCTGGCGGGCCCACTTGCGCAGGGTATCGCGCAGGAAGCCGAAGTGGACGATCGGCAGCCGGTCATAGGGCTGATAATTCAGCGCAGCCAGTGTTCGCTGGCGATGGTTCATTGTTCATCCTTTCAACGACATCCAGGCGGTGGTTCCGCCATCCAACACGAGCACGTGACCGGTCATCCAGGCGCTGTCGTCGGAGGCCAGATAGACGCAGGCTTTGGCGACATCAAGCGGCTGGCCCAGGCGCTGCATGGGCACGGCAAGCCCCGCGCGATGGGGATCGAAATGGGGGTCTGCGTGGTGACGAGGCACTTCGACCCAGCCCGGCGCCAGCGCGTTGACGCGGATCGCCGGCGCGAGTTCGATCGCCAGCTCGCGCGTCCATGCGCAGATCGCGCCTTTGGCGCCCGCATAGACCGAGTGCCGCGGGAGCGCGGCCAGCGCGTGCACCGAGGTCACGTTGATCACCACGCCCCCGCCGCGGGCCAGCATGTGGCGCGCCCCGCGCTGTGCGCAGAAGAACTGGCCTCGGATGTTGATGTGATAGAGCCGGTCGAAGTCATCCGGCGTCACATCCAGGAAGCTCCGCGTCTCGGTGACGCCGGCGTTGTTGACCAGGATGTCCAGTCCGCCCAGCGCATCTGCAGCGCAGTCCACCAGCCGAAAGCACTCGTCTGGTCGGCCCAGGTCCGCCTGGCAGACGAACGTGCGACCGCCGCTGGCGATACACTCGGCCGCGGCCGTCTCCGCGCCCTCACGACTGCCGGCGTAGTGCAGCACGACGGCCGCGCCCTGGCGGCTGAACTCGAGAGCCACCTCGCGGCCGATGCCCGTGCCGGCTCCGGTCACCAACGCCTTCTTGCCCTGCAGCTTGCCCACTATGACGCCTCCGATTGTCCTGTGGCGCAAGATGGCATCTTGCGCTAAACGCCCCCCGTTCGCGCCTCGACGCCGGCCAACCCCTCCAACACCGTGATGACCGCGGTGTGATCGAGCTCGCCCTTGCCCCCTGCCAGCAGCGCCGCGAACAGCTCGTGCACCAGGCTGGTCACCGGCAACGGCGCGCCGTAGTCATTGCCCGTCTTCAGGATGATGTTGAGATCCTTGAAATGGAAGCGCGCCTTGAAGCCCGGCTTGAAATCGCCCTGCACGACCTTGGGTCCGCGCACGTCGGAGACACGCGATTGGGCATAGCCGCCGCTCAGCACCTTGTGGATGATCGCGGGGTCAACGCCGGCCTTCGCGCCAAGCACCAGCGCCTCGGCCATGCCGATGATGTTGAGCGCAACCTGAATCTGGTTGCACGCCTTGACGATCTGGCCCGCACCGTTCGGGCCGCAAAGGGTGATCGTCTTGCCTAACTTCTCGAAGATCGGCTGCATGGCCGCGAGATCGGCCTCGCCGCCGCCGACCATGATCGAGAGGGTCGCATTGATCGCGCCGACCTCGCCGCCGCTGACCGGCGCGTCGAGACAGCGCACGCCCTTCTCTGCCAACGTCTGTGCGATCTTGACCGCGACCGTGGGCGCGATGGTGCTCATGTCGGCGTAGAGAGCCCCCGGCTGCACGCCCTCGATCAGGCCGGCCGGGCCCAGCGCAACCGCCTCGACATCGGGCGAGTCGGGCAGCATGGTGATGATCACATCGCTGCGCGCTGCGACCTCTTGCGGCGAATGCGCCTCGGCAGCGCCAGCCGCGACCGCCGCCGTTACTGCATCGCAGTTCAAGTCATGGGCGACCAATGAATAGCCGGCCTTCAGCAAGTGCCCGGTCATGGGCCGGCCCATGATGCCGAGTCCGATAAAACCGATGGTGGGTTGTGACATCACTATCTCCTGGTTTGCTTTGCTTACTGTGGTGGTTTATAATCTGATCATCGTGTGGGTCTGGCCTGGTGGAAAGGATGGACGAACATGGAACAAGTGATGGAAGCTATCTTTCGCAAGGGTGCCCTGACACCGCTTCGGCCTCTGAATCTGCCAGAAGAACAACGCGTTACTATCACCATTCGACTGCCTGGCGATGAGCTTCCCGCCGATGCGCTGGCGGCCTGGCAGCAAGTGTATGGCGATTTCTCGGATGATGATCTGGCCGAAATAGATGAAATCACCCTGGACCGCAGTCATTTCCTGCCCTCAGCCAACTGAACAATGCCCCACACACTGATTGACACCGACACGCTTTCGGAAGTGATGAAAGGCCGCGATCCCAGTGTTGAGAAGCGCGCCAGGGAATACCTCGCGATCCACCACCGCTTCACCTTCTCGCTCATCACGCGCTACGAAATCCTACGGGGCCTGAAAGCGAAGAATGCTACTCGACAGCTTGCGGTCTTCGAAGACCGCTGTCGCAAGAGCACCATCCTTCCATTGACTGACGAGATCGTCACGCAGGCTGCGAGCATCTACGCGGTCCTCCATCGTCAAGGACAGCTCATCTCGGACGCCGATATCCTCATTGCCGCCACCGCACTGTCGCACGGCCTCACTCTGGTCACCGAGAACCCCGACCATTTCAAGCGCATCATCGGCCTGCGAACCGAGAGCTGGCGCAGCAATCGCTCTTGAGAGCGCGATACTCTCAACTGCACAACAACTCTGACATCGCGACACCGCATCCCGCTAGCGGCGCGCCAGCGCCCGCCGTACATCCTCTGCGATCAGCGGCCCGGTGAGGCGGTGCAGCTCCAGCAACTCATCCGCCAATCCCGATTCGCCGAACTGATCGCGCACGCCCAGCCGCAGCAGGGGCGGCGCGCCGCGCAGATCCGAGACGCACTCGGCAGTCGCGCCGCCCAGCCCGCCGATGATGCTGTGCTCTTCTACGCTCACGAGCAGCGGAAACCGGGCCGCTGCATCCCTCACGGCGGGTTCGTCCAACGGCTTGATGGTGGATACGTTGATCACGCGCGCCTCGATCCGGTCGGCCGCCAGCCGCTCAGCCGCGTCCAGCGCCTTCCAGGTCATGTGCCCGGTGGCGAAGATCGCAACGTCGCCGCCTTCGCGCATCGTCGCCGCCTTTCCCACCTCGAACCGATAGTCCGCGCCGAACAGGTCCGGAACCGGATAGCGGCCCAGCCGCATGTAGACCGGCCCCGGCCAATCCGCGCTCGCGAAGGTCGCCAGCCGCGTCTCCACCGCGTCGGCCGGCGAGATGACGGCCATGTTCGGCAGAACACGCATCAGCGCGATGTCTTCGAGCGACTGATGGCTGGCGCCGTCTGGCCCCTGCGTCAGCCCCGCGCTGGAGCCGATCAGCTTGACCGGCAGCGACGGATATGCGATCTGGGTGCGGATCGGCATGTAGCAGATGCCGGCGATGAACATGGCGAAGCTGTTGCAAAAGGGGATCAGCCCCGAAGCCGCCATGCCCGCGGCCGTGCTCACCATGTCAGCCTCCGAGATGCCGACGTCAATGAAGCGGTCCGGGAAGGCATCTCGAAAGACCACGGTGCGGGTCGAATTGTACAGATCGGCGTCCAGCACGACGACATCGGGCCGGCGGCCGCCCAACTCAGCCAGCGCCTCGCCGTATGCGAACCGTGTTTCGGTCATCGCAGCCATCTCACACCCCCTCCATCGTCGCCAGCCCTGGGGCCGTCGCCAGGGCCAGCGCAGCTTCCAGCTCATCCACGGCCTGCCTGAGCTGGCCCTCGTTGAGGGGCGCGTTGTGATACCTGGCCTGCCCTTCCAGGAAAGAGACCCCCTTCCCCTTGACGGTATTGGCGATGATGACCGCCGGCCGATCCTGCGTCGTGGCCCAGTCCAGCGCGGCGCAGATCGCGACCAAATCGTGCCCGTCAATCTCGGTCGCGGTCCAGCCAAAGGCGGTCCACCGTTCGGCCAGCGGATCGAGCAGCTTACCGCACGCGGTCTCATCCATCGCCTTCAGGCCGTTGCGGTCAATGATCGCCACGACGTTGTTGAGACATTGCTTCGCCGTCGTCATGGCGGCCTCCCACACCTGCCCCTCGTGCAGCTCGCCGTCGCCGAGCAGACAGTAGACGTTGTAGCGCAGGCCCCTGATGCGGCCGGCCAGCGCCATGCCGTTTGCGTAGGACAGGCCCTCGCCGAGCGCGCCGGTGCACCCTTCCAGGCCGGGCGTATAGTGCATGGCGGGATGGCCTTGCAGCCGGCTGCCCAGGCGCTTGAGGGTCGTCAGCTCCTCCACGGGAAAGACGCCGAGCAATGCCAACGCCGCGTATTGCGCTGGCACCGAATGGCCTTTGCTCATGATGAAACGATCGCGTTCCGGCCACTGCGGATTCGCCGGATCGAAGCGCATCTTGTAGAAGTAGAGCGCGGCGACCACATCGACCGCGGACAGGGAACCGCCGAAGTGGTGCGCCTTGTTCGGCCCCATCATCGCGACGATGCGCCACCGCATCTCGGCTGCGCGGCGGCGCAGCACGCCCAATTGCTCGGAAGAGAGAGTCATAGAATCTCCGATCGTGGTTCCCCTGACAGGTCAGGCCGCCAGTTGGCGCAAAACTGCCAGAGCCTGACGGGCGTCAGCCTGGAAATCAGCCGGCCGCGCCTCCACGCTTACCCGGCCGGCATAGCCGATGGCCTTGAGGTTGGCGAAGAACGCCTGGTAGCCCCCCTGCACCGTCGTCGGGAAGGCGCGACCCTCCACCTGGGCGATGTGGATGTGTCGCACCGCCTCGGCCGCCTCTAGCAGGATGGCAGGCGATTCCTCCTCCAGCGCCAGATGGTAGTAGTCCACCAACAGCTTGATCTGCGGCCGATCCACCTCGCGGACCAGCGCCAGCCCTTCGGCCGCGGTGAGCACGATGTTGCTCTCGCGGCGGTTCAGCGGCTCGATGGCAATGGTGATGCCGTGGGCGGCCGCCAGTGAATCCGCCATGCGCAGCGTCTCCACGATCTGCGCCCAGGCCCGGCCGGCCGGGAAGCCGTCGGGCACGTTCTTGGCGCCCGCGCTGCCGAAAACGATGATCTGCGCGCCAAGCTGCCCTGCGCGTGCGATGGCGCGCTGCGTGTACTCCTGCACCTGCGGCCAGTTGACGTCATCCCCGGTCAGCCGCACCTGCCGCGGGTAGAACACGTTGCACGCCTCACAGGGCAGACCCGCCCGGCCGATCGCGGCCGCAAGGGGCCGGAACTCCGCCTCTGGCATTACCGCCAGCGGCGCCAATGACAGCTCGACGTAGTCGTAGCCGATCTCAGCGAGCTGCGCGATCTTCTCCAGACCGGCGGTCGCATCCAGACAACAACCGAATCTCATGATGCCTCCTGTTTCATGCCTGCCACGTCCTCTCTTCAGCCCAACGTGGCGCCCTCATCCGCCTGGCCCACCAACCGGCGGTAGAGCCCCAGGAAGCCGCCGGTCGTCGCAGGCGGCCGCGGGCGCCAGCCGGCCAGTCGGCAGGCCAACTCGTGTTCGGAAACCAGCAGGTTGACCTGGCGGTCGGGGATGTCTATCGCGATCTGATCGCCATCCTGCACGGCCGCAATCGGGCCGCCCACGGCTGCCTCGGGCGCCACGTGGCCGATGCACGGGCCGCGCGTCGCGCCGGAAAAACGACCGTCGGTGAGCATGGCGACCGATTCCCCCAACCCCATCCCCACCAGCATGGCCGCGGGAATGGAGAGCTCGCGCATCCCCGGGCCGCCGGCCGGCCCCTCGTTGCGGATCACCAACACGTCGCCTGGTCGAACCGCGTGCGCTGCCAGGAGGTCACGCGCTTCCTCCTCGCTCTCGCAGACGCGCGCCGGACCGGTGTGGCGCAGCATCGCCGGCGCCACCGCACTCTGCTTCACCACCGCGCCGCGCGGGGCCAGATTGCCGCGCAGGATCGCGATGCCGCCCTCTAGCGCCAACGGGTCCGCCAACGGCCGCAGCACGTCGGCGCGACCAACGGTCGCCGCGGCCGCGCGCTCGGCCACCGTCTGGCCGCCGACGGTCGGCAGGTGGCCGTGCAGGAGCGGCAGCAAGATCTTGAGGACCGCCGGCACGCCGCCGGCTGCGGGGAGGTCGCTGACCGTGAGATCGGACGCCGGCCGGAACCTGCCGATGAGCGGCGTGTCGCGGCTGAGCGCATCGAACAGATCCAGCGAAACCTCTACCCCCGCCGCGCGGCCGATGGCGGGGATGTGCAGCGTGGCATTGGTGGACCCGCCGATCGCGGACACGACGCGGATGGCGTTCTCGAAGCCCGGCCGCGTGAGCATGGCGCGCGCGGCGACCCCCTGGCGCACCAGAGCGACGATCGCGCGGCCGCTGGCCTCGCACAACTCGCGGCGTTCGGCTGCCTGCGCGGGCAGGGTGGCGCAGCCCGGCAGCGAGAGGCCCAACGCCTCCACGACGCAGGCCATGGTGTTGGCCGTGCCCATGAAGCCGCACGCGCCCGGCCCAGGGCACGCGGCCGACTCGATCGCGTGGAACTCGGCCTCCGAGATCAGGCCGGACTTGAGCCGGCCCATCCCCTCCTTGACATCGCTGAGGATGATCTCGCGGCCGCCAACGCGTCCGGGAGCCATCGGCCCGCCGGTCACGAAGAGCGCGGGCAGATCCAACTGCGCGGCGGCCATCAGCATTCCCGGCACGATCTTGTCGCAACTGCCCAGCAACACCAGCCCATCGAACCGGTGCGCCCGCGCCATCAGCTCGACCGAAGCCGCGATCACATCGCGCAGCGGCAAGATGGCGTGCATGCCCGGCCCTTGCGCGATGCCGTCGCATACCGCGACCGTGTTGAACTCGACCGGCATCGCGCCGGCTGCGACCACGCCTGCCTTCACCCATGCAGCCAGATCGCGCAGATGCAGATGGCCCGGCGTCGTCTCGGCCCACGAGTTGGCGATCCCGATCAGAGGTTTGGCGAAATCCTCATCGCGAAAGCCCAGGGGCCGGTGGAGAGCGCGGGGATAGGCGCCCTCGATGCCGTCGAACACGCCGCTCAAAGCCAAGTGATGCTCCTTACAGCAGCTCGCGCGCCCGCCGCAGTCCAACATCCGCCCCATGCCGGCAAATGGTCTCCAAGAGATCCGAGTCCACCAACGCGAGCGCCGCGGCCTGCCGCGAATCTCCGCGGTCGAACCGCGCCAGCAGTTCTGGCCGCAGCTCCGCCAGGATTTCCGCCAGGATGCCGTACTCAGGCCCGATCTCGGCCTCCAGCTTCTCGCGCAGCCGGCGGGCCAGCGCAGGGCTGGCGCCGCCAGTGGAGACGGCAATCGTCACCTCGCCGCGGCGCACGACCGCCGGCATGATGAAGTGGCTGTGCGCCGGATCGTCCACCACGTTCACCAGGCAGCCGAGGCGCTCAGCCTCGCGCCAGACCGCCTCGTTGACGGCCGGATCGCCGGCGGCTGCGATGGCCAGGAATGCGCCGGTCAGATCGCCGTCGCGATAGGGGCGCACGATCGCCGCGATGCGACGCTCGGCCGCCAGCGCGGTCAGCGCCAGCGCGAGGTCCGGGCTGATCACCGTCACCTGTGCGCCGGCCTCCAGCAAGGCGGCGACCTTGCGCGCGGCCACCACGCCCCCGCCCACCACCACCGCGCGTCGCGTCTCCAGGCCCACCAGACAGATCGGGTAGGTCTTCATGGCAGTATTGTATCACAGGGATAAGCGCAAGAGAAAGCGCCGGCCGATCTGTGATATAATGGGTCGGAGAGATGCCAACAAGGAGGTTTCCGTGTCCAAGAGAAAGCGCCGGCCGATCTGTGATATAATGGGTCGGAGAGATGCAAACAAGGAGGTTTCCGTGTCGCACAAACTCAGCCTGTACGAAAACGTCTCGCAGCAGTTCAGCCGGGCCGCGGACCTGATGGAGCTTGACGCAGATGTGCGCAAGATCCTCGCCAAGCCGATGAATGAAGTCTCGGTCAACTTCCCTGTCAAGCTTGACAACGGCCACATCGAGGTCTTCACGGGCTACCGTGTGCAACACAGCAACGTGCTCGGCCCGTTCAAGGGCGGCTTGCGCTATCACCCGATGGTCAACATGGACGAGGTGCGCGCGCTGGCCACCTGGATGACCTGGAAAACCGCAATCGCCGACATCCCCATGGGCGGCGCCAAAGGCGGCATCCAGATCAGCCCGCACGCGTATTCCATGCCCGAGCTGGAGCGCATCACTCGTCGCTTCACCTTCGCGCTGGGCAACACCATCGGGCCAGACTATGACATCCCTGCGCCAGATGTCAACACCAACGCCCAGATCATGGCCTGGCTGCTCGACACCTATCTCTCCACCATCCCGCCGGCCGAACGCCAGCGTTCGTTGCACGTGGTCACCGGCAAGCCGATCGAGCTGGGCGGCAGCGTCGGCCGCGACAAGGCGACAGGCCAGGGGGTGGTATACGTGATCGAACAGTGGACGCGGGATCGCGGGCTTGACCTGGGCAGACTCAGCTATTTCGTCCAGGGCTACGGCAACGTCGGCTCGTGGACCGGCCGGCTGTTGAAGCCCTTCGGCGCGCGGTTGCTGGCGGTCGAGGATCACACCGGCGCCATCACCAACGCCGATGGCATCGACGCGGATGACCTCCACGCCTACGTTGCGGTTACGCATGGCGTGGCGGGCTATCCGCAGGCGAGCGCCATCAACCACGAGACATTCTTGAGGACCCAGGCCGACATCTTCATCCCGGCCGCGCTGGAGGGCCAGATCACAGCCGACACTGCGCCGCTGTTGAACGTGCAGACGGTCTTCGAGGCCGCCAACGGACCAACCGACCTGGAGGGGGATCGCATCCTGGCCGAACGAGGTATCGAGCTGCTGCCCGACATCCTGTGCAACTCTGGCGGGGTGATCGTTAGCTACTTCGAGTGGCTGCAGAACAAGCGCAGCGAGGCGTGGGAGCTGGACGAGGTGGATACCAAGCTCCGCAAGCGGATGCTCGGCGCCTATCAGCGGGTGCGCAACGTGCAGCGCGAGTTTGGCGACCTGGACTGGCGCACGGCCGCGTACATCGTCGCGCTGCGCCGGTTGGAGCGCGTCTACAAGGATCGCGGGATCTTCCCATGAGAAGCACATCGAAAGGCGCACCCATGAACTATCTATCGTGCGCGTCTCGCTGGCTTTACGGCGCGGGAGACATCGGCTTCAGCCTGACCTCCACCATCATCGGCGCATTCTTCGCCATCTTCCTGATAGATGTCGTGGGCATCGCGCCGGCTGTGGCCGCCGCCGCCATCTTCATCGGTCGCACCTGGGATTACATCAACGACCCGCTCATCGGCTACATCACCGACCGCACACGATCGCGCTGGGGCCGGCGCCGGCCGTTCCTGCTGTTCGGCGCGCTGCCGTTCGCAGCCGCGTTCACCCTCTTGTGGTGGCATCCGCCGCTGCAAGGCGATCTGGCCCTGGCGATCTACTATGCCGCGGTGTACGTGCTGTATGACATCGCAGCGACGTTCGTCTACATGCCCTATTTCGCGCTCACGCCTGAGCTGACCCCGGACTACGACGAGCGCACCAGTCTGACGGCCACGCGGATGTTCTTCTCCATCGCCGCGGGCCTGGTGGCCTTCACCGTGCCGGTGATGATGGTCGGCGGCTTCCGGCCGGAACATGCGAGCCGCGTGCTATTGATGGCTGCGACCTTCGGACTGGCCTCGGCGCTGCCGCTGTGGGTGGTCTTCTTGAGCGCCCGCGAGCGACCCGAACTGATGTCGCAGCCGCCGCCCAAGCTCAGGCGATCGGTGACCGCAGCCATCCACAACCGGCCTTTCCTCTTTGGCCTGGGGATCTATCTGTTCACCTGGGTATCGGTCAGCATCGTGGAAGCCGTCCTCATCTTCTTCATCAAGTACGTGGTGCAGCGAGAGGCGCAGACTGATCTGATCATGGCGACCATCTTCGTGACTGGCATCGTGGCGCTGCCGCTTTGGCAATGGACTTCGCGGCGGCTGAACAAGCGTCTCGCCTACGTCATCGGCATTGCGTTCTGGGCCGCCGTGCAGCTCGTGTTGGCGTCGCTGACCGCGACGACGGGCCTGCCGCTGCTGCTCTTCCTCTGCGTCCTGGCTGGCATCGGGGTTTCGGCCGCGCACGTGCTGCCCTGGTCCATCATCCCGGACGCGATCGAGTGGGGCGAGTTGCAGACGGGCGAACGCCACGAGGGGATGTTCTACAGCCTGATCACCCTGGCTCAGAAGATCGCCAGTTCAGTTGCGGTGCCGCTGGCGCTGCTGGTGCTCGGCCGCACCGGCTACATCGCCAACAGCGCAGTTCAGCCCGCGAGCGCAGTGAACGGCATCCGCCTGGTGGCAGGTCCGATCCCTGCGGTGTTGCTGTGCCTGGGGATCGGCTTCGCATTGCTCTACCCGCTGGGACGAGAAGGCTATGCGGCCATCGCCGCGCAATTGGAGGCAAGGCGACCGACCTTGTAGGCTGCTGCGGCCGATTTGACAAAATCCGCCGGTCTGTAATATGCTCTCCGTCACACATGCGCCCCACCTTATCTGGCCTCCTATGTATCGTCATCGTTGGCCTCTCTGCCGTCATCGGCGCGATGATGCCCATCTCCGCGCGGCCGGCGGCCACGCCGCCTGTCGTGCGCCTGGCGGCCGCGGCCCAGCCAGATGCGATGCTCGAGCCAGACCCGACGCCGGCGCTCCCTCCTACCCCTGCGCCGACCGAGACCCCTGGCCCGACCGCGACCCTCATCCCCAGTCCTGCGCCGACCGCAACCTTCCTGCCGCCAACGGTCGTCGCGGCCGGTCCACAGCCGACCGCTGCCTCTTATCCGCCGCCGGTTGCGGCAGCGCCTTCACCAACGCTCGCGGCCGATGCGCTTCGGCCAGCCGCCCCCGACCCACAGCCAACGCCCGCGGCGCGCGCGCCGTCGTCAGGCTCGACCCGCCGGACCAGCTATCGGCCGCCGATTCCCACAGCCATTCCAGGCGTGAGCATTGCGGCCGATATTCCTTATGTCGAGCGAAAGGATTGCGATCAGCGCCAGACCAGCCTGGATGTCTATCTGCCGGCCGGCGGACGCGGCTTGCCCGTCTTGATCTACGTCCATGGCGGCGGTTGGAGCGGCGGCGACAAGGGGCCCGTGGGCGCCAAGGCCGCGTATTTCGCGACCCGGCGGTTCGTTTTTGTCAGCATCAATTACCGGTTGATACCCACAGCCTGGCCGACCGATCAGGCCGCGGATATAGCCGAGGCGGTGGCGTGGATTCGGGACAACATCGCGGCGTATGGAGGCGATGGGGTGCGGCTCTTCATGCTGGGCCACTCCGCGGGCGCGCACTTGACGGCCCTGGTGGCCTCGGATGAGACCTATCTGCGGCGGACAGGGCTGGACTTGACCGCGCTGCGCGGGGTGATCCTGTTGGACAGCGCAGCCTATGACGTGGAACAACTGATGCGCAGCCCGGAGGGCCAGTTGGATGTTTTCCGGCCCGTGTTTCAGCGCGACCCGGCGCAATGGCCGCAAGTTTCGCCCAGGGCGCATGTTGCGCCAGGCAAGAACATCCCGCCGCACTTGCTGCTGTTGGCCACTGCAAGCGGCCAACGCCGGCCCGCGGCCGAGGGTTTGGCTCGCGCCCTGCGCGATGCGGGGGTCTACGCACACATCGCGGATGTCAGCGCATTCCGAGATCACCACTCGATCAACGAGGAACTGGGACGCCCTGACGATGCGGCGACCACGGTTGTTCAGACCTTCATCGAACGGGTGCTGGCAGGCGCCCCGGCCGGCCTGGGCAGCGCCGAGCGACTCTCGCCGGGGCCGTGAGGGCTGCCGCGTGCGGTTGGCGCCCCGTCTATCTCGCAAACCTGACTGGGCCTCACGTGCCAGGCACTCTGCAAGATTCCTGGCACGTGAGGCGCCCCCCTTCGCCTCGCAGACCTGACGGGTGTATCAGCGCCCCGACAAGGCGACGCTGTAGAACCGCAGGTAAGTGGGGATCTGCTCCGCCCAATACTCCCCCGCGTGACGGCCGGGGTTGACTCGCCAGGTGTGCTCGATTCCGCGCGCCAGCAGCGTGTTGTGAAGTTGGGTAGCCTGCGGGAGCCACGGATCATCCTGCCCCAGATCAATCCAGATGCGTAGCGAATCGAGGCCGGGAAGCCAGCTCGCCAGCGCCAGCGGGTCCTTGCTGGAGAACTCAGCGCCGACGCCCAGGAACTTCAGGTTGTTGTCATCGGGATAGAAGCTGGCGCTGTGCGCGGCCGCCACCCCGAAAATGTCTGGATGGACGAACGCCTGATGCAGAGCGCCCCATGCGCCCATCGAGAGCCCGCCGATGGCCCGCGCGGCCGGCGACCGCACCGTGGCAAAGGCCGAATCTATCTCATACACGACCTCGTAGGCCAGATAGTCGCCCCAACGCGGGCTGTTGCTCGCCCAGTTCGTCCAATAGCTCACGTCCCCTTGAGGCAGTACGATGATCATCGGGGCTATCACGCCGGTGCGGATAGCCTCATCGGCCACGTCGAACAGGCCATACACCGCCCACTCCTCGAGATGTCCGCCTCCGCCGTGCAGCATGTAGAGCACCGGGTAGCGCCGAGACTCCTGGCCATAGCCCGGCGGCAGATAGACCCAATAGGGCATGTCGCGGTCGAGAAGCTGGCTGCGAAACGAACGTTCATAGGCCTTGCCCACCAACGCGCCGACATAGGGGTTGGCCAGCCGCTCGCTGTCCGGCGGCAGCGCCGGCGGAGGCCCAGAGGTCGCCCAGTTGATCGCCGGTTGCGCGGCCGCACTCTTGGCGACCGCGGGTTGCGCGGCCGCAGGCTGAGCTTGCGCCGGTTGCGCGACCACAGGCTGAGCTTGCGCGACCTTCGCAGCCGGGGCCGGCGTGACGACCGGCTGCGCTGTCCTGATCGTGGGCTGCGGCGTGGTCGCGGGCCGCAGCGCCTCGTCTGGGACCAGCGCCGCCGCGCCCAGCGGTTGAGGGAGACACCCACCATCGAGCTGCGCGGCCGCCATCGCCACGCCGGACTCTGCGATCGCCGCGGCCGGCCCGGCGGCCGCCGGGGCAGGCTGTGGTGTGAGCGTCGCGGTGACGCGCTGCCCAGAAGTCTGGGCCAGCAACGGCTGTTGGGCCGCCGCCAGCGCACTCGCGCTGTTGGTCTTCACCGTGTTCTGAGACAGGTTGACGCTCACCACCGGGGTCCCGAAGGCTCTGGCCCGTGCGAGAATCGCATCAGACACCGTCACGGTGGGCGACGCGGCCGATGCCAGGGGGGAGCTGGCCGGCAGCCATGGCAGGACAATGACCGACAGGATCGCCACTGCGGCCGGGCTGGCGCGCCACACCGATCGGGTCTTGGGCGTCGGCTCCAGCACCCGCTGCCGGGTCGAGAACCAGATCAGCCAGACGCTGGCGATCTGGATGGTCATGTTCAGCCACCACGGGCTGCCCGTGGCCAGGCCGAATGGCTTGAGCGCCAGCGCAATGGCGACCACGGCCACGATGTGAGCCGTGTACGCATACAGCGAGTTCTCGCCCAGCGGCGTCAGCAGCCACTCCAACGGCCGACGCAGATGGCGCCAATGGAGCGTCAAGGTGACAAAGAGAAAGGTGAAGACGACCGCGGCCGCGACCAACCTGCCGGGCCTCAAATCCGCCTTGCCGAAGACGAACTGCTGGATCCAGAGCTGCGCATCTTGCCAGTTCGAGCTGAGCCCCGCGATCTGCGGCGGCAGGGCCGTGGCGGGCGTCTGCACGAAGACGAAGAGCGCGATCAGCGCCAGGACGCCAATGCCCGCAGCGATCTGCAGCCGCCGCTCCCCGCGCAGGGTGAGGGATGGGATGCGATCTCGTTGATAGCCCAGCGCCAGGCCGTTGAAGAAGAGCAGTTGCCACGCCGAAAAGGTGAACAGGTGATTGCCAGCGATCGGCCAGGTGGCGGCGGCCTCGGCCGGGAAAAACTGGTGCAGACCCCACAGCGCCCACGAGGCGGCCAGCACCAGCCACGTCTTGCCGTCAGCCATCAACAGCAGCGCGACCGGCGTCAGCGCAAACAGCACCGTGTAGAGAAGCAACACATCTATCAGATAGTAAGTGCGGTGGAGCGTCAATACACTGACCACCAGGTTGAGAGACTGCGTGAGATCAACCCCTTGCGCCCAGGGCAGGCCGACGAGCTCGGAGATGGGCAAGAGCAGCAGGGTGATACCGATGGTCAGAAGGTAGAGCGTAAAGGCCCGCGTCCACACCTTGCGCACGGCCGCGATGATGCCATCGCGCGCGATGATCCGCCGGTAGATCAGGCCAGCCAAAAGCCCTGATGTCAGGATGAAGCCCTCGGCGGCCGACACGAAGAAGCGATTTCCGCCGGTGAGCAGATAGAGCGGCGACATGCCGCGCACGTGATCCACGATCATGGCCAGGACGAAGTAGCCGCGCAACAGGTCAATGCGGAGATCGCGGCCCTGCGACGTGATGTAGGATGGCGCAGGCGCCGAACCTGAACCGGCCGCGGCCTGCGGCAGACGCCCACTCCAGGGCCACAGATATGGATCTTTCGTAGTGGACATCGGCGACCTCCCGCGCGGCTCTTGTCTGCAGTCGTGCAAGCGGGGAGCGCAAGCTACGCCTGCGTTCCCCGCTGTCTCAACGTTATCTGATATGGCGACAGGATAGCACGACAGCCGCCAGAGATGGTTAACTCACCATTACCGCGAGCTTAACACGACATTACGATAAGCTTAACAACCGGTTAAGACTTGTCTGCGGCGCCCTCCAATAAGAAGCCAGCAGTTCCAGATAGCGTGCCAAACCACTTCTGGAATTGCTGACGAAAAGCAGATTGACTTTTCCGCGCAATCCGACTAGAATAGGACTGCTCGCACCGGCAGCCGGGGGGCCTGGCCTTTTTTCCACCTGGCCAGCTTGCAGCCTGCAAGCATCAGCCCTCGGATGCCTACTTCACTATGGAAAGGAGCCTGACCCCATGCAACTCAGCATCACAGGCAAGAATCTCGATGTAACCGCATCGTTGCGCGACTATGTGGAAAAGAAGATCGGACGATTGGATCGTTTTCTGCCCAACATCTCGGAGGCCAGGGTAGAGCTCGCCGTCGAGAACACCCGCGCGGCCAAGGACCGCCAGATCGCGCAGGTCACCCTGCGCACCAAGCGCGCCATCTTGCGCGCCGAAGAAGCCTCGGCCGACATGTTCGCCTCGATTGATGCGGTGGTCGAAAAGATGCAGCGCCAGGTTGATCGCTACAAGGGCAAGCGGTGGGTGAAACGCGGAGAGGAAACCGAGCTGCCGCTCGCCGCGGCCGAAGAGGAGCCCGCTCTCAACGAGGATTCATCGCGCATCACGCGCGTCAAACGTTTCGCGATGACGCCGATGGACGAGGAAGAAGCCATTGACCAGATGGAGCTCCTGGGACATGACTTCTACGTCTTCTTCAACCCCAATCAGAACCAGATCAATGTCGTCTACAAACGGAACGGCGGCGATTACGGCCTGATCCAGCCCGAATTAGCGTAGAACGGAGCGCCGTGAAAACGATTCTGTTCGTCTGCACGGCCAACATCTGCCGGTCGCCGATGGCCATGGCGTTGCTGCGCGATCGGATTGGCCGCCGGGGACTGGCTGATCAGGTCTCTGTCGCTTCTGCCGGCATCTGGGCGCAAGACGGCCGGTCTGCCAGCCGCGAAAGCGTCAGCCTGTTGGCAGACCGCGAGATCAGCCTGGCTGAGCACCGCTCGCAGCCCATGACCGCCGCGCTCCTGGAGCAGGCCGACATCGTGTTGGTCATGGAAGAGGCGCACCGGCGCTCGCTCTTCTACGTAGCGCCGCATCTGCTGGGGAAGGTGTTCTTGCTCACCGAGATGGCCGGCGAGTATGATGACGTGGAGGATCCGTACGGAGGAACGACCGAGGATTATCACCGGACGATCGCAACGCTCGAGCGGCTGTTGGATGCGGGGCTGCCGCAGATCCTACGGCGAATCGGCGTGAAGACGCCCAACGTCGGGCAATAGGCGCAGGATGACGTGGGACGGCGCGGCAGCCGGGCCGACTCACGTCTTCCGCCACAAGTACCAGTGTGGCATGAAGCCGTAGTAGAAGCCCAACAACACCGCCAGTTTCAACCCCAACCAGTGGTCGCGGTATCCTTGCAGCGTGATGTAGCGCCGCCAGGATTCTCGCAGCCATTGGCTGATGAACTTGTGCGGCCACGGCTTGACCCCGCGTCCGCGCAGCGCCTGGGCCTCCAGCCGCGCATAGCGCCGCTGCTTGACGTGAAACTGCGCCCAGTTGTCATAGTTATAGTGTATCAACTCGTTCTGGAGCTGACCGGCCGGCCCATCCAGGATCACCACTTCGTGAACGGGTCGGCCAGGATCGTAGCGTGCACAGCAGCGACGCAGCAGCCGCAACTGATAATCGGGATAGAAGCCGCCATGACGCACGTGCTGGCCAGCAATGTAGTTGTGCCGGGGCGCCCACCACCCTACCTCTGGGCGCTCGACGATCACGCAGCGCACCTCCTCGGCCAGCGCAGGCGTGACGCGCTCATCGGCGTCCACAAAAAAGACCCATTCAGCCGCCACCGCCTCCAGCGCCGCGTTGCGCTGCCCCGCGAAGTTGTCGAACGGCCGTTGCTGCACGATCGCGCCGGCCGCCTCGGCCAGTTGCACCGTGCCATCGTCACTCAACGAATCGGATACCACGACTTGGTCGGCGAAGCCCAGCGTGGCGATGCACTCGCGGATATGCTTCGCCTCGTTCTTGGTGAGTATGACCGCCGCCAGGACGACAGTGGGTGTGGTTGATTCTGCGATCATCGGATGCCTTTGAGAGAATAACTTCCCGCTCTGGCCGGTCTCCGACCGAGCCAGCGCGGGTTACTCGTCACGAATGTTCTTGAACAAGCCCCGCTCTGGCCGGTCTCCGACCGAGCCAGCGCGGGCTACTTGTCACGAATGTTCTTGAACAAGCCCCGCTCTGGCCGGTCTCCGACCGAGCCAGCGCGGGCTACTCGTCACGAATGTTCTCCCGCTCTGGCCGGTCTCCGACCGAGCCAGCGCGGGCTACTCGTCACGCATGTTCTTGAACAAGCTCCCGCTCTGGCCGATCTCCGACCGAGCCAGCGCGGGCTACTCGTCACGAATGTTCTTGAACAAGCCCCGCTCTGGCCGGTCTCCGACCGAGCCAGCGCGGGCTACTCGTCACGAATGTTCTTGAACAAGCTCCCGCTCTGGCCGGTCTCCGACCGAGCCAGCGCGGGCTACTCGTCACGAATGTTCTTGAACAAGCCCCGCTCTGGCCGGTCTCCGACCGAGCCAGCGCGGACTACTCGTCACGCATGATCTTGAACAAGCTCGCGACCTGACGAGCCGCGGCGACCCGGTCGTGCAACTCCGCGGCCGAAATCTCGCCGCGGCCTGCCGCGCCGCGCACGCGGCCGATTTCAGCCCTCATACCCAGGCGCACGATCTGCACCGCCAGTCGCCGGCGAACCGGCCCATAGAAACGCGCATAGAGCCGGCGCCGGCTGCGCCATAGATTGAGGAACGACTCGGCGCGGAACTGGCGCGTGCTGGCGCCGCCGTGATGGATGACGTGCGCGGCCGGCACACTGTAGAATGGCCAACCCGCGCGCTGAATGCGCCAGCACCAATCCACCTCCTCGGCATACATGAAGTAACCCTCATCCAGCAAGCCGGCCGCCTCGATGGCCTCCCGCCGAATCATCAGCGCCGCGCCGAGCGCAAAGTCAATCGGAAATGGCCGGCCAGCCGCATACAGCCCCCGGTCATAGCGGCCATTGAGCCGCGAATCGAGCAGCCGCCGCGGCCGCGGCGGGAAGAGGTCGAACCAGAGCTGCCACAGGCCCGGAAAACGAAAAGCGCCGTGCTGGAACTGGCCGTCGGGATAGAGGAGCTGCGCGCCCACCCCCCCGATCTGCTCATGCTCAACCAGGAAGCGCGCCATCTGCCCGATCGCATCGTCGAGCGGTTCGGCGTCAGGATTCAGGAGGAGCACCATGTCCACCCCAACCTCAGCGCCGCCGAAGCCGAGACGATGCAAAGCCAGGTTGTTGCCGCCTGCAAAGCCGAGATTGACATCGCTGGCGATCAGCTTCGCCTGTGGGAACTCGGCCGCGGTCATCGCCGCGCTGCCGTCGGCCGAGGCGTTGTCAACCACCCACACGGTCGTCGCGAGTTCCGGGCTGCGCGCCAGGCTGGCGAAAGTCGCGCGCAGACACGCACGCAACAGCTCGCGCACGTTATAACTGACGATGACGACGGCTAACGAAGAAGGCATGGTGAATTTTGGATTTTGGATTTTGGTATCCTCTCAATAATCCGGGGAAACGGCGGTCACAGACCGCCTACGAGCCTGCTTTCAGGGGGTCTGCGACCCCCGTCGGCCCCCACTTATTGAAAAGATACGGATTTTGGATTCTGGATTTTGGATCGCTGATTTGCCTTCGACGTTTGACGTTTGACGTTTGACGTTTGACGTTTGACGTTTGACGCTTGACGCTTGACGTTTGACGCCTCACGCCATCACTTCCACGAACACGCGCGCCATGTTGCGCCAGCAGACCTTTTCCACCTGGCCGGCGGTCAGCCCGGCCGCGTCGAGCGCCTCTACGATCAGCGGATAGCTCTCGACGCCCGTGACGCCGGCCGGCAGCGCGGCCACGCCGTCCAGGTCGCCGCCCAGACCGATGCACTCCTCGCCGCCAACCTGGATCGCGTGGTGCACGTGACGTGCGACCCACTCGACCGGCGGCAGCGGGATGGCGCGCAACGTCGGGCCGACCTGTTCGCGCAGCTTCTGCCGCGCAGCCGCGCGCGCCTCTGCTTCCGGGCCCAACGCGGCGGTCCGCAGCGGCGCCATCACCGCTTCCCATCGAACGTGATAGTCGGCCGCGAGGAAGTCGGGCGAAAGGTTGATCCCCATGACCCCTCCGCAGTCGGCCAGCGCACGGATCTGCGCATCGGTCAGATTGCGCGGGCTGGGGCACAGCGCGCGGCAGTTGGAGTGGCTGGCGATGAACGGTCGCCTGGCGATCTGCTGCACCTGATCGAACGCGGCGTCGGAAAGGTGCGACACGTCCACCATGACGCGCAAGGCCTCGGCCGCCTCGATCAGCCTGTAGCCCTCGGCCGTCAGCGGGCCGCCCTGACCGAACGAGCTGCCGGAGAATGCGTTGTCATCCCATGCGGGGATTACGTTGCGCACGCCGAGCTCGTGAAAGCGCGCCAGGTTCTCGGCTCGACCTTCCAGCGGGTCCGCGCCTTCCAGCCCGATGAGCGCCCAGACGTTCTCGCCGTCGCTTTCCCGCTCATCGGCAGACGCGCAGGCCTGGGTCACATCATCGGCCGACAGCGCCAGGCGCATTCGCCCCGTCGAAGCATCCACCCAGCCCCGGATGGCGCCAATCGCCTGCTCGGCATACGCGCGCACATCCAGGCTGGCATGATAGTTGTGCGAGGCGAAGACCGCAAAAAGCTGCACGCGATGGCCGGCCGCCAGCAAGCGCGGCAAATCCATGTGGCCGCGGCCGCGGCCCTGCACGAAATCCAGATCAGCATCGAACACGCGCATCACTGTATCACAGTGCGCATCGAAGAATCGCATCGCGCCGCTCCCCTCCATTACCAATCTGAAATCAAACCCGCACCGCCCCAATGCCCGCCCTGGTGGGCGCGTGCACGGTCGCGCCCTCGCCATAGTGCAAGCCAGCGAACGGATCGTTGGAGATCAACAGCGGCGCGTCGAGGTCCAGCCATTCGGCCTGGCTGGCCAGATGCGCCATGGCCGTCACGCCCAGCGACGTCTCGATCATGCAGCCGAGCATGATCCGTAGCCCCAGGTCGCGCGCCCGGCCGAGGACCGTCAGCGCGGGCGCCAGCCCGCCGAGCTTCTGAAGCTTCAGGTTGACCCCCTGCACGCCGGCCGCGGCCAGCGCCTCCAGGTCGGCCAGCGACTGCAACGACTCATCGGCCACCACCGGCAGACCGATGCGAGCCTGAACCTGTCCCAGGCCGGCGATGTCGTCTTTGGCCGTCGGCTGTTCGATCATCTCCAGGTCATAGCGTTCGAGGCTGCGCACGCGCTCCACCGCGTCCCCGGCCGACCAGGCGGCGTTGGCATCCACGCGCAAGCGGGCGTCAGGTCGGGCCGCGCGCACGGCCGCCAGCCGCGCCTCATCGCCGGCCGCGTCAGCGCCCAGCTTGATCTTGAGGATCGGATAGGGCGCCGCTGCCGCGGCCAACCGGGCCATCTCGTCCGGCTCGGCAATGGCGATGGTGAAGGCTGTGGGCAGTGGGGGCGGCACTGGCAGTCCCAGCAGCGCATGGAGGGGTTTGCCCTCCCGCCGTGCAATCCGGTCATGCAAGGCCAGATCGAGCGCGCAGCGGGCTGGGGCAGGCCCCGCGCGGCCGACCCAGCTCTCGATCTCGGCCGGGTCATCGGGCAAAGGATCAGCGCGGCGGCCGGCCGCCTCCCAGAAGGCAACCATCGCCTCATCGGACACGCCGTAGTAGGGCGGGATGGCCGCTTCGCCCCATCCCGCATCCGGAGTCTCGGCCAGACCGGCCAGTTCGGAAGAAGCCTCGAAGGTTCCTGGGTCACGCAGGCGAATCCAGTACGCGCGGCGCGTCTCGCTGACGCCGTAGGACAGGCGGAACGGGTTGCGAAGATGGAGGACCAATGGTTGCCACATCAGCCCGTAGGCTGCCTGCGGCAGGTGAAACGGCGCCGGCCCAACGTTGGGTAACCCTTGATCGTCTACCACATGTCGTGTGCTTTGCACATTAGCCATCAGGCGGCTGCCGGGTGGAGAGTATTCGCCGCGCCAGCCAGCAAAGGCCGCGGGGCGGGAGCATAGCCATGAAGCAAAGGCTGCCGGCCATAGGATACCACAAGATGGGGAGAAGACCAAAGTTGCGTGCCAAACTGGAGCCGAACCCGGCCGCGCCGGCGCTCCTCCTCAGCGCGGCCGGCCGCGGGTATCGGTTGGCGGCTGGGCGGTGAGCAAACCGTCCGGCCGCGGCGCTGCTTATGGCTGCGGTGCTCAGCAGTTGATGAGGGGTAAGCGCGCCTTCTGGCACGCGGTCACGATGATGCGCTCCAGCGGTTGCCGCGGCCAGCCCGCTTCGCCAAGGATGCCCGCGCCCAGCCAGCCGTAGCTCCACGCCGCCTGGTAGTACAGGTCTAGGCTCAAACAGCCGCTGCCGCTGGGGATGCCGCCGCTGAGCGTGACGGTAACCGCTTTGCCAGGCGCAATGTACGTCGGCGAACCGGCCGCCATCACCGCAGGCAAGGCGGCCGCCACGCTGCACT
>Ga0194113_10001627_pt1 | contig 30785 bp, 16 predicted proteins | sample TA2MahC200mmetaG_FD_146193 | JGI IMG/M metagenome (GOLD analysis project Ga0194113, IMG submission 146193) | Freshwater microbial communities from Lake Tanganyika, Tanzania - TA2015017 Mahale Deep Cast 200m | ecosystem: Environmental > Aquatic > Freshwater > Lake | place: Tanzania: Lake... | reverse complement strand
ATGCAGCTCTCGATCCACCCCGCCGGATGAACCCGGGCAGTCGCCGCTCACAGGCGATAAACGCATAAACGCCGGAAGTGAACTTGCGGCTCTCCAAGCGCCAGAAGGGCGGTTTTAGTGAGGTCTGTCTGTCTTCTGCGGTGGATTTCACGGGTCACGCCTGTTCTTTCAGGATCGCCAGGAGCCGCGCGCTGTCGTGTCGCCAGCTCTGCGCCGTCCTGCCTTCCATGATGGCGTCTTGGCACGCCAACTCGGGCTCTCGCAGCCAGAGCCTTGACGCCGGCTCCGGTAGACTAGGCCTTCGTTTGTTCGGGTTGGGCTGGCACCAGCGCATGGTTGTCGGCACTGCTTGGTGGTCACTCCAGTTCAAACCCCTGAGAGGTGAACTTCAGGGTGCGCGCATTCTCGCTGACGATACGGACGACGTTGTCGGGTGCGCCTTCTGGAATCCGGGCATGGATTTCGAGCGTGACCTCGACCGTGGCACCGGGCTGCAGCGTCAAGTGCTGGACGACTTCCTCGGCAATCCGGCCTGCGTCGCGGCCCACGCGCTGCGAGTTGAGCTTCACGGACCCGTAGAAGCGTTTCGGTTTCGGCGGAGCCGGCGACGGGACGGGTCCCCCACCAGGAGGCCCTGGGGCGGGCCCGCCCGGAGCGGTTCCTGTCGGCGCTCCTCCAACGGGAACCGTCGGTTGTTCTGCATTGGCCTGCCGCTGAGCCACGTCGGGCTTCACGATGAGAGCACTGGAATCGTCTTCAGAGACAGTCACCTGCCGGCCGAACCGCAGGCCGCGGTACCGCTGGGCGCCCTCGTCAAAGCCCTCCGCGTACGCGAACGAATCTTGCCGCCAGCCCAGCAATGAGACGCCATCCTCGATGGCCGCCACGATAACGCCGGGGTCGCGGACTCGGGGCAGGTAAAGGTAGCGCGCGAAGTCTTCGATCACTTGTCGTACGCCGACGTGGTCCCCCCGCCAAAGCGGAACGTCGTCGAGGTGCTTTCGCAGGATGGTCGCCCCCATCGCGGTCACGAGCAGATCCGCGCTCCGGAGCTTCTTCGCCGCCCGCACAGCCAGGGCTTCATTGCCCGAGAGTCGGATTGCTTCCCAGGTCACCGAGGACTGCGGCGTCTCCTGCTCCGGGACCAGCAACCAACAGTACGCCTCGGGCAACCGGGCTGTCACAGCAGCATCCGCCGCCTTGCGTTGGATCTCTGCCTGCTTCACCTGGAAGGGGGTCAGATCGAGCTTCTCCTTCTCGACCAGAATCGAGTCCCAGGCGAGGAACCGGCGCAGGGCCTCGTCGAGATCCTGCAGCCGGACCTTGTCGGCGGCGAGGAACACGAGTGTGTTCTGGTAAAGGCGCGGCGCGTTGCCCCGTCGCTCGAGAATCGTTCGCGCGGCGGACTCGGCGGGACTGCCTGCCTCCTTGGTGTGCGGGTGGTCAGCCGACAGCACGACCAGGCGGGTGGTCATCTCGTCGGGCACATCCGCTCCACTGCGCGGGACTGGATGGACACGATCGAAGTCGCCAGTCTTGCCCAGGTCACTTCGCAGGCGTTCCTCGAGTTCCTGCATCGCTTTGTCGGGCTCCCGTTTGAGCTGCTCGGCGCGGTCCTCGGCCAGCTTGGTGACCGTCGGCTGCGTGTCGTACCAGAGGCGGGTGCCGTCCTGGTAGAGGTAGGTCGCCGCCGCGGCCAGCCGTCGCAGGCCGTCGCCGAAGACCGCAGGCGATTCGCCGGGCAGGACGCACCCCAGCTTCACCCGGCGATCTTCCACCCCGCGGTGGGCCACCCCGGCGCTGGGCGCCGACCCGAGGTAGATCGCCCGCGCTACGCGCCGCGTGGCTGAGAGTTTCCCCAGGTTCGGCTGCTCGCCGTCGATGCGCAGCGGCAGGGAGTTCGGCCCGTCCACATCCTTCTCGATGATCGGGACCCAGTTGTCCGAGAGATAGCGAGTCAGCTCGAACTGCACGCGGGGATCGTCGATCGGGATCATCGACGGCAGGATGAGCGGACTCCGATCGCCCTTTTCCCAAAGGCTGTGAATCACGGACGCCATCAACCGTAGCACGCCGCGGGTCCGCTGAAACTTCACGAGCGTGCTCCAGGTGCCATAGAGCTGGTCAAAGATCTCGGGGTGAATCGGGTAGGCGGCTTGGATGCGCTTTTCGTAGTCGCCGCCTCGACACTCGGGCGGGAATTCTGCGCTTTGGGCGTGGTACAATTCCGAGAAGGCACGCGCCGTTACATCCCGGTGTTTGAAGCGATCGCCCGGCATCGGCTCGAACAGTCGCCGCCGAACGATCTCGAAGCCTTCCTCAGCGGTCGCCGGCCTCCAGGACGATTCGACACGGCCCACGACGTTGCGCAGTCGGTTCAGCGCCTCGCGGCCGCGCACGCCACCGACCTCGACATCGTCGGCCTGGGTGTGGGGAGACCCCTGCGTGTCCGAGGCCGGGAGGGAGATCACCAGCAGACAATTCCCCGCCAGTTTGGCCGACTCGGTCAGCGCCTGGGCGAAGGTGAACTGGGTCTCGAATCCGCCGGCTGGCAGGTCGCTCTGGTCGTGCAACTGCCGGGCGTAGGCCACCCATTCGTCGATGAGGATCAGGCACGGACCGTACTCCTTGAACAACTCACGCAGGACATCTCCCGGGCTGGTGGCGTTTTCGTCGTCGGCTTTCACCCGGGCAAATGCCTTCCGGCCCCCGAGCTGATACGCCAGTTCGCCCCAGAGGGTCCGGATGACGGTGCCGTCGGGTTTCCGCACCGGGTTGCCGGGCGAGATCTTGTTCCCCACGAGCACCACCCGTGTGGCCTTCGGGAGCGCCGGCATCCTGCCGGCTTTGGGTGCGCCGACGTCCGTCGCCGGCTGGAAGCCGGCGCTCCCGGTGACATCCGCCTCCGCAAGGACGGCGTCGACGCCGGGGAGGTCTCCCGGGACCGCGCCGCCGAACAGGTGGTAGAGGGCGAGCATCGAGTGGGTCTTGCCCCCGCCGAAGTTGGTCTGCAGTTGCACCACCGGATCGCCGCCCTTGCCTGCCAGCCGCTGAACGCCGTTAACCAGCAACCGCCTCAGGCTCTCGGTGAGGAATGTCCGGCGGAAGAACTCTGACGGCTGACGGTACTCGTCGGAGCCCTCACCCAGGTGCACTTGCCACAGATCGGCGGCGAACTCGGCCTGCTGGTAGCGGCCGCTGGCCACGTCAGCGTGCGGTGTGACCACTTCCCGCCACGGTTTGAGCCCACCAGTCGCCGCCGCCTCGATCAAGGAACCGCCCGCTTTCCTCTTCTCACCGCGCACCTGCTCGTCGAACACCTGGCGGCGCAGCTCCAGCTTCATGCTGCGGACTTCTTCGGCTTGCGAGGCCGAGATCGCTGCCAGCAGCCGCTCGGCCGAATCCAATGCCCGGTCCGCGTCGTCGCTCGAGAAGTTCTCCTGGTGCGCCCAGCGGTCGCGAATCGTGCGCAGTTCGGAAATCAACGCGCGTTCTGCATGGCCGAGCGTCTGGCCGAACACGTCGCTCCAGGCTTCCCACATCAACCGCAGCAACGCCGCGGCGTCCCATTCGGCAATGGACTTACTGCCGCGCAGTCGGTCGGTGCCGATCCGCTGCTGTGCCTCGGACAATGAGCGGTCCTGGTACTTGCTTTGAAACTCCCGGGCGATGAAACCGGCCAACCCTTCCCGGAGATGCTCCAGGGCCTTGCCGACGCGTTGCTGGTTGGTAATCGCCATAAGTCAGTGCTCATCCGATTTCCGCGACTCGCCAGATTGCCGTTGCCTGTGTGGCCAGCCACCGTTGGCGTGCGGCGATGCGATCCGCGGTCCAGTCGTCGTTTTCGGTCGCGATGCGCTGCGTGAGGGCAAACTCGGATTGCCCGTAAACCGGCTTCTTCTCCGCGTAAGGCACGTTACCCAGGTCACGATTTGGCCCGGACGCCAGCGGGGTCATATTCCCGATTCGGAACACACACCGATCTATTTGCTCATCCGTGAATCCCGTCCAATTCTCGCCAGGATGCTCCGGAAGAACGTGCTCGATGTTGTACTTGTCGCTTGCGTAGTCGAAGGCGTGGTTCGACACCTGCCGCTCGATCTCGAAGAGGATGTAGCGCACCACCTGGCGGTTGCGGGCCGTGGTCGTGCGCACCTGCTTTTCGGTGAACGCCGACCGGAACTGCTCGTCCGATGGATACACCGGCCGTAAGGCCCGCAGTATGTCAACCGTGGCCGTCAGTTCCTTCCGGGCGATCTTCTCCGCCACCGCGTTATAGACGCGCTCCTGTTCGCTGGTGGCCAGGTTGCCGATGACGTTGTAGCGGAAAGAGACGATCGCACAGGCCCGCAACACACGGGTAAACTCCGCGTCTGCCAGCGCTCGCCGAGCGGCCAGCAGGAGGGAATACGGCTGCCGGACATTGTACATTGCCAGTTCCGCCACATGCTTCTTCTGGTCCGCTGTCCACATCGCGTCGTCGTCGTCACCCAGGGCGGCATAAATGTCCGCGTCACGGTCCATATCGCGCAGCAGGGCAAAGACCCCCGCCTTGTCGTTGACGCTCCCACGGATTGCTTTGAACAAATCCGAGTGGCGGGTGAGCGGATTCTGGCTGTTCCAGAACACCCGCAGGAAATCCGGCACGCTCTCGCTGCCCAGTTTCCCCACGATGGCTTCCCACCGCTCCTCCAGGGTGCGCATCTCGTGCTCATGGCCGCCGGCCCCATGCACAACCGAAAACAGGTAGTTCTTGAGCAGATCGGTCGAGGAAAGCCGGACTCCGCGCGCATTCAGCGTCTCAAAAACTTTGAACGCGTTCAGTTCATCCGCCACCGATATCACCGTGAAGAACAGGCGGTCGGACATCGTGTCCACAAACCGCGCCAGTTCTTGGCCGCTGCGGTTTTGTCCAAACCGCTCCCTCACCTTCTCTTCGAACCACTCGAAACTCTTTCGAAGAAGGTGTTCCGATGCCTTCAGATTGCGCTTCGGCGGTTTTTCAAGCGGAACGAGATAGGTCTGGTAATACTGGTTGTTGTGCCGGTTGAGCGTCAGTTTTGAGGTGGAGATCAGCGTCACTGGATCGAGGAACCCAATGTAGGTCTTGCGCAGTTCTTCCAAACGGCGGCGGTTGTCCTCCGCCTCGGCCCCAGTGTCCACCAGCCGTCGAAGGTTGCTCAAGACTGCCAGCACCAGCAGGCTCAACGTGGTCATCCGTTGCTGGCCGTCAATGATGCCGTAATGCCGTTCGTCATCCGATTGCAGGACCAGGTAGCCCATGTAGTGCCCTCGTTCTCCTCCAGGGTCCATCATCGCCACGATGTCCTGCCACAGATCGTCCCACTCCTGTTCAGTCCAGGAGTAGTCGCGCTGGAACATCGGCACCCGGTACACCAACCCGTTGCCCATCAGTTTTCGGAAAGTCTGGTTCGACGTGTTGAAATTCGTAATCGCCATAGCTGTGTTCTTTCACCCGCTTATAGGTTAAGCTCCTGGGCCACCGCCGCCCCGGACCGTTCGGATTCCAGGGCCAGTCGGATAATCTCCGCCCAGCTCTGCACCAGCCCGTTGTAGGCCAATGCCTCAGGGGCCCGTTTTTTCCGCTCGCAGAGCGTGTAAAGACGGTAGGCCAGCTCTCGCGCCGTCTCGGCCTTCGATCCAAGCTGCTTTACCAGTTCCGCCGCCGCCGGCTCGCCCCCGCTCCCCAGCAGGCGGATGAAGTGATGCACCATCTCCCAGTTTGTCAGCCGGTCATCGCTCTCCGGGCTCCAGTCAGTGGCCAGCTCCTCCGGCTTGAGGAGCCGCACCTTGCCGCGACTGGAGACGAGAATGCCCGCGTCGGCCAGGCCTTGCACGCTCGTGTTTTTCGCCTTGCTGAGCGTCTCGGCTACGCCGAATTCGCCTTCGGCGAAGCCGTGCTGCTCGAACCACGCCAACGCCCAACGGCTGTCAGCGTCGAAATCGCCCTCCTGCTCGGCCAGCGCGGTGTCGAGCGTCTCGTTGATGAGCGCCAGGGCCTCGCGCACGGAGAGCGCGCTGCCCTGCGCGTCGAGCACGCGGGCGTAGCGGGTGAAGACGGCCATGCCGGGGCCGATGGCGGCCTGCGCGAGGTCTACCGGGGCGATGTTGCCCGCCTGCAAGTGCCGCAACGCCTCCGGCAGCTCCCGCTGGAGCGCGGCCACGAACTCCCGCCGCGTCGCCGTCGGCGCGTCCGTCCCGCGGCCGCGGGACCGGCAGACCAGGACGATGCTGGAGGCAAGGGCGCTGATGTTGCGCTTAAGATTCGCCGTCATTTCTGTGCGCATCGGCCAGGTGCCGCTAATGCCAAAGCCTGCCCGAATGACCGCATCGAGAAATGTCTCCCAACCGGTGCTCGCAGTGCCCACCTCGCTCTCGCTTTCCGATTGTCTGAAAGCGTAATATATCGTGACGGGGAATGCCGGATGCGTTTGTTCCGCAAGCTGGTGCATGGCGGCTGTCATACCTTCGAGAAAAAAAGTCTCCGCCTTTTCCTTGCTACCGTGTCGGTATGGCGTTGCGACTAATTCCTCCGCCTTTGGCACTGCAAGAGTGGCGAAAAGCTCCGGGAAGCGCTTTCGCAGAGCGCGTCTCAGCCAGACGTAGAAGAAATCGGAAAGGTCGGCGTAGCCGATGTTGTCGTAGTAAGGTGGGTCCGTTGAAACCACGCGGTCTTTCAACACAACTTGGGTCGCGTTGGACTGCACCGCGCTGCTCGCGCACAATGCTGGCAACCGATCGATCGCCTTGGTCAGATATTGGATGTTGATGTCCAACGTTCCGCCGGCGGACGAAAACGGATTGGTCTCCGCGAAGTCCCATGTCATCGCCAGCGCCTGTCTGAGGAAAACTTGCTTTGCCAGCTCGTCCTTTGGGTGAGAACTCCAAACGCAAAGGCTTGCCGAGTAATTTACCATTCGGCTAACCGCGCAGCCGAGATATACTGCAATGCTCTCGCCGTAAACGGTGGCGCCATTCTCCCCGGTGTGCGATTTGGGGTCGCCGGGCAACCCCTCGGCGAGAGCGTCTCGGCGGACCTGCTCCATCGCTTCACTCACGAGGTCGGAGAAGGTCGTCAGCGCCACGAGTTGCCGCAACGTGAAGATGTCGCCGAATGCGGCGAGGCCGTATTGCACCGTCCAGAAATTGCGCGGATCGTCGGGCAGAGATTGCTCCGGCTTCCACTCCGGCTTCGCCTTTTTCGCCGCCGCCTCGTGCTCCGGCGTGGGCGGGAGATAGACGCGCCCGCGTTCGCCCTCGCCCACAATGGCCGTGAGCCGCGCACCCATCCGACCGGCCTTGCCCTCGGCCTTGATGTAGTCGCCCGCGATGGGAGTGCCGGACATCACGCAGCGGAAGTTCGCGCCGCGCGCGAGCTTGGTTCCGGCCTTCGCCGCCTCGGGGTCCTTCGGTTTGCCTACCTGCACGGTGAAGCGGTAGCCCTGCCTGCCGATCACCGGCTCGACCCAGGCTTCCTTGCCCGGTTTGGTCGAGAGCATGAAGGTGGAGGCCAGCGGCACGTCCACCTTGCGAAAGGCCGGGTTCGGGCTTTTCACCGTGCGCGCCCAGAGCCATGCGATGACGGTGAGCTTCTGCCCGACGAGGCGTTCTAGATCCTTCCGCTCCTGGGCCATTTCAGCGGTGATCTCGATCTTTGGGTAAAGGTGGCCGATGCGTTTCTCCGCCTCGTCGCGCATCCACTGGCCGTAATAGCGCACATCCTCGGCCAACCCCTGCGCTCCGTGCCAGGTCTTCGTGCCGAGTTGGCCTTTGCGCGACTCCGGGTTCACCGGCGGCCGACCGGCGAATTTCGGAGGGATCTCGATCATCGCCTTGTTGATGAGCACGGCCACGGGATTCAGATCACTCGCATAAGCCTCCAATCCGAGCCGCTGCGCTTCCAGCGGCAATGACCCGCCGCCAGCGAAGGGATCATGGAAAGCGGGGAGTTTGTGCCGGTCGAACAGCTCCTTCGCGCGAGGGTGACCGGCGTTCTCCGCGCAGGCCCGCCGCCAACTCTGCCAAATCTCATCGCGCGCCCGTTTGAGTACGATTTCGTTCGTGGTGTTCTCCCACTGTACAAGGTCTTCGATTATGCCGAATAGGCGGCCGCGCTCGACCTCCGCCAAGATTTCATCGAGGTCGGGTTTCGGGCCTGGCTCCGGCGCACTGATGCCTCCCGCGCGCGCCTTTTCGGCCAATGCCGTCGCTTCCTCCCACCGCTTCTGGCGGGCTTTGAGGATGCTCTCCGCTTGGCGTCGCAGCTTCGGGTCGGACTTGAGGGTGTCCACATACCCTGACGGATCATCGACCATCTGTGCGAAGATGACCGCTCGTGCCGCCGCCAACGGCCGTCGCGCCCACCACAAGTGCAGCGTGCTCGGATGCCCGTGTCGGATCGACTTCTCCCGCGCGGATGCCTTGTTGATGGCCTCGAGTGGGAGCGCGACTTCGATGAGTTTCTTCATGGCACGAAACCGCGAACGGACGCGAATGGAGGCGAATCTTGCGCGGAAGGTCCCCGCTGGTTCTTCTCATCCGCGTTCATGGGCGTGAATTCTGGGTCAGCATGAGAAGAGATCCTGGACCTTGCGCTGGAGTCGGGCAAAGGAGGGAACGACGGCGGCCTGAGCCAGAGAGAAACGCTCGGAGAACAGCGGTTGATGATTGGGCGGGTCGTAACCGGTCGGCATGCGCGCGGCGAGCCATTCCTTGGCGCCCCGGATGGCTTCTGGATCGGCCGGGGCTTCGAGGTCCTCGGGAAGTCCACCCACGGAACGGAGGGACGGGGCCGCGGCAAGAAACCAAGTCTCGTATTCCCGATGGGCCAGCACCACCGTGAACGGGATCTGCGCATGGACCTGCCGCGCCTGGGCGAGCAACCGTGGCCCTAGCTTGCCGGCACAGTCATCTTCGCAATCGAGAAGGATCAAGACGTTGCCGCGTGAGTGGACTTGGGCCTTGCGCGAAGCCAGCTCGACGTATCGGCGGAAGTAGTCCTCATCGTTCAGGAAACTCCCCGCCTTGACGCGGATGGGCGGGTTCACCCTGAGCAGAGCAGGTCGACGACCGTGCCGGCAGAGCCGGTGCAGGAGCTTGGGGACGGCTTCGACTTCTGCTTTGCCTTCGACGATGGGGGCAATGAACACGGCGCTCATGTCTTGGCGAGTTCAAACAGCTTGAGCTGCCGGTCCTTCTCCATCTCGGCCAGCGCAGTGGGGTCGGGAGCGAGCTGGTTCTGGCGCAGCAGTTCGCCCGGCGTAAACAACCGGTCGCGCAAGACCGATCGTCCTGGCTGGTCGAGCGGCGCGATGCGAGTGATGCCCTCCTGGTTATCGACGGCCAGCAAGGATTCGGTGGGGATGTTCGGGTCGTCCAGCAGGTCGGGGCTGTGGCTGGTAACAAGAATCTGCGTGCGGCTGGAAGCGTCGCGCAGGGCCGAAAGCAAGACGCCCGTGGCCGCCGGGTGCAGCGCCATCTCAGGTTCCTCCAAGCCAATGAGCAGCGGGCCGCCTGCTTCCTGGGCGGTGTTCTGAAACAGCGCCAACAGAATGCCAAAGGCGCGGAGCGTGCCGTCGGACATGCTGGAAGCCAGGAAGCGCCACGAGTGTTTTTGGCCTTTGACCCCCTGGCGGAATTCCAGCGTCTCCTGGGATCCGAGAGGCTTGCTTTCCGCATCGGCGATTCCGTGCACGATGCGGGCCAGGTAGCCATTGATCTGCCGGCGGGCGGTCTGCGGGAGGTTCCGAAAGATGCTCGAGGCGTTGCCGCCATCCCGGCGCAGCACTTGTCCTGCGTCCGGCTTCTGCAGGTTGGCAATCTCCTTGGGATTGAGGTTATACACTTCGATGGTGGACAGGGCGTCATACACCGGCCGGAACTGAGGCAAACCCGAAGCTGCGACCAGGTACAGTCTGTCCGCAAACGCGGCGGGGGCCACGTGCACCGAGCTTTCAACCACGCGCCCCTTCTCCACCACGTAGAATTGCTCGTCTAAGCGGCCGGCATTGACGAGCTTGCACTCCTCAGTCTGAACCTCGAAGCCGCCTGACTCTCTCGCCGCGATTTGGAAGCTGTAGTTGCCCATCTGGCCCGAGGGTAGATGGAAATCCAACCGCACGGCGAAATGGTTGGGGTGGCCGCCGGAACGCCGGCGCACCTCGCCGATACCGCTCCGCTCGCGCAGGGCGTGGTCCAGCGAACTATGGAGCGCGTCACTGACAAAGCGCAAGGCGTCCAGAAAGTTGCTCTTGCCCGAGCCGTTCTGACCGACCAGGAAAACGAGGGACCGCAACCGTACCGAGCAAGCAGCGATGCTCTTGTAGTTCTTGAGCACCACGCGCGTTATCAATACTGAGCCATTCATGGGGGGGTTATACTACTTCGCGCAATGCGATTCCAACTGGATCAAGCTGGCGGGCTCGCGCGACTCAGCAGCTCGGCCAGTTCGTAGTTCACGCTCGTCACCGCAAAATCCGGTTCGCGCTGGAACGGCTCGCGGACGTAGCGCGGGTCGGTAACCTCACCGCCTGCCAGCGCAGACAGGTCTACCGTGACGATGGCGAGGATGAAATCGTCCGGTTTGTTGAGCGCCGTCATGATTTCATTGCGCGTGAGGGTCAAAGTGTTCGCCCCTACTGCGCGACCTTTCACTTCCAGAAACCGAAGCTTGCCGGTGTTCGGCACACGCGATTCCACGTCGTAGCCGCGATTCTCGGCACTCACGTCCGTTGGTTCGAAGCCAAGGGCGCGCTCGGCGGCTATGACGGCCTGCATCGCCAACGCCTCGACGCGGCGACGGGCTTCAGCGTCGCGGGCATAGGACGCCGGGGTCTCGCGAAGGCCATGAGCCACCTCCTTCAATTGGCTGGCCGGCACGACGACGGCGCCCCCAACTACGACCGGCGGCAAGGGCGCAAGCTGGGCCTCGAGGTCCAGTTCGCGCAGGCGGTTATGCAGGCGAGCCTGGAGTTCGTCGGCGCGGCGCTGTGCCATGTCGGAATTGAGCCGGGCATTGGTGCGCCCGGCAGCTTCCTCCAGCCGTAGTTGTTGGGCGCGATGGTCCCAGTAGTTGATTTCCTTCGTGAGCCGATCCTGCACGGCAGCGCGGGTGCGGGTAATCAACTCCGTCCGACGGTCGCGTACCTCCATGATGTGGCGCGGGAGCAATTGGGTGATGGCGTAGGATGTGGCGCTGGATTCCAACTGCTGGCTCAGCCACGGTTCGCCGAGCAACTCTTGAAGCGCAGGGAATTCCTCGTCTTTCAGCGGGCGGTAGTCGAGATACGGCGCGTAACCCGCGGGGCGGCACTGGCCCTGGGGGTCAATCTCGACGAACTGCATCTGGCGCGAGACTACGCGGCGATTCCCGGCCCGGTCGATGCGAGCGTCCTGAATGGCGTGCTCCAGGCACAGGAGGGCGCGCGGCCCGGCGTGGCCCTCGCGCTCGTCCACCAGCACCGCGCCGCGCTTCAGCAGGTCCCGATGCCGCTCGAGCGTGACATCGGAGACGGCTTGCAGGAGCGGATGGCCGGGGCTGATGAACTCCGCGAGCGGCTTGCCGGGCAGGGCAATGAGGTTCTTCTCGAACGTGGCGCGTTCGTAGCGCACCAGGATGGGGTCGCCAACGCCGATCTGGCGGTCTCGCTGCCGCAGCACGGCGGGGACATGGGTGATTTCGTAACGGCGCGGTTCGCGCTCGCGAATCATGCCGCCAAGCCCTTTGAAGGCGGCGAGGAAGTAGGCTTCGATGAAATGCGGTTGGAGCCGGCGGGCCTCGATGCGCTCCATCGCCTCGCGGATGCGGCAGACCTTGGTGGCGTCCATCGAATCGTGCGCCAGGGCGCGTTCCTCGATGAGGTCACGCAACTTGTCGTGTTCGAGGGCGTCTTCGACAATCTGGAAGAGCCGCGCACGGACCTCGGGGCGGTCGCCGTAGCGGATGGCGTCCATGAGCAGCTCGCGCAACGGTCGGTTCTCGAAGGTGACTTTGCCCAACACATCGAAGACCTGGCCACCAAGGGCTTCGCGCTCCTCGTCGAGCTTCTCGAGCAACCGCTGATAGACCGCACCTTCGCGGGTCTCGGCGGCGACAAGGTTCCACAAGTGGCACACCTCAGTCTGGCCGATGCGGTGGATGCGGCCGAAGCGCTGCTCGATGCGGTTCGGGTTCCAGGGCAGGTCGTAGTTCACCATCAGGTGGGCGCGCTGGAGATTTATCCCCTCGCCGGCCGCGTCGGTCGCCACGAGGATTTGCACATGCTTGTCCTGGGTGAAAAGCTCCTGCGCCTTGGTGCGCTCCTCGCGGCCAAGACTGCCGTGAATGCTGACCACCGCTTCCGATTGCCCCAGCAAGGTGCGGAGGTTCCCGGCCAGGTAGTTCAGCGTGTCGCGGTGCTCGGTGAACACCACCATTTTGCGCCGGTGGCCGTGGGCATCGAACATCTGCTGGTTGTCCTGCAGTAGCACCGAGAGTTCATCCCATTTTCGGTCCTTGCCGCTCCGGCGGACCTCCAGGGCGACGCTCTCGAGTTGGCGCAAAATGGCGATTTCCTTCTCGAGTTCTGCGATAGTCTGTGCCGCGGTCGCCTGGTCGGTAATCTGGGTTTCGGTGTCTTCGACCTCGGCGTCCGGTGCGTCCTCCAAGTCATCCAGGTCGTCCGACTCGAGAGTGGGTCCGGCGGTGTCGAGCATTACCCCCGCGCCGCGGTGTAGCAGTACCTCCTCACGAAGGCGTTTCTCCAGGCGTTCCCGACGCCGGCGGAGCGACTGGTAAATCGCCTCCGGGGACGATGCCAACCGCCGTTGCAGGCACATGAGCGCGAAGCCCACCGTTCCGCGTCGGCCCTGGCTGGTCAGACGATCAGCCAGGTTAAACTGCTCCTGCACGTAGTCGGTGACTTCCTTGTACAGCCGGACCTCGCCGTCGGACAGTTTGTAGTTGACGGTGTAAGCGATTCGCTCAGGGAAGAGGGGTGTGCCGTCGAACTTGAGCAGGTGTTCTTTAACCATCCGCCGCATGAGGTCGCTGGTGTCCGAGGTGTGCACGCCATCACGGAACTTGCCCTCGAACCGGTCGCCGTCGAGCAGCGCCATGAATAGCTGGAAATCCTCCTCCTTGCCGTTGTGGGGGGTGGCGGTCATCAGCAGGAAATGCCGCGTAAGCCCCCCCAACAGCCGGCCCAGATGATAGCGCTTGGTGTACTTGATTTCGCCGCCAAAGAATGTAGCCGACATCTTATGCGCCTCGTCGCAGACGATCAGGTCCCACTCCGTGTCCTTGATCTTGGATTGGATCTCTTCGTTGCGGCTCAGCTTGTCGAGACGGGCGATGCAAAGTGAATTCTCGCGGAACCAGTTGCCCGTGCGGGCGGCCTCGAGCTTGTCGTTCGTGGCGATCTCAAACGGCAGGTTGAACTTGCGCCAGAGTTCGTCCTGCCACTGTTCGACCAGGTTGCCAGGGCTGACGACGAGGCACCGTTGTAGGTCGCCGCGGATCAGCAGTTCCTTGATGAAGAGGCCGGCCATGATGGTCTTGCCCGCGCCGGGGTCGTCGGCCAGCAGGAACCGGAGTGGCTGCCGCGACAGCATGGCCTCATAGACGGCGGTGATCTGGTGGGGGAGCGGTTCCACCAGTGAGGTGTGGACCGCCAACAGCGGGTCGAACAGGTGAGCCAACCGGATGCGGTGGGCCTCGGACACGAGCCGGAACAGCCGGCCGTCACCGTCGAAGCTCCACGGCCGGCCCGCAGTGAGGACTTCGAGCAAAGGCTCGCGGTCGCGGAAGAGGAGCTCAGAGCCAACCCGGCCGCCGGCGTCCTTGTAGACCACCTCAACCACGTCCGCCCCGTGCCACTTGAGGCTAAGCAGTTCGGTGACCGCGTCGGGGATGATCCCCCTGACGAGCGTGCCCGATGTAAGTTGTTCAAGCTTGGCCATAGCGGGCAACCTTGGTGAGGTAGTCCAAACGGTCGCCGATGGCGTCCTAGCAATTTCGGTCGTTGTTCCGATCCTCCGTGGATGATTCCCAACTGCGGCGGCGAGACAAACGAATGAGCCGGCGATTAAGCCATGTCTCAGTGTAGCCCGCCCGCTTCCTGTCCCTCTCCGGAGGCACTGTTCCCTCTGATGTCCGCCAAAGGGTCATATCCCCAACGGCTTGCGGTCTCGGATCATGTGCGAGTGAGGGCAAAATGCCAGAACAAAACCGCACACTCCTCCCGGCGTTGCGGGTACGGAGGGCTTTGCGGCGGGCAGAGCTCAGGAAACCGGTCCTGGGTGCGCGGCCTGCTTCACGTGCCCCCGGCGCATCCTGGCCCTGCGTTCCCCACTGGCCCCGCGGCCCATGCGCGGGGAAAGCCTCGACTTGGCCGCCGCCGCCCCACCTGGGCGCCAGGCAGCCTGCGCAGGCGCTCGCGCTGCATGGTGGGGTGGGACCAGGCTGGCCCCCGGGATCCTGGCGGGGCGGGCGAGCCTGGCCCCCGCGGCCGTGTTTCGCTGGCCGTTGCGTTCATGAGGAGAGATACGGGGCCAGAAACGATGGTCTGACAAGAAAGTGACGATGACCGCCCACGGCCAAGTCGCCGCGGCCCAGACGGGCAGGACTCCCCGTCGTCATCCCCCGGCCTGGAGCACCACTACCGTTCGCCCCCCCGAGCCACGACATCGCCTTTGAACCGGGCGATTCCGCGGCGCTGCCACAGTCACACCGTCTCGGCGACCGCGGTAGACTCCAACTCCCCGAGGATGTCGCGGTGACTCGCCTGCAGGATATGGACCGCGTTGGAGTTGTCCAGGAGCATTCTGATGGAGCCGCGCACCAGGCACCGCCCACTTGCCGAGCGTGGCGAGGGCCGCAAGCCGCGAGGAGAGTGATTGACGCGTGATCGCGTGCACGGTGAAAAGTAGCCGAGTCGAAAAGGGGCAAGATGATCGCTTGGCAAAGGGATTACACCGCAACCGCCACAGAGCCGGCGGTCGCCAGCCAGGAACCAGACTCCCGATGCGTAGGACATGAGCGATGGTCGCGCGCTGGAAACATACCAGCACCCAAAGACACCCCAGCGCAGGAGTGTTGTGAGCAGTCGTGACGAATGGGTTGTCGCCGGGCGGAGCAGGAGCTAAAGGGGACCCGCGAGCGACCGAAGGTGCCGTTGTTTAGGTCGGTGAGGGCGCTCAAGGCGGGGGGAGGGATTAGGGTGACGGAGCTATCAGGTGGGCCACCCGCGGGCCGGGCAGGCCGCCCGTGCGGTGGAGCGACTCCGGAGCGGTTGTCGCAATTGTCACAGTCGTCACAAGCGGGAAAGACAAGAAGGCCTCTGACTCTCGACCCGAGATGAAGCCTGCCCTCCTTGAAGAGACAGTGACGAGCGTGACATTGTGACAACCGCGGCTTGTCCGCCGGCCATTCGTCACCCCTGTTCACGGCGGCGCCGGTGACGATGCCCGCCTCCGCTGGCTCCACTACAGGCACCCGCAATTCCTGCACGGGGGCAGCGGCCGGTAGAGGATCCGATAGGCGAGCTCGTAGGCCTCTGAGCTTACGAGCACCGGATGGCAGTCGGGGCGCCCCCAGCCGACGAGGTGGTACATGTGCGGCTTGAAGCGCTCTACCCAGAGGCGGTTCGCGCAAAAGCTCGGGGTGGCCCCATCGTCATGCACCTGCCTGATTTCTTCGAGCAGGTATGCCAGGTCGGGTTCGAGGCCCACGAGCTGCGTCCAGGCCAGGGTCCCATCGAATTGTGGTTGAAGCAAGGTACTCATCTTAGTGTGTTGTTAGTTTGTTGTTCTAGTCGGGGAACGGGTTGCTCCCGCTCACCCTGCGGAAAAGTCGCATTGTCTTCCCGCCGCCGGTGGGTGTCACGTCCTCGCCCATAAGCAAACCGTCGCGTTCCATCCGTTCGAGCAGGGCTCGGGCCGCGTCGGCGGTGGCGGCGATCCGGGCTCGTTGGACGTCACGGACGGTCACGTAGCCCACACCGCGACGCTGCTTCTGATCCGCAAGAAGCTCGAACACCTCGTCCTCGAGTTTCCTGGCTGAGTGGCGCCGGCCCTTGGAGAGGAGGTTGAGTTGCTGGTTTACGAACCACTCGATGAGGTCGATCGCGTTCACGGCGGTTTCGAGTGTGAGTTGATGGCCATGAGCCTGCGCTCCGTGGAGGCCGGCATGGAGCACGAGCGCCAGGCGCCACGCTTGTTCGGCCCACCGGGCGGCGAAGTCCGACACATCGGAAAACTCTCCGCGCCGGCGGTCCACGATCTGGTTGTAGTAAGCGACAAGCCGCGCCCGGGCCTCAGGTGTGGGTTGAACGATTCGAAGCGTGAGCGCTGGAAGCATGATCAGAGGTCAACCTCGGGCTCCTCCAACGGAGCGGTCGGTTCCGGTTCGGGGAGCCGGTAGGCCGTTAAGAGAGCATCGACGAGACTAGCCCAGGCATCTTGCACGGGATCGGGGATCTGGACGGGCTCCCCCTCGATTCGTTCCGGCTGAGCCTGGGTATGTGCCACCAAGCACCTGGCAAGAAAACCACCGTGGTATAGGCTGGCCTCGCCGAGTAGCATCTCGAGAGCGTCAGGTTGAAGAAGCCACAGGATGCTAATGCAAGGTTCACGAAGCGCGACCGGATCCCGGCCTTGGCGGTCAACGCGAACGTGGTCGCCGCTGAAGCCGCACAGGTAAAGGCTCTCGTCGGTCAGCTTGTTCGATGAGTATCGGCCCAGCAGGTTGTCCACCAGCTTCCTGGCGTCCGAGGACGTGCTGAACATCACCTCCCCGTTGTGTTGGAGCAGGACGGCCAGCCTCTCGACGGTTGTGTCCTGGGTTACTAGCAAGGGCGCATTCAACTGCGAGGTGATCTGGTTGCGGCGGGCGAGGAAGAACTCCATCTGTCCACGTAGCCGTTCGATCTCGGTTGGGTCTGATTTCTTGGCGATGTCCCGATCGAGGCGCTTGAGCCGGGCGTCGAGGCTCCGTAGTTCGGCCTGGAGCCTCGGCAGTTCTACCGTCTGCCACCGTTCTTGGATTCCCTCCTGGCGCGCCAGCAGAGGTGTGGCAAGGGCGCGGAAGGACTCGGTCTTCCCGCAGCCGCTCGCTGCGGTGCCGACGATGAAGAGATTCCCCCGCAGAGGTCGCGGCAGGATGCTCTGGACTGCCAGCCCACCGCCGATCGAGGCCGAAACCAGGCCCAGGGCAACGAGAGCTGGTAGTGCCTCAGGCACCCGCTGGACGCGAGCAACGGCGCGGACCATCTGCGCAATTGCAGGAGGCAGGACGTGTGTCGGAAATGGGAGTGAGATACAATCGTCAGCTTCACTATCGATCTCCGCCGGGATTGCATGGGGTGCGAGGCTGCGCGCGGTGCTAGCGTGGAGGTCGGGCGGCAGGGTGAACGGCTGGGCGGCAGCGAGCGCGGCCTCGATATCGGCGCGGGTGGCGCCAGCACGGGACCAGTCATTTGCATCCTTGAAGCGCGCTGGGGTCTGAACCCGAAGGCACGCGCAGCCACAGGCGGACGCAATGGCAGCAAGCCACCTCTCGCCGGGACTGTCGTTCTGGGCGAAGGCGTAGACGGTGGCGGTAGGAGCGCACAGCCCGGTCAGGAGGCGGGCATTCCCGGCGCCACGGGTGATGACGATGGCGGTGTGAGCAGGCGCGGCGATGTGCCACTGCAGCCGGTCCATTACGGCCAGTGCGTCCCACTGGCTTTCCGCCGCCAAGACGCGGCTGGCGGAGAGCAAGTCCCCAACGACCAAAGGGCGCGTGGTTGTACCGAGCGGATGGTACCGCCATGTGCCGTCTTCTCCCCGGCGGTAGTGGCAGCCGATTACGCATCCCCCGGGGCTGTGCACCGGGAGGGCGACGTGTTCGCTCTCGAACAAACCCAGCAGGCCTTGGGCGTGCAGCCAGGCGACGAAGTCGGGAGTGTAGCCCCGCCATTCTGCAAGCTTGCACTGCTGGTCGGCCCCAAAGGCGGCGAGGCAGAGGGACCAGTTGAAGGGTCGCGAGTTGGGTTGTGGGGGATGCAGCGTGAGAGGCTGTGGAAGCGTTTGGGGCGCCGGTGAGAGGCCGGCCAGCCGGATGAACTCGCGGCAGGCGTCGGGGTTCGCGATGCCTCGGACTCGAGCGAGGAAATCAGGTTCATCGCCTGCCCCGCAGCCAGCGTGGCACCTCCAAGCCCAGGCTCCATCCCTTTGCTGGTAGACCGAGAAGCTGGGAGTCGAATCCTGGTGGAAAGGACAACGGGCAGACGTTCTGGCGCGGTCACCATGGCCGAGTTGAGCCATCAACTGCGGCAGTGGTAGCCGGCGTTTGGCCTCCAAGAGCAGCGCCGAACTCACGGAGTCGCTTCCTCCTTAAGGTTCTCCAAGACGGTCCGCCCGTTCATCCGTTCCAGGAACGAGACAAAGTCGGATTCGCGCACGAACGCCTTGGCCCCGACGACAATGGTCGGCAGGCCGGCGCGACGGTACCTCCACAGAGTGACCCGACTCAACCGGTACTTCCGCTCGAAAAACGCAAGCGGCAACGGTGTGTCACGATGATCGAACGGCACGGACATAACCGTCTATTCCTTCAGGAACGGCGAACCTGTTTCGAGCTCAGCCAATCGTCCACGGCGCGGCGTGGGAAGCGTCGGAGCTTCCGGCCCAAGGCGATATACGGCAATCCCCTGGCCATCAAGTTGCAGACGGTTCGCTCTGAGATGCCGAGGCGGTGGGCCAGTTCCGCTTTGCTCTCGTACTCCGGCAGGTTGGCCTGGCCCGCGCCGGCGGCGGGCGACCTGAAATCAGTCATCTTCGCAGTTGCGCACGCTCGCTACCGTCGGACGCGAGGCAGAGGCCAGTCGAGGCTTCACCGGATCCGTCCGGTTCTCCGCCGCGTTCACCCTGTTGCAGGTGCGCGGTCGAGCGGAAGGTCCGCGATCGGTTGGCGGTCCGCTGCCCAGATGTCGGGACACCCCGGGAGCGTGTGAATCTGGGTTGACGGATCTACTGAGGAAGGAGGCCCAACTTGGAGCGGCGGCGCTCTTGATAGGCTTTGTAGCGGGCGAGCCGCTGAGTGTCGGTAGCGGGTATCGGAAGGCCAGCGGCCTTCTCGATCTCGGCGAAAGTGTCCTTCTCGCTGGTGCCATCCAGCCGGCTTCTGGCGATTTGCCACGTGTAGTAATGGCTCATTGCCTTGTCGAGTCTCCAGCCGCTTTGGTTGGCATAGCACTTGCGGCGGTGTTCGCAGATGTCGACCACGAAGGAAGTAACGCGATGCGCGTCGTCCGCGAAGCTGTCTTTCTCCAGTTTCCGAAGGAACTCCTGGGCTCTCGAAACCGAGCAGAAATCGAGATCGGCGAAGAAGATGCCACGGAGGGCAGAAACGATCCGTTCTCGGTAACGTGCGGCGCGGTGGATTCGACGGTAGAGAACGCGAGCCTGTTCGTCTTTCCCGGCGAGCCGTTGGACGCACCGCCTTGTGAATCTGCGCAGCCGCTTCGTGTCCTTGGCCCGCAGCCAGCGCAGGTGGGCGAGCACCAACCACCGGATCAGCTTTCGCAGCCGCACCTTCCCGGCGGGAAGATCAAGGGCCGTGAAGAGGCAGGACTGCAGAGAGCGGTCGAGGTACGAGGATGGGACTGGTTTAAGCTCCTCGAGTGGTCCCCCGACGAGCAGGCCCACACCGAGCTGTTCAAAGTGGAATGTCTCGCCGTGAACGTGACGGCGGGTATGACGGCGGGCGATGTCTCTCCCCAATTCCTGCCGCATCACGTCCTCGTTGAGGATCTCGTCTTTCCGCGGGTGTTGCGCGTAATAGTCATCCTCGACCTCCTCTGGCCAAACGGCTTCAGACGGTTGGCTGGTCAATTGCCGAAAGACGGCCTTTCGCATAGCGACCGGATCGACGGGAGATGGTGTTTGGGTGGGAAGCGAGTCAGGCAGGTCGGGCCGGTTCTGGACCCACAGGCTCGGTCCAGGGCCTCGGAGGCCAACCAACCTCCGGTAATGGCGGTTAAGAGAGTCGAGCTGGCGGTCTGGCGCGAGCGGAGCGAGTTGATCGACGAGAGCCGCAACGTAGCGCTCGCGATGGGCGGACGACTCGCGAGTGAGTTGTGCGCGGAGCCGTTCGCGACCTCTCTCGGGGAGCCGACGGATGTTGGGCGGGTAGAGGCTCTGTCTCCGTCGGCTTTGGTACGTGTCCGGTTCAAGATCGAAGCACTTACGGACTTCCAGGACAATGCACCCTTCGGCCAACCATTTGGCGAAAGCACCACGGAACTCAAGGTTGTCGCGCCCATCCGCCAGATGAAGGAATAGGTCGCGATAGCTGGGCCGACGACGCAGATTCAGGGGCTCCCGACCCCGCTGGGGGGCTTGCTTTCGCTCTGGCGACTTGGCCTGACCGGCCCGGGACTTGCCCGGTCTCCTTGCTCGTGCCATGGGCTCATGCGCTGGGTTGAGCAGCGGGAAGAGATGCAGGCGGAGGCACGGTCTCACCGGCTACCGCGGAAGGCGCCGAGCCTCGGTCGGCAGCGGCAGCCGGTAGCGGGATGATGCCAGCTCCGTCTCGTGTGAGTGGAGAAAGCCCGAACCACTCGCGGGCTGCGGTTTCCGTGACCAATTGACGGTAGTGCTGGAAGACCATCTGGGCAGAGTTGCCCGCTTCGAGGCTAACCTGGTGAACGTTCTTGATGAGCGCGAGCCGATACGAAATGAACGAGTGCCGCAGACCGTTGCGCTTCCACTCGATCCCCGCCGTCGGGGCCAGGAATTGGTAGAGCTGCTTGTCTCGCCGCGAGAACGGTACGACAGGGCCAGAAGACTGCGCCTGGGGGCCAAGCCAGGCCGCCAGGTTGTCCGTCACTGGAACGATGCGGCGCGAGGCCGTCTTGGATTTGGCCGCCTTCACCTCGATGAACCGCTCCGGCCCGCACAGGTGAATCTCCGACCAATCGAGCCGGGCAATCTCAGCGGAGCGAAGGCCTGCAAACGCCGCGATGGTCAAGTAGGGGATCATCTCCTCTCGAGTGCGCGGCACGCCGCGTTCGACCACGGGCGCCGCGCAAGCCGCGAGGAGCCTGCGCAGTTCAGCCGGCGAGAAGACCTCGATGTCGCCGCTATCATCATCGGCACGTTCGACACCACTCATTTCATCCCAGTCGCGCGGCAAATAGCCACGGCGTTTCGCGAACTGGAAGAAGGTGTTGATGATCCGCCGAAAGTTGTTCTGGCTCCGTCCGGAAAGGCCAAGCCCGTGAATCCACTCGCCGATCTGGCGGCCGGTGACCGAGCCGATTGGGACAGCGAAGGACCGGGCGAATCGCCCCAGCCGTTTCTCGAGCTCGTAGGCGTACTCGTCGCTGCGGCCGGCGCTCTTCTTCGCGCTGACCAGCTCATCGACGACCTGAGGAACGGTCTTTTGCGGGAGGCCGGCCGGGTGGCGCCTGAGGTATTCGCTGACCGCCTGGTCCAGGCTCACGCCGTCGGGCAAGCACCGGGCGGCGCGGATATGGTCCGAGACGGCCTGAGTCAGGGTGATGCTGGGCTTCCACTCTCGGAGCTGCCGAAGAGCCTCGACGTAGGTGGCGCGGTCCAGACCCGTGAGCTTGAGCGCCTCGGTTTCGCCGCCGGCGAGCCTGATCGCAGCGTTGAGAGCCTCCGCTCGCGCACGGGCAAGGTCGGTGAACTTGCGCTTAACGCGCCGTGCGCCGGCGTAGAAGGCGACCGTGAATTGGGGGTGCTCGGCAATCAACCGGCGTTCGCCCGTGCCTTGCTCGCGCCGGTAGATTCGGTTGACCGTTTGGTAGATCGGCACCCGAACGTTACCCTGCTTGACGACCTCGACCGGGCCTTTCCCGGTGTCTCCGGCATGCGCTTTCATGCGCGGAACTGTCCCGTATTTGTCCCGTGAAGTCAAGCAATTCGCTAAAACTCCTTATTTCGCTGGTGGAGGCGGGGGGAGTTGAACCCCCGTCCCTGACAGAAGTACCAGCCGCGACTACATGCTTAGTCGGATAAGAGTACTCGGCCGGCGGTAACGATCCGACGCGACCCGCGCGGCCCAGCCCGCTGTCAATGTTTCGGCTAATCGCGCAGCCGGCGCCACGATCCACCTAACCTGCTGTGGCGTTCGTCCACCCTAGCAGGTGTCCGGCGGCGAACGTCGCGGCGTTAGGCCGCGAGAGCTAATTCTTCGTTAGCTGTTTTGTTTTGGTCCGATGATTAACGAGGCCAACGAACCATCCTCGGCATGCCGCCTCTGGCGCGTCTCCCAGGTCGAAACCAGTACGCCCCCATGCCAGTGCTAGCCACGCGCGTAGTCTCGTCGATCGGTCCGTGCGGGTCAAGCCCCGCGACAGGCCCGCGGCGGGCTTCGTATGGAGTGCGACCGCCGGGCCGACGAGAAAGTCGGCGGTGCGCGCATCGCCGGTTTTCGAACCGGCATGCCGTTTTGGGTGGCTCGCTCGACACGCGAAACGACGCTCAACCCCAGACGTGCACGGTGAGGTTAGGACCTGACGCCATTGCCGTTGGCGGATTCGTCTTTGCGTTCCCAGCGGCGCGGGGCGCGGGCCGGCAAGGCGGGGTCCACCCGGGGGTAGTAGGTATCGGGACCGAAGAGCTGATCGACGGCTCGTTGCAGCTCGAGCGAAGGGGCGACGCGGAACTGTTCGTGGGTGGAGATGAAGACCACCTCGCCACCGGGTTGGACGACGCGCAGGTAAAGCGGGCACTTGCCCGGATGCCGCGTGGCCAGATCGCGCGCCGCCGCGAGCTTGGCGGCCGTTAACTGCGCGCTGCGGAGTCGGAATTGGACCTGTTGGGTGAACCGCCGCGGGACCTCCTCGAGCGGCAGGATTTCCTGCGGGAACAGCTTGGGTTTGTCGTCGCCCAAGTTGACTTCGGCGATGACGAAGACCCGGCGCTGGGGAGTGAGCAGCTCGCGGTACTTGGTGAAGTTCTCGTTCACGCACAGCATCGGCACGGAGCCGTGCAAGTCTTCGAGGGTGGCCAAGGCGTACGGTTTGCCCGTCTTCTTGGCTACGCCCTGCTGGACGGCGGTGATCAGGCCGCCCAGGCGCGTTAAGGCGCGGTTCCCCACTTGGTTCAGGGTGGCCGTGGTGGCGAGGGCGTAACGCTCGAGCAAGGGGGCGAACGGCTGCAAGGGATGGCCCGTGACATAGAAGCCCAGTAGCTCCTTCTCCGCCGCCAAGCGCTCCGCCGGCGGCCACTCGGGCAACTTCTGCGCCGACTCGACCGCGGGCGACGCCGGACCCTCGAGCAGGGCGAAGAGCGAGGTCTGACCTCGGGCGCGGTCCTGGACGACGCTGGCCGCGCGGGCGAGGGTGCGATCAATGGCGCCCCAGAGCGTGGCGCGGGTCTCGTTGAAGCCATCGCAGGCGCCGCTCTTGATGAGGGCTTCGAGCACTTTGCGGTTCACGGTGCGGGCATCGACGCGCTCGCACAGGTCGGCCAGGGAAGTGAACCGGCCGCTGGCTTGGCGGGCGGCGAGCAGGCTCTCGACGGCCACTTCGCCGATGCCCTTGACGGCCGCGAGGCCGAACCGGATCGCGGTGCCCTCGCGGGCGGGGGCGAAGCCGACTTGGCTTTCGTTGACATCGGGAGGGAGCACCTCGATGCGGAGCAGGCGGGCTTCCTCGATGTAGTCGCCCAGTTTGTCCGTGTCGGCCATGTCGTTGGTCATCATGGCGCAGAGGAACTCGACGGGGTGGTTGGCCTTCAGATAGGCGGTCTGATAGGCCACCACGGCGTAGGCCGCGGCGTGCGACTTGTTGAAGCCGTAGCCGGCGAACTTCTCGAGCAAGTCGAAGATGCGGTTGGCTTGGTCGGGCGGGATTTGGTTGACGCGGGCGCAGCCCTGGACGAAGGACTCCCGTTGTTTGGCCATTTCCTCAGGCTTCTTCTTCCCCATGGCGCGCCGGAGGAGGTCGGCGCTGCCGAGGGTGTACCCGGCGAGGACCTGGGCGGCCTGCATGACCTGTTCCTGGTAGACCATGATGCCGTAGGTCTCGCGGCAGATCGGCTCGAGCAAGGGGTGCTCATACTCGATGCGCAACTGGCCATGACGGCGCTGGATGAACTCGGGAATCAGGTCCATCGGCCCCGGCCGATACAGGGCAATCAGGGCCGTGATGTGTTCGAGCGAGCTGATCCCGAAGCGGCGGCAGAGGTCGCGCATGCCGCCCGATTCCAACTGGAACACGCCCAGAGTCGTGGCCTGGTTGAGGAGCTCGTAAGTGCGGGCATCGTCCAGGGGCAACTGGTCGATCGGAATGTCGATGCCGCGGGCGGTTCGGACCAGTTCGCAGGTGTTGCGAATGACGGTCAGGGTCTTGAGCCCGAGGAAGTCCATCTTGAGCAGGCCCAGGTCGCCGACCGGATTCATGGCGTACTGGGTGACGATGGCGTCGCCGTCGTCTTTCTTGAGCGGCAGGAGCCGGACCAGCGGCTCATCCGCGATGACCACGCCCGCGGCATGAACCGAGGCGTTGCGGGTGAGGTCCTCGAGAATGAAGGCGACATCGACCAGGTCGCGCGTGGCCTCTTCGGTTTCGTAGGCTTGGCGGAAATCCGGGGACTGCTTGAGGGCCTTCTCGAGCGTCATCTTGAGCTCGTTGGGGATCATTTTGGCCAGGCGATCGCACTGGCCGAAGTCCAAGCCCATCGCTCGGCCCACGTCGCGCACGACGGATTTGGCGCCCATGGTGCCGAAGGTGATGATCTGAGCGACGCAATCCCGGCCGTACTTCTGCCGCACGTACTCGATCACCTCCGCCCGCCGGTCGTCCGCGAAGTCGATGTCGATGTCCGGTGGATTGATGCGCTCCGGATTGAGGAACCGCTCGAACAGTAAACCGTACCGGAGAGGATCGACGTTCGAGATCTCGAGCAAATAGGTCACCAACGACCCCGCCGCCGAGCCGCGCGCCACGCAACTGATGCCGCGGCTCCGGCCGAACCGGACGAAATCCCCGACGATGAGGAAGTAGCTGACGAAGCCGGTCTTGACGATCGTGGCCAGCTCGAGCTGGAGCCGATCCAAGATTGCCCGGATGGTGGCCGCCGCGGCGGGATCGTCGAGCGTGGAAGGCGTTCCGCAAAGCGCGGCACCCCGATCCCTGCCTTCTGCCTCCTGACCTCCGCCGCCCGGCTGCTGGCCTCCGGTCGGATGGTACGTGGGCAGGCGGGCGGGGTCAGCGATGGCCTCGATGACGAACTCGTGTTCGGCGGCGCGGACCTCGAGGCCGTAGCGCTGGCGCAGGCCCTCCGCGAGGAGTTGGCGCAAACAGGCCTCGCGAGTGGTGCCGGTTGGCGGGGTGAAGGCGGGGTAGTGGAGCCGGTTAAACTCGAGTTCGACGTTGCATTTCTCGGCGATCTCGAGCGTGGCCCGAATCGCCTCGGGCACCTCCACAAAGAGGGCCTTCATCTCGTCCGCCGATCGCAGGTAGAACTGGTAAGGCTGGTACCGGAGCCGTTTGGTGTCCTCGAGGGTGGTCTGGGTGCCGATGCAAATGAGGGTGTCGTGGGCGTGGGAATGGTCGCGTTCCAGGTAATGAACGTCGTTGGTGGCCACCACCTTGAGGCCGAACTCGGCCGCCCACTCGAGCAGTTGGCGGTTGACCTTGGCCTGCTCGGCCAAGCTGTGGTTCTGGAGCTCGAGGTAGAAGTTCTCCGGGCCGAAGATCTGCTTGAACCAGTCGAGGGTCTGGCGGGCCTTGGCCAGTTGGTCGTTGGCGATCAACTCGGGGATCTCGCTGGCCAAACAGCCCGACAGAACGATCAGGCCATCCCGGTGGGCCTCCAGCAGCTCCTTATCGATGCGCGGTTTATAGTAGTAACCCTCGAGGTGACCGGCGGTGACCAACTGGATCAGGTTGCGGTACCCGGTGAGGTCTTTGGCCAGCAACAGCAAGTGGTGATAGGCGTCGCGCCCGCCGGGGGCGGCCTTCCGCTCGAACCGGCTGCCCGGAGCCACATAGACCTCGCAGCCGAGGATGGGTTTGATGCCCTTGGCGCGGGCGGCTTGGTAAAAGTCGATCGCACCATAGAGGACGCCGTGGTCGGTGATGGCTAGGGCGGGGAACCCGAGGTCCTGGGCCTTGTCCATGAGCCGGTCCAACCGACACGCGCCGTCGAGCAGCGAATACTCGGTGTGCAAGTGCAGATGGACAAACTCCGCGTGCGACATCGACCGACTGTAGTTCGGGGGGGGAACGGGCTGCAAGCGTCCAGCCGGACCGATTCCCTCGCCTCAAATATCCAGAGCCTTCGTCGCCGAGGAGGATGATTGACCTTGGCGAGTTGGCAGAAGGGGCTTCTGCTCTCGCCAAAACCCTAACCCTGGAAATACAGGTAAGCGATCAGGATCAGGAGCAGGACGGCGCCCGAGGCCACCACTTCCGGCCACCCCCAACTCGCGCGGGAGGTGGCGCGCTGTTCTGGCGTCGTGGTGGCAAAGGTCAGACCCTGGATCTGCTTGGCCGACGGCGCCTCGGTCGCGTAGCTGACGCCGATCATCACCGCGGCGCAAACCACGAAGATCAGGATGCTGAAGTACTGAAAATAGATGTTGTTGACGATCCAGAGGAACGAGCCCGCCGGATAACCGTTGGCGTAACCCTCGAGCCCCAGCGTGATCGGCGTGTCCACAGCCAGCCGGAAGATGCCCAAGGCGAATCCCACAATCAACGCCGCCAAACAACCCTTGCCATTGAGCCGCTTCATGAACACCCCTAAGAAGAAGACCACGAAAATCGGCGGCGCCAAGTACCCCTGCATCGCCTGGAGGTAGAAATAGAGCCCCTTCGACCCCTTGATCACCGGGATCCACATCAGCCCAATCAGCACCATCGCCGTCGTCGCAATCCGCCCCATGCGCACCAACTCGTGTTGCGTCGCGCGCGGGCGGAACTTCTCGTACAGGTCCACGGTGAAGAGCGTCGAACTGGCGTTGAACACGCCCGAGAGCGAACTCATCAGCGCCGCCAACAACCCCGCCACCACGATACCCCGGACCCCAGCCGGCAAAATGTGCGCCACCATCAGCGGAAAGGCGGCCTGGGACGCGTCCCGCTCCGCCACCTGTCTGCCCCCCTGGTCCACCAGCAGGCTCTGGAACTCCGGCACCTTGCCGCTCAACGCCAAGGCAAAGCAGATCATGCCCGGGATAATGAAGATAAACACCGGTAGCAGCTTCAGGTACGACGCGAAGATGCACCCGCGCCGAGCCTGCTGTTCGTTCGGCGCGCCCAAAGCCCGCTGCACGATGTACTGGTCCGTGCACCAGTACCATAGCCCGATGACCGGTGCGCAAAAGAGCATCCCCAGCCAGGGAAAGTTGCCATTGAAATACCAAGCGATTCGGTTCGCCTCCTTGACCGGCGCCCAGGTCCCTTCCATGCCCGCCGGCACCAGCGGCTTCCACAGGTTGAACATGTCCTCCGGCAAGGCGGCACGCAGCTCGCTCCATCCGCCCAGCTTGGCCAGGCCAAACGCCGTCACCAAAATCGACCCCACCACCAGCACCACCGTCTGAATCGCCTCCGTGTACGCCACCGCCCGCAACCCGCCCAGGACCGTGTAAAGACCCGTCGCCGCCAACACCGCAATCGACCCCACCCAGAAACTGTCCAGCGTCACGAATCCGAGGTCCACCCGCAACTCCGGCAACAGCGTGCCAAACACAATCCCCCCCGCAAAAATCCCTACGGCGATCTTCGTGAGCACATACGCCACCAGCGAGATGATCGAGAGCACCCAGCGTGACGCCGGCGAAAACCGCTTCTCGAGAAACTCCGGCATCGTGTACACGCGCGACCGCATGTAGAAGGGCACCAGCACCCAAGCCAACACCAGCAAACACCAGGCGTGCAGTTCGTAGTGCGCCATCGCCACGCCATCCGTGCAGCCCGACCCCGCCAGCCCCACCAAGTGTTCCGACCCAATGTTCGACGCGAAAATCGATGCCCCCACAATCCACCAGCCCAAGTGGCGTCCGGCCAAAAAGTAATCCTCCGCGGTGTCCTTGCGTTTCTTGACTGCCCACCATGTCACACCGAGCAACACCCCGAAGTAGAGCACGATCATCAGCCAATCGACCCCCGCAAAACCCGGTGCTCCGGCGGCAGCAAAGCTAGGCGTGAAATCCATCATGACGATCTCCAGTGAATCTGGCGACCCTACGGGGATTCGAACCCCGGCCGCCACCGTGAAAGGGTGGTGTCCTAACCACTAGACGATAGGGTCATTCAGGCGCGACCACTATAGAGCCCACGCAAGCCTTGTCACGTGGAAACTCGACCCACTCCACCTTCGCCGGGGAGTCAGCCGCCTCGGAGAACGTGCAGACGCGCGCCGGCTCACGGTCGGCAGAGCTGACCCAGCATCGCCGCCCGCCGGGCGCCCGTGGTGCTGGGGATGTTCCCGGGCAAGCCGCGCCAGCGGTAGAACGCCAGCAGGGCGAACGCTGCCGCCTCGATCGCCTGTAACGGCCAACCCACTTCATCGCTCGAGAGCACCCGTATCCTCCCATTCCACGCGCGCAACTGGTGTGCGATCCGGTTCAACAACTGCGGATTCGCTGCCCCGCCGCCGGTCAGGATGACCCGGGTCGGCATGCCGCCCAAATGTAGCCGGTAGTTCAGTGCTACCGAACGCGCCGTGAATTCCGTGAGCGTGGCTACCAGGTCGTAGCGCGTCAGCTTCGCTCGCACGCTCGCCGCCAGCGCGTCGCGCCAGAACGGTTCGCCAAACAACTCGCGTCCGGTGCTCTTGGGCGGGCGCATCCGGAAGAACGGATGCGCCAACCATCGCTCGACGAGTCCCTCGGCCACCCGCCCCCGAGCGGCCCAGGCGCCCCCACGGTCGAAGTGCCACCGGCCTCGCGTGAAATGGCGCAGCGCGAGGTCGAGCAGCACGTTCGCCGGCCCCGTGTCGAAAGCTTGCACCCGAGGTTCCCGGCCGCGCCGCCAATCTAACGCTGTCACGTTGCTGATGCCTCCCAGGTTGTTCACACACACAAACTCGCCCGGGCACGCAAATGCGACCCGATGAAACTGCGTCGCCAATGGCGCTCCTTGCCCGCCGGCAGCCAGGTCGGCGGAGCGGAAGTTCGCCACCACCGGCACGCGCAAGGCTTCGACTAGCCAGGCCGGTTCGCCAATCTGCAGCGTGGCCGGGCTGCGCGGGTCCGGATGATGGAACACCGTCTGGCCATGCAAACCCACCAGCGCCGGACGCGGTTGCCGTGGGCCCTCCTTCGCCCCCGTCGCGTAGAACCGGCCTAGATCGTGATGCAGTTGGCCCAGCTCCCACGCCGAGGCTGCCCCACGCGCCGCCCCATGCAGGCGCCGGCGCAAGGCCGCCGGGAAACCCACCTGCCAGTGTCGCCAAAGCATAACGCTGGTCTCGGTCACCGCGCACAGGGCGTAATCGACACTGTCGATGCTGGTACCCGACATGATGCCCAAGACCAGGGTCGGATGTTTGGATGTCACGGCCGACATGCGAATGCGAATCGGCTCATCCTGAAGCTCAGCCCAGCGGCGTCCAGTTCCAACTGCAGCCGCTCGCCACGCCGAATTCCTGGCGCGCGCCTTGCCCACGGCCAGGGTGGGTGAGATCGGGCAGCCGCCTGGTGGGGTGCGGGGCGCCTCGCCTGAGGCCCCGAGGGCAAGATGCCCGCGCCCCTTCTGCAACGGATAGCGGCCGTCTCGCCCGCTTGCCCCAGCCAAGATGCCGGCGCATCGAGCTGGACCAGCCGACAGCAGGCACCAGGATTCGAGGACTCCAACAACGGCACGTCACCCAAGCTCTGGATTTGACGCGGGGCACAACTGCGTCTTACTTGCACGCTAGCGCGTCGGCGCCAAGCCGGCACAGACCGTGCCAGGCAGGGCACTCTGGCAGTCACGCTGGAACCGATAACGAATTATGAACAAGCTCATTGCTACGTCGCTGATGATCATGGGAATCGGAGTCCTCGGTCTAACCGCTTGCTCGAAGAAGAGCCAAGACGCCGTCGACACCACGAAAGTCGAGCGGAGTTTCCAGACCGCGCCCGAGGCCGAACAGGGCCAGGCCGAGAAGATCGTCGCCGCGGTGAAGTCCAGGGACTACGCTGGCGCCCTCGCCTCGTTACAGACCCTGGCAGGCCAGGCTGCGCTGACACCCGATCAAAAATCGTCCGTCCAAGACCTCATCGCCCAGGTGCAGGAACAGCTCACCGCCGTTGCCGGTCAAGCCGCCCAACAAGCCAACCAAGCCGCTCAGGAGGCGGCCCAGGCGGTCAAGGGCGCAGCCGATAAAGCCGCCGAGGGAGCGTCGAAGGCTCTCGGCGATTTCCAGAAATCGCTCAAGAAATAGCAGGCTCACTGGCCGACAGCTCACTCGCCCGCAACCGGCCGGCGATCGGCCGTCAGTCGCTGCGCAAGCTGCAGGTCGGATGTGCCGTCCCAGCCCGCTGACGGCAGATTCGCTCATCCCCGGATTGCCAGTTGCCGAGTCGACGGCTGCCACCCACCGTGCGCGCCACCGGTGCCCTTTGGCCGGGTACCCCCACACTCACGAAATGGCCGCCACCCTCAAATCGCGCAGCGCATTCAGATCTGCTAGCGGTGCCCCCCCACCCCGTATCGGCCGCGCACCACTCCGCCGCTTCGGCCCGAACCGTTCCCGATGAGCCAGCCACACCGCGTCCACAAACCCCTTCGACCCCAACACCACCCCGTCCGTCATGTGCCGTATCCTCAACCGTAGCA
>Ga0194113_10001622_pt1 | contig 30815 bp, 16 predicted proteins | sample TA2MahC200mmetaG_FD_146193 | JGI IMG/M metagenome (GOLD analysis project Ga0194113, IMG submission 146193) | Freshwater microbial communities from Lake Tanganyika, Tanzania - TA2015017 Mahale Deep Cast 200m | ecosystem: Environmental > Aquatic > Freshwater > Lake | place: Tanzania: Lake... | reverse complement strand
GCCCGCCATCCAGGCCGACCGCAAGACGGACGCCTCGGCCGGGCGCGACCGGCTGGGTGGGCAGTGCGTCGATGCGAAGCTCGCATGACCCGCCGTTGAACAGGTGAACGTCGTATTCGAGCGACGGACTGTGCGCGAGGATGTCGGCCGGTTCGCCGCGGCTGTCGCCCGTCGGCGGGAGCACCGTCACGGCATCGCCGCTGCGACCCAGACCGCGGACCGCCTCCCAGGCCGCGCCGTCACGCCCGGTTCGGCGGGAGAAATGCTCGGCCTCCATGCTGACGCAGCCATGACTCTCGACGAAGCCGCTCACGGCATCGCGCGCCGGCGCCTCCGGGTTGAAGACGGGCACGATGAGCTGCCGCTTCCCTCCGGTGCCCTGAATCTCGATGAGAGCTTCGAGGTTCCCCTTCGGCGCGGCCGTCCAATCGATGCCCACCCACAGGCGCTGTTCGCCCTCGAAACGGCCTTCGGCGGGATCGATCTTCACCCAGGGCGCGGAAGCCCGTGCGACCCACTCGATCGGCCCCTGGCCCCGGTTGAAGAGGTCGATGAAGCGCCGGCCCTGCGTGTACACGCTGAGGTCGGCGACGACGTCTCCCCGCCCGCCCTCCGCCCTGACCTCGAGCGCGGCATCGCCGTCGCCGGCGAAATCGCTGAGGGGCGGCATCTCGAATTGCCTGGCCTGCGCTCCCCACGGGCCCGGCGCAGGGCTCATCATGCGCTTCCACCTGTTGCTCACGGTGTGCAGGCCGGTGTTGTAGTGCGTCGTGAGCTCGACGATCCGGGCCTCGGCGGCCCGGGCCCGGGCCGCGTATCCGGCCGCGCCGGCGCGGCCCTGTGCGGCGCAGCGCGCGTTCCGGTCCGCGCAGATCACTTTCTCGTTCATGAGCGCCGCGCACTGGACGGGGTAGAGCACGAGCTGGAAGAAGGCGTCCTTGCGCTCCCGCGGCAGTTGATCATGGACGGCCTGCGCGCGGCGGGCGAGGTCCGCGTACCGGTCGAGCCGTTGCTGCGCCTCGTCGTTGTGGAGGTCGTGGCTGAACCAGGAGTAGCGGAGTGGCTGCTCCGCGCGGTACTGCACCAGATGCTCCGGGCGGCGGGTGTATCCAAGGCGGAAGTGTTCGTCCAGGATCGCCGCGATCTCGGGCGCCGCGCCGGCGTCGAGGTCGCGGGCCGCCCACTCCACGAGGAAGTCGCGGATGTTGTCGTGCCGCCAGCGCCGGGGATTCCAGGCCATGTCGAGGAAGAACTCCATGCCGATCTCGCCCGGCTTGATGTCGCCGACGTTGAGGACCCACAGCGTACGCGCGCCGTACTCCCACGCCTTGTTCATCTCCTCCCAGATCAGCGACGGCGGAGTGGTGTTCAGCCACGTGTACGCGGTCGTGGCGCCGTTGAGCCACTGAAGGTGGTAGTAGACGCCGGATCCGCCGCTCCGGGCCTGCTCCGCGGCGGTCGGCAGCCGCCGGATGTAGCCGAAGTTGTCGTCCGGCCAGCAGAGGATCACGTCGTCGGGAACCTTCATCCCGGCGTCGTAGAGGCCGAGCACCTCGGTGTACGGGATGAAGACCTGCGGGACCTTCGCCGGGTCGGGATTCACGTGCCGCGCCAGCAGGGCGCGCTGGTCGGCGAAGATCCGCTCCATGAGGGCGATCTTCTCGCGGACGGTGGCGCCGCCCTTCATGGGCTCGTCGTCCTTGCCGCGCATGCCGAGCGTGTAGACATTCTCGAACTTGCCGTTGGTCTCCAGCCGCCGGGCCCAGTACGCGCGGATCGCCTCGGCGTTCGTCTCGTAGTTCCACTCGCCGCCGCCCTCGCGGTCCCACTCGGCGCCCGCGATGTTGTTGCGCAGCAGGGGCTCGATGTGGCTCGAGCCCATGACGATGGCATGGTCGTCGGCGACCACCCGGTTCCCCGGGTAGCCGTTGAACGGGATGGTTCCCCGGTGCATCGCCGGCCAGAGGTGGTTGGCGCGCAATCGCAGCAGCAGTTCGAAGATCCTGGCGTACGTCTTCGGCCCGAGGCCCTGTCCCTCGTCGGGCGCGAACGTTTCCGCCGCCCAGGGACGGATGCCCCACATCTCGTCGTTGATGAAGATGCCGCGGTACTTCACGGCCGGCGGGCCGATCCGCACGCGTTCCGGCGGAACATGGAGCGCGGTGCGCCGCGCCGGCGGCACGTCGGCCCACCAGGACCACGGCGACACGCCGATCCGGCGCGACAGCTCGAAGACGCCGTAGGCCGTGCCGCGGCGGTCGCTGCCGGCGATGACGAGGCCCTGCGCGACGCCCGGCAGCGGGTGGGGGACCGCGGCCATGACGCACGACTCCCACTGCCCCGCAATCCCCGTCACGTCGAGCCGGCCGGACGCGACGAGGTCGTCGATCGCACGGCTGCGCCCGAGGGTGCCGATCAGCACGGCGTTCGACGCGAGCGACGCCGTGTCGTGCCGGAGCGCCGGCCGCCGGCCGGTCACCCGTTCGATGTCCTGGACGAGATTCGATGCCGCGATGTGCGCGACCTTCCAGTCGTCCGCGCCCACGAAGACGTCCGCGACGCCGCCCGTCGGGGCGAGGGGAAAACCGCCGTTTCCCGGCTCGCCGGCGATGGCGCTCCCAGCCGCGGCCGGTCCGGACGCCAGGGCGAGGTGGAGAACGGCCAGCGCGGCGCGGCCGGCGGCTGGGGCGAAATCCCTCACGGTTGCCGGATCGTTCGAGCGGAGGACAGGGCGGTCGTGAATTCGCCGAGGCTCATCACCGTGGGCGACGCCGTGCCGGCCTCGATGGCGGCGATGCTCTTCTCCAGGAGCTTCACCTGTTCGTCGTTGCTGCCCTTTCGCCCGCTCTTGAGAAGTTGCTGCCGCATGTCCTGCAGCTGCGGGAGGACCGCCCTGGCGTGGACGCCATAGCGCCCGAGGCACTCGAGGCACTTCGGCAGGCGGTTCCCCGAGCCCCACCGGTCCAGTTCGATCACCGCCACGCAAAGCGGGATGCCCTCGCGGATGTGCAGCCGGGACAACAGGTCCAGCCCCGCCAGCCGGATACCGTCGGCGAACATCTCGTTGCTGGGCGCCAGGGGGGCGATCGCCTTGACGATGGCCGGCAGCATCTCCGCCAGGTCCCGGTCGGTCAACTTGCCGTACACGCGGCCCAGCGAGCCGCGGGCGACGCTGTCCTCGTTCTCCAGCAGGGAGCGCATGGCGGGGTACAGGAGGTCGCGGTCAACGCCGTCGAGGGATTCCCTGAGAATGCTGTTGGGTTCGCGGGAACCCGGGTAGGACGAGAACAGCGCCGCGGCGGCGGCCCGCTGCGCCATGCGCCGGGGGTCGGCCGGATTGGATCGAACGGCCATCCGCAGCATGTCGTTCACGCTGGCCTTGCGCGCCTCGGGTCCCAGGGCCGGAAGCGCCAGGCACGCCAGGCTCTGCATCCACGGGTCCGGATCCTCCAGCAGCTTGCGCAGCGGCGCCGCCGCAGCATCGGCCCGCGGCCCGAGGCAGCCCAGCGCCTCGACGGCCCCGTAGCGCGCGTTGCGGTCGGGAGCGGCCAGCATCCGGAGCAGCGCGGGCACGAAGTCCCCTTCGCGCCGGCCCAGCGCCTGGGCCGACCGCTTGCGCACGGCGGGCGACCAGCTCGACAACCCGGCGAGCAACCGGTCGGTGGTCCGTCCGTCGTAGGCGTTCTTCGCGGTCGCGGAGCTGTAGTCGCGCCCGGCGGCGATGACCTCGTCCGCCTCGGCGCGCGTGAGCGCAGGAACCGAGAACGGTTTCCTGCCGGTCAGAAAGAGGCTCCGCTGCGACACCGCGAACGCCAGCAGGTAGGAGCCGGTGCAATCCCAGTTCTTGTACTTGCCGTGCTCCTCCTCGCCGACGGGCGAACCGGGATACCCCACGCTGCCGTCCCATCCGCGCGCAAGGTCGTAGTACCACGACTGCTCCCTGAAGTAGGCGCCCGCCGCCACCGGGCCGCACCGCAGCACGCCCGGCAGGGCCCAGAGCATGTTGAAGTAGTTCCCGGTGTGCCCGCGTTCGCGCTCGGCGTAGGCGGCGCAGGACATCCTGGCGAAGAACCCGGCCGCCTCCCGGTCTCCGAGGAGATCGAAGAGCACCGCGGCGCTCGAGCACTTGCCGTTGTCCTCGTGGCCCGGCCAGGGCTGATGGTCGCCGTAGGGAATCGCACCCTTGTTCACGAACCACCGCAGGAAACCGGCGGCCTTGTCGATGGCCCGGTCCAGCACCGGGTCCTTCACGCCGGCCTCGCGAGCGAGCGCCATCCCGACGGCGAGGCTGAGGCCCGGCTGGTTCATGCAGCCGTAGCCGTTGAGGTTGCCGGTCGGCAGGGCGAACTTGTGCCCCCACGTGCCGACGGCGCTCTGGCCCCGGGCCGACTCCAGCGCGATCCGCCGCATGCCGTCGACCACGGAGCGGTCGCCGGTGGCCATGACATACTCGGCCAGGAAGATGTTCGCGTAGCCGTAATGCCATGTCGCCATCGAGTCGGCGCTGAACTCCGCCGCCTTCCGGGCGTAGTCGGCCAGCAGCGGGCGGTACTCCGGCCGGCCGCTCGCCAGCAGGGCCAGCGCGTTCAGATCGTTCGGAATGGACACCCCGGTCAGCCCCTTCGTCGCGATGGCCGCGCAGGCGCGGTCGAACACCCGCTTCGACTTGGGACAGTCGAATGGCGCGGTGTCGCTGTACGTGCCCAGGACGTCGAGCTTGAGCTGCACGACGTCGGTCTTGCCCGACCGCCAGCGGACGAGGCGGAGCATGCCCGCGCCTTTCTCCTCCTCCGCCGCCGTGACGGCACGGCCGAATTGGATACGCGCGTCGCCGCTGAACGGCTGGCCGCCGACGCCGAGAATGACGTCGCCGGGGCTCAGGATGCCGTCCGCCGGTGACCCCCCGGCCACCGCGGTCACGAGGATCTGCCGCGCCTCGGCCGTCTGGCCCTTCGAGCCGTAGATCCATCCGCGCGCACCCGTCGGCCCGAGGTTCCAGTCGTGCGAGGCGTCCGGCTGGCCGCCCTGCGTGAAGTCGGGAACGGGGGCCGGGCCGGCGGGGCGGGCCGCCGGAACCGTCGCCGTCCACGCCAGCCCCAGCAGACACAACACGCCAACCGCACTCGATGTCCTTTGCATTCCTGTCTTGGCTCCTTTCCCGCAGCCGGTTTCGGCCTCGAGCCGATCCCGGCGAACACCCCGCCGCCCGTCTTCCCGAACCGACCCTGCCTGTCCGGACCGATGCCGGCAAGGCGGACTGCGTTCCGCCCGCTCGCGGCGGTCGTGGCCCCGGACCTACCGGATTCCATGTTCAAGCTGGTCGAAGATCGCCTTGTCCGACGCAACTTGATTCTGGCGACGTTCCGGCAACGGCCAGAACCGGTTGAACTCCGAACCTGCGCGGGCCTGCTCCATGATGGTCGCGATCCTCGCCACGATGTCCGGACGGTCCGTCGCCATGTTATGGGTCTCTCCGATGTCGGAGTCGAGGTCATAAAGCTCGATCGGCTCTCCCGTCCCCCCGAACCGGATGCCCTTCCACGAACCCAGGCGGACCGCCTGCTGTTTCCCCATGTGGTATTCCCAGTACAGGTACTCGCGCGCCTGCTGCCGCTCCGGCTGTCCGAGCAGGGCGGGCACCAGCGAGATCCCGTCGGTGTGCGCGGGCCGCGCAACCCCGGCCAGTTCCGCCAGGGTGGCCATGAGATCCCACCCCGCGGCGGGAAGGCGGCTGGTTCGGGCGGGCGGGATCCGGCCGGGCCAGCGGGCGATCATGGGCACGCGGATGCCGCCCTCGTAGAGGAAGCGCTTCTTGCCTTTCAGCGGACCCGTCGCCCCGAACCGTCGGGTGTACTTGTAGTAGCTGTTCTCGTCTCCGTTGTCGCTGGTGAACAGGATGACCGTCTTCTCGTCAAGGCCCTGGTCCTTCAGCTCCCGGATCATGCGCCCGACGTGGGAATCGAGACGCGTGATCGCCGCCGCATAGAGCTTCTCCAGGTGCGTCCACTCCCGGTCGGCGTACGGCCCGACGTCGGGCACCTGGATCTCGTCGCCATCCCGGGGGGAGCGGCCGTGTGGAACCTGCGTCGGGAAGTAGATGAAGAAGGGGTTCGCCTTGTTTCGCCGGATGAAATCCAGGATTTCCCCGACGAACAGATCCTGCGAGTACACCCCCCGGGTTCCGACCATCCCCGGCCGGCGGACGTCGTCGGGCCGGTTCTCCTCGAAGGTGATCTTCCCGTCGTTCTTCCACAACTCGAGGGGATAGTACTGGAAGGCGTCGCCCGTGCCCCTGAATCCGAACCAGTAGTCCCATCCATGCCGGGTCATCGTCCCCGCCGGAAGCGGGATTCCGGCTTCCAGTTTCCCGAACTGGGCGGTCGCGTAGCCGGCTTGCTTCATGACCTGGCCGAGGGTCGTACGCCGCGGGGGCCACAACTCGACGGGGTACGCCTCCATGTAGCCTGCGAAGCCCGGGAGATGAGGCAGGAAGTTGTCGCGGATCGGGGCGTGACCGGGATGCATCCCCATCAGCATGCCGACGCGGGAGGGCACGCAGACGGTATTGGCCGCGTAGAAGTCCGTGAAGCGCATGCCGTCCGCGGCCATCCTGTCGATCTCGGGCGTGAGGATGAGGCGCTGGCCGTAACAGCCCAGGGCGCCGTAGCCCAGATCGTCGGCCATGATGAGGATGACATTGGGCCTGGGCGGCGCGGCATCGGCGGCACGGGCGCCCGGTCCCGGAGCGCAGAGGAGAAGGCTCAGGGCCGCAGCGGGGACCGAGGGGCGTCTCATGGGACGGTGATTCATGGATGGCTGTTGGAACGCCCGGGCCGGCTGCGGCCGGATGCCTTGGCCCGATCGAGGAGCGCCTTCAGTTCCCTCACGATCTCGGGGCGCTCATGGTACAGGTTCCTCGTCTCGCCGGGGTCGGTTTCCACGTTGTAGAGCTGCCCCGGAGCGCCCGGCGCGGTGTCGGGAAGGATGAACGGCCTCAGTCCGGGGTTCTTCTCGTAGTTGTTTCCGCCGGAACCGGCGTGGTCGAGGTACTTCCACGGGCCGCGTCGGATGGAGAGATAGCGCGCCCCCGCAAACGACTGCTGAAGCAGATAGGGGCGGATGGGACCGCGGTCCTGTCCGAGCAGCGCCGGGAGCATGGTGAAGCTGTCCTCGGCCGAGTCGTCGGGCAGGTCCGCGCCGACGATGCCGGCGACGGTGGCCATCACGTCCGTCAGGCTGGCCGGCTGCGCACTCGTTGTGCCGGGCTTCACCCGGCCGGGCCAGCGGACGAGGAGCGGCACGCGATGGCCGCCCTCCCAGCCGTCGCGCTTCATGCCGCGCCACGGCCGTGCGCCGTCGTGGTCGTGGTCGGCGCGCATGCGGATGACGCTGGTGGTCTCGGGGCCGTTGTCGCTCGTGAAGATCACCAGCGTGTCGCCGGCCACGCCCAGCTTCCCGAGTGTGGCCAGCAGTTCGCCGACGACGAAATCGAGTTCATGGATGAAATCGCCGTGGGGCCCCGCGCGGGTCTTCCCCTGGAACGAGCCGGCGGCGAAGCTGGGCAGATGCACGGCCTGCGTGGCGTGGTAGAGAAAGAAGGGCTTGCCCGGCGTGTTGCGCACGTGCGACTCGAGGAACTCGCGGCTCTTCCCCAGGAAGACGAGGTCGATCTCCTCCATCGGGAAATTGGTGGCGATGAGACCGGCCCGGCAGTCGTCGGCATAGGGATGCCTCGGGAGCCGCGACCTGTCGATCGGGCCCGCGGGCGGAACCGGCACGCGGTCGCCCTCGATGAATGCGTAGAGCCAGTCCGTGCCGGGACAGCACGCCGTGCCGAAGAAGCGGTCGAAGCCGTGGTCCAGCGGCCCCCCTTCGATGCGGCGGGAGAAGTCCACGCGCCGGACCGCTTCGACGCCGTTGTCGGGAACCGGCCGGCCGTCCCGATCGCGGAACGTGAGGCCGACGTGCCACTTGCCGACGCACGCCGTGGCGTAGCCGTTGGCGCGGAGCATCGCGGGCAACGTGAGCCGCCCGGGCTCGATGAGCGACGGGCCTCCCACGCCCGTGAAGACCGTGCCGCCGCGCGGGACACGGAAGGCCATCTGTCCGGTCATCAGGCTGTAGCGTGTCGGCGTGCAAACGGTGGCCGGGCTGTGGGCATCGGTGAAGCGCATCCCCTCGCGCGCGAGCCGGTCGATGTTCGGCGTGGGGACCCGGGCCCGGTCGTTGTAGCAGCCCACGTCGCCGTAGCCGAGGTCGTCGGCGAGAATGAGGAGGATGTTCGGCCGGTCGGCGGCGAGGACCTCGGCGGCCGGGAACCGCGGGACGGCGAACCCGAGCAGGAGGATTCCGAGGAGCCTGCCGGCGGGCCGGTTCGCAAGGCGGGGTGTGCTCATCGTTGCAGCTCGCAGGAAGCCGGAACCGGGAACTTCAACGACACCGGGCCCAACAGCCCCGACGGCAACAGCGGCGCGTTCCCGCCGAACTTGCGGGTCAGGTTGGTTCGCGTGATCCGGGCTTCCGGCGCGGCCCGCGCGTCGCCGGCGAGGCGGTTGTTCCAGGTGTTGACCACGGTGATCTCGAGCTGGTTCCGGCCGGATTGCACGAGGCGGGCGATGTCGACTCGGCGCGGTTCCTTCCAGAGCACGCCGGCTTCGCGTCCGTTCACCCGGACCACGGCCACCTCCTTCACGGCGCCGAGATCGAGCACGACGGGGGTCCGCCCCCCGCTGGCCGTGTCGGGCAGCGTGAACGCGACACGGTAGGTCGCGTGGCCGGAGAAGTGGCGCACGCCGGGATCGGACGATGCGGTCCAGTCGGCGAGCGCCGGCATGGCGACCTCGTTCGGCGCACCCCGGCCTTCCTCGAACGTGACGCGCCAAGGGCCCTCGATGGCTTGGTCGGCGGGAACCGCCTCGACGACCATCTTCCCCGTCAGGCCCGCGGCGGTCTGCACCCGGTAGACGCCGGGCTGCCAGACCCTCGCCTGAACGCCGCCGGCGGTCATCGCAAGCACTTCGATCTCCGGGCGGTCCCCGGCCGGGGCGCCGGCGTCGGATGCGGCGGTCCGATCGATGCGGACGAGATGGTCCCGGCCCGCGTCCTTGGCGAAGACGACGAAGACCGACGAGGCCGGAGCCAGGTCCAGCGTCACGCGCGTGAAGCCGCCGTCCACCGTGTACGCGTGGCACGGGGTCACCGCGCCATCCCCGGCATGCCACAGGCTCGGGCTCCGTCCCGCGCCGACGCGGAACCGGCAGCGGACCACCTCGCGGTTGGTGCTGCTGTTGGATACGAAGTAGATCTCCTCGTCGCCGGTGGTGCGATGGATATGGTCGATGTGCCGGTCCGCGAGGACGACGTTCTCAGCCACGAAATCCGCCGCGACTTCCATGCCGGCGAGAACGTCGGCCAGCGGGATGTTCCAGACGACCCTGCCTTTCCCGAAGGCATGACTTCGCACGCGGTCCCCATCGCAGTCGCCCCAGATCCGCGCGGCCAGTTCCCGGACCTGGCGATCGCAGTCGGGGAACCCCCGCAGGCTGTTGGATCGCGCCGGCCGCGGGCCGGCCACGGTGGCGCCCGCTTCGACGAGTTCCCCGATCCGGCGCAGGACTTCCGGGGAGATCGCCGTGCGATCGGGCAGCACCAGGAGACGGTAGCTCACGACGTCCCCGATGGGTTCGCCGGGCTTCGCGGGGCAGGGTGGCAGCACGAGCCGGCCCTCGCGGACCTGCATGCGCGTGAGGATCGCCTCCTCGTTGATGTAGTCGTAATCGTAGCCGGGTCCGAGGGAGTCCAGGTTGACCGGCTTGGGCCGCCCGCAATGCGCGCAGAAGTTCGTGCCCCATTGCGACGTGATGGTCGGTGCGATGCGCCGCGCCGGCACGAGGTTGGGCGCCTCGTCGCCGTAGTAGGCGCAGACGTCGGCGACCGGGAGCCCCTGCTGCAGCATGTGGCAGCACCGCGCCATGTCCGCGAGCATCGGTCCGGCCTGATCCCACCACGTGGCGTTGACGTTGAAGTGCTCGCCGGCATGGTAGGCGAACCCGGGCAGCCCCGCCTCGGGCGGGTTGTGGGCGAAGGTGTGAAACGTGACCTGGTTCAGGCCGGCGCAGAGCGCGATGTCGAGCAGCCGCTTGTAGGCGGCCGGTCCGTCCTGCCAGTTCTGCCAGCCGGTGAACGACTCGGCGTTGACCAGCGTCTTGCCGTAGATGTGCGCCGCGCTCGCGGCTTCCTTGGTCACCCAGTTCTTGCGGTGGTTCCAGAACTCGCCCATCGGGATGTCCGTGGCCCCGAGCGCCTTGAGCGGATCGACCCGGGCGTAGCCGCCGTGGCCGGCCTCGGCAAGCAGTTGCAGGCCGCGCCGGTTGAGGATCTCGCGTTCCCGGGCGAAGTGGTTCTCGATGATGAGATCGCTCACGGTCTTCCGGTAGTCGTGCAGGAACCGCTCGCTCGTCTCACGGCCGCCCACCGTCCAGCCGGCCAGCACGGGCAACCAGGGGACGGGATCGTAGCCGGTGTGCGCGACGAACGCCTCGATGAAGCCGGGGGTCCAATCGACGGCGGGACGGACCTCGTAACTGTCGAGCATCAGGCACTTCAGCGGTCCGAATCCCTTGCGGCCTTCGGACAACGCGTCGAGGATGTGGGCGAGGTGAGCGTCGGCGGCCTGGCGGCTCAGGTGATCGATGACCAGGCCCCTCGAGTTGGGACTCGGGCAGTTGAGGAACTCCCCGGTGTCATCGCACACGAAGCGCAGGATCCGCCACGCGCCTGAGGGAACCGACCACGCCAGGCGGCCGTCCGCGTCGAGATGGGCATCCAGCCGGAGGGCGCGTCCGGAGCCTGCGAGCGCCCTGCCCGCGTCGTCCGGCACGGCGAGAACCGCGATCTCCTGGTACGGCTTGGAGACCTTGTCCGGCAGCGGAAGGGCATCGGAGAACTCCGCCGGCCCGCGAACCGTGATCTCGCTCCAGCGAAGAGCCTTGCTCCCGTCGCGCGGCGTGATCCACGTCCCGCCGGCATTCCAGCTGCTCGAGGCGAAGAGGCCGAGTTCAAGACCGAGGCGCTCCGCCTCATCCATGGCATGATGAATCGACCGGACCGATTCGGGCCCGAGGAATGGCGGGCCGGCGGGAATGACCCTGTCCGGGTCGGCGATGCTGCCCACGTCCCAGATGATGGCACCGCGCATGCCCTTCGCCTTCATCTGCTCGAGCTCGCGGGTGATCTGCTTGTGATCGACATGACCGTTCAGCCAGCTCCACAGGCAGGAGGGCCGCGCCCGGAGCGGCGGGTTGCGGAACTCCTCCTGCGACAGGGCGGCCGATGCCGCTCCGGGGAAGGTGAGTGCCATGCACGCGATCAGCATGCCCGTGAAGGGGAGTCCCCCGGTTGTGCGGGAGTTCGTCATCGAGCGGCCGCCCCGCTGATCCTGACAGGAAACCGCTTCTCGGGCGGCAGGGGCACCCTGTTTCGCCCCGCGGGCTTCGGAGGGCATGCGCCCGTCGGGACCGGCCAGACGCAGCGTTCTCATGGCGGTGAAGCTGCCAGAGCGCTGAAGGGAAGGCAAGAACGCGACGCGAAGGCGCGTTGGCGGGATCGAAGCGCGAGGAGAGACAGCCCGGCCCCGCCGCGGGGGCTCCACCGTTCGCGTACGCCACGCCCCGCTCGTCGTCGTGGCACCGTCTTCGCCCTTCGGGCTACGCCGCGACAAGGTGGTCGTTCGAGGCTTGCCACGCCGTAGCGGGGCTGGTGGCGCTCCCTGCAGCCGACGAGGAACGCGTCGAAATGCCGGGACATCGCAACGCTCACGCGCAGATGACCGTGCTCGATGGCGATGCGCTCACCGCCTTCGGTCCGCCGATGATTCAGCGCGCCGGAGAAACCCTCCGAGTTGGTCAAATCAGCCGCGATTAACCAACCGGCGGCCGGGAGCAAGAAGGGGGCGATGAGGCGGCTCGCGGGCGTGATGCCTCAGGGGGCTGAAAACCCGTTCTTGAGCAGCGTCTCCATGGGCGGGGCCGCGCCTCCGCCGCTGTCCTCGAAACCTGACTCGGACTTGCCGCCGTGGAAACGAACGCGTGCGCCGACTCCGGTGCCCAGGGTGAGTCCGGTGATCTTGAGCTGCTCGATCTTGTCTTCGGCGCGCACCGCGAGTTTCGTTTCATAAACGGCGCAGTCTTTGATGACGACATGCGCGCCGCCGCGCTTTCCGGGGCCTCGCACGCGGAAGGCGACCTCGTTGTCTGAGAAGACGCAGTGGATGATCTCGGCATCGACCCTCTCCTTCAGGTTCAGCGCGGCGATGGTGCTGATCTGCGAGGGCTGGTTCCAGCCGTGCATGTGGCAGTTGCGGACCATGAGCCGGCAGCGCTCGCCATCGGGCTTTGTCTTGGAGTCGAAGGCGTTCTCGCCGGGTCTCTCTCCTGCTTTGAATCCGAGCGCATCGGCGGGCAGCGGTCCGGTCCAGAGATCGCAGTCCTCGATCACCACGCGACCCTGTGAGGCGCGATCAGGATCAAACTGGACGCAATCGCCCGAGGTGTGGGAGATGTCGCAGTTGCGGATCGTGACATCGCCCCACCGTCCGGTGACGCCGTGCGCGTCCTCCTGCCTGGCAAAGGTGCCGTTCAGCAGGTGATGGATGCGGCAGTTTTCGATGACGACCTTGGTGCCGAACACGCCGATGGCATTGCCCGTGGCGTTGCAGATCTCGCAATGGCGAATGGTGACGTTGTCCGCGGTCACCTTCACGATATTGCCTCCCGCACCGTTGGCATCCACAAGGTAGTTTTCATAGACGCCAGGCTCGGTGATCTCGAGCCGGGAGACCTTCTTGGGATTCGCGAGCGTGCCCACCGTGCCGTGGGTGCCCACGGCTTTGGGCGTGTCCGCGGCGTGCAGAGCTGTGAGAAAGGTGAGTCCGAGGAGCAAGGCGGGGAGTTTCATGGGGCGTGGTGGAGTGGTGGAGTGATGGAGCGGTGGATTGGTGGAGTTCAGCATCAGATCCTCACGAAGAACTTGTTTCGATACATCCAATACACCACCAGCCAGAAGGTGAAGCCGATCGCGGAGCAGCGCAGCACGGATTCCGGCTCCGGTCCCGCGATGAGAAAGACATCCTTCCCGAGGTAGCGCTGCCACAAGCCGCCGACCCACGGCTTGAGGAGCTGCGACATCATGTAGAGAGCGAGGGAATTGGCCCCGGCGACCATCAGCGGAAAGGTCCAGCGCTTCCATCCGCGCATGTCCACGATGTAATGGAACGCGGCGAGCATCAGCACGCACATGCCGGTGCAGACGAGGCCGAAACTGGGCGTCCAGATGCGCTTCACCAGCGGGCACAGGCCGCTGTGGCCGATGATTTCGCCGACGAGCACGAGCGCGGCGCCCGCGATGAGCATGACACGCAGCTTGCGTGAGGCGTCGGCGTCCTTTGCCCGCACCCAGTCCGCGCACGCGATGCCGCCGATCATGGTGAAGAGCGACGGCAGGAAATTGAGCGTCTGATAACCGCCCTCGTTCGCGACAAAGGGCGCGTTTTGCGGGAACAGACCCAGGAACCACACATCGAAGGCATGGGCGACATTCGAGCACTTCCACCATGCTTGCGACATGCCGGCATGATGGGCCGCGGCCCACTCGGGCGTGACACCGGGGCCGAGCTGCGATGAACCGCCGTGCAGCACAAAAAGCAGCCACGTCACGACGAGTGAGCCAGACGCCACGATGGCCTGCACGCGAAAACCACGCCCGACAACCAGCGCGGCGAGCGGATAGCACAGGCCGATCTGCGCCAGCGTGTTCGTCAGCGTCCAGGCGTCCTTCGGCCTGCTGTGCGAGGCCAGGAAGATCCCAAGCAGGATGAGCACGCCCGAGCGAATCAGAGTGTGACGCACGATCCGGCCGCGCGTGTGGCCTTCGCGCTCGCGCCTGGCCTGGGAAAAAGGCATCGCCATGCCCACCATGAAGATGAACGCCGGCATGATGAGATCCCAGAAGCCCCAGCCCGCCCACGGACCATGATCCAACTGCGCATGAAGAAACCGCCACCAGCCCGACTCGGGATGCGCCTGCATCTTCAGGTCGCAGAACTTTGCCAGCCCAAACCCGCCCCAGCTCAGGCAGATCATGATGAAGCCGCGATAGGCATCCAGCGAGAGCAGACGGGCTGAGTTGGCTTCGGCAGCGGTGCTTGGAGTGGTGGTCATGGTCGTATCAAACAGGCGTGGCGAGCAGCGCCGTGACTCCTTCCGGCAGATCGAAGGCAGCGTGCGTGATTCCTCCTTCCACCATGCCTGATAAGAAATCGTCTTCCGGCCGGTACTGGCACGCTTCTTCGCCCTGCGGGCTTCGAGGGCATGCGCCCGTCGGGACCGGCCTGAAGGGGCGTTCGCATGGGGGCGAAGCTGCCAGAGCGCTGAAGGGAAGGCAAGAACGCGGCGCGAAGGCGCGTTGGCGGGATCGAAGCGTGAGGGAGAGAAAGACCGATCCCGCCGCGGGGGCTCCGCCGTTCGCGTACGCCACGCCCCGTTCGTCGTCGTGGCACCGCCTTCGCCCTACGGGCTACGCCGCGACAAGGTGGTCGTTCGAGGCTTGCCACGCCGTGGCGTCCACGCGGAGGCGGGTCGCCGCAGTCGAGGAACTTGCTCACGACCTCCGGGATCAATCCAGTTTCTCGCGCGCGTACTTCAAGCTTTGCTCAACGTTGCGGCGCTCCAGCGCAAGCCGTTGGGCAGGGGCCCGTTTGGAGACCTGGACCTGTTTGGCGGAACCTCTTTCCTTCGCCAGCTTGAGCGCGGCGTCCATGTCGCTGCGCGGACGGCCCGGGAACGTGGCCCAGTACTGCTCGGTCCGCACGGCCACCTTGATCGGATCACGGGTGATCGTTTCGAGGTTGAAGTTCACGTTAGGCTTCGCCTTCCGCAGAATGCCCACGATGGCCGGCAGATCGAGAAAGCCTTCGCCCAGCGCTTCGTCGGCAAGCCAGAAGCCGTCCTCCGATTCGCGGATGCTCTGGTCTTTGATGTGAACGGTCATGGCATACGGCGCAAAGGCACGCGCGGTCTCGAGCGGGTCCTCCAGCAACGCGAAGTTGTTGATCACGTCCACGCACAAGCCTACGTATTCGCTGCTGATTTGTTTGAGGACGTCCAGCTTCTCGGCGATCAGATGGTCTTTGTGGTTTTCCAATGCCAGGCGGAACTTGTGCCGCGCGGCGACCGGCTCGGCCAGCCGCAACGCTTTCAACCCTTGTTCGCAGGCGCGCTCGTAATCCGCCCGGGTCTTGAACTGCTCGTAACGCCGGCCCGGCAGCAGGGTCATCCGCGCGACCGTGGCGCCGGCTTCCTTGGCGGCGGCGACCTGCTTCTCGAAACGTTCCACGTCCGCCTCGTTCTGGGGAAACCCCAGGATGCTCTCCACGTGCAGGCGGTATAGTTCGGCCTTTTGGCGAAGCCGATTTGAATAGGCCGAATCCCTGACACCGAGCGGCACCTGCATCCCGCCCGCGCCGAGGCGATGGCATTCTTCGAGGAAGTTCAACGGATCGTTCAAGGCCGGCAACGACTTGTTGGTCCTGGCGGCGCTGTGATGGACGTTGAACACGTAGGTCACCAGCCCCATCTTGGAACGCGGGGCGGGTGCCTGGCCTCGCACCGAAAGGCCGGCGCCGGCGGCGAACGTGGCCGCAACCAGCTTGGCCGTGAATTCTCGACGGGGGATGGAGTGGGTCATGGATTTCACATGGCGGGCAGTTCAAAGCCGGGGCGGCGGGGGCGGTCTCGAAGCGCATCAGCTTCGGCATCGCCCGCGAAGGCTTCCGTTTCGGGATTCCAGCGCAACGGACGGCCCAATTCGCGGGCGATGTTGGCGAGGTGACAGATGGTGGCTGAGCGGTGACCGGCTTCCACGGGCGCGTTGGGTTCCTTGCGGGTCTTGATGCATTCGATCCAGTTCTTCACGTGCGGGCCGGCGACGTGGCCGGGGCCGTTCCAAATCCGGGCAGCCTCGGGACCGGGTCCATCGCGAACCAAGTCGGGCGGATCCACTTTGAACTGGTTCCGGTTCATGATCAGCTGGCCGCGCTCGCCGTGAAACACCCATCCCCTGGCTTCCGGGGTGAAGCGCAGTTCCACGCCATCGGCGTAGCGCATGGTCACCGGACGAGACCTCGGCTCCACGGGCTTGCCGCCCGTGTCCGGACGGATTTCCACCGGGCCGGTGTGATCCATGCCCAACGCCAGTTGCACCATGTCGGCGGAATGCGCACCCCAATTGGTCATCAGATGGCCGGAGTAGTTCCGCCACACGTCCCAGCCCCGCCACAACACGCCGTCCACCTTGAAAACGTCCTTTTCCCAAAGCCGGCGGTTGTAGGGCAGCAACGGCGTCGAGCCGCAGAACAAATCCCAAGCGAGGCCCTTGGACACTGCTTCCTCGGGCAGCGCCGCCATGGGCATCGGCCCGGGATGGTTCGGCAGGTCCACGCGTGAGATCCTCCCCAAACCGCCGCGCCGGATGAAATCGCAGGAGAACCGGTTCATCTCCATCGAACGCTGCTGGCTGCCCACCTGGAGAATTCGTTTGGTTTTGCCCACGGCGTTGACCAGCGCGCGGCCCTCGGCAATGGTCAAAGTCAGGGCCTTTTCCAAATACACGTCCAATCCCGCCTGGCACGCGAGCATGGCGGGCAGGACGTGCTGATGATCCGGCGTGGCGATGATGACGGCGTCGAAGGCCTTGGGCCGGTCGAGCAGTTTGCGGTAGTCCTGAACGGTGGCGCAATGCGGGGCGTCCCGTTCGCAGAATCGTCGCAGCAGGTTGGCAAACTCGCCGGGCGGACGCAGCGTTTCGCGCATCCGGTCTTCGTGGCAATCACATATCGCCACCACCCGCGCCGACTCGGGCAGGTCGCGGATGAGGTACTTGCCACGGCTGCCCATGCCGATGATGGCCAGGCGCACCGTGTCGGAGGGTTCCGCTTTGCCGCTCCGCACCGCCGCCCGAAGCGAAGGTGCAAGGACGCCGCCGGCCGCAGCCACGACACCGTGTCGAAGGAAACCGCGACGCGAGACATGGAAGAAGGCACTCATGTCAGGCCTGCCCCACGCGCAACGCTTTCAATTCCTTGTCCCATGGCGCGCGATACGGCCGCACCAGCATGGCGTTGGCTTCCTTGTCGCCGACGACTTGTTCCTTGTCTGCATCCCAGACCAGCTTGCGCCCGCCCAGCCGCAGGGAGATGTTGGACAAGTGACAGGCGGTGGCGATCTGATGGCCGCTTTCCAGGTCGGAGAGCGGTTGCTGCCGCGATTTGACGCAGTCGAGGAAATTCCGCCCGTGCCGGGCGTAGTCCTTGATGGCATCGCCGCTATCGTCGCTGACCGACTCGGTCCAGGAATCGCCCTTGGTTTCCGGTTCCAATTGCGGACCGCCCACGGGGTGGCCCTTCACGCCGAGAATGCCGGCGACCATGTTGTTCGGGTTCACCTTGGGATCGCCGTGCAGGTCGAATCCGGAGCGCGAGATGGGCAAGCAACCGTACGTGCCGTAGAGGGTGAGGCCGCCCATGCCCAATCCGCCGCGGCCCGCCGTGGCTTCGCGGTATTGGCAGGTCACCGTGAATCCGGGGTATTCCATGATCACGTCCTGCGTGTCGGGCACTTCGCAGTTGTCCTCGAGGAACCAGCGTCCACCGTGACTGTAAACGGACTTGGGCGCCTTCACGCCGAGCATCCAATGGACGAGATCGAGCGAATGCTGGCCGAGGTTGGTCGCCTGTCCGCCGGAGTAGTCCCAGAACCAGCGAAAATGGTAGATGGACCGATTCGGATTGTACGGTCGCTTCGGCGCCGGGCCGAGGAACAGGTCGTAATCGAGGTCGGGCGGGGGCGCCTGGTCGGGCGGGTTGCCGAAGCCGGGCGAGACGTTGCGGGAGTTGTTGTTGGTGGCCGACACGATCCGGCCCAGCTTACCCTGCTGGATCAGTTCGTGCGCCTTTTGGAAGGGCGGACCAGACCGGTTCTGCGTGCCGATCTGGACGACGCGTTGGGTGCGGCGCGCCACGTCAAGCATCCAGCGGCCTTCGCGCACGAACAGCGTGGTGGGCTTCTCGACGTACACGTCCTTGCCGGCGGCGCACGCCATCATGGTCATGAGCGCGTGCCAGTGATCCGGCGTGGCCACATACACGGCGTCCACGTTCTTGTCCTCGAGGAGTTTTCGGAAATCGCCGTAGCGAGCCGGGCTGCCGCCGGCCATCTCCGCCGCCTGTTCGACGCGCCCTTTGTGCACGTCGCAGACGGCGGTGACCTGGACGTCCGGCTGCGACGTGAGTGCGGACATGTGAAAGCGGCCGATCAAGCCGAAGCCGATCAGGCCGACGTTGATGCGCTCGTTGGCACCGAGCACGCGGCTGGCCGAAAGAGCGGTAAGGCCGACGGCGGTGGTTTTCACGAAATCCCGGCGGTTGATGCCGGTTGAGTTGGTTGTGTTGTTCATTGTCGCCGGTTTCTGGATGTGCATTACGAGTTACTGGATGCCGTGTACTGGACTCAGGGTGCTGGATGCTGGGTTCTGGATACTGGAAACTGGATGTTGGATGCTGGGCGTCAGCCAACACGAGGGACCTTCCGTGCCAGCACGGTGTCTTGGGTTGCCTGATCTTCGCGCTTCGGCCGCGTGCCGAGCAGCGCCGCGTCGGCGGGCCTGATGCTCTTGAACGCGAAATGCAAGGCGGCCTCGATGGCTTCGGCGGATTGGCAATGCAGCCCGCTGCCCAGCACCTTGAAGGCGACGCACGGTTTCGGAAGCTGACGGATGACGCGGGTCATGGCTTCGCGATCCGCCGCCTCGAAGACCTCGCCGCAGCCCTGGGTTTCGAGGCCAAACACCGGATGGGAAATCGCTTCTCGGCCGGTAGGGGCAGCCTGCTTCGCCCTGCGGGCTTCGAGGGCGGGCGCGCCCGTCGGGACCGGCCTGACGCAGCGTTCTCATGGCGGCGAGGCTGCCAGAGCGCTGAAGGGAAGGCAAGAACGCGACGCGAAGGGGCTCCGGCAGTCGGGGCATTCCCCGGCCGGAAGCGTGCAGAGCCCCTGGCGCAATCGCACCGGATCACCGCGCTTGGGCCGGCGGCTGGAGTTCTTCCGGTCACGTCCCGGATTGCGCGTGGGGACATGCTTGAGGCTGACGCATACGAAGTCGAGCACCCGGCGCTTGAATTCGATCCAGTTCGAGTTCTGTTTCCGTTGTGAATCAGAAACGTATCCCGATCGAGATGGCTGCAAGCGTGACCGGAAGCACGGTCCGGCCGGCGCACGGCGTCGGGAAGCCGAGGAGAAGAAATGCCGATGGCTCACGGCCACGGAGGGGACAGCGGGACCTTGGAGGCGAGGGTGAGCGCCCTGGCCCCGTCGTTTCTCCTCGTGGTCGGGCTTGCATCCGGACGCCGGCGTACAGTAGACAAGCACCAGCGGCTCGAGCCACATGCACAACAGCCTGAGATTCCTGCTCCTGGGGGCATTCCTGGCCGTATGCCCGATCCTGCGGGCGTACGATATCCCGGGCTTCACGCCGGACCAGGTCATCTCCTACAAGCAGACCACGAACAGCACGGGCGGGGCGGTGACCCTGTACCTCCACGTGTTCACGCCTCCCGGCCACAAGCCGTCCCACCAGCGTCCCGCCATCGTGTTCTTCTTCGGCGGCGGCTGGGCCAGCGGTTCCCCGAGCCACTTTCACCCCCAGTGCGAGTACCTCGCCGCACGCGGCATGGTGGCGATCTCGGCGGAGTACCGGGTGAAGGACCTCCACGGCACCACGCCGCAGGAGTGCGTGAGGGACGGGAAGTCGGCGGTCCGCTACATCCGCCGGCAGGCCGCCGCGCTGGGCGTCGACCCCAACCGCATCGCCGCCGGCGGGGGCTCCGCGGGAGGCCACGTGGCCGCCGCGGCGGGCACGCTCGCCGCGTACGAGGAACCCGGGGAGGATCTCGGCGTCAGCTCGAGGCCGAATGCCCTGGTGCTGTACAACCCGGTGATCGACAACGGCCCCGGCGGCTACGGCTACGAAACGGTGCAGGCCTACTGGCAGACCATCTCGCCCATCCACAACATCACCAACACCGCCCCGCCGACGGTGTTCTTCCTCGGCACCGGCGACGCCTTGATACCCGTTGCCACGGCGGAGAACTACAAGACCCTGATGGAAGCCCAGGGACGGCGCTGCGACCTTCACCTCTACGAGGGCCAGCCTCACAGCTTCTTCAACTACGACGTGCCCGGAGACTCCGGCGGGCCCTTCTACGGCTACCGGGACACCCTGTTCAAGACCGACGAGTTCCTGGTCTCGCTCGGATACCTCGCCGCCCCGCGCGGCGCCCCGGCCCCGGTCGCGGGGTGGGGGACGGTCTCCGGCAACGCGGGCTTCGCCGACGGCAGCGGGACGACCGCATCCCCCGTCACCAGCGACGCCGACGGGGACGCCATCGCGGCCAACGTCAGCCCCGTCACCCTGGCGGACGGCCAATTCGTTCGCCTGACCGGAACCGTGACCTTCAATGCGCCTCTCGCCGGGGATGGCTTCCGCGTCGGCCTGTTCGACGGCGACAACCCGGTGGTCGCGGGGGACGGCACGGGCTACGCCGGCATCCGGGCGGGCGCCCCATCCACGACGAACACCAGCCTCGTTGCGGGCGACGGCACGGGCAGCCATCCCTTCACCAGCGCAGGCTCCACGACCCTCGGCCCCGTTCCGGCCGCCGCGACCATCGTGCCGGCCCATACGCCCGTCGACTTCGCCCTGATGATCGCCCGCAACAGCAACCACCTCGACCTCGCGGTCCGCTTCACCGACCGCGGCTCGTACCGGCCGTCGCAGAATCTGCTCCACGTGGCGGCCACGAACTTCAGCTTCGACAGCGCAGCGTTCCTGATGGCCGACAACCTCGACGCCACCCGGGGCGCGTTTTCGAATGTCGGGATCGAGTTCGGGTCCACCCTGCCGGAAGCCGCGCCGGAGACGGGCGACGACGATGCGGGGCCGATCACCTACCTCGATGCCGTCGAGGGCGCCTCCGGCAACACGTTCAAGACCGGCGGTGCGTCGAACGACACGTCATGGGTGGGTCCGGACAGTTCGAGCAACAACAACACTCAGTGGAACCAACGGCTGGCCGTCGAGGGGAACGACAGTACGCTGTTTCAAGGCGCCGTCACCGCGGGGAACGCGCGTCCACAGCTGACCACCCGGATCGCCGGCCTCGCCGACGGCGCCTACGCCATCTGGGCCTTCTACTGGGACCAGGTCGTGGACGATACCCAGAACTGGATCCTCTCCGCGGGACTCGATCCGGGTTCGCTGACCACCTACAGCTCGCCCGGCGAACCCGTGGTCTCCGGAACGACCAAGGCCGGCGTGACCAATGCCGCCGAGCTGACGTTCAACACCGGCGTGAGCGTGCAGGCCGGGTTCAGCGGAGGGGTTTATCTCCGCAATCTGTTCGGCATCCGTCTCGGGCAGGTCACGGTGTCGAGCGGGGTCCCGGTCCGTGTCTACCTCGACAACAACCTCAATGGAGGCAGCGGCAACCGGGCCTGGTACGACGGCGTCGGCTACCAGCGGACCGGCGCGCCGGCCGACACGAACGCCTACGTCGCCCTGCTCGGTGTGGATTTCAACCGCGACGACGCCCTGGGTTCGCCCAGCCAGTCGGGCTTCCGGATCGTCTCCGGCTCCGCGACCAGCCAGGCCGCCAACGCCGCGTCCTACACCAAGACGATCGGGTCGCACGAGGTGACGGTCTCGCAGCCCGACGGCGAACGCTTCGAGTTCCGCGGCGCCAACACCGACAGCTCGCGCGCCATCCCCGGCGGCGACACCGCGCTTTCGTATCTCGTGTCGGACTTCATCGCCACCCGCAAGGGGGCCATCGACATCCGGATCGCCGGGCTCCCCGCCGGCGACTACCTCTTCCGCTCATGGCATCTCGACCCGTTTACCGGCAGCGCACTCGGATTCGCGCAGGGGACGGCGAACAACGTCCCCAACCTCATCGAGGCCCGGTTCGCCGGGGTGACGCGGGACGCGGTCGAGCCGACGGCCCTGGGAACCGCCGGTCTCGACACCACGTTCATCACCGACAGCCAGATCCCGACCCTCGAGTTCCTCTTCACGCACGACGGCGCCTCGCCGACGACCTTTCAGCTGCGCGCCATCGACTCGAACGGAACGGATCGCTTCCTGCTCCTCAACGGCTTCCAACTCTACCGGGTCAACCCATGAGCCTGCGATTCCTGCTCCCCGTGCTGTGCGCGGCGGCCGCCCAGGCGGCGCCCCCCAACGTCCTGCTCATTGCCGTCGACGACCTGCGGCCCGAACTCGGCTGCTACGGCCAAAGCCACATGGTCACGCCGCACATCGACTCGCTCGCCCGGCAGGGGCGGATCTTCCGCAACCACTACGTCGCCGTCCCCACCTGCGGCGCCTCGCGGTTCGCCCTGATGACCGGCCTGCGGCCGACCGCCTCGAGCGACGACAACTACGCCTTCGAAGTCAACATGCCCGTCAGCCGGCCCGCCGAGCCGGAGAGCTGGGTGGACCTGCTGCGCCGCAACGGCTGGCACACCGTCTCCCTGGGCAAGGTCACGCACGAGCCCGACGGCTACCAGTGGAACTTCCCGTCCACCTACGACATCAACCGCCGCTACGCCACCACTCCGGACATGCGCTTCTCGTGGAACGAGATCCTGTTCGGCCACGACAAGTGGGGCGCGCAGCGCTATCCGCTCTTCGCCTACGCCGACGGATCCGGGCGCGTCAGCGGCGTTTCGCCGGCGTGGGAGATCGGCGTCGACTCGATGGGACGGAGCCTGCCGGACACCGCCTACCCCGACGGACAGATGGCCCGGGCGGCGATCGACAAGCTGCGCGAGTTCGCCGACGACGGCAGGCGCTTCTGCCTCGCGGTCGGCTTCTTCAAACCCCACCTGCCCTTCAACGCGCCCAAGGCCTACTTCGACCTCTACAACCCGACCAACCTGCCGGCCCCGAGCCCGCCGGGCCCGCCCACGGGCGCCAACCCCGCCACCCTCACCAGTTCCGGCGAAATCGACACCTACACCGAGCGGAGCGACCGCGACAAGCTGCGGCACGCCTACTTCGCCTGTGTCTCCTACACCGACGCCCAGATCGGCAAGGTGCTCGCCGAACTCGACGCCCTCGGCCTCGCCGACAACACCGTGGTGATCCTGTGGGGCGACCACGGCTGGCGCCTCAACGACTACGGCACGATGGGCAAACACGTGCTCCTCGAACGCGCGCTCGAATCGCCGCTGATCATCCGCCCCCCGGCCGGCCTCCGGCCGGAGGTCTTCGCCGGCGTGTCCGCGACGGGGGTGGTCGAGACGGTCGACATCTACCCGACGGTCGCCGAGCTGTGCGGTCTCACCCCGCCCGCGTCGATCGTCGGCTCGTCCCTGGTCCCCATGCTGCGCAACCCTTTCGCGCCCGGGAAGAACCATGCCTACTCGCGCTACGGCTCGCTGACCACCGTCCGCACCTCCCGATGGCGGCTGATCGACACCAGCGGCGACTACGACCTCTACGACCTGTCCGCGTTCCGGTACGAACTGGAAGACGTGTCGGCAGGCAACCCCTCGGTCGTCGGCGCCCTCAGCGCCGACCTGGCCGTGCAGGGAACGCGCCCCGGCGTCCGGTACGCCGATTGGACCGGCGGCAACCCGGTCCTCGCCGACCCGTACGCTGATGCGGATGACGATGGCAGCCCCAACATCGTCGAGTATGGGGCGGGAACCAGCGCCGTCGATCCCGGCGACCGCCCGCCCCTGTCTCTATCCATCGAAGACCTGACCGGGCGCGGCTTCACGAACCGCGAGCTGGTGTTCGGCTACCGCGCCGCCGTGGACGCGGACGACTGCGCGCTCCTGCCGTCCACCTCGACCGACCTCGGCACATGGTCCTTCGCGCCCCTCGAGTTTCTCGAAGCGCTTCCGTTGGGCGGCGCCCAGGTCGCGCTGCGCTTCCGCGTACCTGATCCCGCCGCCGCCCCGCGATTCCTTCGCTTCGGCGCCACGTTCGAGTAAGACCCGGTCCGCCCTGGGTCCGCCGGAGGCCGCCGGGGCGATCGGGACGTTCACGACGGGCGTCGCGGCCGCTCTTGAGGCCGGATCGCGCCTTGACAGGGGCGCTCGCGGAGGTCCATTCTGCGGTCATGTGCGGTGCCATTCATGGATCTGTCGGCGCGATCCGGGGTTCGGCCTTCGCCCTGCTGGTCGCCGCCTGCTGCGCCGGGCCTGCGCTCAACGCCCGCGCCACGCTCTACTCCATCACCACCGGCTTGGGGCAGGGGGCGGACACGTTCGTCGTCGCCTCCGCGGGCAACACACCGCCCTACGGCCCTCAGGGCTCGGCGGTGAACATCACGCTCAAGAACGGGACGACGGTCGACGCGACGTCGCGCAAGGGGTATCTCCGGTTCGATCTGTCGGCGATCAACCTGGAGATCGTGACCAACGTCACCCTCAGCCTGACGGTCAGCATGAACAACGGCGGTGGAACTCCCGTGGGCCCGCCGCAGAACTTCACCGTGCAGGTGTTCGGGCTGACGAACGGATTCGCCGGGGTGGACGGGAAGTGGGGCACGCCCGACGGCGACCTCCTCGACGACGTGGACATCCACGACGAGTTCTGGCCCGAGAGCGTGATCGACTGGGACAGCGCCCCCGCGAGCGTGACGAACCACGGCCAGAACTTCACGTCCGACGCCGTTCTGCTCGGCTCGTTCCCCGTGACGTCGTCGCAGACGATCGGCGCCCGGGTGACGATGCTGTCCACGGTGGCGTTCGTGAACTTCCTGAACTACGACGACAACGGCGTCGTGACCCTGATGCTGCGCCGCTCGGGCGGGACCGCGGCCGGTTCGCCGAACCTGTCGTTCTACTCGAAGGAGTTCTCGATCGGGGTCGCGACGGACGACCCCGAACTGATGATCCAGACGATCCCCGAGCCCGCGACCGCCACGCTGGTCGGTCTCGCCGCGGTGATCCTCCTTGGCTGCAGGCGGCGCGACGCCTGATCCGGGCTCGCCCTCCACAACCCGCCGCCGCGGGCTGCCGTCCCCGCCCGATCATCAGGCCACGACCTGTTCGGCGTCGCAGTCCCGTCTTCGCCTTTCGGGCGGCGCGGCGGCAGGCAGGTGGGAGGCGAGGCCCGTCACGCCGTAGCAAGCCAAGCGCGAAGGCGGGTGCGGGAGAACGCCAGCAGATCCTGGTTCGAACCTACCGCCACCGGACCTCCCGACGGGTCTTCGGGCTGATCGCTTGCGCCTGCTGCGGGGTCAGGTCTTTGGCTTTCTCCCACCAGGCCCGGTAGATCGCCGACACCTTCGCGACATCGTCGGTTGAATAACCGTCAGCGCCCTCCTCGCCGTGCAGGGTCATCGCTACCAGGGAGGGAAACTTCCCGCCGATGAGAACCCCCTCGATCAGCCAGGCGGCGACGATCCCCTCGGGCACAGGCTCAAGACGGACAACCGATGAATCGATGTTGGTCGGGCAGTACCTCGACAGGTTCTTATTGCCGACGCGCTGCACGAGGTCGGGGATGTCCTCCCAGGTCAGATCGGGAAACGCACGGGGGGATGCATCCTCGCCTGGCCTGCGGCCGAAGAGCCGATCGACCTTGGACGGGGACGTGGTCCGGGCCTTCGGCACGGCCTTGTCCGGGCCCTGCACGCGCGCCTCTTGCTTCGTGGGATCGGACAGCCGGCCCAGGAAGAGGATGCTGCCCGTCGCCTGGTCCCGGATGACAAAGAGGAAGGGATGATTCGCTCGGAATACCGGATATCGCCGCGCGCTCCTGGTCATCATCTCGACCGCCGTTGCGCCGGCTGCCTCGGTGCCTTCCTCATTCACGTCCACATAGGCCTTGTGCTTGATCTGCGCAATCCATAGTTCTCCCTTGGGCCAGCCCATGCCGCGGAAGTCAGCCTTGTCTGCATCAAACGCATCCTTGATGCCCAGCGCCTGGCATGGCGGGACCAGGTCATAGCCAGTCTCCAGCTTGAAACGCGGCACAAAGATCTGGGCCTCGCGTTCGGCTTGATGGTCGGCTTCCGCAAGCCACAGGGCCAGCGTTTCAGCCGTCAGCGACTTCTCCAGCGCGGCCAGTCCGTCCGCAGCCTTCGGCAGGATGATGACCATGGACAGCGTCTTGCCGAGGTACGGCATGACGAGCGCCTGGAATCCGTCCTTCTCCAGCAGTTTGAATTCGCCCTTCTGATACATGAGAGGCACGGTGACTTCCTTGCCGGTCGCCAGCCGGAACGGCGCGTCTTGTGTCGCCTTGCGTTGGAACCGGCTGGCCCAGGTTCCTTTGAAGTAGATGGCGTTCAGGAGCACGCAGACCGAATTGGGCGAGAGCTCCTCCAGGATCTTCTCGATCTTGCCTTCGGTCTTCGCTTTCACCCAGCCGTTGATCTTGTCCACTCCGCCGGCGAAGAGCTCCGCGTCGAAGTTGTCGCGCAGGACCGCCGTGAAGTCATTGCGCACATTGCCGCCGGTCAGACAGAGGCCGTTCGCGATGTTCAGTGTGTGGCCTCCATGGCGGGCACCGGCTTGAACCGCCGCGTTGAGGCTCTTGAAGGCGGCCGGCAGCTGATCCGGGGTTGCGGTGAACTCCAGCGCCTTGGCCATTTCGGCGGCCGTGTTTTCCCGCGCCCCCGCATAGGTCATGCCCATGGCAGACGAGATGCTGTAGGGCGAGAAGAAGACGTTTCCTTCCGCCGGCGCAAGCCTGCCGTACAGACTCAAGGCAAACGCGGAGTTTTCACGTGCCAGGGCCTTGAGATCCGATTCCGCCCCTCCGGCAGGGGCGTTGCCAAGCATGGCAATCCCCATGAGGGCGAGTGCCGCCGACTTGATCGTCCTCGTCATCATCGTCTTCTCCTCTCGCACAACGCAGCAAATCACCTGGGCCGGGAATACCGGCGACAGGTTGGGTTTGCCTGTTCTGCGTTCTTGTCTTGGTCTCCGGTCAGGATGGAACGCACAGCGCCCTGAGATACTTCCATACGCCTTTCCGCTGAAACGTCTCCAAACCCTGAAGCATGCAGGATCATCTCACCCTTCTTTCGATTGGCCCCAACACTACCACGGTCCCCGTTCCCGTTTGTCAATGAGTTGTCAAAGAGATGAAGCAATACCAGTGCCGGGTGACGCGGCCGGCCAGGTCGAGCCCCGGGACGCGGTGGGCCATCGGATCGCGCTGGTGGCCGAAGAACAACCAGCCGTCGGGGCCGGCTTCTTGAGTTCGGGTTGGATCGCTGGCAGGTTCGCGGTTAGTTCTTCTGCGCGCACCGGCCCTCGGGTAGTTCGGCCAGCGCGGCCTTGAGGGTCTTCAATTCGGCGGGGGTGGCGGCGCACAACGGCGCCCGCGGCGCGCCCGCCGGCCGGCCCATCAGGCCGCACGCGGCCTTGACCCATTGCGTGTACTTGCCGCCGCCTTCCACCAGGCTCAACAGCGGAAGCATCTGGAAGTAGAGCTCCCGGGCGGCGGCGAAATCGCGCTTTTGAATCACCAACCGATACAACTCGACGTGCGATTTGGGCACGACGTTGGCCACGCCGCCCACCCAGCCGGCTACGCCCAAGGCCAGGCTTTCATAAGCCACCGTGTCGCCGCCGCAGAAGACGCGCAGTCGATCGCCACAGCGGCGGAGCAGCGTGCTGATGCGGCCGATCTCGCCGGTGCTTTCCTTGACGTAACGGATGCGCGGCATCTCGGTCAGCTCCTCAATGAACTCCGGCGACATGTCCACGCCCGTCCGGCCCGGGTAGTTGTAGAGCATGATGGGAATGCCGATGGCGTCGTTGACCGCCCGGTAGTGTGCACGGAGTTCATCCGGCGTGGGCAGCGAGTAATACGGCGGCGCGAGCATCACCGCATCGCAGCCCAGCGTCTCGGCCTCGCGGCTGAAGGCGACGACGTCCCGGGTGGAACTGGCGTTGGTCCCGGCCACGACCGGCACGCGGCCCGCGGCGGTTTCGAGAGTGGCCTTGATGACATCCGTGCGTTCCCGGGGCGTCAGGGCGTAGAATTCGCCGGTGCTGCCGAGCGGAATAAGCCCGTGGACGCCGGCGTCGATCATGGCCCGGACGTGCCTGGAGTAGGCGTTGAAATCGATTTCCGAGTTCGCCTTCATCGGAGTCACCAGGGCCACGAGGACGCCGTGCAATTTCGTCTTCATCGTTGTTCCTCCGACTGGGTTTGGTCAGGGCCGATGAGATCGCCATCAGGCCAGTTGGATCCAGACGGTCTTCAGCTCGGTGTATTGTTGGTGTGCCCAGATGGACTTGTCCCGGCCGAAGAAACCGGATTGCCTGAAGCCCCCGAACGGCGTGGTGATGTCGCCTTCGGAGAAGCAGTTCACGGAGACGGTGCCGGCGCGGATGGCGCGGGCGGCGCGATGCGCCCGGTTCACGTCCTGCGTGTAGAGCGACGCGGCCAGGCCGTAGTTCGTGTCGTTGGCCAGCGCGAGGGCTTCATCCTCGGTCGAGAATGGGATCACGGAAAGCACCGGGCCGAAGATCTCGTCCCGCGCGATCTTCATCCGGCTGGAGACCTCGTCGAACATGGTCACCTCGACGAAACAACCGCCGGTCTTTTCGAGGATGCGCCGGCCACCCATGACGAGCTTGGCGCCTTCGGCTTTGCCGGCGGCGATGTAGCCCAGCACTTTCTCCAGGTGCGGTTTCTCGATCATCGCGCCGAGTCGGTTTCGCGGGTCGAGCGGATCGCCGACCTTCCACGTCTTGGCAAGCTTCGCCACTCGCTCGACCAGCTCGTCTTTGATCTTCGTGTGGACGATCAGCCGCGAGCCGCAACTGCAGTTCTCGCCCATGTTCCAGAACGCTGCGCCCACGGCGTTGTTCGCAACGTTTTCGAGATCCAACGCGTCCTCGAAGACGACCTGGGGACTCTTGCCGCCGCACTCGAGAATGATGCGCTTGAGGTTGGACTCGGCGGCGTATTTCAGGAAGTAACGGCCCACTTCGGTCGAACCGGTGAACGCCACCATATCCACGTCCATGTGCCGACCGATGGCCTGGCCCGCGGTTTCGCCCAGCCCCGGCACGACGTTGAACACGCCCGCCGGCAGGCCGGCCTCGGCGGCAAGCTCTGCCATCCGAATGGCGCTTAACGAAGTCAGTTCGGCGGGCTTCAGGACGACGCTGTTGCCAGTCGCGAGGGCCGGGCCGAGTTTCCACGCGGCCATCTGCGCCGGGAAATTCCACGGAATCACGCAGCCCACGACGCCGACCGGCTCGCGCACGATCAGCGCGAGATTCTCCGGGCCGGTCGGCGAAACATGGTCGTAAAGTTTGTCGGTTGCCTCGGCGTGCCAGCGAATGCAATGGATCGTGTCAGGGATGTCCATGGTCGCGCAATCGCCGATGGGCTTGCCAGCCTCGAGCGTGTCGAGCAGCGCCAGTTCAAGGGCGTGGGTCTCCAACAAGTCAGCCCACTTCAGGAGCACTCGCTTGCGCTCGCCGGGTTTCAGGCGCGACCACACCCCGCTGTCAAATGCCTTGCGCGCGGCCCTGACCGCCCGATCCACATCGGGTGTGTCGCAGGCCGCGATATCTGCCAGCGGCTTGCCGGTGGCCGGATTCTCGGTGGTGAAAGTCTCTTCGCTTTGAGCGGCTGCGAAGTCGCCGTCAATGAACGCCTTGGTCCGGAACTTGAGTTTCGCTGCCCTCTTCTTGATTTCGGGGTATTCGAGTTTCATGTGTTGGTGTGGTTGTGTTTGACTCGTTTCTGTTCTGACGTCTGCCGCCGCCTGATAGGGAATCGCTGTTTGGGCGGTACGGGCACCCCGCTTCGCCCTGAGGGCTTCGCGGGGCAGGCGTGCCCTTCGGGACCAACCGGAAGCAGTGTCTTCATGGCGGCGAAGCTGCCAGAGAGCTGAAGGGAAGGCAAGAACGACACGTTGGCCCCGCAGTCTGCGGCGGGCAACACCGGACGGCCGGCGGGGGCGCCTCCGAGGGGAGCGTCACTTCGCAGGCGCGACGGGTGTCACGGGGGCGGTGCGATAGGACTCGAACGCGGCTTCGATGCCCGCCGCCGCCGGGTCGCCCGCGAAGACCAGCACCCGGTACCGGAGCGTCATCGTCTCCCCCTTCGCGATGCGCGTCGACTTGCCGTCGGCCGGCCAGAACATCGGGGTGGGCGAGAAGAAGCCGTAGTCGCGCGTGAACCATGGGGACGGGAAGCCGGGATTGGCGGGGTGCTGGAGGATCGCAAGGCCCTCGGTGCGGTCCGCGCCGCGTCGCCCGTGGCAGGCCATCCAGGGCGAGGCCTTGCCGAAGGTGTCCTTCTCGCCGGCATCGCCCTCCGCATTGGCCATCGTGCCCCCGAAGGCCGCGCTGAGGTCGGGATCCATCCGCGCGCTGAAGAAGGAGTGGTTCGTCTTCTCGATCGTCACATCCTCCAGCGCCTCCATCCGTATCTCGACGTCGATCCGGCGGAGGGTCTTCGACGGCGCCGAGATCGTGATGCGACGTGCATCCCGGAACGGCTGCGGGGCGTCGGGGCGGATCCAGTCGCATTCGTCCCGGATGACGATCGCGCCGTCCGCACCCTTCTCGAACGTCGCGCCGCGCGAGGCGATCCGGCCGCGCTCCAGCCCCTCCTGCCAGTAGTTCCCGCCGTTGACCCTGTCGCAGCCGAAGAAGAGGGAGCTGTGGTGCGGGTACTGGCCGTTGCGCATCGAGGTGACGGAGGCGCCGGAC
>Ga0194113_10001608_pt1 | contig 30919 bp, 27 predicted proteins | sample TA2MahC200mmetaG_FD_146193 | JGI IMG/M metagenome (GOLD analysis project Ga0194113, IMG submission 146193) | Freshwater microbial communities from Lake Tanganyika, Tanzania - TA2015017 Mahale Deep Cast 200m | ecosystem: Environmental > Aquatic > Freshwater > Lake | place: Tanzania: Lake... | reverse complement strand
GAAACAGCATATCTAACATCAGAACTTAAAGCAACAGAAACTGGATAGCCACAATTCTCAAAAACTTTTAAACATCTTCCAGTCTCTATTTCCAACAACTCTGAAGGACTATACAAGCAACCAACCAAAGCGAATTTCGCATCCGAACTCAAGGCAAAAGAATTTCGTTCATCCCCCCAGGAAGGATTGAACTTAAAAATTTTGATACATACCCCTGTGTCTATTTCCCATACCCTCAGAGTGTAGTCGTCACCTCCCGAAATTGCGTTTTTACCATTGGGAGTAAATGCAACGAATTTCACAGTCCCTATATGTCCTAAAAAGACCCTTAGACATCTTGGCGAAATGACATCACCATTCTTTTTCTTTTCATATGCTTGAGTCATTGCTTCTTATCCTCCCTTAACTTGAGTAATCTGGTTGGTATGGCTTTCAATCCATAAATTAATCCTGGCGTGTCAACCTATCTTCATCGTCATGTCAACAGTATGAAGCTGGCAAGCACACTGGCATTTCGAAAGTGGTAAGCCTACTCTCTCCCAGACGGCCGCAGACTCCTTGCAGAGAGCTATCGGACAATCGGAATATTTTCTTATCTCGGCAATCACAAAGGAAAAAATCTCTGCCCTCTTTTCTGCAGAAAAGCTATATTTTCCAGATTTAGGCCTCTTGCTTCCTAAGAATACTTTGGGTGGGAACATGGGCACCATGCCATCAACAAAATTCACCAAGTCAGGATTGGTAAAGAAGGTCTTCCTCATTTTGTAGAAGCCTTCTTCAAACCGGAGGGTTCCAATGGTCACGGTTTCGGGTGAAATGTTTTCAAAAATTCTCCTTATGGTCCCTCCGTATGCTACCTGCCACCCTTCAATCGGAACAACAGGGTCCAGCCTGATTCTGATCCGGTATCCGGCCCCCTGAACCATTCGAGCAGCTTCAAGCCTCCTTTCGAAAGAGGGAGCACCGACCTCAAATTTCCTTGAAACCTCATCATTGTTCATGCTCCAAGCGATAATCGTATGGCCATTGTGAGGGAGATCAAGAATATTATCCACATTATCACTCTTGGTAAGCATGAAAAGATACCCATTTCCTTGCTGGCCAAACCACGGAATGAACTCTCGACCAGCGCGGGTTAAGTGCTCCATGGAAAGAGAATCGGCCAATTCTCCACTATTAAAGATAACAGGCTCCGTTGATTGGCTAAGTCTTTTCTGTATCTGACCCTTGATCCGGTCATACTGAACCCGGACAGTGATGAAGGGGAAAGCTGCGCGATAAGTCAACTTCAAATAACACCAGTCGCACTGATAAAAACATCCGTTGGAGGCCAGCTTCAGCCGTTCGAAATGGGGACAAACCATCCGATCATCCGGCATAGTAAAGGTATCTACTACATCCGTTGCAGGGGCAATATAAACTACTTGTTTGCCTAAAAGAACCGTATCAAGCATGCCCCCTTTTGCCTGGTTTAAGACTTCTGATACCTTAACAATTTCTTTTGGGATTCCATTGTTTACATATTTAACCGGAACTTCGGGGCACTGCTCAACAAAAAATTTAGTGATAGGATCATTTTTGACTAATTTATGAACGATAATTTCTCTTGGTTTCCAAAAAGCCATATTGTTACACCCCTTTTTTAATTTTCAACTACTTTGATTAACTTGTCGGAAATAAACATACTGGCTGGTGAAATTACCAATTCGTCTAAAGGCACATTCTCACCATATCTTTCCTTTATTTTATTCTTTACTATTGGATGGTCCAGATCGAACTCCTTTAACCTCTGTAATTTCCCTATCTCTACTCCGGCCCCGCGCTGGTAAATTTTCCACACCAATTCAGAACAATAGATTCTATCATCTGACCATCTAAAATAATAATCATAATTTTTACCTTTTAATGTCTCACCCACTTTTTTCATCCCTAACAATGCCTCTCCCCCCAAAATCTTATCGACCTCTTTCAATCTTTTAACTACATAATGTTTACCTTTACCCCGTTCGATGTATTTTTCTAATGGAGTGAACTGAACGGTCTTTATGGCCTCATAAACATGAAACGAATTTCCAATCTTATAGATAATCCCCACATGGGTATACTTTGAATGGGTAGCGTACATAATGGCGGAACCCTGATTTGATGTAGATGTTTGGAAAATTAGGTCACCATTTTTAAATTCGATCGGAGGAGTCCTCGCTTGAGAAATCCCGAAAAGCGAAAGAACTAAGATTGAGACAACCAGAAAATACTTCATCACTTCCTCCTTTCGTAAAGAACTTCTTTATTTATCATAAGTCAAAGCAAATGACGTGCCATATATGTTGCAGCAACTCTGATTTTCTAACCTAACGATATTGAATATAAAAAAAGTAAAGAGCAACATCAGCCTCTTTGTTGGTGGAATAATTCATTATCCTTTGCTAACAAATAAAATTATAATTCAATAACAAAATCAATTGGGACAGATTTAAATCCGCATCTCTATTCTCAATTTGCAGTTTCTATTCAATAAGTTCCCCGCAATGGGTTTTGAATCTTATCCTCGGCCTTAGTTTTGCATTCACTATAAAACGGATGAAGACTGTCCAGAAAGGAGGAAACCTCCTATGGAATGTTCAGAAAGCCAATGTCAAGGTGAAATCCTGAAGGAAAATGAACCGGATAAAGAAATCATCAGCAGGGTCCTGGATGGATTAGATAAAAAAGATGAGATGCAACGGCAAAGAGTCCTCTCACCGATTCAAAATACAGAGTCATTGGAAAAATTCTTGATGACCAAATGATGAAAAAATGGATACTTAATGAGGGATTTCCCATAATTTATGATTATTTTAGAAAATGATGAGGTAACCAATGAAAAGGTTTAGAGATTTTTTAATATTATTTCTAATCATTTTCTCCACATTTTTCTTTTTAATGATGACTGTGAATACTTTTTCAGCAAGACCAACCTATCAAAAACAATTAAGCAAATGTACCCGGTATTGCGAGAACCATGGGTGCATAAGAGAACACATAAGGATAAACCGCATTGAATTCCTGATCCCTTTTTACAATAAAATGTCCAGGGTTTATGACTGGAATATAAAGATTTTAAGTGATCAAAAACTCGTGGGATATAAAGAGATAAATATATTTGTCTATGTAATCATATGGCCCCTTATCATGCTCATTTTGACATACTTGGCAATTCAACAGCATATTTCGTTAAAAAATCAAAGGCAAAGGATTCCAAAAAATGAACATGCTCAATAATCTAATTAATATAGTTTATTGGTTTTGTGTGGATTTTGTGGTGAATCTCGGAAATCTCCTTGGGATTTCTTACGTCGAGACCAATGGTCTATTATTTTTGATATTATTTCCTCTGTGTACGCTGGTTTTATTAATGATCGTAATATTTCAGGGAATAAGAATCCTTATTAGAGGGAAATCCTGGAGCAACAATGCTTAACAAAAAAGTTTTAATCTTGACCTCCATTCTGATTGCCATATTCCTGGAGGTTTATCATTATCTCTGGATTTTAGATCCTGTGATCGCGCCCTTCTATGACGTAGTCACCCAGCAGATCCCCCCTCGGAATGAGGCGCAAATATTAAAAATATATCACTCTTTTCCAAAAACTACTTTTACCGAGGTGCTAAAAACAGATTTTGGGAAATTCTATGGAGATAAAAAGCATCTACCCAACCCTCCAGATAAATTTCTTAAAATAAACTGGTTTGATAGATATAAGTATGTTGTCGGAAATATTAGAATTTCAAATCTCTTATGCCAGGACGGCAGGTTTTGCTACACTCTAAAAACCCAATATGCTGCAATTGATCCTAAGATATTGGTCAAATTACATCTTTTATTAGTGGAATTGAAAAAAAGTATCTCCATTAATTCTGGTTATCGTACCCCTCAGCATAATATACAGACCAATGGAGCTGCCGAAGGGAGCTATCATTTGTATGGTAAAGCAGTTGATATTTCATTTGGAGATGTTGATGGTAATGGGGAAATAAATGGTGCCGATAAGAAAAAAATCAAGGAGGCAATCGAAAAAATAGATGTCAAATATCCCGAATTGTGTGGAGGCATGGGAGATTATCAATCATCTCTCCATATTGATACAAGAGGGATTAAAAGTCGATGGGCAGAAACGAAGGCTGACCGAATCCTTGTGGAGAAGGAAATTCGACGGCTAACACTATTTCATGATGGTCAAGTATTAAAGACTTATCGCGTTGCATTAGGGCATAATACAACAGGTCCCAAGCAGTGTGAAGGGGACAGCAAAACACCCGAAGGTATTTACACAATTAGTGGCCGAAATGAGCGCAGCCAATTTTATCGGTCGCTACGGATTTCTTATCCAAATGTTGCCGATTCAGTGGCAGCAACAAAACAAGGCTGTAAACCCGGTGGTGATATTATGATCCATGGTCTCCCAAATGGTTTTGGTTGGATGGGGAAGTTCCATTATGTTAGGGACTGGACAAATGGATGTATTGCTGTAACGAATTCTGAGATTGAAGAGGTCTGGCGATTGGTTCCTGATGGGGCCCGGATTGAGATTCGGCCATGATTACCTTAGGGAGTCTGTTATTAATCACCAATCGAGTTGGCGGTAGGTGCCGAATAACAAGAAAACTTGCAGGAAGTAGAAATGGCATATTGTCGATTTTCACAGGGTGCCTTGTATTTATCGGAATCAGAGGGTATACAATTTGACGAATGGATCTGCATCGAATGTAAGGTAGACTCCGATTAGACAGACTAATACTTCTATTCCTTGTCAGACCGAGTCTTGACTATTACAACTAATTTTACCATAATAAATTGACATGTTTCGTTTTTGTCCCGATAATTAGATAAAGTCCGATAAGATTTACTGTTGACATTCGAAATGTTTGAGTACTTATTTTATTGTATTGATCTCTGTCTTGAGACGAAAGGAGATAGAATATGTCTCGAGAATGTCCTCAATGTGGTTGCGATGTACACTCGCTTGACGCCTATTGCAGAAATTGCGGATGCTCTTTGGTCCAAAATCCCAGACAACTTCGGGGCACTATTGTAAAATGTGCTCGATGCAACGGTACTGGTAATGTTGGTACTTTTTGGTCTGGGGACCGGACGTGCCCCGTATGCAAAGGTGTAGGCAAACGACGAATCTGATTGATGTCCACTACCCGAGTCGCCTATGAGTTGTACGCTAGCACAATCACGTTATTCGAGGATAGGTCTCTGCTTTTTGCAAGAGACAGTCGCAGAACAGGTGGAAGGGAACTGATGGGATAGATGAGGCTCACCCCAGGGCTATTTCGCCTCACTTCCCAAGGGAGGAAGATCCATAACGTAAAATATTAGGGTATTAAGCTGCGCCTCCTTTTCTAAATTTTTATCCGTTAGAAGATGCTCTTGGGCAAACAATTTAAGAAAAAGGATGGTCAGATACATTCTGGATTGTTGGAACTAACCAAAAAAGAGGGGATACTCAACATGACCATCCGTGGGAAACCTACAAGAAGAAAACAAAGTCTGTGGCAGTTGGTGGTGTGGTTTCAAATGATTTTCCAAGAGCATAGGATCTTGGGCTTCCAGACAGCGTTGCTATGACATTGAGAATGTTTATGAGGGCTGATTGGGGTTGCTAGCAGAGGTGGCGACATGGAGACGAAGCGTGTCTCTGCAGCTTGTTTCGGATGGAGCCCCGCGTTTGATCCGAGCTATTGATGGCGCATTGCCGATCTTTATTGCATCTTTCGATACACTGTGGCGGGGAGGGATAAGTTATACAAGACGAATTAGGCAAAAGTACTAATCAGTGTAACGAGACGAGTTCGTCCCCAAAGTGGAAGATCGGTTGGGGAGTTACTGGGGCGTGTAATATGTCATGCCCTTTCTGCTACAGCAGAATAGCTTGTGCCCAATTAAGAGAGCAACCTCTACCACGATTACAAGAATTCGTGTATCGGAATGCTAGGTATATCGAATCGATAAACTACGGCACCGGAGAGAATACTCTCAGTGCAGGGTGGTTCGAAATGGTTAAGTTTGTGCGGAAACAATATCCCCACATCCGTCAAGGTCTGACCACGAACGGTTTTCTCGTGCCGGCGTTGAAGCATAGAGTGGACCGTGAAGATGTTCTAACAGCTCTCGATGAAGTAGATGTTTCACTGGATTTTGCGGAAGATCGAAAGCACAACGCGTTCCGTGGAAATACCAGAGCCTACGAGTGGGCTCTCGATTGCATTAATGCCTGTCGTTCGAAAGGGATGACCACAACGATTGTTGTATTGGGTATAACCGAAACACTCCATGTAGCCAATCTAGACAGAATTTTTCAGATTGCCAGAGGAACGGGGTGCTTTGTCAGGATCAATATTTTCCGTCCCAATGCAGGACAAGATGTTAGATGTGTCCCTTATATGGTCTTGTACAACGCACTAAAGTGGATTGTCGGACAGCACAGAGTGGTTTCTCTTTCAGACCCGCTCTTCTCAGCCCTTGTGTTACAACGGACGGCGATGGACGGATCGGGTCTGTTTAGCCTACGCATTCTTCCGGATGGCAGTATCACCCCATCGACTTACTTGGTGGAACCAAAATTCCGCGTAGAACACATCCAAAGCGCGGATCTAGAGGATCGAGAGATTATCACCCGGTTATGCAAACCGATGGGTAACCGGTATCGGCTTCCTAACGAATGTGACAAATGTCCAGCACAAACACAGTGTTGCGGTGGAGCACTAGACAGGCGTCTAGTTTGGTACCGCACACTCGAAGAGCGAGACCCATATTGTCCCTTCCGCCACAACGACACCCATCATTCCTGGCGCATGGAAGAGGTACGCGAGATGCAAGGCATATTGCCCAATGTTCATGTCGGCTATCTTCCCACGCTTATTTTTGCACCAGAAGAATTCGGAAACAGATCTGAACGTGTTTCCCCGGAGAAAGCCCGGTGAATCATCCACGAGTTGCCATCGTTAAACCGCCACTCACGGAGCTTCCTGACATCCTCACTCAGTTCCGTTCGCGGCAGGCGTTAGTTCAGCCTTGGCGTGCCCAGAAGAAATCCGTGATCGATCCCCTTGTGGGCAATTGCTGGCCTGGCGATAATCTCTCGCTGGGGTACCTAGCTTCCTTTTTGAGGGCTAGGGAATATGAAGTAATCTTAATTGATGCATACCTCCTGGACATGGACATCTATCAGACTGCAAGGCAAGTGCTGGAGACGCAACCGGAAGTTGTGGGGATATCTATCCTTCAGACGGAGGCGTCGACGGCCTTAGATCTTGTGTGCTACGTTCGTAACAAAGGATATTCAGGACACATTGTTCTGGGAAGTTACTTTCCAACCTTTACTGCCGACTATCTGCTCTCGCATTTTCCGCAAGTTGACAGCGTGGTCAGGGGCGAGGGGGAGGAGACATTGTATGAGCTGTGTGAAGCTCTGCGTTGCTCACGTTCCCTCAAGCAAGTATTAGGACTCTCTTACAGGGATGGGACGCAAGTCATCCACAACGAGCCACGTCCTCCCGTCATGAACCTCGACAGCCTGCCCTTCCCCGATCGAGATTGTGCGGAGATAGCGATACGAAAAGGATACGTATGTAGTGTCGCGTCCAGCCGCGGCTGTGACTGGTGTACCTGCCTCTTCTGCTGCATTGCCCCATTCTCCCATTCCAGTCCGAGCCATGGGTGGCGCAGCCGATCCATTGACAATCTCATCGCGGAGCTTCGGACTCTGCAGAACCATAATGGCCTACTGCGTATTAATTTTACGGATGAGAATTTCCTTCCTACAGCAACGGGTCAAATTAGGGCTCTTGAGTTCAGCCAGAGGATAATCAACGCAGGTCTCCATTTGGACTTCCTAATTAGTGCTCGGGTAAATTCCGTCAACTCCGCCACCTTTGCTCCGCTCAAAACGGCAGGACTGTCCAAGGTCTTCATAGGAGTTGAATCAGGTGTTCCACGTATTTTGGAAATATTCCGGAAGGGCCATACACCGGAGGAAGCTTTGCAGGCCGTGTGCGAACTACGTAGTCTGGGTCTGGATGTGTTCGTAGGAACTATCATGTTCGACCCGTTCTCATCTTTTGATGAAGTGGTAATGAATTACGAGTTCTTCACCAAGATTGAGGAAAAATTGGGTTACTTCGACTTCTTTAGGTACTCACGCAAACTACAGGTGTATGCTGGAACACCTCTGAGACACCGATTGTTGCGGGAACGGCGAATCTCGGAGAATCCCTTTCACGCGGACTACCCATTCTCCGATCCTAGGATCCAAGAACTTTATCGATCGATAATCTTTTTTCAGGAACTCGTTTACCCCTTTTACGACTTATTAGGGCGAAGCTGGGAGTGTGATGCCGAAAACCCCAGGTGGAAGCAGCGAGCCCACGATTTTGCGACTATATTCCACCAATATATGCGTGAGGCGATCTCCTGCTCCGTTACAAGCGGAAGGGAGTCGGAAGCCATCGCTTGTGCCGATCGTTATCTTGAGAAGGTGCAATCCCTGGCCCACGATATTGCTGACCCATACATTTAGGAGAGGATTGTGTGTCCCCTTGCACTCATGTTCCATCAACCAAAGCAAACACAAGTGACCTGGAAGTTTGGCTATTCGGGGGATGAAGGCGGTCTCCCTAATGATCCCTATCGTATATCAATCGTACCTGTATATCAACACACGTTCCAGCCGGCGACCTCTTACGATTTACCTCTAACAGAGTTATCGAGCATTGTTCATCATTGGTTTAGACCTCAAGAGACGTACCAGCCAAGGGCCGTCGACCAGGCTGTATGGTAAGGGAGTATCCATGTCCCATCCACAAGAGGAACTCGATGTCGCCATCATTGGTGCGGGCCCTGCGGGACTGGGTGCAGGCCATGAGATATCCCGGAACGCCGGATCCCGAAGGCTACGTGTCCGGATCTTTGAACAAGGGAGAGAACTCACCAGCAGGCAATGCCCGGCAAAACGCCTTAAGAAGTGCGCAGCTTGTGCCATTTGTCAAGTGCTCTCCGGCATCGGTGGGGCTGGGCTTTTTTCCGATGGTAAGCTCGTTGATCTTGGTTGTCTTTCGAAACCATCTGAGGAGCTGCGCAATGGGGTTCTTACCAAATTCCATTACATCGAACGAGCTTTCGGGCGGTTGAATGTTGTGGAACTCCTTGCCTGCGTTCAGAAGATCGTAAATGAAACTGGCATACCCGTCGAAGCATCACGAAAAGACATCGGAGCGATTACCGCATTCCAACAAGCTATTGCGTCACGCCATCTGAGGTTCGAACATACAGAGGTTTGCCATATCGGCCAGGACCGCCTCCCGACGTTTACCACACGGGTCGTAAGCAGGTTGCGTGAAAGCGGCATAGATGTATATAGCGGCGTTCCAATCAATACGATACGCAGAAGCGGTGGAAAATTTATTCTCTCATGCGGCTCTCGATCCATCAAAACGAAGGCCGTCTTGGTGGCTACGGGGCGCGGGTCAGTCAGGTGGCTGCGCAAAATGATGTCCAGACTCGGGGTAAATTTCAGATGGGACCACGTTGATATCGGAGTACGTGTCGAAACGCAGTCAAGCCACCTCAGTCATTTTTCTTACATGAGTTGGGATCCTAAGATTCATTTTACGGCCTCTAGCGGGAGGATCGTTCGTACTTTTTGTGTGTGTGAGGGGGGCCTACTCGTTCCTTACCTCAGCGACGGGCTCCTCAATGTGGGTGGGGCGTCACCATGCAAAGAAAGTCGTCGCGCGAGGCGAAGCAACTTCGGCGTACTGGTTAAGATACCTGGCATTTCATATCAAGCTACGTACGGCTACGCCCGACGGTATGCTCAGAGACTCAGAGAGCGGTACGGCAATGTTCCCGTGGTGGAGTCTTATGCTTCATTCATGGGCTCCTCGAACGACGCCTTTCCGCGGACATGCAGCGCGCCCTTTTGGACAGCGGGTCGACTCCAGGGGGCGTTGACCGGGCCGATTCTATTGGACATTCAGGAATTTCTGGTGAATTTGGAGGCCATAGCGGAAGGACTGGCATCACGGTCAACAGCCGTGATTGGTCCGGTTATTGAATGGCCAGCTTGTGAATATGAGTTGACAGACCACGGAGAGACCTGTGTGCCCGGTCTGTTCATCGCGGGGGACGTTTCGGGAAGGGTCCAGGGGATTGTCGCTGGTTTTATTTCGGGTATCGCAGCGGCCAGGGAGATAATTAAGAGAACGATCTGAAAGCAGCGGCATCAGGGATAATTCTGCACCTTTCTTGGTCAGAACTGGCAAAGCTGAGTACGAATAGTGGTGAATACAGATAATATGCCGGCAGTTATATACACCCACTCACTGAACGAATATGATTCAAAAGCCGCCGTCAAGGCTGTGGCAGCCATTGCAGAAAAGGCGGATTGGCAACGGGTTTTCGGGGGCAAGCGGGTTCTAGTCAAGCCGAATCTGCTTGCGGCCATTGATCCACTGCGTGCAGTAACGACTCACCCAGTCATTCTGGAGGCGATCTTCCGAACATTGCGCGACCTGCAGGCAAAGGTGTGGGTGGGCGATTCCTCTGGTGAGACCATGGCTGGTAAGAATCAAACGAGGCTGGCTTACAAGGTTTGTGGGGTACGGCAGGTGGCCAAGCATGTGGGTGCGGACATTGTGTCGTTCGAGTCATTTAGCCCATGTACCCATATCTTGCCGGATGGACGTCTTATCGTCCTTAGTGGAGTTCTTATGGAGGTGGATGTGGTCTTGTCAGTGCCGAAATTCAAGACCCACACGGCCTATGTACTGACTGGCCCTGTTAAGAATCTATTTGGTTTTGTGCCCGGACACCTCAAGGCGCGGCTTCACGCTTATTACCCCGATATCTGGGAGTTTGCAAAGGTCCTACTTTCGGTTTATGAACGAGTAAGACCTCATTACACACTCGTAGATGCTGTCGTAGGTCTTGAAGGTGATGGCCCCATGGCCGGTACCCCCCGCCGGATTGGCTTTCTGCTGAGCGGCATAAAGGGAATGATGGTAGAGCGATTAATGGCCGACATGATGGGTGTGGATCCACGCATAGTACCGACCCTGAGCGGACTGCGGGAAAAAGGAACAGTGCATCCATTGGACTGCAGTTTACCGCCTCAGCCCATCCCTGGCTTTGTCCTGCCGCAGACTGTATCACAGAGTTGGGTACACAAGCTCCTGTTCACGCAAAAGGTACAATCTAACCTACGCGTTCCGAAGATTCGCCCCCATATTTGTAATAAATGTGGAAAATGTGCCATAATCTGTCCCACTAAGGCTATTGAGGGGACTAAAGTGATTTGGTCGCGTTGCATTGGTTGTCTCTGTTGCTTTGAAATATGTAAACAACTCGCCATTGAGTTGTGCAGGCCAATTCAATAGGGACAGTTCTCGGGATCATTCTTAGTATTCCATTTCGTTTTTTAGTAAGTACTTTTAAAACCGGAAAAGGATTATGACGGAAAACCAGTTTTTTCTATCGCGTTACGCCCATGTCCATGCATTCCCAGAGATGGTGGCCATCCACCACGCTCTCACCCAAAAAGTGGTTCTGTTGGACCATATTTTGATGCCGATGCTGGAATCGGCGCGGGATGGGCAGGGTGTAACGCTAACAGACTTACAGTTGGAATCGCTGCGGGTGCTTGTCGAGGAACGCATTCTCGTCCACCATGCGTCAGACGATGAAGCCTTCCTCACAGAGGTATTGGCACGAGCGCCACATGCCGCCCCGGATATTCACAACCTTAAGCTGATCCTCACGAATCGCTGTAATTTGCGGTGTCGATATTGTGTTATCGAAGGAAACCTACCTTTTGGCAGTTCATGTGATATGCCAGTAGCAATTGTCGAGCGTGCGCTGAAGATGTTCGCAAGGCACGCACGTTCCTCTAGAGCGAAAAGGCGAATGGTCATGCTTTATGGAGGAGAGCCGCTGCTGAATTGGCCTGCGGCCCGATTCGCAGTGGCGCAGGCTCGCACCATGGAGCAGGCCGGTGAACTGGGGGGGCCAGTGGATATTGTTCTTGAAAGCAATGGCACGCTCATTACGCCAGATATTGCAGAATTTCTGGCTTGTAACAATGTATTGATTCAACTTTCGATTGACGGTCCGGCGGAAATTCACGATCAGATGCGCCGCTTCCCTGATGGCTCGGGCAGCCATGCTGCCGCCGAATCGGGATTCGAAATTGCTCGGCGTGCGGGCTGCACCTGCGTGGTGTCAGCCGTCTTCGGAACGCATACCGCTCAAGCCATCAATTACACGATCCGCTATTTTGCAGAAAAGCTCAAACCGTTGACTATTGGCTTAGACCTTCTTCATCTAATCCAGGGTACTCGAAATCCAGCAGACGTGGCGCCAGATAAGTTGGCTGAGATGTACCTGATGGCCTGGAAAGAGGCGCGTAATCAAGGATTATTCGTGGAGCACATTGTTCGAAGGTTACGTCCCTTCCTTGAAGAACATATTCGATGGAAAGACTGCCCTTCGTGTGGGAGCCGGATGGTTGTGCGTACGGATGGATGGGTTGGAGTTTGCGAGGCCTTTCTGGCCTCGGGGGATTATTACGGTGATTACTTGGACTCTGGTCCGCCATTACCGAACGAAAGTCCCTTTGGACAGTGGGCATCACGCTCTGCTTTGTACTACAAGGAGTGTCAACTTTGCGAAGCCCTGGCAGTGTGCGGACGTGGGTGCGGATATAACGCACATGTTCAATACGGCGATTTTCGAAAAGTTGATGAAAAGGTGTGCGTGACATCTCGGGCTTTGTTGAAGTGGGCCATCAGAGAGATTTCCGAAATCCCGAGCCTCCGGGCACGTGTGAGGCAGAAGTCGGTATGCGTGTTGACGCCGCCTGAAAAGCAGCAAATTCTCGGTTCTGTGCCACTTCATGCAGATGCTGTTTTACGTACCGTCTCCGAGTTTGCCGAAGAGGTAGGTTCATGAGCATTGTTCTTGCCGTACCTGGTAATGTGGCCCCGAAAGGAATTCATCTAGAGATTCAAGCAGCTTTCGCCGTTGAGAACTTGGCTCTCGGGTACTTGTCGGCGGCCCTTCAAACAGCAGGAAAGGACTGCAAAATTATAGACGGTTATTGGCATCGTTGCAGTCCCATGGAGACGGCAGAGCGTATTGCGTCCGTCAAATCCATCGATTGGGTGGGAATTAGCGTTTTGCAGAGCACCGCCCGCGCGGCGCAAGAGACAACACGTGCCTTGCGAGCGTCGGGATACAATGGCCCCATTATAATGGGAGGATGGGCTGCTATGCTTGCGCCGCGCCTCCTGATGGAATTTATCCCCGAGGCGGACTACCTCTTCACTGGGGAAGGGGATGTCGTGGTGGTGAAATTTGCCCTTGCTTTGCAGCAGCGAAGTGCAATGGACAGCATTCCAGGACTATGGAGGCGTCGTGGGTCACAGATATTGCCGCCATTGTCTAACCTTGAACCTACCGATCTGGGAAGCGCTACAATCCCTCACCATTATCTCTACGAGGAGTGCAATTCTGGCGAAGGACTTCCGCCTATGCCAATTCTAGGCAGCCGTGGTTGCCAATGGGGACGCTGCTCGTTTTGTTCCACAGGGGGGGTGTACGGGTATGGGCAATGGCGTGCGCGCCACGCTTCATCATTGTTTCAGGAAATGCAGTGGGCCAATCGCACTCACGGCATAAGAGACTTCTTCTTTATCGATGACTCCTTTTTTGGACCTACGACGAAGGGATTCGACCGGGCCTGGGAACTTGTCGGGATTCTTAAGAAAAGTCATCTGGATGTCAGCTTTGCCCTTGACTGCCGCGTGCCAGACTACCATCGAGATTTATTCATGGCCCTGAGGCAAGTCGGTCTGCAACGTGTTTTTCTCGGTATAGAGTCGGGCAGCGACGCTGTCCTATGTCGATTTAGAAAAGGCTTTTCGACCGAGGAGGCGCATAGGGTCTTAGATGAGTTGCATAATCTCGGCATTGAAGTCATCCCTGGATTCATCATGTTTGAGCCATACATGACATTGGTTGATGTTCGAGCCACGGTGGATTTCATGGCGAGGCACGTACGTCAGTGGGATCCCACTAAGCTTGTAAAACGAGTAGTTCCTGAATATGGAACCCTCTTGCATAAGCAACTTGAGCTCGACGGACTTCTTCGCGGTAAGTACCCTGATTTGGACTATTGGTTTATTGATCCGGCTGTCGGAAGGTTGTACAAGAGACTTTGCCACAATGTGGAGCCCATTATCATCCGCTATAGTGCATTGTGTGCCTTGAAGCGGCTTACACCGGGCTTCAACCACGAGATGACTACTCTAAAACGCGAAGCACTTGAGGTGTTCGCCAGATGCTACGGGAACATAACAGATTCAACAGACGGAGAGGAAAGAAAGTAACCTTACTCAGTACTGCGATCCCCGATCGCACATGGCTTTACACTCTTTCATCACTGGAGGACAAACTTCGGAACACCGTGTTGATAAGGGGAGGGCCTTCTTGGCTCATCATTGATCCTCAGACACAGGTGGTCGGCAGCATTACGCGAAGGCTACGGAACAAGAAACTGAGAGAGGTATTTGTTGTGGTATCCCATGAGCACAAGAACCATTACAATGGCTTGATGGAGTTGCTGACATTGATTGCAGCACAAGGGGTCAATACTACCGTCATTGCCCCCAATCGACTGCGCTGTCAGCTTATTGCCGAGAGAGAGAAAGTCATGCGAGAGATTTTTCTTAAACTAGGCACCTCGTGTATGATCAGTGGTGACTCGGTGTACCCCTCTGTGGAGGGTCTATTCCCGACCAGGGCGCCGGAGATGGACGCTGGGGCAGTTCTTGTTCGAAATATGCCTGGGCACTGTGCGGAGCAGCTGGTCTTACACTGGCGCAGCCAAGGGACAGATTTGCTGTTTGCAAGCGATAACATCACGAGTTGCTTTCCAAGTCCGGTCACTGAAGGTGGGAGTTTGAGGGCCATACAGATGTTTCTGGATCAGCTGGTGGTATGGGCCGAGGGATGCTTCCCCATATGCCTATCTGGCCACGGTATGCCCTTGACTTTGCAACACATGACTCGGTTACGAGACTACTATCGTTTCCTTGCCCATCAAAGGGAACTAGAGATGCCCAACCGGTTAGTGCAACCGGGATTCGAGGAAATTGCACAGTTGTTTCACGCACTGAATCTAAAATCTATTGAACAGGGATATCCGACGGGGGCGGGGCCTGACTACAAATTAATGGAATGAAGATATGAAGCGGGGGATTCTAAGGGTGCTTCTTTGGGTGTTTTCCTTGGTCGCACTGATCGCGGTTCTCTTTACGATTACGCAGCGCCATAGGAGTAAAGACCCAGTCTTCTTTGAAAACCAGGTAACTCCCAGACACGCAAACAAGATCAGGTTCGCTCTCGTGCCATACGAGAGCGGCGTTGCTCTCCGAAAAAAATTCACTCCTTTTGCAGAGTATCTGTCGGAGGAGTTGGGGCAACAGGTGGAGATCGTTATCTGTTCTGATTACGTCGCAGCTATCGAGGCGCTCCGGTGGGGTCACGCAGAATTGGTTGAGTTTGGCATCATGCCGTTTCTGATTGCTAAGCGCGAAGCCGAGGCCATACCGCTGTTTTCCCCTGTCATTAAAGGAGAAAAAACCTACCGGAGTGTAATCATCGCCCGAAAGGACTCCCAGTTTCAGGGGCTTCAGCAACTCCGCGGCCGCGCGTTTGCGTTTGTGGATCCTGCATCCACCTCAGGATATCTGTTTCCGATGGACATGCTGGTAAAGGCTGGCCTCTCACCAAGCAACGACTTACGCAGCATGTTCTCCGGGAGTCATCAAGGGGTCGTCCAGGCCGTCCTTCGCGGCCAAGTGGACGCGGGGGGAACTTTTGACGCCGCGTGCGAGCTGTATCTAAAGGACCCAGCTGAACGTGAAAAGCTAATAGTGATAGCTTCTTCACCAGAGATCCCTTATGGAGTACTGGTTGTGGGGAAATCGACATCGCGGGAGTTTCAAACAAAAGTTCGTCAGGCGATCCTTAAGTTGAACAACTTGCCGGAAAATGGGGTTTACAAGGAAATGGGGATAGATCGATACGATTACGCCAGCGGCAAATTGTTTGACGAGATCTCAAAGCTGGCACAAGAACTGGGGATTAGGTTGAAATAGACTATGAATCAAGCTGATGTAATCCTGCAGGTTAACCGTCTTACCTTTGCATACGACAGGCAGAACGCGGTGCTGAGCGACGTGTCACTTTGCATCCCACGGAACAGCTTCACGGTGATTATTGGGCCGAGCGGCGCTGGGAAGTCGACCCTGCTTCGGTGCATCTGTGGCTTTCTGCCCACTCCCGAAGGTTCTATTATGCTTCAAATAGATCAGAGAGATAACCTCCAATGCGTGCGGCCAAACGATCGGCAAATTGCCATGATCTTCCAAAACCACTGTGTGGTTATGAACCGCTCCGTGATCTGGAATGTCCTCGTCGGACGACTTTCTTTTGTGAAACGTTGGCGAACTTATATAGGCTTGTGGCCTGCATCAGACCACGCGTTTTGTCTGAAGTGCCTCGACGCGGTCGGGATCACGCAGTATGCCCACAGACAGGGACGCCGTCTGAGCGGAGGCCAACTCCAACGTGTTGGGATTGCCCGAGCTTTGGCCCAGGAACCGGTGCTTTTGCTTGCGGACGAACCGACGGCCAACCTCGATCAGGAAACGGCTGAAGGACTTATGGACCTGTTGAATGGCTTAAGAGAAAGGCGAGGTATGACTATTCTGGCGGCCTTACACAATATTGACCTGGTTCGTCGCTACTCTACACATGTGATTGCCATATGCGGTGGACGCCTGGCATTCTTTGGGACCTCTGACCAATTGAAGGAAACTCATATCTCCGGCATTCTGCGGGGCTAGTCTAAGAGAGCCGAGGAATATGCAGCGACTGGATGAACAACTCCGTGACCGCCACGCCACAGTATCCACGGGCTTCAGTGTGTGGAAACGCTGCTTTTTCTTTGCCGTAGTGATCGTCGTGATAGGGTGGGCCTTAATTACCACAGAGGTCAGCCTGAACAACCTAAGTAATGCTCCTCACCGTTTTGCCCAATATATTATCCGCATGTTTCCGCCGGATTTATCCGTATTGCGTGAAGTAATGGTCGCTACGTTTGCTACAATGCGGATGTCCATCGCAGGCTCGTTATTGGGGGCCCTATTGGCACTGCCTTTCTCCTTTGCGGCGAGCCATGGTATCGGTGTGCCAATAGGCTTAGCTGTGGCAACCCGGTGTCTTCTGAGTGTAGTCCGGACTATTCCATCCCTAGTTTACGCCGCTCTGTTTGTGACAGTAGTTGGACTTGGAGAACTGGCCGGGGTTATGGCTTTGGCTGCCTTCAGCTTTGGAATCGTCTCCAAGCTCACTTATGAGAACTTGGAAGTGCTTGATCAAGGCCCATTCGATGCTGTCCGTTCTGCGGGGGGCAACACCTTCCACATCTTCCGGTACGCACTACTACCGCAAGCGACACCGCACTTCATCTCTGCCACGCTTTATGCTTGGGAGATCAACCTGCGCGCAGCCTTTGTTTTAGGGTTGGTGGGCGCTGGGGGTTTAGGCTTCGAATTGATGACTTACATTCGCCTCTTCGAAATGCAAAAGGTTTGCACCGTCTTGATTGTTCTAGTTGTGTTTGTGGCACTCGTAGATTTATTGAGTCTCCGCCTACGCCGGATGGTTGCCTGAAACTTAGAGGACGCAATGGATACAAGAGAATGTTGGAGGTTTATTTATGCCCACAGAAAGGCTTTTTGTGATCAGAGAGTGGACCCCGAAGTGACCATATTTGCAGACCTTCTACGTAAGATGTCGTACAGCTCCGTACTGGATGTTGGTTGCGGGTACGGACGCCATCTTCTTCTGTTTGCGGAAAGGGGTATTAACGTGCTGGGCGCAGACTGGTCGGAGACAGCGATTCTCCAAGCGCAGAAGGCTCTCATCGGAAATCCCGCGAGTTGCAAGGTTATGTTGCGCGTACTAGATTGGCGGAATGTGGACGGGAAATTCGAGGGCGTACTGGCTTGGCATGTGCTGAGCCACGGCACCTTCCCTGAGGTGTGCAGTGCCTTTGAGCGGTTAGCCCAACTGCTCCTCTCGCACGGGATCTGCCTGCTCAACGTGCCCGCCATCACGGATTCACGTGTTGAGAAATCACGTAGGCGTAAGGATTGGGCAGAGTTTATTCCGCAGAGCGGGACGGAGAGTGGTATACCGCACGTAGCGTTCTCTACAAACTTCCTTACCAACCAGTTGAAGAGAGCATCGTTGAATGTGATAGAGAGCCACATTGTAGGTCCTACCTCTGAAGGTTGCTCTCATATCAGTGTCCTATGTAGTACTCAGAACCACCCTCCTCGGAAAACTTTATTATCACGCTTTTTCAAAAGCAGGTGCAGACATTCCGCTGCAAGTTTTCAAACAAATAAAATAAGAAATGCGAGTCCTGAAGTTTATGTACTGAACTGGCGAGAACCGAATCCCTGAAGAATTAGCACTGACCGAACCCTCAACTCAGAGGCCAAATCAAACACCGTTTAAAGCATTTTTCATCTGCTTAAATCCAATTGTGATGATTGATTCTAGGACATCTTTGCTACAATTATTACCAATGGCCTCGTAGAGAGCATCAGCGATCTCTAGATGAACACTTTTTACATTCTTTCTAATGATTGGTGAGAATTCCCATGTCGGGTGCAACTCGTAGTGTTTAATGAAAAAGGGATGCAAAGAAATCTGAAGTTTATATAGCATGCTCCTTAGCGTCTGTGCCTTAATGTCACGAATAGCGTAACTATAACCCGTATAATCGCCACTAAGAAGTTGATCTCGTGTTATCTTATGCCAGAGGGGTGTTTCAGGGAGCACACAAAGAGATTTCGTCAGCTTGTGCAGTGCGTAGTAATCCATTTCACGATATGCGTCTATCTCTTTTCTCACGTCCTCATAATCCATATAGGGATCAAACAATATATGTCCAGGAATATAGTGAATACCCAGATCGGTTAGTAATCTCAGAGCCGCTTTGTTCGTCTCGACTGTAACTCCTTTATTGAATAGCTTTAGCCTTCTCCCAACAAACGACTCGAATCCTACGAAGACCTGTTCGGCACCGTATCTCTTGTATTCCTTGAAGTACTCATATTCTACCTCGTCAGCTCGGCAAGAAAAAATAAACCTCGATCCAACGCCCTTTTCTTTGCATCCGCGAAGAATTCTGAGCCCACGTATTTTTCCTTCTTCGCATCTTCCGAGAAAGTCGGTATCTACCAAGGAAATCCATTCCGGCTTATACATCTCCCATGTTTCGACAATTTCTCCAACTACACTCTCCCAAGCTCTCGGAACCCATAATGCATCATATTCTGATGACACTTTCCCCGGACTACAAAATGAACACCGTCCGTAAGCGCACCCCGCACTCGTGAATACACCCATAGTTCTGGTTTTTGACTTCTCCATAGCTGTTCTTGCATGATCTCTAGCAGGCCTGCTAAGTTTATCTTTTGGCAAGTTTAACTTCCCCTTTGGCCCGAGTACTATGTCACCACCCTCTCTCCCAAGAACGTTGGGAATCAGCTTCCATCTTTCGTCTTGGAATCCTATGGTTTCTACAAGAGCAAGCAACGATTCCTCACCTTCTCCTCGAATAATAAAATCAATATCTGTAAGATCTTTTAGAATTCTCTCTGCATTCAGAGTCGCGAATTCGCCACCCAGGATTATTTTCCCTTTGAATCCCTTGTTGCGAATGCCCTCTGAAAACATTCTTATCTCATGAAAAGCAGCTTGTGTACCTGATATTCCAATTATTTCATAATCCTTTTTGCAGGCACGCTGGAGGCACTCTTCGACAGTGAGTTCAAGAAGACATGCATCTAACACGTCTACATCCACACCGTATTGCCTCAGGTGTGAAGCTAGATATCCAAGACCAAGCGCTTCAACACCGAAGATGCGAAGAACCCTCTCGTCGAGAAAAGCACTAAACAGCCATTTTATGAAGGACTGATCTGGCAGATCATTTGGTTTTGTTGGCGGATTTAAGAGAAGGATTTCCATATATACCGTCCTCGCAATTCTCAAAACAATCCCGTCAAACCTTAATTGTGGCTGGCATTATCTCGCCCAGCTGATGTAGCTGATTTTTCCATCACGACTTGTGATGCGCCGGCTACCACGCGAACAGCCAAAAGCACCGCAGTTATCAGAGCCTATTGGACCTCATTTTTCTCTTTGCCCGTTCGCAAATTGTGGCCCTAGTCCAACGGAGTAAGTGACACCCGTGGTGCCGATAGTTCCCAAATTCAAAAACTTTCAAGAAGGACGTGTCAACCCCTAGGCCCCAAGCGAGGCGGATGTTTCCAAACCCTTATCGCAAAGGTACTGGCATAGGGAAACCCAGACACGGTCCGCATGGTTTTCGAGGGACGACTTCAAATCTCTCTTCTTATCGCTTGGCACACTAATCTTATCAATTTTTTTATCGATCACCATGTCGTAGAACCTTAAATAATTCCCATAGTGCTGTTCTACGGAAAAGTACTTTGTAGCAAATGTTGGTTGTTTGTAGTAGTGAAATGCTCCCCACGATTTGGTACCTATTTGGAGTCCAAATTCCTCTGGGTGAGCGGCTACTGCAGTGCCTGGGTGTGGAACGAAAAACATCGGATCAATATCGTCGACTAGACCTTCCTCCAGCAGTTCTAGCGCTCTCTCTTTGTTGAGCTCAATTGTTTCAGTATTCTCCGTAGGAAAGCCAACAATCCAGAGGGCACATACCATCAAGGCTGAATTCGTTTTAATTGTGGAGAGTGACTCTCGAATACTGGCGTAGCTGGTGTGTTTACCCATGCTTGCCAAAACATCGTCGCTCGTATTTTCAACACCAACGTAGCACTCCTTAAATCCCAGTCGCTCCATCAGCCAGACAACCTCGGGGGTAACGTTCTCAGGATGAATCAAAACACTCGAGCAATGGTCAGCGAAGAAGCCGTCCCCCAATCGTGTGGCGAGGAGTTTCGCCTGATTAGAATCAAGGAACAAATTCGAGTCAGAGCAGTAGAGTCGAATTCCCATGCAATGTTCTAGGGCCCGACTAATCTCCTCTACAACTCTATCAACACTGAAGAAACGAACCCTATGGTGCCACATGGAGCTATCGGAACAAAAATGACACCTACGAGGGCAACCACGAGAGAGTGAGAAGTTATAAACAAACTGGCGATAGCGGTCAAGCAATCCTACGGCAGGTAGGGGCAACGTGTTGAGATTATAAACTAGAGGGCGCTGGGGATTTGTTTGGATTTTACCCCCTTCCCTATAAGTGATGCCTGCCACTTTGTTCAATTTATGGCCTCTCGCCAACGCATTTAGCACTTCGAGAAATGTATATTCTCCTTCCCCTCGTACGACGATGTCGAAAGAGGACTGGGCATATGCTATTATTTCATAGTGGAGGAAAGTCGCATGATGCCCCCCAATTACAGTAACGATTTCAGGAAACTGCTTTTTAACACAACTTGCTAAGTAAGCTGTCTGTGGAAATAGTGGAGTTACGCACGTAAAGCCAACGATATGCGGTCTGTATTCGTCAAGGACGTCCTTCAGGCTGTTCACGGTTGAGTCAACAAATGACATGTCGAACAGCCGCACTTCAAACCCACTATCGAGCGCATTGGCTGCGATCGCAAGTAATCCCATAGGTGCGTAGTAGGTTCGCGCCGGGGCAGCACTGATCCAGTTGAAGTATTTCCCTATTTTTCCTAATAGATTGTTCAACGCGTCGGGTTCGCCCAGAGCGTTGAACAATTCTCCCTCAATGCCTTGGCTGGCCTCTAGTATGTGCTTGACGAACCACCTGCGAAATATCGAGCGATCCATCAAATAGAGTTCGCTCAAATCTGGATTCACCAATAGAACTCGCACTGTTGCGGTCTCACCATCCCTTAACTAAGTCCATTCCTTATTCGATTGTGCCTATGATTCCTTAACAGTTGTCTTTATTTGAGGATCGAAGTGATTCATCATGCCAAGCCTCAACCTCCATTATAAACCCGCATACGGCATGTAACACCTACCAATCACATACAATCCGATACAGATTGCCCGGATCTTTTTCCCCCTCCATCAGAATAAGACGTTGTAAATACTCGTATAGGTTTTGAACCCTTTGATCTTTGAAACAGTATGAATAAAAGGGAAACTCTCCGATAAGCCTTCCTTGCTTTTGTAGCATCTTAAACAAGGGTGTACCATAGTCTGGACGCAACTTCTTCGTGTATTTGTGTACCTTGTTATATCCAACGTACTCGACAAGAAAATGAAACTCCTTCTTAACATCTTCCAAAGTTGAGTTTGGGTAAAACGGAATGAATCCTGGGATCAATTCAATGTCAAGCTTCCGCACAATTTCGACTGCGGCCTTATTATCATCCACAGATGTTCCTTTTTTTATTGCGTCTAAGCATCGTTGACTAGATGATTCTAAGCCGATAAGTACCCGACTCAAGCCGACACTTCTTAATTTCGAGAACAATTCCTGATTAACCTCCGATGCTCGGCATCCAATCATGAAATTAATGCCTATTTTCCGGTCCTTAAGCAAAATGCAGAGATCTTGCATCCTATCATAGCCCAATGAAGTGCCATCGAAGATTTCCTCATCAGTAAAAACGAAGTACCGTGATCCGAATTCCTCCTTCACTTGAGCAATTTCATCAATTATGTTCTTGGATGATCTACAGCGCCAACCTTCTCCACCGATTATTCTGCGATGCGACTCAGCTGTGCTACAGAAGGTACACGAGCCCCACTTGCATCCACGGCTGCCGTGTATAGCCGGGACTGTTTTAATGGGAACCCCAGTATCTTTTTCGTTCTTCATCACATAATGATATGGGACAGGAACCTTATCGAGATCCCTTATGGCCACAGGCATCCCTGTGTTTACTAAAGTCCCGTCCCCATTCTTGTACCAAAGGCCTTTTACAGCTCGAAATTCATTGTTACCTTTGTGTATTAGCGAGGCAAACAATGGGAACTCAGTTTCACCCTCACCACAGAAAATATAATCTAAATCTCTCAATGTGTCTGCAACAAAATTGGGAGCCAAAGTCGGTAACTCTCCCCCAATGCAGATTATGCCCTCAAATCCGATGTCTCGAATACCGTTAAGCATAAGCTTAGTATATCTATATTGAGACTGGTTGCACGTAATCCCAATAATCGCATCATCCTTCACGAAGCGCAGTTTTTCCAAAACAGAGGCAACTGGCAAATCATATGCTTCGGCATCCAAGATAGACGCATCAATACCATTCATTCGCAATGCAGATGCAAGGTATCCAGTCCCAATATGTTCTCTCGGTAAGACAGCATCAAATTCATCTGCCCTTATCTGTTCAGGTATATCTGATCTTGGAACAATCAATATGACATGCATGAATGTAGATCCAAATTCACTTAGCACAATACACAGATCTGCGCTCACACAGATCTGCCAAGTACTCATAGTTTCTCCCTGGTTGGTATAGCGACATTTCAGTATCTCCGAATATCATCTGCCGCCACCACGCCTACACCACGCCAGGTAGGGCGAATCGGTTCTCTTCCGTCCCTATCTCGCTATCCACTTCCGGCGCACATGCCACAACGCACATACGGTATGGTCATAAAAACTTGGCCCCGTCCTCCGGAGACCAGGCATTTGGGATTTCTGCCATCTCGGTCTTTCCATCCGGTGCCTTTGCACAAACCACAGGTGATCAGTTCACTCGCCATGCTCGACCTGCTCCTTCATGGTGGATCTCGGGACGTCGATAAAATTATAAATTCACCGTATGTCTTTTCATCCCGCACAAAGGACGAAAAGAGATGATTTTACCTAATGGAATGAACTCCGGGTAGCCATTTATAAGGAACATCCAAGAGTAGAGAATCGATCATAGCAGTCTCTTCCTGTTTTTGCGGCCACATCATCTCTCCCCTCCAAAAATCTCCGGTAATTTCTCAAATACTCTATGAACGTACTTCCTTAAATCCTTTAAATTAGTATGCTTACAACGAATAAATGTAACCTTTTTCCCGGTCTCGTAACCCTTCTGCTTGCAATAAATTTTTATGTGGATATCATGGGGATCGCCAATATTATAAGCCTAAAACTCTCTTGCCCAATTTGGATCCCAGCACTTTCTTAATATGGAATCCAAAAAACCATAAATTAAACCTTATAGACCTATACCTCTCTATTTTTCAGCCAAGAGAGGAATTTTTATATAGTATAATACACAAAAAAAGGGATTTGTAAAACCAAAAATCTTAGGTTAGGGATCGCATAAATTTGGACTTATATGATAGAGAAATTCTTTAAAATTACCCAAAATATCTTGGAAGAACCCTCCATAATTTATGAGTAAGAAAATCACGAATAAAATCAATAAGAAATATATTCCTCCCCGAAGCAAAAATCTTAGAAAATTCGCGAAGGCTGCATTCCCAATAATAAATGCCACCAAAATCAAAATTCCTATTAATATTAAAGGACTCATGGTTTTTTCTCCTTTCTACGCCTAAAAGACGTGATCGTGTATCGTGTCCGTTGTTGTAAATGATCTAAATTATTAAAGATAAACCTATTTTCTCCACATAATTTCGGACCCTTTCAATTTCCTCATGAGTAGGCCTCCGGTTTAGATCACTATCGAGATGGGTAATCTCACCATCGGGGCAGTATTGCCCACGAATTGAAATGAACAAGTTATTTGCATTCAACGATGCCAGAAAATCCAGCGCCGGTTTATGGCAGCATTCGAAATGACCTGGCAATACAAGGATCCGCAAAATTACTGGCACTCCCTGGTCAAGCATGGCAAAAATTGCTTTTTTTGCGACATCGGGATAATCAGTAGCAACAGAAAGCAACCGACCGCACTTCTTATTACCAAACTTAAAATCCGGAAGGTAAACATCTACCACCGCATCCAGAAGCATTATGGTTTCAAATGTCGCGAAACCATTACAGTTCCACACCACTGGCAGCCTCCAGTCTTTGGGTGCAACTTTTAGAAAGCATAGAATGTCGTAAAGAGATTCATCAGGATTTCCACCTGCAAATGATAAGGACCGGGCTCCCTTTTTATCCAGTTTTGACCAAAGCTCTGCACCGAGATTTTCACTAAATGGTAATGGCATATTAATAAGCCATCTTTGCTGGCAGAACCGACAGCGAAGTCCACATTCGGCCAGGCTTATAATGAGTGAAGGATTAATCGGGGCTTCCTCTGAAATGTGGATAAAGTGCTCACCTACTCTTCCTTTGATCCCTAAACCACACACTCCCACCTCTCCCTGAAGGCGATTAACCCCGCACCGGTTTCCGCAGAGTCGGCATTTTGAAAGGATTCGTCTGCTAATTTCGATTTTGAGATCTAACAAACTTGCTTCCTCTTTTAATATTTCTGGAGTTACTTCCCTTCTATTCAAAGATCTTACTTTTTCTGCATGGATATCCCACAGCACATCTTCTGATTCTTCATGAATTTTTTTTATCGGGATTGAACATCCAAAATTCCTTGTTCTAAGGAATTTTGGAGTAGTAAATCCTGGCAGCTTGGCTCGCCGGATTCGAAAACCTGGATCAATCGACTTCATTAAAGAAAGGGAGTCAAAACCGGGATCAACAACTTCGAGGCCACCATCATTATTAATGCGAATACGAATACTTGCACGGGCCATAATCACAACCTCACCTTGGTTTTTACAGGTTCGCCAGGAAGCTGAAAATACGAATCCTTTTTTACTGTCCCAGTTGGTTCAGCACCAATTGCCTGAGCCAATTGCGTTACGATCTCCTCACAGCGCTTCCCCTTGATCTTATCCACATCCACCCATGCACTCCCATCCGTGCGGATCTGTGCCCTGACATCTGCAGATCCATCAATTCGAGGGGTATTTTGGTCACGGGCAAGAACCTGGATCTCTCCAGTGGGTAGCTTTGCTGTCTGCACCGCCATCCCCATTTTACCGAGGTGTTCGACTGTTCGATCAAGTGTATGCTGATGCACCAATGACTGAATACGGTAAATATCCCCTGCCGTACTCAAAACGAGTCGTCCTTTGGTATTTCGTGTTATTGAGATTCTTTCACCTGAGGTTGCTTGTAAGAGAATCTGTTTTTGATCTTTTTTTGAATTCGATGTTTTATCTAATGATTCTAATCGGTAGCCTAGTTTTTCGGCAGAACGAATAAGGGGTTCCAGATCGCGGAGATGGAGATGGACGCTTGTAATTTGAGATTGTCTTCCATTAACTTCAATATGTCTCGAAGAAGTCTTCCATTGCTCAATGCGTTCTTTCCTGTTTCTTTCTTTTGAGCGTTCTATGGCATGTCGATCTTCCGGGGTTTCTTCCGCCAGCCATTTAGAAACTTTTACGATCCCAATAGCAGTTGTAGCAACGCAGGCGGCAGCAATGCCAAGGCCGGTGCCAATAATACTAAGTCCCCCATTTTCATATGGAGTGAGATTAGTTGTGTTGCTCATAGGTTTCCCCCCTTATTAATTTTCGGTAGGACCTGCTGGGTCACAGTACATCTTTCCCCAACGGCGTAACTCTTGAAATTCGTCATAAAGTGCGATTGCCCGCATCCGCTTCCGTTCCGCCTCGTATTTAAGAATTTGAAGTGTCAGTTCCTTTTTTTCATGTTCTGCCCTTGCAACGGCCTGTTTTACAATGGAACGAAGATCTGCTCCTGAGAACTTTTCGGTGATCCTTGCAAGCTCCTCGGCCACCACATCATGTTTTTCTATTTTCTCTAAAAGCCATCTATCTAGCATCTTTTGCCGACACTCAAAATTTGGAACGTCCACGAAGAAGCTTGCATCGAATCTTTCGCTTCTTGTCATGGTCAATCCTATATCGCCCATTCGGCGGAGGCTGTTTGAGGTAGCCACGATAAAATTTGGGTAGGGATTATCCGAAAGCCAGGATAGCAATGAACCCGTACACCTCATCATGGTCCCCCCATCCCGCTCAGAAGAATCACCGAACGCCTTTTCAATCTCGTCAATAAAGACAACATTAGGGGCCATTGCCTCAAGAGCTGAGTAGGCATGATCAAACCTCCTTTCTGTCTCCCCCAGAAGTGAATTCATGAGCCTTGAAATCCTGAACTCAACGACGGGCAGGTCGACAAGGCGTCCGATGGCACGAGCCAGCATGGTCTTTCCTGTTCCGGGTGGACCGATGAGAAGTATCCCTCTGGCACGACCCGGACCTGTAATCAACATCTTATCTCTGGTTACCATGAGATAGGCTATGAGATAATCTAAACCTATTGGTTCCTCGACATCGTTTGCATCCAGGACATTCATCGCCAATTCCTGACTTAGCTGAATTGTCTTACGGCGTTGGAGCCGATCAAAAGCTGAATCAAAGTCCTTTGGATCCGGAGCAAGGGCATCCCTGATGGCATCACGCGCAGCACTCCTGGTAAGGCCAACTATACCGGAAGCAAGCCTTACAGCCTCGGCATGAATTCGCTTTACATCCACAGGCATCTTTATGCGTTGAGCGGCGATGGCGATTTCCTCACGGGCAATGGCTTCCAATTCCTCGATCCTGGGATACGGAACATTAAGTCTAACAAATTGGTCCGCAAGGATGGATGGCAGCCGAGTCTCTGATTCCGGAGGTTCAACAAATACAAGGACTCTGCCCTCTCCAACCGTCTCAGGGGATAGCATTTGCGCAAGGGTCATTCGCATACTCTGATCTCCACCCTCATCACGGAGAAAGGGAATGCTATCTTCAAAGATAAAAATCCCTCCACCTCGGGTTTCCTGTGCATGCCTGAGTAGGGCTGAGGCATCCACTGCATCCGTGCCAACGGGTTCCCATCTCAACTGGGCCAGGTTATATCTGCGCCTGCCTGCCACAGTAAAATGGTAGAGAGGGCTGCAATACTCCGAAATTGTTTTCTTAATAATGGTAAGGGCATATTCGCGGTCTCGTGTTGTGAGCAGGCATGCCCTTACTGTACCTGCAATCTGGCTTGCTCTGACTACCCTGGCGAGGTCCTCGATTACTGCCTTCGGGTTGTAAATTGAATTTGGCATATTTCACCTCCTATTGCTGACGCTGGTTAGGGTTAGCGGCATTCGGGAAAGGCCTTGGAGGTCGAAGAGACCCTGGGGGAAGAGGATTTACAGGTCTATATCTGGGTACTGGAATGGGGCGGACTATTCTCGGAGTGTGAGTTATGACCTGTTGTCCTCTACGTTGTCGTAACCGGTTGATGGTAATCATCATCAAAGGAAACAACAATATTAGTGCAACTACAAAGAGTATCCATTTACCAATTCCTGTCGCTGATCTGGTAAGTTGGTCCCGCTGAATTTTACGATCCTGTTCTGTAATTTTTAGTGTTGGCCTTGGGGGTGGCGCAATCTTCACTTTTGAAGATTCGGAGCTGGTATATATCTGAAAATTCGAAGCAAGCCCGTGTTGGTCTGCTGCTCTCCGCCAGAGGAGTTTCTGATTGGGAGGAACCCAGAATGCCGAGACTGAAACATCCCTTAATGCCTCCCATGGAAAATCTTCAGGGGGTGAACCAGTAGCCCTCTGGCATACTCCAACCGATGTTGTGGGTGGCTCATGAATAAGATCAGAAAAAATGAGTAGATACTTGCTGGTATAGCGAGGGTCGCCGCCAAGCTTAAGAGTAGCCAGTTGAAATGCAGCCTTTACATCCGTACAGGACGAGAGATCGGAACGTGACTGAAAACGGGAGGCAAATTCTTTTGAATCCATGGACTTAAGCATCTGGAGAGAACCCTCCCAAAGAACATCAGGCATGGCATCAAGACCGATGATCGTAATTTGGTCGGTCCCTGTCTCCCACCGATGGAGTTTCGTTTGAGTCATTGAATCAAGCAAGGATATCACTTTTGTGAGCGCCTCTTGTTGACGGTGATAATAGGATCCTGAACCATCCAGTATCACAACAACCTGGTTCGATGGAACAGAGGTAACCACCCCGCTGGAGCAACTGGTTAAGGTGAAAAATAAAAAAAGTATCGAGATTTGGTTGATTTTACTAATGATGTGATTGTTTTTATGCATGGTCTCCTCCTTTGATTAAGCTGCAAGTTTCTTTTCGTCTGCAAATAAAGTCTCTCTATAATTGGAATCCCATATTTGATGTGTGTCCGGATCCACCCAATAAAGCTCAGGATGGGCAAGGGCAGTAGTTAGACTTACCTTTTCTCCATTTGTGCTGCCTATAATCTCCTGGGGAGTACCTTCTTCTGTTCTTAAGATCAGGGCAGTGACAGTCTTTTCATCGGGTTTACTATCACCGGATGACGAGTTAGGCTGTGGCTCAATGTTTGTTCCTGTCTGGTTTATCTCATTTCGATGGGCTTGTTCCGGGTCAAATAATGGATTTTGAGTAGGTGTGTATTCCTCTGCAACCGTTTCAATAGTTAACCCTTCTGATCTCTTATCATTTTGATGGAGGCCTTCCTGAGGATGAACGGTGATCTCAGATTGTTGAGGATGACTACCTTCCTGTATATTGTCATCTTCTGCTCTTCTTCCAGTTGCTTCCGATATGAAAGGAGGAGAAGGAACATCGCTTTGATTGACAGGATTACCCTCAGTATCATAGACAATCTGTGTATTGGGGTCGTAAACGGGTTGCCCATACTGGTCATAACCATAGAAATTCAGATGTTCTCCCTGTGCCGGGGGCGCATTGAATAGTTCTTCGATAGAGCTCGAAAATCTTGTCCAATGATCAGCCGTTCTGCGCATTGAGTATTCAAGGCCCAGGCACCCAAGGGCCGTAATCCCCATGTAACCCCAGGCGCCAATCTGAGTCATGGCCCAGGCCCAAAAGTTTCCCTTTTCCTGAAGTTGAAGTCCCCAGTTACTCAACCGGGTTGCAAGCTCTGAGTTTTCAATGGATAGTGCACCCGCTACTGCACGGAATCTGAACAGTTCGATATCCCAGTTAATAACGAACGCAAGGGGGATTCCAAAGGCCAAAAGCTGGACAAAGTTCCATAGGATCATCTGTCTGGCGATCTTCGAACTTTGCTCATCACCAGAAGTCCGATATTGATTGCGGTCTTTAATAAGTTCAAAAATCTGGAAAAGGAGGCGGCATGTCATGAAAATTCCTAAAGAAACGACCAAAGCTACTACCATAGCATACAGGTGGGTTAGCGTTGCCTTATTCAAGAAAGTCCCTAGAAATGGCCCCACCAGTTTATCTGCAAAAAGAGGTTGACCATCGTATCCGAGGAGCTCAAATGAGACTTCACATGCCAGATAGTTGGCGAGGACCATTACGAAAGACAGGGTAATACAGAAAAAGAACCCAGCGAGACATAAAATCAAGTTAATAAAATTCCTCAGCAATCGACTGTACATATTCGACTCCTTTTTTTGCTCTGTTTTTTTGTGAATTTATTTAACGTTAAGAAGAAGAGAGGATTTTGGAACTGACCTTTTTACTTACAATATTTAATTTCTTTTCCCACATCTCACATATGTGACCGATTGAATAATCTTTGCGATTTCGAACACACATCACCCAAAAGTCTTTTAGCCTTCCAGAAAGACAAGTTAAGCAGCAGATTTTGACCTGATAGAGACTCAATCGATCCCAATCAACGCCCTTTGCATCCAACATCTCCAATTCGGTGTTAGCACCGATTTGAATCTCCCCCTTTAGTACCGATCTACTATTCCCCTCCTTATAATTCCTTTTCTTGAACCTCAGAGAGAGATAAAGGCCTTTTCCTTCTTATTCCTCTTGGT
>Ga0194113_10001606_pt1 | contig 30927 bp, 29 predicted proteins | sample TA2MahC200mmetaG_FD_146193 | JGI IMG/M metagenome (GOLD analysis project Ga0194113, IMG submission 146193) | Freshwater microbial communities from Lake Tanganyika, Tanzania - TA2015017 Mahale Deep Cast 200m | ecosystem: Environmental > Aquatic > Freshwater > Lake | place: Tanzania: Lake... | reverse complement strand
TTCTTCCCTTTGCGCGGCCTGGCGCGGTATGCGACACGCGATTCCTTGACCGCGCCCTTCCCTTCCGGGCCGGTTTCGCCCGCCTGGATATACTGGAACCCGATGGCGGGCGGCCGCTCGGACGTCAGTTGGGTGATGGCCTCAAACAGCACACCGATGCTCTTGTGGTGCGCGGCCACCTGCTGTTCCAATTCCCGCAGTTTCTTGCCGAGCTTCGCTTGCGATGCGAGAAACTCGCGCAGCCGGATGAAGGCGCGCATGATGGCGATATTGACCGCGACCGCCCGCTCGCTGCGCAACACGCTCGACAGCATGGCCACCCCCTGCGCGGTGAAGGCCATCGGGGCGTACTGTATCCCGCCGCGCGGGTCGGTTTTTGAGGTGCCAAATTGGCGCCTCAAAGTTGCAAACTCTTCCCCTTCAAGAACAAACATGAAATCGTCCGGGAAGCGGTTGCGGTTGCGACGGACGGCCCGCTTCAAAGCCTTGGTCTCCACCCCATACAGAGCCGCCAGATCGAAATCCAACATGACCTTCTGGCCTCGAATCAGGTAGATCGCCGACGCAATGCGCTCGAACGGGACCAATGATCTTCCTTCCGTCATGCTTGCCATCCTCTCCGTTCACATTCCATTCAGCAAGGCAATCTCATCCAGCAAGCCGCTATCGGCGAAACTGAAAACTGCATCGGCCCCGACGATAACATGCTCCAGGACCTTCACGCCGATTGGCTTCAATGCCTTCAAAGCGTCCTCCGTGAAAAGCCTGTCCGACTCGCTGGCCTCCGCCGCGCCGGATGGGTGGTTGTGGCCCAGGATCACGGCGCTTGCGTTCGCCTGCAACGCGCGGGCTACAATCAACCGGATCGGCGGCCGGGCCTGGTCCACCGCGCCGACAGCGAGCAAAGCGTCTTCGAGCAAGAAACCCCGGCGATTCAGGAAAAGGACGCGAAAATGCTCCTCTGCCAGCCCGTGAAGTTCGGACTGCAAACGGGTCGCAGCTTCCTTCGTGCTCGCGACGCGCACCTTCTCGCGGGAGTCGGGCACGGAAATACGGCGGGCGATTTCCAGAGCCGCCGCCAACTGCGCGGCCTTGGCCCCGTCTTTGCCTTGGAGTCCCTTGAAACCGCGCAGCGCGATCAAAGGCGCTTCCGTCACCGCCCGCAACGAGCCGAATTCCTTGACCAGTTGCCGGCCCAGTTCGACCGCGCTCGTGCCCTTGAACCCGATGCGCAAGAGAATCGCCAGCAACTCAGCGTCCGTCAGCGCCTGCGCTCCCAGCCGGAGCAACCGCTCGCGCGGGCGTTCGCCTTCCGGCCAAGCGACAATGCCTTTCGACTTCGTTCGGACACAGGATTCCACGCTGCTTCCTTCCCCAAACCGCCGCGTTCGCAAGAACGCGACCAGCCGCCGCCAGGGTTATGGCTTGGCAAGCAGTCGGAAGCATCTTGTATCACGTAGCCTTCGCGGTGTCACGCCCGCAGAGGCGGACGTCATGTGCGCGGACGGGAGCGGAGCCGGTGCTGGCCCGGAACTGCCGTAGCGGCGAGCGTGGGGACGTACCGCCCCACGCTCGCCCAACGCCGGATGAAGATCGAGGAAGACCGCAGAGCATCGGCAACCACGGCGGCGATGGGATCACCCTACCGCACGACGCCGCGCCTCGTCGCGGCGTCGTTGGGGCTACGCAACGCCCGATTGACCGAGTGCCGGTCAATCGGGTATCAGTAAGGCTCGAACTTGGTCAAAGACGGACCACCAGCTTCGCCCGCCCCGCCCCTTCTACCCCAGCGCAACGTCCAGGGTCATCATCACGGCAAAGCCCGCCATCGCTCCGGTTGTCGCCAGGTCGGTGTTCCCCTCGTGCTGCGACTCAGGCACCAGCTCCTCGATGACCACGAAGATCATCGCCCCGGCCGCGAATGCCAGCGCGTAGGGCAGCAACGGCTTGACGGCCAGCACCGCCAGCGCGCCGAGCACGCCCGCCACCGGCTCGACCGCGCCGGACAACTGGCCGTACCAGAAGCTTTTCCGCCGCGACATGCCCTCCCGCCGCAGCGGGAGCGACACGGCGGCCCCCTCGGGAAAGTTCTGGATCCCTATTCCCAGCGCCAGCGCCGCCGCGCCGCCGAAACTTGCCGCGGGCAGGCCGTGCGCCAGCGCGCCGAACGCCACGCCGACCGCCAGTCCCTCGGGGATGTTGTGCAGCGTAATCGCCAGCACCAGCAGAACGCTGCGCTGCCACGACGTGTGGATGCCCTCCGCCTCCGACGTCGGAAGGCCCGGATGCAGATGCGGCAGTACCTTGTCCACCGCCCACAGGAACGCCCCGCCCAGCAGGAACCCGCTCGTCGCCGGAAACCACCTTCCGTCCGCCATCTCGATCGCCGGGGCCAGCAGCGACCAGTAGCTGGCCGCGATCATTACGCCCGCGGCGAAACCCAGCGCGGCATCCAGCAGCCGCCGGCTCATCGTTCGCGTGAAGAACACCAGCCCCGCCCCGAGCGCCGTAACGCCCCACGTGAAACAGGTGGCCAACAGCGCCTGCAGCACCGGATCAAGCGACCTGAACCATTGCATGCCGAGCCTCCCCGCCTACACGGACTTGGGGATATGCAGAGCGTTGTTCTTCATCGGCTCCTCACCGCGCAAGTATCGCCCGGCAACCGGACTATGTCAACGGAGCTGCTGCGCGCATTCAGGGGAAGCAGCGAGCGCTGAAGGGGCCGGATCGTCGCGCCTTCGACACGGTAATTGACGCGGCGCCAACACCTTGCGCAACATTCCGGCTCATTCGGCTGGTTTGGCGCTCAAAATCTGGCAGGCCATGGCCTGCGCGTGGTGAGTCAACCGCCCCAAAAAAGAATCTGCTTCCGGGGCCGGATGAGCGTACAATGTCCGCTCTATGCAATCGCCGACCCCAGCCGACGTGTCATCCGGCGCCGCGCCGCCCGCGCCGTTTCACCGCGCGCGCTACGATCTGACCGGCATAGTCCAGGGCGTCGGATTCCGCCCCGCGCTCTACCGTCTCGCGCGCCGCGCCGGGCTGGGCGGGTGCGTCCGGAACAGGTCCGGCTCCGTGCGCCTGGAGCTCGAAGGGCCCCCCGAGACTATCCGCGCCTTCGTCCGGTCGCTGCCCGGCGCCCTGCCGCCCAACGCCCGCCTGGACGGCTGCGCGCTCCTCGATGACCGCCCCCTGGCGGACGGCGCCGAAATGCGCCCCTTCAGCATCGAGGACAGCGCCGCGGAGGGATCCGTCGAAGTACTCATTCCGGCCGACCTCGCCGCGTGCCCCGCGTGCCTGCGCGAGGTCTTCGATCCTCTGAACCGCCGCCACGGCTACGCCTTCACGACCTGCACACGGTGCGGACCGCGTTATACCGTGCTCAACGGCATGCCCTACGACCGCGCGCGCACCACCATGTCGGCCTTCCCGCCGTGCCCCGCCTGCCGCCGCGAATACGACGATCCCGCCGACCGCCGCTTCCACGCCGAATCCATCGCCTGCCCGCAATGCGGGCCGCGCCTGACCATCGAGGACGCCGCGGGGCGCGCGCCCGAAGGCGACCCCCTGCGGCTGGCCAGGGCCGCGCTGGCGGAAGGCGCCGTGCTCGCCGTGCGCGGCATGGGAGGCTTCCTGCTCGCGGCCGACGCCCGCAATCCCGCCACGCTGCGCCGGTTGCGCGACCGCAAGAACCGCCCCCACAAGCCGTTTGCCGTCATGGCGCGCAATCCCGACGTGGCGCGCGCCGCCGGCCTGGACGTCCCCGCCGCGGCCGACGCGCTGCTGCGCTCCGCCGAGGCGCCGATCGTCATCCTCGATGCCGCGCGCGCCGACCTGCCCGTCGATCTCATTGCGCCCGACACGCGCACGCTCGGCGTGATGCTGCCGACCACGCCGCTGCACGCCCTGCTGGCCGCGCCCCTGCGCGGCGATCCCGTTCCGCCGTTCGACTGGCTCATCATGACCAGCGGCAACCGCGGCGGCGAACCGATCTGCATTTCCAACGCCGAGGCGCGCGAGCGCCTGCGCGGCATGGCGGATTACCTGCTCCTGCACGACCGCGAGATCAACCTGCGCTGCGACGATTCGCTGTGCGCCATGCAGGGCGGACGGCCGCGGGTCTGGCGCCGGGCGCGCGGCTTTGCGCCCAACCCCGTGCGAACGGCGCATCCCCTCAAATGCTGCGTCCTGGCCATGGGCGCGGAACTCAAGAACGCGATCGCCGTCGCCCACGGCGACCGGGTCGTGCTGTCGCCGCACGTCGGCGACCTGGAAACGCCCGAGGCCGTTGACGGACTGCGTCAGGCGGCCGAGGCCCTGCCGCGCTTCATCAACCGGACGCCCGAGGTCGTCGCCGTCGACCTGCACCCGGACATGCATTGCACGCGCATCGGCCGGGAAATCGCCGGCCGCCTGGGCGCGCGCGTCGCGGCCGTCCAGCATCACCACGCCCACGCGGCGGCCGCGCTCGCGGAGCACGGCCGTCGCACCGGACTGGCGCTGGTCTTTGACGGCGCCGGGCTGGGAACCGACGGACACATCTGGGGCGCCGAACTGCTGCACATTGCGCCGGACGGCTTTCGCCGCCTGGCTTCCTTCGAAGGCGCGCCTCTGCCCGGCGGCGACGCGGCGGTGCGCCGGCCCGCGCGCCAGCTTGCCGGCCGCGCCTTCGCCGCGGGCATCGAGCTGCCGCCGGGCCTGCGCGCGCGCGCCGGCATCGGCGCGGATGAAGCGCGCGCCTGGGCCCGCCAGTGCGCCACGGGCCTCAACGCGCCCGTCACCCATGCCGCCGGGCGGCTGTTCGACTCATTCTGCGCCGCGCTGGGCCTCGCCGCGCCCGTTGCCACCTACGAAGGCCAGACCGCCATCCGGCTCGAGGCCGCCGCCCGCCGCCATCGCGAAGGCGCGCGGGCCCCCGCCCTGCCCTGGCGCGCCGAAGAGCGCGAGGGGACGTTGTGGATTGACTGGCGCGAAACCTTTGCCATGCTGTTCGACCGCGCCGCACGGATCGCGGACGAGGCGGAGGCCTGGGCGTGGGCGGCGCACGCGGCCATCGCGGATGCGGCGGCCGGCATGGCGGCGTACGGCGTGGAGCGGACCGGGCTGAAGGAGGTCGCGCTCAGCGGCGGCGTCTTCATGAACCGCATTCTCACGGATCTGCTGTCCGCGCGGCTTGAGAAGACAGGCCTGACGGCCCTGCTTCACCGCGATGTTCCGCCCAACGACGGCGGCATCGCGCTGGGGCAGGCGGTGGTGGCGGGAAGCTGAGATGGTTCCCGGTTTGCGGTCCTCGGTGATCGGACTGCCACTCCCCGGCATCGAAAACCGAGAACCGAAGGCCGTAAACCGGGCTTGGAGAACGCGGCATGTGCCTGGCAATACCGATGCGAATCGATGAGATCCGCGCCGACGGAACGGGCGTGGCGGACCTGGACGGCGTGGCGCGCGAAGTGGCCCTCTCGCTCATCGCCGACCCGCGCGTGGGCGACTACGTGATCGTGCACGCGGGATACGCGATCGAAAAACTCGACCGGCAGGAGGCCGACGAGCGGCTGGCCCTTTTCAGGGAGATCGCCGCGGCGTGGGAGGCGCGGCCGCATGAAGTACGTTGATGAATTCCGCGCCTCGCCCGCGGCCGCCCCGCTTCGCGCGCGGCTGGGCCGCCTCGGCGAAGCGCTCTCCGCCCGTCCCGGGACGGTGAACATCATGGAGATCTGCGGCAGCCACACCATGGCCGCGGCGCGCTACGGCTTGCGCGACCTGCTCCCGCCGCGCGTCCGGCTCATCAGCGGGCCCGGCTGCCCGGTGTGCGTCACGCCGCCGGGCTACGTGGACGCGGCCATCGAGCTGGCCGGGCGCGGCGTGACAATCGCGACCTTCGGCGACATGCTGCAGGTTCCCGGGTCGTCGTCCTCGCTCGCGCAGGCCCGGGCCGCGGGCGCCCGGATCGAGGTCTGCTACTCCCCGCGCCGGGCGCTGGAGCTGGCCGCGGCCGAGCCGGCGCGCGAGGTCGTGTTTCTGGCCATCGGTTTCGAAACCACCATCGCGCCCGTGGCGAGCCTCGTGGACCTGGCCGCGCGCGAGCGCGTTGCCAACCTCTCGCTGCTGGTTTCTTTCAAGCTGGTTCCGCCGGCGCTGCGCGCGGTGCTCGCCGATCCGGATCTGAGCATCGACGCCTTTCTGTGCCCCGGCCACGTGAGCGCGATCACGGGCACGGCCGTGTACGAGCCCTTCGCGCGCGACCGCGGCAAGCCCTGCGTCATCGCGGGCTTTGAGCCCCTCGACATCCTATTCGGGCTGTGCGGCATACTCGCGCAGCTCGCCGAGGGCCGCGCCGCGGTCGAGAATCTCTACCGGCGCGCGGCGCGCGACGCCGGCAATCCCATCGCGCGGGCCGTGATGGAGCGCTTTCTGCGGCCCGCGGCGGCATACTGGCGCGGCATCGGCGTGCTGCCCGAAAGCGGGCTCGTCCTGCGGGACGAATTCGCCGCTTACGACGCGGAGAAACGGTTCGGGCTGAAGGTCGGCGCCGGCAGGGAGTATCCCGGCTGCATGTGCGGCGACGTCATCAAGGGCAAGCGCCTTCCCGCGCAGTGCCCCCTCTTCGCCAAGCGCTGCACCCCCGCGGACCCGGTCGGCCCCTGCATGGTGAGCGCGGAGGGGTCCTGCGCGGCTTCTTACAAGTACGAGAGGAAAGGCGGCCGGTGAGCGGCGGCCAAGCATGAAACGGGCGCATGACACAATCCAGCTCGCGCACGGCGGCGGCGGCCTGCTGTCGCGCAACCTGATCCGCGACGAAATCGTGCCCCGTTTCGGCGGCGGACCGCTCGAAGGTCTGCCCGACGCGGCGCGCGTGCCCATGGAAGCGGGCGATCTGGTCTTCACCACCGACAGCTACGTGGTAAGCCCGATCGAGTTTCCCGGCGGCAATATCGGCCACCTCGCGGTGCACGGCACGGTCAACGACCTGGCCGTCTGCGGCGCGCGTCCGCGCTGGATCTCGCTGGGCCTGATCCTGGAGGAAGGGCTTTCGCTGGACCTGCTCGGACGCGTGCTCGACGCCGCGCGCGACGCGTCCGCCGGATGCGGCGTGCGCGTGGTCACCGGCGATACGAAGGTCGTCGCCCGCGGCCAGTGCGACGGCGTCTTCATCAACACTTCGGGCGTCGGCGATCCCATGCCGGGATTCCGCCTCGATCCCGCTTCAATCCGCGCGGGCGACTGCATCCTGGCCTCGGGCACGCTGGGCGACCACGGCATGGCCGTGCTCTCCGCGCGGCACGGCATAGACATCCGGCCCGGCCCGACGAGCGATACGGCGCCCGTGCACCGGCTCGTGGAGGCGGCCGCGCCTTTTGCCCCGCACGTGCGGTTCATGCGCGACCCCACCCGCGGCGGGGCGGCGGCGGTGCTCAACGAAATCGTGGACGGGCGCGCCTTCGGCGCCTTGTTGCGCGAGGCGGATCTGCCGTTCGCCGCGCAAAGCCAGGCCGCGGCCGAGCTCCTGGGCCTGGACCTGCTTGGCGTGGCCTGCGAGGGGCGGCTTCTGCTGGTGTGCGACGACGCGGCGCGGGAAGGCATCCTGGCCGCGTGGCGCGCCCGGCCCGAAGGCCGCCGCGCCCGCTGTATCGGCCGCGTGGACGACCGCGCCGGCACGGTGCGCCTGGAAACGGTCATGGGCGGGCGAAGGCTGGTCGACGTTCCGCAGGGCGAAGTCCTGCCGAGGATCTGCTGACATGCACGAGCTGTCCCTTGCCCGGGCGCTGGTCGAACAGGTCGAGACGATAGTACGGCGCGAAGGCGCGGACGCCGCACTGGCGGTGACCGTCAGCGTCGGCGCGCTGTCGGGCGTGGACCGCGAGGCGCTGGAGTTCGCTTTCCCGCTGGCCTCGGAGGGCACGTCTCTGGCAGGATGCAGGCTGCGCGTCGAGGAAACGCCCGTCGAATTGTCCTGCGACGACTGCGGGCAAACGACCCGGCCGGAACGGATGGACATGGTCTGCGCCCGGTGCGGCTCGCGCGGAATCCGCCTCACGGGAGGCATGGACTTCCTGCTGCGGTCCGTGGAACTGGGCATGCGCGAAGAAGGGGCCGCCGCGGGCGGCCCGGGAAGGTCCGATCATGTGTGAAGAATGCGGATGCCACACGCCCGCCGGGGGCGCCCCTTCCCGCCCGCACACGCATCCCCACGCGCGGGGCGAAGCGCACGACCACCCCCACGCGCACGCGCACGGCGCGGGACACGCGCATACCCATGATCCCGCGACGCGCACGATCACGCTGCAGCAGCGCGTCCTGGAACGGAACGACCGCGCCGCCGCCGCGAACCGCGCCTGGCTTGCCGAGCGCGGCGTCGTCGCCTTGAACCTGATCTCATCCCCCGGCGCGGGCAAAACCCTGCTGCTGGAGCGCACGATCGAGCGCATCCGCGGACGCACGGCCTGCGCGGTGATCGCGGGAGATCAGTTCACGGACAACGACAAGCGGCGGCTGGACAGGACCGGCGCGCCGGTTGTGCAGATCGAAACGCACGGCGCCTGTCATCTTGACGCCGAGCGCGTGGCGCGGGTCCTGCCCGAAGTCGTGCGCGACGGCACGCGGCTGCTGTTCATCGAAAACGTCGGCAACCTCGTCTGCCCGGCCGCCTTCGACCTGGGTGAGACGTTCAAAGTGGGCTTGCTGTCCACGGCCGAAGGCGAAGACAAGCCGCTGAAATACCCCGCCCTCTTCGTCAACTGCCGCGTGGCGGTTGTCACCAAGACCGATCTGATCCCGCACCTGGACTGGGACCTCGCGAAATGCCGCCGCTTTCTCCAGCAGGTCAATCCCGGGATCTACGCGTTCGAGCTCAGCGCGCGGACCGGGGAAGGTCTCGACGCCTGGTGCGCCTACCTGGAACGGCTCGTGGCGTAGGGCGGCCTGACCCAGGGCCAGACGGCGACAACGCTGTTCAGCGAGCCGCAAGAGGCGTTGCGGTCCGCCGTAGTGGGTCAGTTACTGCGTGAGGGGATCACTTCGGTTGACGTGTAGGCAGGCATGCCTGACGCATGCGAATTGCGCGATCCGGCAGTCTCAAGGCCCGATTGGAAATCCGATGCCCGGCGCCCCGCTCAGCAGGACGGCTCTCGTTCTCTTCGTTGTGTGCGGCATGCATGCGGCCCGCACTTCGCCGGCGCAGGCGATCCGTCCCGCCCCCCGCCGCGGGTACGACGCGATCGCCGACAAACAGGCGGGGCGGCCCGGCGCCCGGAGGGCCGGCGCGCTTCCATCCGAAGCCGGGCGCCTCGGCCGCGCGGCGGAGATAGTCGGGACAAACGAGATCAGCCGGTCCCGCTGCGGTTCCATACCCGATCTGCTCGAGGAGGCGACGTCGGTCCAGGTCAGCGAACGCGTCGCGGGCAGTGTGCGGGCGGACGTGTCGATCCGCGGCTCCACCTTCGAGCAGGTGCTGCTGACGCTCGACGGCGTGCCCCTCGCGGATCCCCGCGCGGCGCGCCACAACACCGATTTCCCCTTCCCGCCGGGCGCGCTGGGCCGGATCGCGGTCATTCCCGGACCGGGCTCCGCCGTCTTCGGTCCCGGGGCCTTCGCCGGCGTGATCGATCTGGCGCCGCGGCGGCCCGCCTCCTCCGGAATCGCGCTCGAAACGGCCTGCGGCTCCTTCGGCACGCTGCGGGGGCAAATCGCGGCCGATCTGGCCCGCCCGAACGTCGCCGTCACCGCCGACGCCGCCGGCGAACGGTCGGACGGGTTCCGGCCGGGCGCCGACTACCGGACATGGTCGGCCTGGGGATCCCTGTTCGCCCGCACCGAAGGCGGCGGCCTGCGCGTCTCGGCGGGCCACGGCGAGAAGGATGCCGGCGCGCGCGGCTTCTATGCGCACGAACCCGGCCTCTCACGCGCGCGCACGCGCGTCACCCTGGTGGATCTGGCGCCGCGCGTCGAGCCCGCGCCGGGCTGGGTGGTCGAAGGGCTGTTCCGCCACCGCCACCATGCCGATGACCTGCTGCTCATCGCCGGCGATTTCTCCTCCGGGACGGAGCGGCACGTGACGGACACGTTCATCGAGCGGGCCGTGCTGCGATCGTCCGGGCGTTCGCCGGGAACGACGGCGCTGGGCGTCGAACGGACCGACGCGCTTCTGGCAAGCTCCACCCTCGGCGGACGGTCCGCCGCCGTCAGCGCGGCTTTTGTCGAACAGCGCCTGTCCGGCGAGGATTTCACGGCCGACCTGGGCCTGCGCGTATCCGACTACAGCGCCTGGGGCACCCGCACGACCCCCTCCGTCTCGCTGGCCGTGCCGCTGTCCGACGCGCTGACCTGGCGCGCCTGCGTTGCGCGGGGCGTGCGGCCCCCGGGCTTTGACGAGCTCTACGCCGCGAATTCCGCCCGCGCCGGCAACCCGGACCTGCGACCCGAGGAGGCCTGGGGCGGCGAATCCGGGTTCGACGTGCACATGCCGGGCGGCGCCGAAGCTTCCGCCGCCTATTTTGTCCGGGAGGCGGAGAACCTGATCGACTGGATACGCGTCGCGGACGATGGAGTGTGGCGGGCCGCGAACACCGGCGACGCCCGCATCGAAGGCTTTGAAGGACGGTTCTCGGGACGGACGCGCTTTCTGGCCTGGGAAACGGCTTATCGCCACACCGCGGTTGAAGCCTTCGCGGCCCGGCCGGAATCCGCGCATGCGGCCGGCGCGGCCCGGCACGACGCGCGCCTTGCCCTGGGTCTCCCGGAAACGCACGGCTTCTCGGCCTCCTTCACGGCGCGCTATCGCGACCTGCCCGCGCTGAACGAGTACTGGCTGCTTTCCGCCCGGCTGGCCCAGCGCCTCGGCAAGTTCACGATGTTCGTGCGCGGGCGGAACCTGCTTGACGCGCAATACGAGGAAATCGCCGACGTCGCCGCGCCGGGGCGCTATCTGGAAACCGGCGTCGCCCTGGACCTGTAGCCGCGAGTCGCGCGGGGTGTCTTTCCGCTCTTGTCCGCCCGCCGGGACCGCGGCCGGATCCCGACGCGCGGGGCCGACGCGCCTCACTTCGCGGCCCGCGCGCGCTCCAGCACCCAGCGGTATTCCCCGGCAATGCTTTCCTCGACGGGCCGGCCGCCGAGCGGCGGCGGGAGCACGTTGAAGGTGTAGGTCTCTATCTCCAGGTGCGGCACGGCGGCGTCGCGAACCGCATCAAAGAAGCCCGCCGAGAGATCGTCGGACGTCGAGCGCAGCGCGCCCGCCTCGCGGAAGTACAGCGGGACGTGCACGTGCACGCGCGCCTCGCCGTCTTGCTCCCGCGCCACGGCATCCAGGGCCTCCGCCGTCAGGTCCGTCCACCGCCGCACCGTTCCGTCCGCCCCGCGCAGGCGCGTCTGATGCAGATAGACCCCCTCCGCGAACGGACGCAGGGCGCGCGCCGTTTCCGCGCCCGTCCCGGCGCGCAACGCGGCGCTGACGTGGACCTTGGGAACCGCGATGCCGCCGCGCGTCAACTCCAGGAGGCTTGCGGCGGGATCCTCGAACTGCACGCTGAGATGACAGGCGTCCAGGCACACGCCGACATGGCGGCGCCACGCCTCGCCCTGTTCCCGCATGGCCGGGTGACGCGCCAACGTGCCGTTGAAGAAAGCGACCGTTCCGGCCGTCGTTTCGAACAGGCAGTCCGGTTCCGGCTCGAGGGCCAGCATGACGCGCCGCCCGGTTTGCGCTTCGATCCGCCTCAGCCGCCGGGCGCACTCCGCCAGGTTGCGGACGATCCGGTCGGCTTCCTCCGCGCCGCGCGCCCATGCCCCGTACGAGCCCGGCACGGTGCTGATGCTGCCCGGCACGCCCTCCGGAAGCAGCGCGGCCATGGTCTCGGCGAGCAGCGTGGTGTATTCCAGGCGCTCGGGCGCGCCCCAGTCGGGCGCGTAGACCCGCTGCTTCACCGCGGCGCCGTGAAACGCGCCGTAGGGAAAGCCGTTGACCGTGAAAACGTACAGGTCGTGCTCCGCGAGAAAGGCGCGGAACTGCTCCGTGTGCGCGGGCCCGTGCAGTTCTTCGACCGCGGCCCGGCTCAGACGCAGCCCGAGCCCGAACGGCCCCGGCGCCCCCACCAGGTCGCGCACCCGCAGCGCGTGCGTCCGGATGGCCCGCAGGTTGGCATCCCAGCTCTCGCCGGGGTGCACGTTGAGGCAGTACGTCAGGTGCAGGGGCGGATCACGACGCAAGATCATCCGTTTCCGCCCCCGTCCGCGCTCCGGCGCGGCTCTCCTCCCGTTCGGCCCGCACGGAAATTTCCCGCCGCGCGGCGGACTTCAGAATGCGAACCGCCTCCAGGACAAGCGCGTGATCCATTTCGTGCACCTCGACGCGCCGCCCGATGCCTTGCGGCAGCGTGATCGTCAGGCGCCCGCCGAGATGCTCGCGGAATTCCTCCAGGCCCTTGAGAATCTCCGGCCGCCCGTCGCCGGCGCCGGCTTCCAGCAGACCGTCCCACACGGGCAGCCCGACCGCCTGCATGGCGCGCGCGATCCGGGTTGCCTCGCCGTCGGTCAGGCGGCCGCTCAGGGCGGCGTACCGGGAATCAAGCGCGATGCCCACGGCCACGGCCTGGCCGTGTCCCAGGCGATAGTTGGACAGCAACTCCAGCTTGTGCGCCGCCCAGTGCCCGAAATCCAGGGGGCGCGCCGCTCCCATTTCGAACGGATCGCCGCCGGACCGCATGTGATCGAGGTGCAGGCGCGCCGTGCGTTTGATGGCCTCTCCGACAACGGCGCCGTCGCGCTTCGCCAGGTCCGGGGCGTGCCGTTCGAGGTAATTGAAGAATGCTTCGTCCTTGATGATCGCCACCTTGAACGCCTCGGACAGGCCCCCGTGCCAGTACTTGTCGGCCAGCGTCGCCAGGAAGTCGAAGTCGGCCAGCACGGCGTAAGGCGGCGCGAAGGTTCCCGCGAAGTTCTTCACCCCGTGCTCGTCCATCCCGGTTTTCACGCCGATGCCCGCGTCGCACTGCGCCAGCACCGTGGTGGCCACGCGCACCATGCGGATCCCGCGGTGCACGATCGAGGCCGCGAAGCCCACGCAGTCCAGCACGCTGCCGCCGCCCACGGCGATCACGAAGCTGTGCCGGTCGAGGTGCGCGTTGCCGATGTCCGCCATGATGTTGCGGACGATGTTCCAGCCGTTCTTGGCGCGTTCGCCGCCCGGAACCGTGATCGGCGGACGCGCCAGCTCGATCGTGGCGGCGTGTCGCTCCGCGTAGCGGCGGATGCGCTGCGGCAGCTCGGGATGCGCGGCGACGACGCCGTCGTCGACATACACCAGCGCGCGGTGCGGCCCCGGCTCGCCGCGGGCCGCGAGCGTCCCCGCCAGGACCGGCGAATCCGCCTCGAACACGCCCCGCGTGAAGGTCACCGGGTACGAGAAGGCTACCTGAATTTCCTGCCGATATGTTTCCATTTCCTGGCGCCGTACGCCTTGTCAGTCATTTCCGAGCCAGTCCCTGGCGCATCCCGCCAGATCCCGCAGCGACCCGGCCTCCCGCTCAAGAAGGTCAAACGCCCACGCGATCTCGCGGCCGGAATCGTTCCGGCCGTGCGTTCCCCTCACGCGGCGCGGGTCGCGGCTGACGGAGCCCGGCGGCCAGCCCCAGAAGAGCTCGGCCGGATCGTAGCCCGGCTTGTTGTGGATATCCACGTGCGCGGCATAGTCCGGCGCTTCCCGCGGCTTGTCCCACCACGGGTAAGCTATCCACGATCCGGCCGCCGCCACAAGCACGAGTTCGCCGGAATTGGCGTGCGCCGCGCCGCGCTCCGCCTGAGCGGCGCGGTCCAGGACCGCTTCGATGCCCGGGAGCGCGGCGAGCGCCGACCGCACCCGCGGCGCGGCGGCGGCCTCGCGCACGTACACGTGACCGATCTCGTGGTCGGCCACGACGAAGGCGGCGCTGGTATGCGGGTCGAGGTAGGACATCCCGCGCACGCGCCGCACGTTCAGCAGCCCCTCCCGGCGCAGCGCCAGGTTCGGGAGAACCGGTCCGCCGTTTACGTCCGCCATCGCGTAGTCGCCGAACACCAGCAGGGCGTAGCCCCGCGCGTCGGCCGCGCGCCTGAGGAGCTCGATCTGTCGCAGCAGATGCCGCAGCGCGCGCAGGCTGCGCGGATGGCGCGTGCCGAAGCGCTGCAGATCGTAGTCCAGCGCGGGCAGGTAGGTCAGGCACAGGTCCGGCGCGTTCTCCGGGTCCGCCAGCAGCGCGGCCGTCGCCTCGGCGATCCATTGCGAAGAGCGCCACGAGGCGCAGGGGCCCCAGTAGCGCATCAGGTCAAAGCGGCGGCCGACCGCGGCGCACAGGCGCGCGTACAACCCCGGCGGCCGGCAGTAGCAGTCCTGGATCATGCCGCCGTGGTGCTTGTGAATCGGCGCGGGCGACAGCACGATATCGGCCGCCTCGCCCAGGCTCTGCTGCCAGAACAGCATGGCCACGCGGCGGCCGGAGCGACGGAATCCGTCCCAGATGCGCGGCCCCGCAACCAGCGTCGCGGACTGTTCCCAGAACCGCGCCCGGGCATACGCCCTGTCCCAGAGACCGTTGGCCACCATGCCGTGGCGGTCCGGCCCGGACGCCGTGCGGAAGGTGGCCTGCGCCGGACAGGTCAGCGCCGGAAACACGCCGGCGGCCGGGCGGAACCGCAGGCCGGCCGCGGTCCCGCCCTGGCTCCGGCGCAGGAAGTCGTAGCCCAACCCGGCCGCCGCGACGATCAGCAGTTTTTTCCCGTCGTGTTCTTCGCGCATCGTCGACACATCCGCGACACCGGCGAATTCCTTCCCGGCAACGCCTCCATGCGTTCAGACAAGTTTCGCGATCGCGAGTCCTGCTTGGACGCCCCGCCGCCGCGGCCGTGTTCTCAGCTGCCCGCGAAACGGCGGGACAGCGCGGCCGACAACGGCCATGCGGCCAGCAGCAGGACCGCGGCGGCCGTCACGCCGCCCCGGCCGCCGCCCATGGCGCACAGGCCGGCTTGAAGCGGGATCAGGACCCGGATCAGACCGCCCACCGCGCGCCCTACCCCGTCCGGCCCGGGACTCCCGCCCAGGCGCGCGCCCCACGCCGCCGCCGGCGCGACGGCCGGCGCGGCGCACAGCGGCGCCCGCGCCCAGAGGTTCGCGCCCGCCGCCGCCGCCAGGGCAATCGCGAGCGCCGCCGCCAGCCCCGGCGCCCAGCGCGCGCGCCCCACCGGCTCCGAACACGTCTCGCGCGCGGCTATCCAGCTTACCGCGGCAACATACATCCAGATGCCCGCCGCCCCGCCCGCGGCCGCGCCCGCCGCGCGCCCCCCCTGCGCCCACGCCGCGCCCGCGCCCATCAGCACGCTCATGGCGCGGCACGCGCCCATGTTCAGCGCGCTCAACGCGCGAACCCGCCGCGCGCCGAAATCATATGCCGCAATCAGCCCCAGCAGCGCAACCGCCCCCGCCAGAACCCATCGCCCGCCCATCGCCGCCAGCCCGATTCCGGCCGCCGCCGCCGCCGCGCCCGCCCATGCCGCGCGCCGCGGCGACACGCGTCCGCTCGGCAACGGACGCCGCGGCCGGCTCGCGCGGTCCTCCCGCAGATCCGCGCAGTCGTTCCATATCAATCCCGCCGCATAGAGCAGCACGGCCGCGCCCGCCGCGGGCAAGACGGCCGTCCACCGCGCCTGGGCCTGCCCCAGCGCGGCCAGCGCGAAGCCGGCCAGGGCGTCGCCCGGCACGGTCGGCAAATTGGGCGGACGGACCAGTTCCAGCCAGGCACGGCAGCTCCCGCCCCGCCCGATCATGCGCGCCTCCTCGTCTCAGCGCTGAAACTCGCGCGGATCCACGGGCTGCAAATCCAGCGCCGGCTTCCATCTCTCGGACTGGCCGTAGAAAGCCATGGCATTGCTGAAGACGATGTCCCGCACCGCCTCCTCGCCGTGGCCGTCCGCGGCCATGCGCCCGACCACCTTCACCAGGCTGAGCGGGTCCGACACGCCCCAGTCCGCCGAGCCGTTCACGATCATGCGCTCCGTGCCGTGCGCCCGTATGATGCCCGAGACCCTTTCCGGCGTAAGTTTCGAGATCGGATACACCGTCATGCCCGACCAGCACTCCGAGTTCCGGCTCAGCGCAATGGTCTCCTCGGTATTATGATCGAGAACGATGCGCTCCCGGTTCACGCCCAGCGCTTTGATTATCTCCACCGTGCGCCGCGCGCCGCGGAGCTTGTCGACGTGCGGGAGGTGCACGATGACCGGCATCCGCCGGCGGTCCGCGATCTCCAGTTGCCGTTCGAACGCCCGTTCCTCGTTCCGCGTGACGTTATTGAAGCCGATTTCGCCCAGCGCCACGCAGCGCGGATGATCCAGGTAGACGCCCAGGCCGTCCATGACCTCGTCGGCGAGGCCGGTGTCCTCGGTCTCTTTCGGGTTGAGGGCGACGGCGGCGAAGTGGTCCACGCCGAAACGTCTTGCCCGCGCCGTCTCGAACTCGAGTATGAGCCGGAAATAGTCGAAGAACGTTCCCGCGTAGCGCCGGTCCGACCCCATCCAGAAGGACGGCTCCAGACAGGCCCGGATGCCCGCGGCGTACATGGCCTGGTAGTCGTCGGTGGTTCGCGAGTACATGTGGATGTGCGGTTCGATGATGGTCATGCGCTGCGTCCCTCCCGTGCGCGGACCGGACTGCGGCCCTCGCCCACTGTATACGTCCGGCGCCCCGGTGTCATTAGTCCGTTGCTCTATTGCGCCCGCCGCGGCTTTCTGGCAGGCTGGCGTCCGTTGCCGTCCGGAACCGCGGCCGGGAGCAGGACATGGCCTCCGCGACAACGCGCGAATGGGTGCACCGGGCCTGGAAGAACGGCCTGGCCGTGCCCGCTTTCAACATCCCCTACCTGCCCATGATGGAGCCGGTGGTGCGGGCCCTGGCCGACACGCGGACGGCCGGCCTGATCATGGTGGCGCGGCTGGAATGGATCAAGTTCGCCGCCGGAAGCATCGAGGCCGTCCGCGACGAGTACGCCCGCGTCGGCGACCGCCGCGTCACGCGCCTGCACCTCGATCACGTGCCGGTCATCGACGAAGACAACCTGCGCGTGGACTATGCCGCGGACATCGGGCGCGCGATCCGCGCGGGCTACGAGTCGGTCATGGTCGACGGCTCGCGCCTTTCCCTGGAGGAGAATATCGCCTGCACCAGGCGCGTGTCCGAAATGGCCCGCGCCGCCGGCATTCCCGTGGAGGCCGAGCTGGGCGCCGTGATGGGCCACGAAGCCGGACCGCTTCCGCCCTACGAAGAGCTCTTCCGCTCGCGCCGCGGTTTCACCGACCCGGACGAAGCCGAGCGTTTCGTGCGGGAATCCGGCGCGGACTGGCTCTCCATCGCCGTCGGCAGCATCCACGGCGCCATTTCGGACAGCGCCAGGGCCCGCAAGAAGATCGAGGCCCGCCTGGACATCGGGCATCTCGACAACATCAACCGGCGCTGCGGCGTCCCGCTGGTCCTGCACGGGGGAACCGGCATCGCGCGCGAGTGCATCCGCGACGCCGTCCGCCACGGCATCGCCAAGATCAACGTTGCCACGGCCATCCGCCAGCCGTATGAAAGACACGCGCCCGAATCCCCCGCGCGGGCCCGCGACGCCGTCTACGCCGAAACGGTCCGTATCGTGCGGGAGGAACTCGCGATCGAAGGAAGCGCCGAGCAGATCAACAACGGAGGCAACCGCCCATGACGAAACAGACCCGACCAACGACTTTCGCCCTGTATTTCGGCAATCGCGGCTTCTTTCCCGAGTCGCTGATCGCCGGCGCGCGCCGCGAGCTGCGCGCCGCCGTGACGCGCGCCGGCTACGGCGCCCTGTTGCTCGACGAAAAGGCCACCCGCTACGGCGCCGTGGAGACGGTCGCCGAGGGCCGCGTCTACGCGGACTTCCTCGCCCGCCGGCGCGGCCGGTTCGACGGCGTGATCCTGTGCCTGCCGAACTTCGGCGACGAGACCGGCGCGGTCGCGGCGCTGCAGGACGCCGGCGTGCCCGTCCTCGTGCAGGCGTATCCCGACGAGCCGGACCGCATGGCGATGGCCAGCCGGCGCGACGCCTTCTGCGGCAAGTTCTCGGTCATGGACGTATTCTGCCAGTACGGCGTGCCCTTTACGTCCTTCGCGCCGCACACCGCGCACCCGGACTCCGCGGCCTTCGCGGAGCACCTGCGCCGCTTCGCCGGCCTGTGCCGCGTCGTCAACGGCATGCGGCGCATGACCGTGGGCGCCATCGGCGCGCGCACCACGGCCTTCAAGACGGTGCGCTTCGACGAAATCACCCTCCAGCGCTACGGCATCACGACCGAGACCCTCGACCTGTCCGAAGTCATCCGTCGCGTCCGCGCCGTGAAGAAGAGTGGCGCGCCCTACCGCGCCAAGGCCGCCCGCCTGCGCGCCTACACGGAATGGAAGGGCGTGCCCGCGGCCGCCTTTGAAACGCTGGCGAAGCTGGGGCTTGTCCTGGACGAGATCATCGCCGAGTACAAAATGGACGCCATGTCGCTGCGCTGCTGGCTCGAGCTGGAGCAGGACCTCGGCGTGTCGCCCTGCGTGCTTCTCAGCGAGATCAACGACCGCGGCATACCGGCCGCCTGCGAGCTGGACGTCTGCAACGCCGTGGCCATGCGGGCCCTGCGGCTGGCCTCCGGCCGCCCGGCAACCTGCCTGGACTGGAACAACAACTACGGCGAAGAGCCCGACAAGTGCATTCTCTTTCACTGCGGCCCCGTGCCGCAGGGCCTGATGGCCGCCAAGGGGCGGATCGTCGACCACCCCATGTTCGCCAAGGCCCTCGGCGCCGGCCGCGGCTTCGGCTGCAACACGGGCCGCATCGCCCCCAGCCCCATGACCTTCGCCAGCTCCAAGACGCAGGACGGCAAGCTTACCTTCTACCTGGGCGAAGGCGAGATGACCGCGGATCCCATCCCGGAGGAATTTTTCGGCTGCGCCGGCGTGGCGCGCGTCGACGCGCTGCAGTCCAAGCTCCGGGCCATCGGCTACCAGGGCTACCGGCACCACGTGAGCGTCACCGCCGGACACGTCGCCGCGGAGCTGCGCGAGGCGTTCACCCGCTATCTGGGCTACGACATGGCGGAGATCTAGGCCGGTGAGCCTGCTCGGAATCGATCTCGGCACCACGGGCTCCAAGGCGGCGGCCTACGCCGCGGACGGCCGCGTCCTGGCCTCCGCCTACCGGGAATACCCGATCCTGCGCCCGGCGCCCGGACGGGTCGAACTCGACAGCGCCGCCGTCCTGGCCCTGATCCGCGAGGTGATCGGCGAGGCCGCCGGCGGCGCGAGCGCCGCGGGCGACCCCGTCAGCGCCCTGTGCTTCAGCTCGATGGGCGAAGCCCTGGTCCCGGTCACGCGCGACCGCCGCATCCTCGGGCCGTCCATCGTGGCCTCGCTGGATCTGCGCGGCGCGGAGTACGTGGACGCGCTCATCGCCCGGGTGGGCCTCGAGACCTTCTACGGCATCAATCCCAATATCCCCGCCGCAACCTACTCGATGCCCAAGCTCGCCTGGATCCGGGACCACCAGCCGGATCTTTACGCCGGCACGGACTTCTTCCTGCCCTGGGGCGATTTCGTCGCCTTCATGCTCGGCGGCGAGCCGCGCACCAGCTTCGCGCAGGCCAACCGCACGCTTCTTTTCGACGTCCGCGGCGAAACCTGGTCGCCGCCCCTTGTGGAGGCCGCCGGGCTGGACGGCGCGAAGCTGCCGCGCCCGGTCATGAGCGGAACCGTGGCCGGCGAGGTGAGCGAAGCGGCGGCGCGCGAGCTGGGTCTGCCGCGCGGCGTCGCGATCGTGGTCGGCGCTCACGATCAGTGCTGCAACGCGCTGGGCGCGGGCATCGCCGCCGCGGGCAGGGCGGTTTGCGGGATCGGCACCTTCGAGTGCATCACGCCCGTCTACGCCGGCATTCCCGATGCCGGCGCCACGCTCGCGGCGGGCCTGAACGTGGAACACCACGTCCTGCCCGGCCTGTACGTTTCGTTCATCTACAACCAGGCCGGCTCGCTCGCGCGCTGGTTCCGCGACACGTTCGCCGCCGCGGACCGCCGGCTGCTGGAACCGGGCGCCGACATCTATGACGCGCTTGCGGCGGAAATGCCGCCCGGGCCCACGCGCCTGCTCACCCTGCCCTATTTCGAGCCCAGCGGCGCGCCGGATTTCATCGCCGACTCCGCGGGCGTCGTCGCCGGCCTGCGCACCTCCACGACGCGCGGCGAGATCCTGCGCTCGATCATGGAGGGCGCCACCTTCTATTTCGTCCGCAGCCTCGACGCGCTGAAACGCATGGGCGTTGCCACCCGGGAGTTCGTCGCCACGGGCGGCGGGGCCAAGTCCGACGCCTGGCTTCAGATCAAGGCGGATATCATGGGCGTGCCCTTCGTGCGCCCGCGCATCACCGAATGCGGAACGCTGGGCGCCGCCATCCTGGCGGGGCTGGCCACCGGCGTGTTCCGCGGGCCGGAGCAGGCCGTGTCGGTCTTCGTGAAGCGCGAGCGCGTATTCGCGCCCCGGCCCCGCCACCACGAGGCGTACCGCGAGCTCTACGCGCGCTACGAAGAGCTGCGCGCCGCCACGCGCCCCGTGCTGTCGCGCCTCTCGGCGCCGCCCCGCGCCTCCTGAAGCGCGGCGAAGACCGCGCCCGGCATCGCAACGCGCGCGCCGCTCACGCAAAGCGCAGTTCGCCGAAGTACTCGGGACGGTGAAAGTCCGGCCCGGGCGTCCCCACCGGCGACCAGGTTCCCCACGCGGGTTCCGGCCCCAGATCGCAGCACTTGTAGAAGTTCGCCCTCCACGTCGTTCCCGGGACGGGAATCGGGCAACCGGTATGCGCCGCGAAGAACGGCAGCGGCACGGAGTATTCGACCACGTAGCCTTCCGCCGGCCCGGCCGCCGGTTCCGGAATGGCGCGCCCCGCCGGCAAACTGGTGGCGATCCGGATGCCACTGACCGCTTCGGCGGGAATCGGTTCGAACCGGCGGACCGGCCTGCATTTGAAGAGCAGCAGCGTGCCGATGCAGTTGATCTCGAAGTTGAGATAGGCCGCGTCCGCCGGCGCGACGAAGAACTCGACGCAACTGTCCTGGCACACCGGCCCCTGGTACTCCACGTTACGGGCCACGATGCGCCGCTCCACGGCGTGGAAACGCACGTAGAGCTTCCGCGGCGAGTACAGCAGCCGCGCCTCGACACGCGGCGGCGGCGGATCGTCCGGCCGGCGCCAGGGATACAGGTCAACCCCCGCCGCTTCAGCGCGATCCCATACCGGTTTGACCCGCGCGCCGTCCACCTCGAAATCCGATTCCACCCGACGGACATGATAGAGCTTCATCCGCCCGAGAGTACCGGCGCCACGCGCCGCCTGGAAAGCAGAAACGCCAAAAGGCATTCATATTTTGTGATTTGTGTGCCTTCTGTGGCTGATCTGCTCTTTTCAGGATCACGCTTGTCTCCGCCCGAACCTCTGCTAACATTCGCCCCCGGAACGCAAGGAGGAACCCGTCATGCGCAAGACGCCCAAATCGCCGAAAACACGCCGGAAGCCCAAGACCGCCGGCGCCTCCCGCACGCCCCTCGTGATCGGAATGGACTACGGCACCGACTCGGTGCGCTGCGTTATCGTCGACGCCGCGGACGGACACGAAGTCGCCAGCGCCGTGCACAACTACGGGCGCTGGGCCCGGGGACTCTACTGCGACGCCGCGGAAAACCGTTTCCGGCAGCATCCGGACGACTACCTGGACGGCATCCGCGAGACCGTCCGCGAGGCCCTGGCGCAGGCCCCGGCCGGCAGCGCCGCGCGCGTGCGCGGCATCTCCATCGACACCACGGGCTCCACGCCGGTGGCCGTGGACCGCGCCGGCACGCCGTTGTCCCTGCGGCCCGAATTCCGCGACAATCCCAACGCCATGTTCGTGCTCTGGAAGGACCATACCGCCATCGAGGAAGCCGCCCGCGTCAACGAAACGGCCCGCGGCTGGGGCGGCGAGAATTTCACGCGCTTCTCCGGCGGCGTCTACTCCTCGGAATGGTTCTGGGCCAAGATCCTGCACATCCTGCGGACCGATCCGGCCGTGCGCGAAGCCGCGTTCTCCTGGGTCGAACACTGCGACTGGATGTCGGCGGTGCTCACCGGGAAGACCGACCCGCTTGCCATTCCGCGCAGCCGCTGCGCCGCGGGCCACAAGGCCATGTGGAACGAGGCCTTCGGCGGGCTGCCGTCCGAAGACTTCCTTGTTCGCGTTGACCCGCTCCTGGGCGGGCTGCGCAAGCGCCTCTACCGGCAGACCGTCACGGCCGACGCCGCCGTCGGCACGCTGTCGCCGGCGTGGGCCAGGGAGCTCGGGCTGCGCAGGGACGTGGTCGTGGGCAGCGGCGCGTTTGACGCGCACATGGGCGCGGTGGGCGGACAGATCGAACCCCACGTGCTGGTGAAGATCATGGGCACCTCCACCTGCGACATGCTCATCGCCCCCCACGCCGACGTGGGCGACCGCCTGATCGCCGGCATTTGCGGACAGGTCGACGGCTCCATCGTGCCGGGCATGGTCGGCATGGAAGCCGGTCAGTCCGCCTTCGGCGACGTCTACGCGTGGTTCAAGACGGTCCTGATGTGGCCGCTGGACGCGATCGCGGCGTCGCACGAGCGGATCGACAAGCGGACCCACGCCAGGGTGCGCCGCGCCGTTTCCGATCGCGTGCTGCCCGAGCTGGCCCGGGCGGCGGAGAAACTCGGCCCCGGCGCCGGCGGTCTGACGGCCCTGGACTGGATCAACGGCCGGCGTACGCCCGACGCCAACCAGGCGCTGACCGGCGCCATCGCCGGCCTGCGCATGGGCACCGACGCGGCGCGCATCTACCGCGCCCTCGTCGAAGCCACGGCCTTCGGCTCGCGGCGCATCTCCGAACGCTTCGACGAACAGGGCGTCAAGGTCAAGAGCGTGATCGCGCTCGGCGGCATCGCTTCGAAGTCGCCGTTCGTGATGCAGGTGGTGGCCGACGTGCTGAACGCCGGGATCAAGGTGGTGCGGTCGCAGCAGGCCTGCGCCCTGGGCGCGGCCATGTTCGCGGCCGTGGTCGCCGGCGTGCACAAGACCGTGCAGGACGCGCAGCGCGCCATGGGCAGCGGCTTCGAAGCGGAATACCGGCCTTCGCCGGAGCGCGCGGCCGAATACGACCGCCTGTACGCCCGCTACCAGTCCCTGGGCCGCTTCGTGGAGCAGGAGACCGTTTCGTGAGCGGACCGTACCGCGAGCTGAAGGAAGAGTGCCTGGCCGCGAACCTGCTGATCCCGGCGCACCGCCTGGCGGTGTCCACGTTCGGCAACGTCAGCGCCCTGGATCGCGCGCGGGGCGTGTTTGCCATCAAGCCCAGCGGCATGGACTATGCCGACCTCAGCGTGGAAGACATAGTGATCGTCGACCTGGACGCCCGGGTGGTGGAAGGCACGCGGCGCCCTTCGTCCGACACGCGCACGCACGCCGTGCTCTACCGCTCCTTTGCCGGGATCGGCGGCGTGTGCCACACGCATTCCACCTACGCCACGGCATGGGCGCAGGCCATGACGCCCATCCCCGTGTACGGCACCACGCACGCCGACCATCTCACGGAGGCGGTGCCCTGCACCGAAGTGATGACCGACGCCGCCATACAGGGCAACTACGAGGAAGAAACCGGAAACCAGATCGTGCGCGCGTTCAAGCGTCGCTCGCACACTGACGTCGAGATGGTCCTGGTGGCCTGTCACGGCCCCTTCACGTGGGGCGACACGGCGGCCAAGGCGGCCTACAACAGCATTGTGCTGGAGGAAATGGCCCGCATGGCCCTGTTCACGCGCCTGGTCAACCCCGACGTCCAGAGCCTGAAACGGACCCTCATCGACAAGCACTACCTCCGCAAGCACGGCAAGAACGCCTACTACGGCCAGAAGTAGGCGCCGGCGGGTTGGCCGCGGCCGGCGAGTCCCCTCTCCGCTCGACAGCGGTTGCCCGTTCCGTTAGGCTCATTCGGCTATGGACGGGGTACGACGAGGTCCGCGAGCAGTTCGCCCTCGCATCCGCGCGCCTGACGGCATCCCTTCCGGGGCATAGCGCAGTCCGGCGTGCCGGGACGTAGCTCTTTCAACGGCGCCCGGCGTGCTGGACACGCCGGCGGCTTTGCCTCACAATCGCGCCATCCTGCGGGGCGTAGCGCAGTCCGGTAGCGCACCAGCTTTGGGAGCTGGTCGTCGTGGGTTCAAATCCCACCGCCCCGACCATGCTTCGCTCGTCGCAGGGCTCCGAGCCACGCATGGCAAGCCGGCCGTTGGACGTATTCATGCACTGCGTGTATCTGATTCGAAGCGAATGCGCGCCGCTGCAGCGCTACATCGGATTGACGGATGACGCGCAGGTACGCCTGACCAGCCACAACTCCGGCGCGAATCCGCACACGTTGACGGCGGCCTATTCGGGCTGCAGGGGTTCGGCCCGCGCGGGCTCCGCGTCCGCGGCCGGCTTTTCGCCGCCCGCGGCCTCCTTCGGTTCCGCCTCCGCAGGCGTCAGAAGCTCCTGCAGCTTTTGCTCGTAGAGCCGCAGCGCGTCCTTCTCCAGCCTCTGACGAATCCTCTCCTTTTCCGCCATGCGGCCGGCCTGCTCCTTGCTCCGGTTGAGCAGCTTCTCCCGTTCCCGCTCCCGTTCCGCGTCCCTTTCCTTCTTCGCGTAGAGATCTTCTTCGAACTGGGTCGCCTTCGCTTTCGCCTTCTCCATGCTGTCGAACGTGCCCTTCATCCTTGCGGTCCGGTCGGGCACGGGCGGGAACGGCACCCGCGCGGTGGTCTCGCTCGTGCGCCATTCCTTCTCGGCCAGCGCCCGCGCCTTGAGACCCATGCGGCGCTCGGTTTCAACTTCCTTCATCAGGGTTTCGTACTTCTCGGCCGTCAGCGTCTCGAAACTCACTTCGCCCGAACGGGCGGTGAGCTCCACGACGTAATACCTGTCCATCGCGCTTGCCGCGCCGGACAGATACCAGGCCGCCGCAAACACCAGGATCAACACGCTCTGCTTCATGCTTCCGCCCTTTCTCTGCGCCTCCCCGCGACGCGCGCGCGGCGCAGCGTACGCCGTTGCGCGCTCAAATCCTCGACTCCCGCATTATCCCCCAAGCGCACGAACCGGGCAACCAGATTCCCGCACGCTGAGTAACGGGTCAGTTTCGCGCTTCGATCTTTTCGCGGCGCGCCGCTTGACACGGCCGCGGCGGCGCGACGCTCGGCACGGTGGACTTCTACCTGGCCGACTACCGCTTCGCCACCAACGCCTCGATCGCCGCGCCGGCTTGCTTCTTGCTCAGTTCCGCCACTTCCGCCACACCTGCCACAATCTGACTCAGAGAGCGCATGTGGTTCAGCCATCTTTCTGACTCACTCCCGCGGAACTGAACGTGGCCATCTCGTTGTAGATCTTTACAGCGCCCTCGATGATCATCATGGCCAGTGCGGCCCCCGTGCCTTCGCCCAACCGCATGTCGAGGTCGAGAATCGGGCGAACGCCGAACGTTTCCATGACATGCCGGTGCCCCTTTTCCTGCGAGAGGTGGCTGAAGAACAGGTAGTCCTTGATATCAGGGCGCATCTGCACGGCGGTCAATGCTCCCGCGGTCGAGATGAAACCATCCACCACCACCGGCATTCGGCATGAGGCTGCGCCAATGACGAGGCCGCAGATGCCGGCAATTTCGAACCCGCCCAAGGCGGCCAGCGTGCTCATCGGATCGCTCAGCCGCGCCCTGTTGACTTCAAGCGCCTTCTTCACAATGAGAATTTTGTTCTGTAGCCCCTGATCGTCAATGCCCGTGCCGCGACCGGTGACGGATTCGACAGGACACTTCAGAAAGGCAGCGAACAGGGCCGTCGAGGGGGTCGTATTGGCGATGCCCATGTCGCCGGTGCCGATCATGCGGAAGCCCTTCGCATGGGCCGTGACCGCCAGTTCGATGCCTGCTTCCACCGCCCGGCGAGCATCGTCCACCGACATCGCCGGACCCTTGGCGATATTCGCGGTTCCACGCCGAATCTTGCGGCGGCACAGGCCGGGGGCGTTGTCCAGCGGGTCGTCCACGCCCATGTCCACGACCTCCAGTTCCGCGCCGGCGTGACGGACAAGCACGTTTACGGCAGCACCGCCGGCCAGCATGTTCCTGACCATTTGCGGGGTGACGGCCTTCGGGTACGCAGAGACACCTTCTTCGGCCACGCCGTGATCGCCGGCGAAACAGAAGATCTTCTTTGGCCCGAGCGCCGGCTTGGTGGTACCCGTTGCGAGGCAATAGCGCAGGGCGATTTCCTCCAGCCGGCCAAGGCTCTTCGGCGGCTTGGTGAGGTCGTCCAGATGCGCCTCAATGGCGGGCGTGAGGCCATGATCTATCGGAGCGATTGACTTGAGGGTTTGTTCGAGTTGACGCGGCATGATCCGACCCTTTCCTTTGTTCTCGGCCTGTCGGTCGGCCCAAACAAAAAGGGCTCCGGCAGGCCACAATTCTGGCCAACCGAAACCCTTTGCCATCGGATCTCGTTACCTCTCGGCGTTCAGCGCGTCTTCTGACTTCCGGATCAACCCGGGCGATGCCGTCTTCCCGATTGGATATGCCCATGCACTCCAACCAGTGACTGGATTGCTCCCCGCACCACCCGGTCCCCGGTCACAGCGGCGGGACCGTCACGGAGTTTCACCGTGTTCCGTTCTGCTGAACCCACATGTCGTTGCGGGCACAACCCGCAACGAATCGCATCACAAACGAGAACTGTGTATCAAGCTTCGCGGGCACCTGCAAGCATTTCAAGAAGCCGGCCCCGCGATCGAATCGTTTGGGCGCCATCAGTCACAATCCCCTTCGCCTGCAGACCGCGCGCCACTTCAAGCAACCAAGGGGACTGCAATCGGGCACCGCGAAGCGCCGCACGGTCCGCGAACACGTCCGTGACCGGTCCCTGACACCATGTCTGGCCGCCCACAAGGATGGCGGCGCCATCGGCCCATTCGTACGCCATGTCCATGTCATGAGTACTGATCACCAGTGTAGTGCCCTGCCGGTGAATGGTCTCCAGAACCTCCAGCACCTGTTCGGCGCCGGCGGGATCAACGCCGGCCGTGGGTTCGTCCAGGATAACCAACTCCGGTCGCATCGCCAGGACGCCGGCGATGGCGACCAGCTTGCGTTCGCCGTGGCTGAGTTCGTGCGTGGGCCGATCCCTGAAATGCTCGATCTGGAGCGAATGGAGGACGTCCGTTGCGCGCATCCTCGCTTCTTCGTGAGACAACCCGAGGTTCAGGGGGCCGAAGGCGATGTCCTGCATGACCGTTCCCGCCACCACCTGATCATCGGGTTCCTGGAAGACCATGCCGACCCTGCGTCGCCATTCCAGCAGATCCCGGCGAGCGTAGCTGACGGGGCGTCCTTGAACGCAAAGGGCGCCGCTTTGCGGACGGAGGATGCCGTTCAGGCAAAGGAAGAGCGTGGTCTTGCCCGACCCGTTGGCGCCCAGGACCGCCAGTTTGCTCCCGCGCTCCACCCGCAGGTCCAAGCCCATCAAAGCGTCTTTGCCACAGGGATAGCGGTAGCAGATCCCCTTGGCCTCTATGATGTAGTCACCCATCGAACCACCTCTGCACGGCAAGGCCGATTACGGCAACGACAAGCCATACCAGCACAACCGCCGCCATGACGGCACGGGATGGCTTGCACTCCAAGGGAAGCACCGGGATCTCCGGGCCGAACCCGCGCGCCGCCATGCCCATTTCCATGCCACGCGCGCGTTTCAAGGCGAACACAAGCAAGTTCGCGCCGATCAAGCCCGATGACCGGAACGTGCTTCGCACCGACGCATACCCCAGTCGGGCCTCGTGGGCGGTGTGCATCGCCGCCAGCCGCTCGATGAAGACGAACAGAAGGCGGTACACGACGAACATGATATCTACGATCACGGAGGGGACCCGCAACCGGCGCAACAACGGCAACCAATCCAACGCCGGAGTCGTCAGCCCCAGGAAACAGAGACAGGAGGCCGCGGCGACGGCGCGCCCCAGCAGCCGCGTCGCGCGCGCCATCTGGTCCGTGGCCAACCCGACATGAACGCCCTGCGCCCCGAACGACACGCTGAGCAGTAGCGAGAGGCTGCCCACGGCAATGAAGACCAGCGGTATCGCCAAGGTCCGAAGATAGACTCTGGGGGGTACCCTGGCGCCCCCCAGAGTCACGGCGGACACCACCGCCAGAACCACCAGCGACCCCGCCAACGGCAGGATCAGACTGAGCGCCAGCAAACCGCCGGCAAAGGCCGCCTTCTCGGCGGGATGTCGCGTTTGCCACCGGTTCGTGTAGGCGTAGCAGTCGATCAGGTGCATGATGGATTATGCGGCCTTCTGTCCGCGGCCCTTTCGAAGACCGAAATAGTACCCGATGAAGCCGGCGCCCAGCGCCGCCTGCAGCGCGAACAAGGCGCACTCGATCTCGCCGCTGGGCGGCTCGAAGATCGGCTTGAACCACGGTGTGTAGGACGGATTGATCTTTGTGATCGCCTCCTCCGCCTGTCCGTCCGCCCCCGCGAAGGTCTCGCCGTCGCCGGAGTTCCTATGAAGGAACAGGGGAACGGCAGCCAAGGCCAGCACCGCCACAATCAACCAGAGCGTTTGCTTCTTCATTGTTCGATGCCTCCCGCCGGCAGGATATCCAACGCGCGCAGCTCGTCGGCGCTATGGGCCTTCAACGCGTTCATGATGAGGACCGTCAGGAACCCTTCCGCCAGAGCCAGCGGAAGTTGCGTCAGGGCGAAGATCGACAGGAACTTGGCCAAGGCCCCGATGAATCCACCCTGGGGATCGGGGAACGCCCAGGCCAGTTGGCCCGCCGTGGTGACGTAAGTAAGCAGGTCTCCCGCTGCCGCGGCCAGGAAGACGGCTTTCCCCAGCGAAGCGCCGGCTCCCCGCATGGCGCGATAGACGCCATAGGCCACCCAGGGGCCGACCACCGCCATCGAGAACGTGTTCGCCCCCAGCGTTGTCAGCCCTCCGTGCGCCAGGAGGAGAGCCTGGAACAGAAGAACAATGCAGCCCAGCACCGACATGACGGATGGGCCGAAAAGGATCGCGCCCAACCCCGTTCCCGTGGGATGCGAGCAACTGCCGGTAACAGACGGCAGTTTCAGCGCCGAAAGCACGAACACAAAGGCTCCGGCGGCGCCCAATAACAGGCGCGCCGACGGCTTTTCCATGACAATCCGCTTTAACGATTTCGTGCCCGCCACCAGAAACGGCAGACTCGCCGCCCACCACCCAGCCGCATGCGCGACCGGCAGGAATCCTTCCATGATATGCATCTCAGTTCGCTCCTTTCATCTCATTCGACCCAAGACCAAATGCCCAGGTCATTCCAACCGTTGCCGTGAAGTCAGGCGCATCACCGGATATCTTCGATCCCCCGGCGATGTCCAGCGTCAGGTTTTCCGCCGGATTCCATCTGAAGCCCGTGTTGTATTGCACGACCGTGTCGGCTCCGCTGGACGTTTCCTGTTCGGCAAACACTTCGCCGACCCATTGGACCGTTTCCAGAACCTGGTAGTCGACCGCCATTCCGTAGTGCAGAATGTCGTCATCGGAACCGCCAATCCAGGAGTAGCCCACATTGAGGTGTACGCCCGCCTTCTCGCCAATGGATCGCGAGGCAATCCACGTGACATCATAGTCGGTCTTGCCGCTCCCGAGTTCCTTCTCATCGTCCGCTGTTGGGAACTTGACGGACGGCGCGATCGCGTGGCGCGCTCCCAGCGGGCAGGATTCCAGGAACTGCCACTTCGCACCTACCACGAGGTCGCAGAGGCTGTGCTCCCGGACGCATTCTTCCTCGCCCCTCTCCGCAAAACGTTCAGTCCGTTCCTCGAACTGACCGCCGAACCCGATGCCGATCTCTGCGCCGCGGAATGCCCCGTACGTCAGACCGAACGGAAAGTCCCAGTGTTTGCAGTCCGAATCATGCTCGTAGACGCCGCCCGCCTCGAACTCGAACTGTCCCCGATCCACCGGGTCCGCGTCATCAATCGCAAGCGGTCGCCCGGCATGCGCCGACGCTCCCGCGGTTACGAGGAGCATCGAGAGTGTGTATGCAATCTTTGTGTTCATTGTTCCTATTCCCTTCTCGTTGCCTTCTTTCGATCCGTCCGATTCCTTCTGCCGTTCGCACCTCCTTTCGTCAGCGTCGTGTTCGCGTCAGACGCACGCCACCATCGCGCCTTTTCCCCGCCGCAATGTTCCTCGCGAACGCCCAAAACAAACACGAACGAGAGTTCGAACTGCGCCGGCGGCAGGTAGAAGCCGCGATCCAACATGCCGTGGAAGAAGCGTCCATAGGCGCGCGTATCCGAGGTCTTGGCCTCGGCCAGGTTGCGCGGCGGTCCCGACCGGAAGAACGGAGTCAGCATGCTGCCGGTTTGCGCGGGATGGAACGGGATTCCCAGTTGCGAGGCAAGACTGTGCAACCCCTCAGCCAGGCGCCGAGCCATTCGCTCGATGCGTTCGTAGGGCGGATCCTGTCTCAGCAGCCTCAGGGTGGCCAGACCGGCGGCAAGCGCCACCGGATTGCCGCTCAACGTGCCGGCCTGATACACCGGCCCCAGCGGCGCCAGCTTGTCCATCACATCCGCTCGTCCGCCGAACGCGCCGATGGGCAAACCGCCGCCAATGATCTTGCCGATGCAGGTCAGGTCCGGCTTAATTCCGCAAAGCACGCCATAGGTCGTGGGCGCCAGACGGAAGCCGGTGATGACTTCGTCGAAAATGAGCAAAGCGCCGCACGCCGTGGCGGTGTCACGTAACGCCTGCAGGAATCCCGGATCGGGCATGACCAGACCCATGTT
>Ga0194113_10001601_pt1 | contig 30963 bp, 21 predicted proteins | sample TA2MahC200mmetaG_FD_146193 | JGI IMG/M metagenome (GOLD analysis project Ga0194113, IMG submission 146193) | Freshwater microbial communities from Lake Tanganyika, Tanzania - TA2015017 Mahale Deep Cast 200m | ecosystem: Environmental > Aquatic > Freshwater > Lake | place: Tanzania: Lake... | reverse complement strand
AAATCCTCCGGAAACATCTCGGCCATCCATTTTCGGACATAGCGCTTGATCTCCGAGGCCGTGGAGAACTGAAATAGTGTCTCCGCCATAAGCCTTGTCTCTTCAGCCCTCGCCATACGAAGTATCTTCTTCACCTTTGGAATGGCGATTGGATTCATGCTGAATTCCTGAAGCCCCAACCCCAATAAGACTAACACATAGGCAGGCTCTGAAGCCATCTCCCCACAAATGGCCACTGGAATGCCGGCATTCCGCGCGGAATGAACCACGCTCCTGACAATTCTCAAAATAGCGGGATGAAGAGGTTCATAGAGGTAGGAGACATGTTCATTGATCCGGTCAACAGCCAGTGCATACTGGATAAGATCGTTCGTCCCGATGCTGAAGAAATCGACTTCACGGGCTAAAATATCCGCTGTCATCGAAGCAGAGGGAATCTCAATCATCGCCCCAATCTTGATCCCCCGGTCAAAATGAATCTTCGCCCGGATCAATCCTTTCTTCGCATCTTCCAGCAAAGCTTTCGCCTTCCGGATCTCTTCAATGCCGGAAATCATCGGAAAGAGAATCCTTAACTTCCCGTGAGCACTTGCACGCAGAATTCCTCTTAGTTGCTCCTTAAAGATATCGGTCTCTTTGATGCTGAACCGTATCGCCCTCAGCCCCATGGCCGGGTTCATCTCATTGTTCTTTGAATACCCATCAAGAAACTTATCGCCTCCGATGTCGAGCGTGCGGATCGTGGCAATGCCAGGCGAGATGTTCTCTACCAGTTTTCGATAGGTTTGGTAATGCTCCTCTTCCGTGGGCAGATCCTTCCGGTTGAGGTAAAGAATTTCTGTCCGGTAGAGTCCTACCCCTTCTGCACCATGGCTCTTGGCAGAAGGGACCTCTTCTATCATCTCAATGTTGGCCTGGAATTGAATGCGGACTCCATCCCTCGTCTCCGCCGGCAGGGAAGCATATTTCAGGATCTCTCGTTCAAGCGATCTAATCCGTTTCCGCCTCTCCATAAAAGATTCGGAAACCTCTTCGGTCGGATTGATCACCACTTCTCCGGTCTCCCCATCAATGATCAACAGATCCCCTCCATTGATCAGGGAGGTAGCTGTCTCCAATCCTACGACTGCGGGAATGCCCAGAGAACGGGCGAGAATGGCGGTATGTGAGACCTTTCCGCCAATATCCGTCACAAAGCCAGCCACCTGATTCAGCCGCATCTGGAGCGTATCAGCAGGAGAAAGATCATGAGCCACAATGATCACCTTTCCTTTGATCTTGGTGATATCGTCATGCTTCTTTCCCATCAGGTTTCTGAAGATTCGCGATGAGACGTAGTGGAGGTCGCTTCTTCGCTCTCTCAAATATTCGTCATCAATGGCTTTAAAGGCAGAGTCCAGTTTTTCAAGGGTAAGGTCGAGGGCCCACTCTGAATTGACCTTTCTCTTCCGGATATGGTCCACCGTATTCTGGATCAGCATTTCATCATCCAGGATCATCAGGTGGACATCGAGGATGAACGTATGTTGTCGTACCACAGGATCCAGAATCTTCTCCTTAACCTCCCTTAACTGACTTCTGGATTCTTCAATCGCCCGGAGAAACCGTTCCACCTCTTCATCCACCCGTGTGGGATCGATCTTCTTTTCAGGCATGCGAACTTTGAAACGCTCCACCAGATAGGCTCTTCCAGCAATGATCCCTGAAGAAGCGCCAATGCCACGCAGGATTTTATTAACCTGCTGCTGAACAGCCATCCTTATTCCTCACCGAACTTATTTTCAATCAATTTACCCAGAGCCTGAATCGCCTGCCCCGCGTCTTTTCCCTCTGCCTTCAGCGTGATCCGGGTCCCTTTGGTGGCAGCCAACATCAGGATTCCCATAATGGATTTTCCATTTACTGCCATTCCATCCTTTTCAATGATCACTTCCGAAACAAACTTGTTGGCCGTTTTGACCACAAGGGCTGCTGCTCTCGCATGAAGTCCTAATTTGTTCTTAATGAGATAGGTCTGAATTTCCATTTCCTCGCTCAATCCACTTGTCCCTATGTCTATCATCCTTGTAGGGAACGGTTTCAAACCGTTCCCTACTTTTTCTCCACTCGTTTTTTTAGCACCTCGCTGGCCAGGTTGATATTTCGCTGGCCATAATCGGTGATGAAAGCAGCCAATGACTGAAGATCCATATTGTCCTGGTAGGTGGCCAGTTTCAACAACATGGGCAGGTTGACTCCGGTGATCACCTCAATCTTCTTTGCCTCCAGAAAGGAGAGGCTGATGTTGGACGGTGTCCCCCCATACATATCCGTCAGGATCAATATTCCCTGCCCTCCCTCCACCTTCCGTATGGCAGAGACAATCTTCTCCCGGATATCCTCTGATCCTTCCTTAGGATCAATGGAGACAGACTGGAACTGCCTTAACTCCTCTCCGACTACCAGTTGGGCGGCAGCGATCAATTCTTCTCCCAGACGGCAATGTGTAACCACAATGACTCCCACCATCTCTCTCACCCTCTCTCTGCATCCCGGTGACGTACTGCCAAAAAGACGCCTTCTTTCGCCATCTCATCCCGCAACATCTCCGCCAACTGATTGACGATGACGATGGACCGATGCCTTCCGCCGGTGCATCCTATTGCAATCGTTAAATGGGTTCTCCTCTCCCGGAGATAGAAAGGGAGGAGAAAACCAATGAAATCTCGGGTTCGGTTCAGAAACTCCTTTGTCTCTTCCCACTGCAAAAGATATCCTGCCACGCTCGGATGATCCCCTTTTAATCGTTTCAATTCTTCCACAAAATAGGGGTTGGGTAAAAAACGGACATCGAACAGTAAATCCGCCTCGTAAGGAACTCCGAAACTGTATCCGAATGAAAGGAGGGTCACGGTCAGATGTCCTCCCTCTGATCCTTCCTGGGCATACTGCTGTATTTTTTCCTTCAATTCATGGACATTAAACCGGGAGGTATCAATCACCTGGTTCGCCATATCCCGGATCCCTTCAAGACGCTCCCTTTCTGTCCGAATTCCTTCCAGAATGGAGCCTCCCAGAGCGAGAGGATGCTGGCGCCGTGTTTCACTGAATCGCCTCATCAGGACGGGATCCGAGGAGTCTAAAAAGAGAATTTCAATGGGATATCCATCCTTGCGGAGGCCTTCGATGATTCTTCGTGATTCCTCGAAGAAATCGGTCTCTTCCTGTCCGGAGGTCGGGCGGGAATCCGCTTCCCGGATATCCTCCACCACAGCCACCCTCGAAATTTTTCCGGCAGATTGTCCGCAGACTTCAAGAAATTTGGGCAATAGAAGGATAGGAAGATTGTCGACGCAGTAGAAACCGATATCTTCTAACGCCTTAATCGCTGTTGTTTTCCCCGACCCCGAAAGACCGCTGATGAGAATTACCCGGAGATTTTTCACTCCACTTCGCCCTCGACTTCAAGTTTATTTTCCCCCTTCTCCTCCATCCTGCGAAGGAGTTTTTTCTCAAATTCCAGCGCGGAATCAAATCCCATCACCTTGAGGTGGTGATTGCGTGCGGCAACCTCGATGATCGTTGTTAAATTCCTGGCCGGTGTGACGGGGATCCTCAACATGGGAAGTTCAACCCCTAAAATATCATATTTCTCTTCTTCAAACCCGAGGCGATCATACTCCTGATGAGTATCCCATTCCATCAGTTCCAGAACTAACTCAACCTTTTTCCGTTCCCGGATGGCTTCCACCCCGAAAAGGCTCCGGATATTGATGATGCCGAGCCCCCGAACCTCCATGTGGTGCTGGATGACTTCAAACCCGCTTCCGATCAGAACATTGGGGGGACGTTTCTGAATATAGACCATATCATCCGCCACCAGCCGATGGCCACGAAGAATGAGATCCAGGGCGCATTCACTCTTTCCGATGCCGCTTTTGCCAAGGATGAGTACACCCACTCCAAATACATCAATGAGAACGCCATGGAGGCTGTGGGTTAATGCCAGTTTCTCTTCCAGGTACTTGGTGACCCGTTCGATGAAATCGGTCGAGCTGAGACCGGTCAGAAAGAGCGGAATGCCTCGCTCATCCGCTTCCCGGAGGAAGATCTCCGGAATGTCAAGATTGCGTGTGACCACCAGACAGGATAAATCCAGACCGCATATCTGCCGGACAACTTTCTCCTGGAGTTCGGGGGTGAGGGTATGAAAGTAAACAATCTCAGAATTACCAAAAACCTGAAGACGCTCAGGGTTGATAAACTGGGTGAACCCCGTCATGCCCAACCCCAGTTTTTGAACTTGAGAGTGAGTAATCCTTTTCTTCAATCCCTTTCTTCCCGCCATTAAGGTCAGGCCAAGGTGGGACGACCGATCCTGTTCTAACTCTTGAACCAGAATACTGCTCATACTTTCTTTCTAATCGACACGTTATCGACCAATGATGTTAACTCTTTTCCTTTAGTGTCCGGCCTTTAATTAATCGTTTCAAAAAAGGTTGTCATTCCGGCGAAAGCCGGAATCCAGTATTTTCAAGTTTATCTGGATGCCCCCGTATCAAGCACGGGGCAGGCTCCTCAAGTCCGGCATGACGGTAATAGGAGCTTAGGAATGGATTATTCCCTAATACTTTTCATCTTCTTCGGAAATGATCTCGAAGATCTCTTTCCGGGTTTTGGCGTCCATCAATTTCTTCTTGAAGGAAGAGTCTTTCAGGAGCTTTGCAATTCGGCCTAAAAGGTTGAGGTTTTCTACAGCCGAATTCTCCGGAGCCATCACCATAAAGAAGATCCGGCAGGGTTTCTGGTCGATCGAATCGAAGTCTACTCCTCGGGTCGAACGGCCAAAAGAGATGAAGAACTGTTTTAACTGTTTCAAACGACCATGGGGAATGGCAACCCCTTCACCGATCCCTGTCGATCCTAACTTCTCTCTCTCAAGGAGCACCTGAATGAGTTCCCGGGATGAGGCCACTCCGCAGGGTTTCGTGAGGACTCCGGACAGTTCATTCAGAACGGAGGTTTTATCCGTTCCGCTCAGGTCAGGAACGATCCATTCTTCTTTTAAAAAACCCAGTAGCTTCATCTTTTCCTCTTCACCCCGTTAGGAATAACCTCCGACTCCTCTGCCGGGGAGATTAGAAGTTAGGAAAGTTCTTCAAGAATCGTAGCCGTTTAGCTCTTTGAAACGGCTACCAGAATACCAGGTTATCAGGAAGTGGACATCAGGATATCAGAATATCAGGCTGTAGAAGAAGTTCCTGTCTGGTCTCCTGATTTCCTGTTACCCTGCACCCTGATATCCTGTTCACCTGATGCCCGCCCTAATCCATGCTTTAGCAGGATTGATTAGGCCAACTTCAAAGCGCTAAATTGATACCAAGAATCAAATACCCCTTCCGAATGTCTAACGGGGTTCATCCATTTCTTATTCGGGAGAAGGTTCCATCCATTCATAGCCTCCGTTTTTTCGATGGAGGGCATTCATCTCCCCGGAGTGGGAATTGATAAAGAAAAGGGCGTCCTCTCCCGAGAGCTTCAACTGGGCTATTGCCTCTTCGAGCGACATCGGTTTGGCAGGGATATTTCTCCTTCGAATCAATGAGGACATTCCCGCTCCCTCCTCTTTGGTCTCAGCTCCCTCTTTCTCGCTGATGTCGGTTTGCACGGGCAAGGGGTTTCCCCTTTTTCGTTTTCCCTTGTCCCGCCGCTCACGGATCTGACGATCCATTTTATCCGCCATCTGATCGATGGCTGCATAAAGATCTCGATCTCTCCCCTCACTGTTGAGAGTCAGTCCATCTCTGCTGATCGTTAGCTCCGCTGAATAACGGAATTTCTCAACTGCAAGCACAACATGAGCCTCCCTTGGGTTCTCAATAAATTTCTTCATCCTCTGAACTTTTTCCCTCACATATTCCTTTACCCTTTCGTCCGCTTCCATATGACGAAATGTCACCGCAATCTGCATCCACAACCTCCTTCATCGTTCATTATATCTCGCCTGGATATTGTATCTTCCAACTTCATAACTCCCCCTTGCCCCCTCTTAACTTAAGAGGGGGATGGGGGCGTTATGTTTATCGGTTCATCATCACTTCATTCTTAAACGATTTTTCTCCGTTCACTCGAGGACAGAATTTTCATCATCTCCCGGTATTTCGAAATCGTTCTCCGGGCAATATGGATATTTCTTTCTTTCAGCATCTGAGCCAGTTTCTCATCGCTGTAAGGTTTTTTCGGATTCTCTTTGTCAATGATCTCCTTCAACAGATTCTTAACGCTTTCTGAGGCCATGGCTTCCCCCTGTATGGCGGGAATGCCGGCATTGAAGAAATATTTCAATTCAAAAATCCCCTGAGGGGTATGCATATATTTGTTATTGGTCACGCGGCTGATCGTGGATTCATGCATCTGAATATCCTCGGCCACATCCCGGAGTACCAAGGGCTTAAGATACTGAATCCCCTGATCCAGAAAGTCCCTTTGAAACTGAACAATGCTTTTGGCCACTTTGTAAATCGTTCTCTGGCGTTGATCAATGCTTCGGATCAACCAGAGCGCCGATCGGAGTTTCTCCTGAATATATTTACGATCCTCCGATTGGCCGTGACATCCTTCGGCAAGAATTCGGCGGTAATAAGAATTGACTCTCAATCGGGGGAACCCCTCGTCATTGAGAGAAACAACATACTCCCCTTCTAACTTATAGACGTAGACATCGGGAATGATCTCCTGGGCGAGATCGCCTCCATAAGCTCTTCCTGGTTTGGGTTCCAATCTGGAGATAAGAACGGCTGCCCGGTTGACCCTTTCGACCGATACGCCCAGTCGTTTGGCAATGGCCGGATAGTTCCGGTTCTTTAATAGCGAGAGGTGCTCCTGAACGATCTTTTCTGCAATGGAATCCCGATGGGGTAACTGGTTCAACTGGATGAGAAGGCATTCTCTCAAATCCCTTGCCGCCACGCCAATTGGATCGAACTGCTGTATTTTCCGAAGAACTTCTTCTACCGATTCAGGTGGAAGGTCCACTTCAGCGCTGATCTCCTCAAGCGAAACCTTCAGATATCCATCCTCGTCCAGATTTCCGAGAATCCATGTCCCTGCCTGCCGTTCTATTTCGGTTAAATTCGAGAGTTGGAGTTGCCAGCGGAGATGGTCAAAGAGGGTGCTGGCTTTGGTCAGGAAATTTTCAAATGATGGTCTTTCTTCCCCATCTGTTTCGATCTGCCGGGTTGGAGCGGTCAGGTTATAATTTTCAAGATAATTCTCCCAGTCGAATTCAGCGGCTCCCTCCCCTTCCCCTTTGACTTCGGTGGTATGTTCTGTGCTGGGAGCCGGTTCTTCGGTTTTCTCCTCCGCGGTGCGCCCTTCTTCATCGACCGGCTCTTTTCCATCTTCGAGTTCTTCAAGGAGAGGATTCTCTTTGATCTCCTGGGTAATCATATCCACCAGCTCCAGTCGCGTCAGCTGAAGAAGCTTAATGGCCTGCTGGAGCTGGGGGGTGATCACCAGCTGTTGAACGAGTTTAGGTGCCTGTTTTAGCTCTAATGCCATCTCACTCAAATAAAGGGCCGGGGCTACTCTTCCCCGCCTCTTTTATCTCCTCCTTCTTACTCCGTTGTCCTTCATCCAGGCGAAATCCATCCCCTAAATAGATTTTCTTTGCTTTCGGGCTTCGGGCAATCTCCTCCGGAGTTCCTGACTCTAACAGACTGCCTTCGTTCAGGATATAGGCGCGATCGCATACTCCCAGCGTTTCCCGAACATTATGATCCGTAATTATAATTCCAATACCTTTCGATTTCAATTGACGGACAATGGCCTGAATATCAAGGACGGCAATCGGATCGATCCCTGCAAAGGGCTCATCCAGCAGAATGAAAGAAGGTGACAACACCAGTGCCCTTGTGATTTCAACTCTCCTCCGCTCGCCTCCTGAGAGACTATAAGCCTTCTGCTTCCGAAGGGGAGAAAGTCCCAACTCATTTAAAAGACTCTCCAAGCGCCCCTGCTTCTCCTCTCGAGAGAGGTCTAGAGTTTCCAGGATCGCCATCAGATTTCCTTCCACGGTCAGCTTTCTAAAAACGGAAGGCTCTTGCGCGAGGTAACCGATTCCCTTCCTTGCCCTCAGATACATAGGGAGAGAAGTGATCTCCTCCCCGTCGAGATAGATATTTCCTCCGTTGGGGTGAAGCAGGCCTACGATCATATAGAAGATGGTGGTCTTCCCTGCGCCGTTGGGCCCTAACAGCCCCACCACCTCGCCTCCCTCGATCTCGACGCTGACCTGATCCACAACCTTTCGGCGGCGAAATGACTTCGTAAGTTGTTCACATCTGAGATGGGACATCATAATGATTAGCGATGAATTTAGAGTTATGAATTATGAGTTTTTAGTTTTGGTTTTCACAAACTTAAATTTCCCTATTCCTAACTCAAATTTCTCGACTCATAACTCTTAACTATTTCTTCTTCTCTTCTCTCGAGGAAGGGGTAATGGTCGTAGTGACCCGGCCCCCTTTTCCCCCTTCAACATAACTTCTCTCTTCATCCACCAGGTAGACAACCCGTTCTCCACGAAGGACATTATCCCCCTCACGAATCACAGCCTCCCCTTCCAGAACGATCTTATTCTCACTCTGATAAAAGGTGACCTTCTGGCCAGTCGCACGGCGATCCAGTTGAGTGATCCTGACATTCCCTGTGGCGATGATCTCTTTCATCTTCTTCATTTCCGAATCGTAATGGACGACCACGGTATTGGCATAAAGAGTAGCCTCTTCCTGTTTGGCTACGACATTTCCCTTAAAGGTGACCCTGTTCTGCTTCTGATCTCCCTCGACGGAATCAGAGGTGATCTCAATGGGAGACCGGGTGGATGTAAAACCGAACCCCTTTGCAAAACCAGCCTTCTTCTCCTGGGTTTCTCCGCTTGTAACAAAGAGGATGAGAAAAAAAAGAGCACATAAAACCCCTACCCCTTTAGCCATCTTCATCCCCTCTTTCCCCCTTTCCATAGCGTCTTCACATGGCTGAGCACCTTAAAGGTTTTGGCCTCCATATCGATCAACATTCCCTTCCCGGTCAGAGAAATCTGTTCTCCCTCGAATTCCACCGGATCAGAAGTCTTCACCTGTTTGCTCAAATGTTGATAGGACATCGAACGGGTCTTTAGCCGGTATCCGTCGTTCGATACGAGAAGCACATTGCCAACCAGTTCCATGTCTTTCGAATCCTGATGGACCTTTCCCTGATTTCCGGTAAGGGTGAACAATCGTCCATCCTTTGAATAAAAAATGACCTTCACATCTTCTAACTGGACGACGTTCTCTCCCTGATACTGGTGGATGGCTTTGGCCTCTAATTCCCATGTCTTCTTGCCGTGTTTTTCTTCCACAAAATGGATCTTCTCCAACCGCTGGTCTGCACCCTCTGTTGAGATCTTGGGAATCTTTTCTTCTTCCAGAGCCCTTTTCCGATCCTGAAGATTTACCCAGAGGCTGACCAGAGCCACTCCCCCAACAAGCAAAATGGATAATAGAATCGCAATCTTCGTCTTTTTTAATATCATCGCTATAAATTAAGTTCGGAGTCCGTAGTTTAGAGTTCGGAGTGTTTTGAATTTCTCCGAACTACGAACTCCTTACTCCGAACTATCCTTAAACGACTCCTGCTTTTAAGAGGTCATGCAGGTGAATGATCCCAACCGGAACCCTATCTCCGGTCTTATTAAAGACAAAGAGAGAGGTGATCGAGTACTCCTCCATTTTCTGCACAGCCTTTGCGGCAAGCTCATCTTTCTCGATCCACTTCGGATTTTTGGTCATCACCTCTGATGCGGTTCTCCGAAGAAGATCTGAATATTTCTCAATGGCCCGCCTCAAGTCTCCATCCGTAATCACACCAACCAGGTCTCCGTTTTGATTGGTGACACCGGTCACTCCCAGCCGTTTCGAAGAGATCTCGAAAATAACATCCTTCATCAAAGTCTTCTCAGATACGCTTGGAACCGTCTTTCCGGAATGCATCAACTCTTCCACCCGCATGAGAAGCCTTTTTCCCAATGCTCCTCCGGGATGAAGCAGGGCAAAATCTTCCTTCTTAAACCCCCGCTTCATCATCAGCGCCACAGCAAGAGCATCTCCAATGGCAAGGGTCGCTGTGGTGCTGGCGGTCGGTGCTAGACCCAATGGGCATGCTTCTTCTTTAACTTGAATGTCGAGGGAGATATCGCCGGCTCTGGCGAGAGTGGATCTTCTGTTTCCGGTGAGTGCGATCAATTGATTTCCATACCGTTTGATGAGAGGGAGGACCTCCAGTAGTTCCCTGGTCTCTCCGCTATTGGAGATGCCAATCACCACATCCTCTTTGGCCAACATCCCGAAATCTCCATTCAGACCTTCCGCAGGATGGAGGAAGAACGATGGAGTTCCTGTGCTTGCAAAGGTAGAGGCGATCTTTCGTCCCACCAATCCGGATTTTCCCATCCCCATGAGAACAACCCTTCCTTTGCAATGGTAGAGTATTTCCACGGCCCGTGAGAAATCGTCATCAATCCTCTCGATCAGGTCGAGAATGGATTGCGCTTCAATTCTCAAAACCCGTCTCGCCTCTTCAATCACATCGATATCCATCGTCTCTCGTCCCTCGTAATTGCCCATTCTTCGTTGTTCATCCCGGATCTCATACCTTTCAAAATCATAACTCCCCCTCGCCCCCTCTTAATTTAAGAGGGGGGTGGGGGGCGTTATGTTTCCGGATCATTCGTCCCTCGTCTGATTATGACTTTCTCCTCTTCATATCATTTCTCTTGATCCCTGAACCTCTTTTCAAAGCAGCTCTGATGAACTCTCTGAAGAGTGGATGGGGGTCGGTTGGCTTCGATTTGAACTCCGGATGAAACTGACAGCCAAGGAACCAAGGGTGACCCTTTAATTCAACAATCTCCACCAACTCTTTATCCGGTGAAATGCCGCTGAACTTCATTCCTGCCTTTCCTAACTCTTTCATGTAACCATTATTAAATTCATACCGGTGACGGTGGCGTTCAGAGATCAATTTCTTTCCGTAAGCTTCCAGAGCCAGGGTCCCATCTTCAAGCCGACAGGGATAAGCCCCCAGTCGCATTGTCCCCCCCTTCACAGTATGAACATCCCTCTTTTGGACCTTCTGTTCCCTGTCTGTCCACTCCTCCAGGAGGTAGATGACCGGATAGCGGGTAAGGGGATTAAATTCCGTGCTATTGGCTCCCTTCAAGCCTGCACAGTGTCTGGCGATTTCAATAACCGCGCACTGCATTCCCAAACAAATTCCAAAAAAGGGAACATTCTTCTCCCTTGCAAACTGGATTGCTCTGATCTTTCCTTCGATTCCCCTTGTCCCGAACCCTCCGGGCACAAGAATACCATCCGCACCCTTTAAAAGTTGGTCCGGGCCTTCTTTCTCCACTTGCTCTGAATCGACATATCTCAGATTGACCTTTGAATCATTGGCAATGCCGCCATGAACCAATGCTTCAGTCAGACTCTTATACGACTCCACTAAACTTACATACTTTCCCACAATAGCAATGGTCGTCTCAAATCGGGGCTGTTTGACTCTTTTGACAATATGCTCCCACGCTTTCAGATGAGGTCGCCCTGTCCAGATGTTTAATTTCTCGACGATCTTCTCGTCTATCCCCTCTTCATGGTAGACGATAGGGACTTCGTAGATACTCTTCACATTTTGGGCTGTAATGACTGCATCTTTATCCACATCGCAAAAGAGAGCAATCTTCGCCTTGATATTGGGTGAAAGCATCCGGTCGGTCCGGCAGAGAAGAATATCCGGCTGAATTCCGATCTCCCGCAGCTCTTTCACACTATGCTGAGTGGGTTTGGTCTTCACTTCCCCAGCGGTTTCAATATAGGGTACGAGGGTGAGGTGAATATAGAGCGTATTTTCCCGGCCCACATCTCCACGGATCTGACGGATCGCCTCCAGAAATGGGAGGCTCTCGATATCCCCCACCGTGCCACCCACTTCAACGATCACGATATCCACATCCTGAGCCAAGTCAAAGATCTTCGATTTAATCTCGTCCGTAATATGGGGAATCACCTGAACCGTGGCCCCCAGGTATTCCCCTTTTCGTTCCTTGGTGATGACGGAATCATAAATCTGACCGGTAGTGTAATTGTTCTTCTTCGAAGTCTTAACGCTTGTATATCGCTCGTAATGTCCCAGGTCGAGATCGGCCTCTGCTCCATCATCCGTCACATAGACTTCTCCGTGTTGAAATGGATTCATCGTACCGGGATCGACATTGATATAGGGATCAAACTTTATGAAGGAGACCTTCAACCCTCTTGCCTCAAGCAGGGCTCCGATGGACGAGCATGCCAGTCCTTTTCCAAGGGACGAGAGAACCCCTCCTGTCATAAAAATATATTTTGTCCTCTTATTGGTCATCCTCTTCTTCTCTCGGCGACGATCTCAGGGAGTTATTAAAAAGATGTTTCACGTTGTCGAAACTCGTATCGAGGCTCCTTAAATGATGCTGGATACTCGAGCTTCAAGTTTCGAGCTTCCTGCTTCGATACGAGCATCGTCACCGTAAACCTTTTTGGTAACCGTAATCTTTATGGACTCCTTATGAAAAACCTCTCAATCAGTTCATGTCCTTTTTCAAATAAGAGGCCACTCTTTTGGGCAAAAGCTTCATCAAACGTTGCCGCAGGATTGTTTATTTCGCTTTTTTCGTTTGAATAAATGACAAAGGGAACGGGATCCGCAGTATGAGTTCTGACGCTCAAAGGCGTTGGATGATCCGGAAGGACCATCACCTTTACCTTCTCAAAGTTCTTGATCCCTTTCAGAATGGTTCCTACAACCTTATCATCAAAAGCCTCAATGGCTTCAATCTTCAACCGGAGATCTCCCATGTGACCAGCCTCGTCAGGAGCCTCCACGTGGATATAAACAAAATCTTTCTTTTCAAGTCCCTGAAGTCCATACTCACCCTTTCCTTTGTAATTGGTGTCTAAATACCCGGTGATGCCTGGAACTTGAAGAATCTCTAACCCCGCCAGAAGTCCGATTCCCTTAATCAGGTGAACAGCTGAAATCACATAGCCATCGATCCCGAATCGCTTCTTCAGGGTTACCATCTGAGGAGACCGCCCCTGGCCCCAGAGCCAGACCGAGTTGGCAGGTCGTAGTCCTCTGGCTTTTCTTGCAAGATTGATCGGATGGTCTTTGAGAAATTTCTGAGACTCGGTCATGAGGGCAAGGATTTGCTTTCCAGAACCACTATTTAAACGAAGATAAGGAGTGATCTCCTGACCGATGATGTCATGGGGTGGGGTCAGTTCGAGTTTCTCCATATCCGAACCCGCAGAGGCCCCGTTTTTCATGACCATCAGATGGCGGTAACTCACTCCAGAATAAAACCGCATCCCTGTCGACCCAATTGCCTGATCCAGGCCAACGATGATCTCATTTGCTTCCACATCCGATATATGTCCAGCTGCAAAGTCCTCCATGACGACCTTTGAGCCCTGCGGCTGAAGGGTTACAAGGTTACATCTGAAGGCAAGATCATCCTTCTGCAGCTCGACTCCCAGACTGGCAGCCTCTAAGGGTCCCCTGCCAGTATAGTATTTGAGGGGATCATAGCCGAAGATAGATAGGTTGGCAATCTCGCTTCCGGGATTGAAACCATCAGGAACGGTCCTGACCAGGCCGACACTTCCATGCTGTGCCAGCCAGTCCATGTTCGGTGTTTTGGCAACCATCAATGGCGTCTTCCCATGGAGGCTCTCAACTGGATAGTCAGCCATCCCATCTCCAACAATCACCACATATTTCGTTCCCTTAGCCATTTCAATAAATTCCCGAGATCTATCACGAATGACGAAAATGACAAATTTCACGAATGGTGACAAATGGTTCTACATTCGTACCATTCGTTGTAATTTGTGTTATTCGATTCTTTCTCTAAATATACCATAAACTTACAAATGTCAAATAAAAAGCGAAAAATGGAAGCAAAAGGTATGCCAATTCTATCCGGGACTGTAAACACATGCATTGGTTTGAGGGGTGGTAATGAAGAGGGTGTTACTTAGAAAATGAAGAGGGTGTTACTTAGAAATTGAGGTACTCTAACACCTTCTCTTTCCTCGGGGGCAGTGAGGCGGGCTTTTGAGATACTCGAATGGCAGTATCCGGGTCTTTCAGTCCATGACCGGTGATCGTTAGAACGATGACATCATCCTCCTTAAAAAATCCCTTTTGATTCAACTTAATCACTCCGGCAAGAGAAGCCGCTGAGGCGGGTTCACAGAAGATCCCTTCCAAACTGGCCAACATCTGATAGGCTTTAAGGATTTCTTCATCGCTGACCATATCGATCAAACCGCTCGACTCATCACGCGCTGCCTCTGCCTGTTTCCAGCTGGCAGGGTTTCCTATACGGATTGCTGTAGCAACGGTCTCAGGCTTCTCCACCACCTTGCCTCTGACGATAGGGGCCGCTCCTTCGGCCTGAAATCCTAACATTTTAGGAAGCGTATCTGCCCTGCCCTTTTCCCAGTATTCCTTATAACCTTTCCAGTAGGCAGTAATATTCCCAGCATTTCCCACGGGAAGACAATGATAAGTGGGGGCAAATCCCAGGAAATCGATAATTTCGAAAGAGGCGGTCTTCTGTCCCTCAATCCGGAAAGGATTGAGTGAGTTGACCAGGGTAATCGGTTCTGTCTCGGAAATTTCCCTCACAAGCTGGAGAGCCTCATCGAAATTCCCATCGATCTGGATCACCCGGGCACCATGAGCTATGGCTTGGGACAACTTCCCGAGAGCAATTTTTCCTTCCGGGATGACGACATACGATTTCATCCCTGCCCGTGCCGCATAGGCAGCAGCCGAAGCAGAGGTGTTCCCTGTGGAAGCGCAGATGATCGCTTTTGACCCCATCTCCTTTGCCATGGAAACCGCAACAGTCATCCCCCTGTCTTTGAATGAACCCGTGGGATTCACTCCTTCATATTTGAAATAAAGATTAACCCCGGGAAAAAATTCTTTGCTGATCCGTGAGGATCGAATGAGAGGAGTATTCCCCTCTAACAGAGTAACTACGTTCTCTTCCTTCATCGTCGGCAAAAAGCCACCATACCCCTTAATCACTCCATGCCACATGCTTTACCCCAAAAAAGTTCGGCGTTCGGAGCAGGGAGTTCGGAACGTTTAAATTTCTCCGAACTCCGAACTACTAACTCCGAACTTGTTCTATTTTTTATTCCAGTTCATTCTCCATGCGGATGACCATTGTTTTTCCGAGGATCACCCCCAGCCGATCAATCTCTTTCAGTGCCCGGTGGACGTTCCTCTCCTTTGCTTCATGGGTCATCATGACCAGGGGCACTGCCCCTTTAATCTGCCTCCCCTTCTGTATGACAGCGGCAATGCTGATATCATTTTTACCCAAAATCCCTGAAATCTTCGACAGGACTCCAGGCCGATCTAATGCTGAAAACCGCATATAGAAGGGCATCACCACCTCTTCCATCTTCTTCAATGGAACCTTCGTAATGGCTGAGGGCTGGTAGGACTGGAGAGGAACACGGCGACCGCTTGCGCGGATGAGATGGTTCCTCCCCAATTCCACCAGATCTCCCACAACGGCGCTCCCCGTGGGCATCTGCCCGGCTCCCTGTCCGTAGAAGAGGGTCGGACCTACGGCATCTCCCTTAATATAGATGGCATTAAAAACCCCTCCCACTGTTGAGAGAAGATGTTTTTCAGGGATCATCGTGGGGTGAACGCGGGCTTCTATCTTTCCGCCATCCAGTTTTGCAATGGCAAGGAGTTTAATCCGGTATCCGAATTCCTGACCGAATTGTATGTCTGCCTGCGTGATCTCGGAAATTCCACCAATAAAAACATCCTTAAATTGGATGGCCGCCCCAAAAGCCAGCCGGATCAAAATGGTCAGCTTGTGAGCAGCGTCAATACCCTCGATATCGTAGGTCGGGTCTGCCTCGGCATACCCTTTCTGCTGAGCCTCTTTAAGGACCTCTTTAAATCCTTTGCCTTCGTTAGTCATCTTTGATAGGACATAGTTCGATGTCCCGTTGAGAATCCCGAAAATCGATTGGATGCGATTCGCCACCAATCCTTCTTTGATCGAACGAATGAGAGGAATGCCTCCTCCAACCGAACCCTCAAAATTAACATCCACCCCAAAGCGCTGCGCCATTTTGAAGATTTCGTCGCCATGATGGGCGAGGAGGGCTTTGTTGGCCGTGACAATATGTTTCCTGTTTTGAATGGCTTTGAGAATAAAAGTTTTAGCCGGCTCGATCCCCCCCATCAACTCAATGACAATATCAATCTCAGGGTCTCCGATCAGGTCTTCTGTTCGGTTGGTAAGGATGCCAGGGCGAAGCATCACGCCACGATCGGTCTCCAGATCCAGATCGGCAACACGTTTCAAAACGATTTTAGTGCCCATCCTCTTTTCGATCAGGCTAGAATTCTTCTGAAGGATCTTTACGACCCCTGCCCCTACCGTCCCAAACCCAATCAGCCCCACCTTGATCTCTTTCATGTCATCCTTCCCCTTTTCGCCGGATCAATCCATTCTAAATATACCCGTCACAAATAACCAATCACCAAATCCCAATAACCAGATAATAACCAAATTCCAATCATCAAACTCTTTTGGTTATTGGTTATTGGAGCTTATTTGATTATTGGTGTTTGGAATCTGGTGATTATGTTTTGTTCTCCGAACTCCGAACTCCCTACTCCGAACTAAATCCTCACTTCAGCGCCTTCTGAATCCCTTTAACCGCCTGCTTGATTCTGGCATCATTCTCCACCAGAGCAAATCGGACATACCCCTCTCCATACTCTCCAAATCCTATTCCAGGGGAAACGGCCACCTTTCCTTCTCTTAAGAGATACTTTGCAAAATCGATTGAACCCATCTTCTCGTAGGATTTTGGGATCTTTGCCCAGACAAACATCGTTCCCTTCGGTTTCTCAATCTCCCAGCCCACCCGTTTCAAACCGTTGACCAGCGTATCTCTTCGCTTTCGATACGTATCAGCAATCTCTTGCACACAGCTTTGGTCCTCGTTAAGGGCGATAATCGAGGCAATCTGTACGGGTTGAAAAGCGCCATAGTCAAAATAACTCTTCAGCCTGGCTAATGCAGTCAGCATCTCAGGATTACCCACTGCAAAACCCACCCTCCAGCCAGCCATGTTATAACTCTTGGAGAGGGAGAAAAATTCCACACCGACGTCTTTAGCTCCTTTTACCTGAAGAAGACTGGGGGCTTTGTATCCGTCAAAAACGATATCCGCATACGCAAGGTCATGAACGACCATCAACCGATGATCCTTAGCAAACTCTACCAGTCTCTCGAAGAAATCGAGATCGACTACTTTAGTGGTTGGATTGTGAGGAAAACTGGTGATCAGCATCTTGGGATGAGGCCAGGTCTGTTTGGTGGCTGATTCCAGTTTTTTGAAAAAGTCTCCTTCCTCAATCAGAGGAACGGATCGGACATCTCCGCCTGCAATGACCACTGAATAAGCATGAATGGGATAGGTTGGATCGGGAACCAGCACTACATCCCCGGGTCCAAGGGTTGCCAGAACCAGGTGAGCAATGCCTTCCTTGGCACCGATCGTTACGACCGCTTCGGAATCAGGATCGAGTTCTACATCATAGCGCCGACGATACCAGTCAACGATTGCTAATCGAAGTTTATAAATTCCTTTCGAAGCTGAATACCGATGGTTCTTCGGGTTCTTCACAGCTTCAATCAGTTTGTTGACGATGTGTTTTGGGGTGGCCAGGTCCGGATTTCCCATGCCCAGATCAATGATATCCTCTCCTCTTCGCCGGGCCTCCATCTTCAGCTGGTTGACGATGCCGAAGATATAGGGAGGCAACCTCATCATCCGATGAAAACCCGATCCCTCTGGATGAAACTCCATCTCTTACTCCTTTTGACTACTTGTTATTCAAATACATACCGTCATCTTCTCTTGAAACAACTTCGTCCAACAAACTCCAATCACCAAATTCCAAGCTCCAAATAATAACCAATGACCAAACATTATAATATGTTGGTGATTGGTTATTGGTGCTTGGAATTTAATGATTTAGGGTTAACACACTTTGATGCCCTTTTCAATTCGGTCACTCTTGAATTTAAGTATCTCTCTTAATTTTGCAGTAACCCAAGTGAATACTGATCCAGCAGAGGTAAGCGGGCCAGTTTAGAAATATTTAGGGGAACCTTATCACCCGATCGCTGCCATTTCCAGCCTCCCCCTCCAGCGTTTCCTCAAGACTTCCTTCAAGACAGAATGCGAAGGTCTTTCCAGATCCGGATCTTCCTGGATCAAGCGGAAGGCTTCCTTTCTCGCTTCGATCAAAATGGGCGTGTCTCTGAGAATATGGGCCACTCTGAAATCAGGGAGTCCGGATTGTCTGATGCCAAAGAAGTCGCCCGGCCCTCTCAATTCTAAATCCTGCTCTGCAATCTTAAATCCATCATTCGTCTGTTCCATCGCCCGAAGTCGGATTCTAGCTTCCTCAGAAGAACGATACTGGGCTAAAAGAATACATTTCGAACGATATTGCCCCCGCCCTATTCTTCCTCTCAATTGATGAAGTTGAGAAAGTCCGAATCGCTCCGCATGTTCGACCACCATGACTGAGGCATTAGGAATATCAATCCCCACCTCGATGACAGTCGTGGCCACGAGGATTTCGATCTTCTTTTCCTTAAACTCCATCATGATCGCCTCTTTCTCCTCGCTCTTCATCCGGCCATGGAGCAACCCAATCCGAAACTCTGGAAAGACCTCTTTCTGTAAATGTTCTGCCATCTGGGTCGCATCTTTGAGGTCAAGTTTTTCTGACTCTTCAACTAACGGATAAACGATGAAGACCTGCCTGCCCTTCCTCACTTCCTCTTCAACTACCCCGTACACCCGGCTTCTCCCAGATTCGGGAAAAACTTTTGTCTCGATGGGCATTCTTCCCGGAGGCATCTCATCAATCAACGAGATGTCCAGATCCCCATAAAGCGTCATGGCCAGTGTTCTGGGAATGGGGGTAGCAGTCATTACCAGAACATCGGGATTCTCCCCCTTCTTCTTCAGCAATCCCCTTTGAACCACACCGAACTTATGCTGTTCATCAATGATGGCCAAACCCAGGTGATTGAATTCGACCTGCTCTTGAATCACGGCGTGGGTTCCGATCACGATTTGAACCTCTCCGCTCCGGATACGGCCGTAAATCTCTTCTCTTTCTGAACCCTTGATATTGCTCGTCAACAGAGCTACTTGAACCCCTAATGACTCCACCCACCGGTGGATTGTGAGATAATGCTGTTCAGCCAAAACCTCAGTGGGCGCCATGATGGCAGCCTGGTACCCACACTCCACTACCCGTAGACCTGCTAAAAGGGCTACGATCGTCTTTCCGCTTCCCACATCACCCTGAATCAAACGGTTCATGGGATGAGGTTTTTCCATATCCGAAACAATTTCAGATAGGGTTCTCACCTGTGCACCCGTCAATTGGAATGAGAGTCGTTCCAGCAATTTCTGTGCAAGGGCGCCCGTTGTTTGAAACGAGATGCCTGTCTCAAGAGCTACCCCCCTCTTCTTCAATGCGAGTCCCAATTCGAGAAAGAAAAACTCATCGAAGATGATCCTCCGGTGGCCATCCGAACGCTGGAGATTAAGCTTCTCAATCGATTCTCCTTCTGGCGGGAAATGAACCCTTCTGAAGGCCTCTGAAAAATTGATCAGATCCTGCCGCTCCACGATTTCCACAGGAATAGGACTTGAAAGTTCATCCGAATATCCATCAACGATGTTCTTCATCAAACGCCGCAATGTCCTCTGGTAGAGACCTTCGGTTTCGGAATAAATGGGAACGATCCGCTTGAAGTTGAGGTAATCCTCTTCAATGTCGCCTTCCACAATCTCTACATCAGGATGATGGATCTCCTTCTGATAATTGAACCACCTCACCTCGCCCGAAAAGATCAATTTGCGTCCTTTCTTAAACCGCTCCAGGAGATACCGCTCATTTCCATGGAACCATTTCAGCGTAATCATCCCACTTCCATCGCCCACCAATACTTCAAAGACCTTCTTTTTCCTACCCTGGAAGAAAGCCATTCCAGAAAGCATAATCTCACCGAAGCCCGTCTCTTTCTTCCCGGCTCGAAGCTCTGAAATCTTTTTGAGCTGCCTCCGGTCTTCATAGGCACGTGGAAGAAAATAGAGACCATCCTCAACTGTCTCTATACCCTTCTTCTCAAGGAGTTTGGCCAGCTTTGGCCCCACTCCTTTCACATACTGGATGGGAGTCTGAAGATGATTCTTAAAATACTTTGGTTGTGGGCGATTCATAAATAATGTAGCGTTCCGACATTATTCGGAACGGGATCCATGATCGCCCTCAGTAAATGAGGGCGCTACCACTTTAACATATTTGTTTTTGCAGGAAGGGCATTTTATTTCATTCTCTCCTGCCTTTAAATTGAACTGTTCGTAGGTGATCGTCTTCTCACAATACGGACACCGATGCGGAAACTCCTGCACGATCTGTTCTTTTAATTTTTTCCTCATATTTTCTCTTCACTTTTCACTGATCACTGGTTACTGATAACTGATCACTTGTCAATTATTTTATGCTTCCAGCTTCCCACCTCCACCCTCTATCCTTTAACTTTCAAGGACTATACTAAAACCGTTTCAAATATTCAAGAAATGGCAAAAAACATATTATTGAGGTTCGTAAAACAAGCAGTGGGGTCAAATCTTTATTCTTGATTCTGCTGCAAAACCCCCTATTTTCTGCAAAACGAGTCGCCTTGCAAAAGAAAACTTTCATGATTTCAACAGCCCTTTTCTTCAAAACTCCGGCAGACAGTGGTTTTGATATGTCAAGAATAAAGATTTGACCCCATTTGTTTTTTCTGGCCATAAAACCTCCTCAAAGGTTTGGGAGTTTGGAATTATCACTTTCATTGTCAACAACGTCACCTTCTCGATTGATTGATATAAATTTGAAAACATATTTTACGATCCTTTTTTGAAACAATATGTTATATATACGGATAGCATATGAAATGGCCTTTGCTAAAAAATTAATGATTGAATTACCATCCACAATTTTTATCACTTTTTGATGATATGAATATTTTATAACGTTATTCCGTCTAATCGTTGAGATGTGTTGTATCATGGGTAAATGATCTGCGAACAGTGAAAATCTTACCTGATGCTCTCCTCTTCGATAAAGGAAAGTGGGAGGGAATTTTTTCAAAGGAGCTAAAGATGAAGAAATTAACTGCCATAGTTTTAGCCGTGATGAGCTTGTTCTATCTTGTTACGGAGGCGGAGGCACAACTTATTAGAAGACCTTCTGCGCCGACGAATGTTCAGGCCAGTGATGGGACTTACATAGACAAGGTGGAGGTCACCTGGACAGCATCTCCAGGGGCGACTTCCTATACAGTCTACCGTGCCGCCAATCGATGGGGGACCAAAACAACCTTAGGGACAACCTCTGCCATAACATATGATGACACGACCGCCCTGGCTGGAACTATTTATTATTACTATGTCAAAGCCGCCAATGCTAATGGGACGAGCAATTTCAGCGTCTACGATACAGGGTCTCGTGGAACCTCTCCAACAGATGGCATCCCTTCTCCCCCTACGAATGTTCAGGCCAGTGATGGGACTTACATAGACAAGGTGGAGGTCACCTGGACAGCATCTCCAGGGGCGACTTCCTATACAGTCTACCGTGCCGCCAATCGATGGGTAACCAAAACAGCCTTAGGGACAACCTCCGGGACAACATATGATGACACGACCGCCTTGCCTGTAAAGATTTATTATTACTATGTCAAGGCATCCAATGCTAATGGGACGAGCAATTTCAGTGCCTACGATGCAGGGTGGTGGAAACCCCCCAAAGGCAGGGGGAGCCCAGAATTCAGGGCGATCGGAGGCGTTTCCATGGGGGCTTATGGAGCCATGAATATTGGTCTGGGCCGCCCGGACTTTTTTAATACGATCGCTTCCCTCGGAGGACCTCTCGATATGGCTTACCTCCTTAAGTTTATCGAAGTCGATATGCTCGGAGATTACGATAATCCAAACCTCTACCCCAACCGAGACACCCTCATCGATATGCTCAAGGACCTTACCATCAGCTTTGGAAACCCTGTCTATTACAATCCGCTCTCCACCTACTATCCTCCAGGAATTAATGCCCAGAATGCGAGGGTCCCTACAACACTCCACAATTTTATAGATAGACTTAACCCGGATGGAAGCTTGCCGGTGATCACCTATGGAGACCCTGGTCCCGGTGACTGGGTAGAGGTTTTGTTAGCCCGGGATGACAACGCAAATCAAACGAGGAACCGGGGAGAACCCATCTTGAGACAATTTCAGGAACCTTTCACAGACAACAATCTGAATGGAATTTTTGAACCAGGGTTAGGAGAAACCTATTCCGATACAGGCCTGGATGGTGTTCCGAACACGGGAGACTATGGAGAAAATGACGGGGTATTCACTTATAATCCAAATCATAATCATTACTTCGCTGAAGATCCATTGAACCGAGTAGAAACCCTTCCATTGACAGCCCTTCAGAATCTTAACCTCTATATCGATGCCGGCACAGAAGATGAATTTCAGTTTGGCATCCACGCGGACAATTTCGTTGATACCCTTAACGGCAGGGGCCTCATATTTAGGGTTGAAAATGGCTTTCCCGAAAATTTTCCCAATGTCTCGCACTTCAATGAAAAAAGGGGGTACGTCAGGTATCCGGGTGGACATGTCGGGGTCGATAAGGAAAATATCGGATGGAGCTTCGAACAGGCGAAACAGGGGGTCGAAGGGGCGATTGTGGTCGCTAACCGTTTCACGACCCTGTTTGCTTTTACCTCAGACCATTTCCTGGGAGGGGACTTTGGGACAGATCCTTACGAACTATATCGTTATCCAAGCGAGATAGGAGTCGCCACCTTTAATAGTCCCTCTTTAAATAGAAGGATGAAATTTGGGATCTACCTCCCGCCCGGGTATTCGAGAAGCAGTACGAATTATTACCCTGTCCTCTATCTCCTCCTGGGCTATAACATGTCCGTTGAAGGGATGGCCAATTCCTGGATGAAAGCAGCGCTCGATGGGCTCATCTTAGCCGGTCAGATGCAGAAGATGATCATCGTCATACCGGATGGGTTAAATTATAACACTAACAATGGGCACTTTTTCGTCAACCAGATCGATCAAGAGCGAGGGGACAGATTCAAGGACTATTTCTTCGATTTGGTCACTTTTATCGACACCTCGTATAAAACGAAATAGGATTTGAATCAGGGTAGATTTGTTCAGATGAGGAAGGCTCTCTAATTTTCCTCCCTCATCAATTCACTTTGCACTCCTAGGCCTCCCAAATTGTGCATTGTTGAGACCCCATCATTGCTTATTTTCTCATGTCGTGAGGAACGACAACGGTTGTCGTACAGGTAGAATGATTTCCTGCTTGATCTGTGGCCCTGTAGGTTAGAGTGTAGATGCGCCCCCTGCCCTGTCCGGAACGTTCGGCCCTCAGTCTTCCGGTAACACCCGGACTTCCCACCACCCAACCCTGGATGTCATTAGGCTGATCGCCATCACCAAGACCATTGTCCGGCTCGTTGCTGACCACGCTCATCAGTTGGAACTCAGCTGGTCCAGGACCTTGATCACTGATATCCACAGCGACCGTTACCCTCACCATCCGGTGATTTGGAGGCCATAGCAAGTTCGGATTGGCCCGGCATGAAATGGCAGGAGCGGTTTTATCAAGATTGATGAGAACGATCTTTGGCGCTTCAAGATTTCCTGCATTGTCTTTTGCAAAGAAAGTGACGGTCGTCTGCCCCTCAGCAGAGATGGTAACAGAAACTGAAGAACCAGCCACGGTAGTGCTTGGAATGGACTGAGCGCCAGAAGCCGAATAAGTTATCTCTTTGATACCTGATCCACTGTTATCCGTTGCATTGAGGGTCACTGTGACATTACTGTTATTCCAACCTAACGCATTCGGCAAAGGTGAAAGCATCGCATTGGTGGCTGGCGGAAATTGGGGGATGATTACTGTCACTGCCACATTATCGAAATCTGTATCTTTACCATCAAATGCCATAAGCTGTAAAACATAGACTCCTGCCACATCGGGTGTAAATGAGGGAGATATTGTATTGGCCCCTAAAATGGAGTTGTTGTTCAGTTGGCTTCCGGCAGGAACACTCACAAATGTCCAGAGGTAAGTAAGGGACTCGGGACCATGATCGGGATCATTGCTTGCTGAGGCATCAAGGACAGCTTCCCCGCCAAGATTAATGTTTATATCATTTCCTGCATTGGCATTGGGCGGAACATTGGGAGTCGTCGCTGTGATTTGAACTGTATCCTCCGAAGAAAGCTCCCCGTCTCTTACAATGAGCCTGAGTACGTAGAACCCATTCACATCAGGGATGAAGCTTGCTTTTACCCTATTCCTGTCAATGATGTCACTGTCGCTTAGTCCACTTCCAACAGGAAGGCTCACGAAGCCCCAGAGATGGGCAAGAGGCTGTGGCCCCATGTCAGGGTCATTGCTCTTGCTACCATCCAGGGTAACGTTTTGCCCTTTCAACACGTTCTGGTCAGGTCCTGCATTCGCATTGGGCGCCACATTGGGAGGTGAGGCAAAGACGGCCACTTCATCTTCATCTTGAAGCTCACCATCGCTGACAATCAGTTTAATCCTATATGTCCCGTTGATATCCGGGATAAATTCCGGTTTTGGACTGGCAACATCCGAAAAGGACGCATCCGTCACATTGCTCTCCGTTGGAATTTCTACAAATGTCCAGAGGAAGGTAATCAAACAACCCTCCGGATCGTAGCTTTCGCTTCCATTTAGGGTCACCATTTGTGCGGTTATCACATTCTTATCCGGCCCTGCATCAGCCACAGGAGGATGATTAGCAACTTCGAAGGTAACTTCGATTGAATGATTGGAAGTGATATTGTCAAATGTAAAAGTTGTCACTACACCTATGGATATTCCATCTACTTTTACATCTGCAGTATGGTAGTCTGATTTGGGTGTGATCGTGAAAGTTTGGCTTGCTCCGTAGTTCACTGTGATTGCCCCTAAGGGGAAGATGGTTCCATTTTCTCCGGCAGTGGCAGTAAGGGTGTACTGGTTGATTACAAAGAAGGCTTCTATGGTATGATTAGTTGTTATATTATTAAATGTGTAAACCGTCGCTGCGCCAACTGAGACTCCATCTACTTTCACATCAGCGACATAATAGCCTACATTGGGTAGGATCAAGAAGGTGTGGCTTATCCCATGGTTGACTGCAACGGAACCTGACGGAGAAATGATACCGCCCGGGCTTGCTGTGGAAGTGATCGTATAGATATTAATGGCAAAGTTGGCAGCCACATTCTTATGGCCATCCATTGTTATGGTAATGGGATTATCTGGGCTATTGATGCCCCCAGCCCAATTTACAAACTGGTACCCCTCCATTGGGACTGCACTGAGTTGGATCGATGCCGCTGACTCAGAGAAGCTCTCCGAACATTTTCCAGGGCAGTCAATTCCTTTACCTGTAACCCTTCCACTGTCGGTTGGATTGATTGAGATATTCAGAGTTGCTACTCCTATCCCTCCCAGCGGGATATGGAGAGTGGGCCTGTCAATGGCATTGGAAGGAATGGAGAGAGATACGTTCTTTGTCCCCAACGAGTTAGGGGCGAACAAGACATCAATTGTGCATGAACCCGATGGTGAAATAGTTTTGCTGGAACAGGTGTCGTTATAAATGCTGAATTCTCCCCGGTCCATCCCCGATAATGCGATCATCCCTATTGCTAAATCTGCATTACCTGTGCTGGAAAGGGTAATGGCTTGAGTGAATGTACTGCCAATATTGAGATTACCGAAGTCAAGAGATCCGGGTAAAGCTGAGATTTGAGGCTTGGGCACGTAAGCCAAGGCATAGGTAAAACTTGTTTCTTTTGTGCTTTGCAAGCCTCCGGCTACCAATGTCCCCTTAATTGTATGAGGACCGGGTGTGATGTTTTGAAGTTGAGTGGTGTAGGTTGTGAACCCATTAACCGAGAAGTTCCTTAATTCTACTATCGTTCCATCAAGTTCAAGTTGGAGATCGGCATTAACCGACCCATAGATCTTTGCTTCTATCGTCACTGGGTCGGTATTTATTGGATAATCTCTTTTATCGGTAGCCAGACCCATAAGGACTGCATCCCCCACGTCAAAGGCTTCACTTCCCGAGCAGAGCAGCATGTCTTCAGGACCATAGATCCCATAGACAAGGCGGTGAATTCCGGACACGGAAGTGCTGAGGGCTGATGTATAAGTGGTAATTAAGTTCTCAGATGATGAGAGAGGAATGTTCTGTTCCCCTGCACTTACGTTTTCTCCTATTGGATTAACAACCCAGAACTTTAGAACCGCTTGTAAGGTCGTGTTGCTTGATACAGTAAGGTTTGTGATGATCGTATCTGATGCGGCATATTTACCTTTGTCGTTTTGACATTCAAGGACTTTTACCTGAATCCCTGCAATATCAAAAGGATGAGAGATGGTAATCGTTCCAGGATTAGAGGCTTCAAGGACGGCATTGATAAAATAAGTGCCAGCAACCATGGTAGAAGGTAGATTGAAGGACTTTGTGACCAAACCCGTATAACCAAAACTTTCCGAATATCCTCCCGGTCCAGACAAGGTCATATTGCCACTTGCATTCCCTGACACGGAAACGGATACTATCTCCCCAGGATTATAGACTTGTTTATCTGTGGTGATGGTAATGATATCCCCTGCTTTATGGACGTAAAGGGAGTTCAAATGGATTGAGCGTCCTCCCTCATGATAGATACCATAAAAAAGTTTCTCTCCGGTTATCCTGGGCAAAGGAAGATCAAATATCAGGACCTGGCTGCCACTCAAAGTAAATGTCTGCTGGGATTCATATCCAGCATAATGCACTCTGGTGGAGAGATTTTGAGGAGAGAGATTCAAGGTCTGGAGGTTGACAGTCAGACGGGCTGTCTCTCCATCAGTGTAATAGAGTTTGTTCAGAGAAGCATTGACGCTCAGATTGATTCCGGCGAGGTGGTATTTAACTTGTCCTTTGGATATTAAACCTTCCACCGGGCTCGTTAACTCATAATCTGCGAAATAGTCCTTCTCCTCCAGGTCTGATGGCAGGAGAACATTGAAGGTAATGGATGTCTCCTCGTTACCTTTTAGCCACTCCTGCTTAGTAGAGGCAATCAAGTCATAGCTTTTAAAGGTCAGACGAAAGGAGCCCTCTTGATTACCAGTGTTCTTGACCCTGAATGTGAATACGGCCTCTTGCCCAGGAGAGAAAGTCTGGTAACCCGGTAGTTGAACGATTCGGATAACTGGAGCTCGAACAGCATAGGGTAAACTCCGTGTACCGATTAGCTGGCCTCCATTGTCGAGAAGGTCAAGCTTTATAATATAATTCCCCGGACCAAGCGACGAGGGATGGATGTTGAAAGTAAATTGTCCCGAAGATTGGGGTAAGAGTTGGACAATAGGCAATTCAGCACTCCAAACTGCCTGCCCCACACCTCCTAAGGGTAATACTGACAGTTGCACATGTCCATCGATATTGCCATAGCCGGTGTTAATCAGACTGACATTGACTGGAATAAATCCATCCATCGGCGTGGAAGTTGAAACATCGATTTCTACGTTCTTCTCCTTTTTTACAGAGAAATTGACTTGAGCACTCGCAGGGGGTGATTGACTCATTGCTGTTATCAAAAAATCACCTTCTGCAAGTTCAAAATATAAGTTGTCTGTTATATTTTCTCCCATGGGTAATAAATAGGTTTTTGACCGCCTTAGATTCCCTGGATTTAATTCAAAATCGATCTGAACGTTCTCTGCCAATTGTCCGGTATTGGTGACGATTACTGGAACAGTTATATTTCCCCCAGGGTAAACAGGGAATGGATTCATGGAGATTAAAACTCCAAGACCATAAGAAACTGTTCGAGTTATGGTTTGTGTTAAATCCCCTGTGAAGGTAAACACATAGGTTACATTTTCTGAGATCTGTTGTGAGAATTGAACAACCTTAGTTTCTCCCGGAAAGGTGGTTAAACTTTGTAAGTCGCTAAACCCCGGAGCATTGATCCCTAACTGAACGGTTGCATCAACCTTCCCAATATTATTTACTTCTACGCTGAGAATAAATGTCTCATCTCCAGCCAAATCGGGAGTGGTCACGGATACAGAAAGACTCGGGTTAGCCACTTCATACTGATCTGAAATTTCCACCAGCAGAGCATTATTCTGGCTGACTCTTCCTGTTAATGTCATTGTTCCTTCAACTCCAGCCATTGTCGTTACAACAAATGGGTAACTTCCCCCAGCAGGAATATTAAAGGTCTCGGTATAAAGCGGTGGGGAATTTTTAGTTAGCAAGGAAAAAGTCAATCCCGAGGCTTCCACAGGCGCATGGTGTTCAACCTGGCCAGTGATGGTCACCATCTCCCCTGGTCTATAGAAAACCCTGTCCGTTCTCAACTTAAGAACAGTATCCCCTTCGAAGACGTAGAAAGGATATACAGACTTGGATAGGGTTTGTCCAAGATTATTCGTTAGTGTGGCTTCCAGCGAGAATTTGCCGGTGGCGTTTAATAGCCCTATCTCTGTTGAAAAGTCCTGAGTAGTGTTGGCCAGTTGATTGATGGGATAGGATGTTTCAAAGATCTTTTGAACCACAGCGCCTTCAACTGGTATTCTTTGGATCCGGCCATTTTCTGTATCCGCTACATATAGAGTTCCATCTGAACCAACTGCTATTCCTTGTGGCCTGAAAAATTCTCCCGATCCACTGCCTAAATGACCCCACTTAGTAATAAATATTCCATCGCTGTCAAACTTCTGAATACGATGATTCCCTGTATCTACCACATAAACAAAACCATCTCTACCAACGGCAATACCTGTTGGAAAAATAAACTGTCCATCACCGTCCCCGTAATTTCCCCACTTCATGATAATATTTCCATATTGATCATATTTTTGAATTTCATGGAAAAAGGTGGCAACGATAAATACGGAGCCATCTGGTCCCACGGCAATGAGTGGGGGGATATAATCTTCCCCCATGCTATAATCAAATTCCCATTGAGTGATAAAAAGGCCATTTTTATCAAATTTCTGAACCCGGGCGCTCGCTTCTAACCACCTTGCCTCTGTAACGTACACTGAATCATCAGGTCCCACAGCAACTCCATAAGCACCCTCGAATTGCCCATTTCCGGTACCATAACTTCCCCATGCCGTAATAAAATTCCCATTATTATCGAACTTGAGGACTTGTGAGAAATCGGTAAGATAGATTGAGCCGTCCGAAGCTGAAGCTATCCAGTCAGGGAAAATCATGTTCCCATTATAACTGTCCCATTTTTTGATAAAGTTTCCATTCTTATCAAATGTTTGAATACGATAATTCTCAGTATCAGCAACGTAAATAGATCCTCCAGGGCTTATTGCTATTCCTACAGGCCTTTTGAATTGTCCATCATTACTCCCATAAGTTGACCAATCCATAATAAAATTTCCATTGCCGTCGAACTTCTGGACACGGTTATTCCATCCGTCTACCACATAAACGGACCCATCCAAACTTGCATCAATTCCAATTGGAGAGTCCATCTCTCCGATACCGCTCCCCGTGGTTCCCCATTTTGTGATAAATGTTCCATTGCCATCAAATCTCTGGATTCGATCATTTCCCCTATCTGTCACATAAACTGATCCATCAGGACCTACGGTAATCCCGCCGGGCCAAGCAAACTGTCCATCGTTACATGAATTTTCAGGCACGCCATCCCAATCAGGATCAATCGGACAAAAACTCCCCCACTTCGTTATATAAGTTCCATTTCTATCGAATTTCTGAATACGATGGTTATAAGTATCCGCTATATAAATTGAGCCATCTATTCCCAAAGTAATGCTTTCAGGATAGTAAAATTGTCCCTCGCCACTGCCTCCATCCCCCCATTTCATTAAGAAGTTTCCATCCGTATCAAACTTTTGGATACGATGGTTAGAGCTGTCAACCACGTACACATCACCACTCTTATCTACTGCGATGCCCTCAGGAAATCGAAACTGTCCATTATTGGCGCCTTGAATTCCCCACTTTGTCACAAAGTTTCCATTGCTATCAAATTTCTGAATTCGATGGTTATAGGTATCCGCAACATACACAGATCCATCAGGTCCCACCCCGATTTCAGCGGGACCATCAAATTCACCATCCCCTACTCCTTCATTTCCCCACATGATTACAAAATTCCCGTTCACGTCATATTTCTGAACCCGGTTATTATAAGAATCGACTACATACATAGACCCATCGGGGCCTATCGCTACTCCAGAAGGATATCTAAAGGATCCCCATCCTTTCCTAGGGAGAAAATGAACAAACTGTCCGGCTGTTTGGTTTTTAAATCTATTCACGACAATATTTAAAATTCCATCTTCGATCCCAAGCTGACCATTCATAATTTTAGACATCCCTGTGACTAATTCTGTTTTTAGATAAGCCTCTTTATCCGTTTTAACTTCCAAAGTCGCATGGAGTCCCTCAATCTGAATAAGTTTTCGAAAATTAGCCTTTATCACTTGATCACTATCCTTAACCTGAACAATTAATAAAACAGTTCCCACGGCAATCTGGGAAGGAATCTGAATAGTTACAAGGGACTTCTTCTCTCCAGATAATATGTTGTCTGAAACATTTCCCTGATAAACAACCACCCCTTGAGTATCTATTAAGGATATTTGATCCGCTATATAAAA
>Ga0194113_10001599_pt1 | contig 30967 bp, 33 predicted proteins | sample TA2MahC200mmetaG_FD_146193 | JGI IMG/M metagenome (GOLD analysis project Ga0194113, IMG submission 146193) | Freshwater microbial communities from Lake Tanganyika, Tanzania - TA2015017 Mahale Deep Cast 200m | ecosystem: Environmental > Aquatic > Freshwater > Lake | place: Tanzania: Lake... | reverse complement strand
GGAGTTGTTTGGTTGTAGTGGCAGGATTGGTTCCATTACCACAAATTCGCCGCTGAGCTCACCAAGAGCCACTGTATAAGTCCCAGGTGAATCCGTAGGCACTTTGAATACCAGCATATGCTCAGCCCCAGCAGCTAGAATCACCTTCTCCGTTTGGTTAGTGCGACCATTTAGCTTCAGCTCGGCAATATAGGTGCCTTGAGTGCCGCCGGTATTTGCTACTTTGGCAGTGATAACCACTTTCTCTCCGATGTTAACTGCGGTTGGGACGACCTCCAGCTCGAAAATTTGAAAAGCCGCTGGTAAAGGCGCTTGTACTTCTAAGGTCGAGTTTCGGTCCCCGATGGCGATTTTGTAAACCCCGGTCTTGTGTTTGACCAGCGAGAATTCTACTACCTCGGTGGCACCGGGACTAAGCGTAACAGCTTTTCTATCCTGTGCTACGCCGTTAACCATCAATGGCACATTATACGTCTCCACCCTAGCGTTACCGTTTCTTAACTCAGCTCTAACGGTAGCTTTTTCGCCAACCATAACCTTCGGTGGCACAATGTCCAGCGATAGCACTTGGAAGTTGTTTGGAGACTGCTGGCAAGCCAACAGAAAAATCGGCATAGCTATACAGGCCAGCAAGAGCATTATGCCCACAGGTTTTTTATTTACGGTCTTTATATCCAATCTCATTCAAGCTGTTATTCGGGCAAATTTTTGGTTTTATCACAAGAATCAAGCGTGGATAGGCGGTTTGAAGAATGCAGACAGCGAATCAAGCGTCTCGGGGTCAACCCAGCACTCTACGGTCTGTCCACGCCTTTTCAGTCTAATCAGACCGGCTCTGTGGAGTTCTTTGATGTGGTGAGAGATTGTTGAAGGCGAAAGACTCAGATTTTTGCCGACTGCTCCTACACATTCGCGCATATCAGCGTCAGTGTTACACGCCTCTCCAGGGGCGCAGCATGAAGCCAGGCGCATGAAGATGCTCAGGCGGTGTGGATTTGACAGCGCTTTGAATGCGCCAGCGAGTCGCTCGGCGTCTTCATTTCGAAAGTTCGACATATTTCGAATAATAAACCATTCTATATGGTTTTGTCAAGAGGTGGGTTGGCTGTTTGTTGGTTGTTGCAGCCCTCTATTCGACTCCGATTTCAGGCGTCACTTGGAAGAATTTGCGTTTGAAGTACATAGCCACATTTACCAGGCCGATGAGTACCGGCACTTCTACCAGCGGGCCAATAACGGCAGCAAAAGCCTGCCCTGAGCCGATACCAAACACTGCTATAGCCACGGCAATAGCCAGTTCAAAGTTATTGCTGGCAGCGGTGAAGGCAATTGTCGCCGTCTTGGGATAATCAGCCCCTATCTTCTTGCCCATGTAGAAGGATACCATGAACATTATCACGAAATATATGAGCAGCGGGATGGCAATGCGGATAACGTCCAGCGGCAGTTGGACAATGATTTCACCCTTCAGAGAGAACATAACAATTATAGTAAATAATAAGGCAGCTAAGGTTATCGGGCTGATTCTGGGCATGAATGCAGTTTCATACCACTGGCGCCCCTTCGCTTTAATGATGGCAAACCTGGTAATCATGCCAGCAAAGAACGGAATACCAAGGTAGATTAATACGCTTTTTGCTATCTCGCCTATGGTCACATCAACAACCGACCCTTTCAGCCCAAACCAACCGGGCAAGACCGTTATGAAGACGTAGGCGTAAACCGAGTAAAAGACTATTTGGAAAATCGAGTTGAAAGCCACCAGCCCAGCAGCATATTCGGTGTCACCTTTAGCCAATTCATTCCAGACTATGACCATGGCAATACAACGCGCCAGACCTATCATGATCAACCCCATCATATATTCAGGATATGGCCACAGAAAACCGAGGAAAATGATAGCCAGGAAGAACATTAGTACAGGACCGATAATCCAGTTCTGTACTAGAGACAACACAAGCACGCGCCAGTTACGAAATACCGGCCCCATTTCCTCGTATCGTACCTTAGCCAGTGGCGGGTACATCATTAAAATCAGCCCGACGGCAATAGGTATGGAAGTAGTATCAATCTGGAACAAGGTGATGAAATCGGCCACGGCGGGCACGAAATAACCGAGGCCGACTCCGAAGCCCATAGCCAGGAATATCCAGAGCGTCAGGAAGCGGTCTATTATGGAGAGTCTGCCAGCTATAGTTTTCGGTTCAGCGTTTTCCATACTTTGTCTGCACTTCATTCTAGAAGTTTGACTAAAGCCATGCGGTCTCCCGCAAACTCAGGCTGGTGTAACATGGGGCATTCTTCGAGTCGTGACTTGCCTTTTGCCAGGTCAATGGCAAAGGCGAGGCAGGTTTTCTTGCCGCACTTCTTACAGTCGGTCTTGGGCAGGAGCTTGTGCAAGGCAAGTCCCATACCCATCTTCGATTTGCCGGGCTGGGTAGCCTCAGGGTGTGATTGTGGTTGCACCAGCTTGGATACGATTTTGTGGTATATGGCTGGCTCAGGGTATGCTCCCATGTCATAAAGCGTGTAGTCCATGAATACCACCGGATTCTCCTGGTAGCAACTCCGCACAGCTTCTTGTACCACTTTTGGATTCAATCCGGGGACTCTGGTATCCCTTTCACCCGGCTGGCACAGCAGGTTGATGATGGTGACTATTTGCTGGTTAAACCTGTCTATCAGCTCTATGGGTATATTTGAAAGATATGGGGTGAGGGCTGTTGAGCCTATAATTCGCTTGGTGTCATCAACCCCGTTTCGCTTAAGTGCCAGGAGCGATTCGCCGGGCAAATGGCCGGTTGATTCTCGGCCGCAAAGCACGATGTAACGGATATTCGGGTTAGCCACGATATTGCAGATTATCTTCTCCAGCCCTATATTCTCTGTCTGTAGCATTCCGGAAAGTGCCGCCCCGGTGTCGGCACCAGACATAACCAGTTCATTCAGTTCAGACGGTATCGCCCAATCAAAGGTGTCTAGTATGGTACACACGACCACCGGGGAATAGTCGTTCCCCCTGACATAGCGGCCTTCTTCCGGAGGATAACCATCTGCAGGCTTGACTTTAAGCATTAGACTACCTTTAGATTTGCATTTCTTTAATCAGTTTCTCTACCCGGGTCTTGATTTGGTCTCGAATTTTCCTGATTTTCTCGATATTTTGGCTCTTAGGGTCTTCCAGTTCCCAGTCCTCGGTCTCCACAAAAGAGGCAGGACATATGTTTTCGGTGCCACAACCCATAGTGATTACCTTGTCTGCTTGGCTTAACATCTCCGCAGTCAGCTTCTTGGGTCGGTTGCTGCTGATATCTATGGTCACCTCCTTCATTACCTGCACCACCGTTGGGTCAATAATATTTGCGGGGTCGGTTCCTGCCGATGAGGCTTTAGCCTTTTCACCAGCCAGATGATTAAAGAAAGCCTCTGCCATCTGGCTACGGCCGGCGTTGCCCACACAGACGAACAGGACATTTTTCATTTGTGTTAATCCCCAGTTTGGTAATACGTATTTCAGGTATCATCAAGCATAGTGTTCAAGATATTCTCCAATTCTTCGGCGCTGCTAAATTCTGGGTCTATCAGCCGGATGATTCCATCACCATCTATAAGGAAAATTGTAGGGAAGGCATGCACATTGTAGAGGTCACAGACTACTGATTCTGAATCGAGAAGGACAGGAAAAGCCAAATTTTCACCCTTGACATAGGTGCGAATTATTGATTCTCTCCCTAGGTAGTGGATACCGAGTATTGCTAGTTTCCCCTTTGGTATTCTGGTATAAACCTCCTGAATTAGAGGTAACTTTGCTCTGCAGGCTGAGCAGGTCCATATCCAGAAGTCCAGCATTACCCATTTCCCGCGATAATCGCTCAATGTTATGGTCCTGCCATCAAGGGAGTTAAGCGTAAAACCGGGCGCCGGTTTTCCTATGAGAGGGCTCATGGCAAGACGTGACGATGTTGCGTGGTCTCCCTCTGCATCTGTTGACTTTATTTGGTAGTGGTAGATAGCACCAGCTTTTAGCGAGGTTAAATTTATGGCGTGGTTGGTGTTAAATTCGTCGCTTGAGACGGTCAATCGGTCTATAGAGATTGGGTCCCAATATTGGACTTCGCTGGTGGCTGGTCTGTTGGTCACCCAGGTTATAGTAGCGTCGGTGTTAGTTACGTATGATACTTCGACATCAGAAATCGTGAGTGGGCTGATAACTTCAGCTAGCGTTGAGAAGGAATGTTCTCCGGATATCGCCTGCTTATCCTCAGATAGAATCCTGAAGTAATAGTTTGTACCACTGGTAAGCCCGGCAACGAGCAGTCTATGCGTAGTAGCCGGTTTCTTGTCAGTGATGGTGATGATGAAAGTGCCGTCCTCTGAATAAATTTCAATGCTGCTGATGGTCGGCCTGTCTGTCATCCAGGAAATGGCAGCACTCGTCTCAGACAGCTCTGAAACCGATGTGTCAGAGACCACCGGAACCTCCACTCTGGCACCATTCTTTGGGATAGCAGGACTGATGGATACTAAGGTGATACCGCAGGCAATCAGGACAAGAAGACAAACTCCTGTAGCAAGTGCGATGCGAGGATGCTCTTTAGCCTTTTTCAGGGTCAGGTTGAGGTACACCATAGTTTTTGCCCCCAACTTCTGTAACTGCCTGCTGAAGGCGCGTATTTTAGGCTTTAGCGTCGCCGCATCAAACTTCCTTCTTTTTGCCAGCCACTCCCTGCTGGAAAGGAAACCACGCGGTTGGAAGATTATTATCACAATGGCGAGAGCTAAAAGGACGAGGTCGTAGATTAGAGACTGAGTAGGTGTGAGCGAGCCGAAGTACTGTTCCCAGATGCCGAAGCAACTAGCACAGGTGGTATATCCTCCCTGCATAATTGACCATAGGTTTGTCCCCATAAATGCCGCTAGAAGCGGAAGGTAGAGAACAGCCATAAGCCGAGGCAAAAACCCGATGAGTAGACAAGCTCCTAAGATGACTTCTACCCAGGGAATGACAACAGGTACAAAGACATCAAAAAGAAAATAGATGGTGGCTGGGGTTATGAAGATGCTGGGGAGGAAGTTGCTTATGAAATCAACAACTTGGGCCGGCGTCTCTTCTATGCCAAGTATTTTGCCTGTCCCCGATACCAGCAGGGTTAGCCCGATGAGTATGCTAGCGACCAGATTTATTCTACCCCTGGTTTTCCCGGCCTTTTTAACTTTTTTCCTTGCCATAATACCTACAACCCTAAAGTTTACCTCACTTTCCTGTCTTTAGAAAATCAGGATTGCATAGATTGTTTACTAATGTAGTGCGAGGCTTTAGCCTCGCCCAACCACACCGGGCGACCCTAAATTCCGACTAGTCGGGATAAGGGGTCGCACTACTGTTTTATTTTTCAAAATCTTCATCTATCCCATTAAGGCTTTTCTCAATTTTAGTTTTAACCAATTCTTCAAGGGCCTCTCTGTCATATCTAACTGACAAAATTTCCGGTACAGCGATAATGTGCTCAGTATTGCCTGTCACTATGTTGATAAATAAGGTGAATGGAGCCGCATTGTATTTTTCATCAATAGCGGCATTGTTCTTGTCATCTAGCTTCAGCCTTTGGAAGGTCAGCCTGCCGCTATGCAATTCTTCTTGGAAGTTTAAAAATATGGTGGCATGGATACAATCACCCATCGGGTCCATACAATGACAGGCCTCGCCAAGGTGGAAGTAGACGATGTCAACCCTGTCGGGTGGCCCCGGAGACTTTTCTGTTGGCTCGGCTGCTGGCACTGGGTTAGAACACGCAGACAGCAAGCCGAACACGATCAGCGGAAGCAAAACAATATAAATTTGTTCAATTTTGACCAAATTTTTCATAATCTGAGCAGTTGATTTTTACCGGACGTTTTAGATTGAATCCAAGCAGTAGCCAGCAGCGCTAAAAGAAGTGGTATATTCAAAGTTTTGGCGATGCTGAGCATATCCATCATAGTTCTCCGTTCAGACTTTGCTCGATTTTACGCTTCACTATTTCTTCGATAGATTCTCTGCGCGGTGACCAGATTTCCGGCACATCGATAATCCGTTCATACCCTCCTCTCACCTCAAGAATATACAAAATGAACGGAGTTGCGTTATATTTTTTGGCTATAACAGCATTCTTCAGGTCATCCAAATCGACCACCTGGAAACTTAGTTTACCGCTGGACTGTTCATCCTGAAAATTGAAGAACATGGTAGTTTGAATAGCGTCGCCTACCGCAGCGATGCAGTGGCAGGGCTTGCCCTGTGTGAAATAGACGACGTCGACCCTGTCCGGTGGACCTAGCTGCTTACTTGAAGAAGGTGTACCCGAAGACTTGTCTGTGGGTGTACTAGTTGCTGAAGTCTGTCCTCCACAGGCGCATAGCACTCCGATTATCGAGATTATGAGCAAGAGACTATGCATCTTTACTTTCATCGGCTTGTTCATATCACTTTACATCCTTCTTATATTAACAATTTGCCTTCCGACTTGGTATGTATTGTCACATAGCCACCTTGTTAACAGGTGTTACACGCCAGTACTTCAGACCTAATCAACCCCAAGAGATTGTAGTATGCTTTCGATTTCATCTCGGCTCTGGAAAGTTTCGTCTTTTACTTCTCGAATGATGCCGTTGGCGTCGATAAAGAAGGTTGTGGGTGCACCATGCTGGTACTTTATACATACCTCTGCATCTAAGTCAAGCAGTACCGGGAAAGTGTATTTGTTGGTGTCAATAAACTCCTCCACCTCGGTCATAGCATTCCCGACATTGACTGTGAGAACTACAAGGCTGTCACTTATCTCTTCATCAAAAAAAGCCTGTATATGAGACAATTCGCGGATGCATTCCTTGCACTCCATTACCCAGAATACGAGCATCACCATCTTGCCGCGAAAATCGCTTAGAGTTACGCTTTGACCATCGATGGTCTCGAGGGTGAAATCAGGAGCAAGTTTGCCGATTTCGGGCCCTGCTTCGGAACCCACCTCGGTTGATTCAGGGATATCGGGAGCCTGTTCCTCTACATTGGGACCAGGTGGGGTAGCACAGCCAGATATTACCAATATGGAGGACAGGACCACCGCCATTGCTATTGATAAATTATCTCTCATGATATTGAATGTTCCTCTGTCATTTTCCCCTCGGTTTTGCTATTCTTCTATCTTTTTACTACAAGCACTGGCACTCTGGATTTCCTTATCACATTTTCTGAAACGGAGCCTATAAGTATTTCCTTAATATTGCTCTTCCCATGTGAGCCAAGGACTATAGCGGAGACGTTTTCTTCCTCTTCCACTTTTAATATCTTCTTTACCGGGCTGCCTAGCTCGATTCGCACGGTGACATCAAAGCCCGTCTTCCTTAGTTCGGTGGCGATGGCTCCGATTTCCTTACTTGCTGTTTGCTCCAGCTCTTTCTTAAGCACCTCTTTAATGTTTGCTGGTATTTTCTCGACGTTGGGGTCCATTTCAATGACGTGCAGAACTATAACCTTCTTGGTTCCTGCCTCTTTCAGCTTTTTACAGTATTCCAGAGCTTTCTTCGCTACGTCGGAAAAATCTGTAGGATACAGTATCTTTTCAAACATATCAGCCTCCTATACTTTGAATTTCATAGTCTGTGGTTCATCTTCCTGATAGACCATTTCAGCAAGCCAAATCACAGCGAACCGCCTTATGGATAACAACCGGGAACGAGTTGTTCACTCCATCCTTGCGGTGGATTTAGACTTATTTTACTTTCAGAAAATGTGAAACTTTTCCCTCCCGGCAATGTGAATGTCACCTCCAAGATGCCACATTCGCTGGGGGCTGGTTTATAATCAGCATACTCCAAGCGTATTCTGGCTGCCAAATCTCTTTTGTCATAGTCTCTACGTGTCACACGTATGTCGTTCCACTCTTGGATTAGTTCACCTTTATTCTCTACGAAACGGTCTGGCTGTGACCAGAGCCTGGCACTGAGGTTGCCTTCAGCCTTAACCATAAAACCGTCAGCGTCCTGCGGTCTTAATGCGAATGCGACTCCGTCCGGCTCAGGGTCATCATCCCAGTTCACCGATGCTGATACAATGAAGCCAATCGCTGTGACATCCGGTGCTGTAGAGACACAACTGGAACCCATAATCGTTATGATGGCGAGGTAGTTCAGCGGCAAAATGTTATGCTTCATTTCCTCACATTCAAGCGCTCTATCCCACGTGTACAACACCACATTGCTACCTGCCGTAAAGCGCTTTTTGAATAATGTTTTTGACCGTTTCATTAAAGACACTTTCATTGTCTATGCAGCCCCAATACCAAATCTCATAGATATGTCGGATATGGTCAACGCCGTCATCTATGGCATTGATGAACAACTGTGTACCAATGGCACCGTACTTACTGGCAGTGGCAGCACTTTTCTTATCACCCAGGTCATATACCTCGAAGGTCAATTTGCTGCTCTGTAGCTCATCCCCGAAGAACGTATTCACGATGTAGCCAATACGTTGCTCAGCGAAAATGCAAGCCTCGCAGCGATGAGAGCGATGAAAATAGACAAGCTCCACCTTGTCAGATGGCCTCAACAGTTGTGCTGAAGCCACAGGTGCTGTAGAAACTGGCGTCGCACAAGCGTAAAGCAATCCAGGGGCTAAGCTAAGATATAGAAGAACGCAAATCATTTTTCTCACGGACATTGCTATAACCTTATTGTGTTGAAATATGACAAAACCCTCTCCTTATCTAACTCCCATTTGTTCTAACTGGGCAATGATTTGAGCCTTGGGCAGGAAACCTGCATTGCGAGCAACCTCTTTACCGTTGCTATCGAAAAAAATCTGGGTGGGCATAAACCTGATGCCATATTTCGCAGCTAGGTCCTCATGGAAGGGGATTTCGATGATTACCACGTTTATCTTGCCCTTATATTCCACATCCAGTTGCTCCAGTATAGGCCGCATTTCCTTGCATGGGATGCACTTTCTCCAACCGAATTCGGCCAGTGTCGGCTTGCCGTTGCCTAGCACGCGTTCAAGGGGAATCGAGGCTAGATAAGAGCTCTCGTCCTCCGAATCGGCACTTTTGCTTTGGCAGGCACAAATCAATAGCAATGCCAGCAGCGCCAAAACAAGAGGACAAATTCGGCTGATTGTGTTTTTCCGCGTAACCATGTCTGTGCTTTTCCTTGTGCAGATAGGTAGGTCATAAGTATGTTCTTCTGATAGTCATTCTTCAAGCTCATTTAAATAATAGTACGACATAGTAGACACCCACAATGATGAAGATGACGGCGACAACAATCCTAATGATGCGTTCGGCACGAGTAATGACATTTAGCCATGACGTGATTCCGGATACACCGAGGGATAGGAGCGTGCCAATTATCAAAACCGGCAGCCCGGTGCCAAAAGCGAATATTGCTGGAAGCAATATTCCTTCTTTGGACTGAAGCGCCAGAGGCATAAGGACGCCGAAGTACAGGACGGCGCTATAGGGACAAAAGGCAAGTGCAAACAAAACACCGAGCAGGAATCCCCCAATCATTCCCCAATCAGCAACCTTACCGCCTAACTTTGATAGCACACCGCCACCCTTGCCAAAGGAAATCCTGTCGATGATTAACATCAAGATTCCCACCACAATCAGGATAGGGCCTAAAATGCGCTCTCCAACACTTTGCAGGAACAGGGATACGCCAGGGATTTCCATGCCGAGCACTATGATGAGAACGCCAAGAAGCGAATAAGAAAACATCCGTCCCAGTGTGTAGAGCGTCCCGGTTATCACGGCGAACTTACGGTCAGCCACCTTGCGGCTCACATATGCTATGGCTGCTATGTTGGTAGCCAAAGGGCAAGGGCTGATAGCAGTTATCAGCCCCAGGAACAGTGCTGACAGCACCGGGATGTTAGAATTCCCTGCAATGCCGCTAAAATCCATCAACTCGCGTCCTTCAGGGCTTGTCTGATAGTCTTTTGTATCAGTTCGTCGAAAGCGTCTTGGTCATTCAGGTATTTCGGCATCCAGACATCTCCTATATGTTTAATTTGGTCAACGCCACTCTTCACTACGTTTATGAAAAGCTGTGAGCCCACAACTTTGTACTTGTTGGCAATGCCAGCGTTAGCCTTGTCCCCAAGATCATAAACCTCATAAGTAAGCCTGCCGCTATCAACCTCGCTTTGGAAATATGTTTCGATATTTTCGCGAGTCCGTACCTCCACATAGATGCAAGGACCACAGCGGATATGAGGATGGAAATAGACAACCTTTACCATATTACTTGCCCCCGGTACATCAGGAGAAGTCGGTGGTTTTTCGCTAGTTGCCCCAGTCATTGCTGCAGGCTGGCTCGGTGGTGCGGTTGTTGGTGGAGCTGAGCTTGTGCAAGCACAGACCAGCCCCACTGCCAAGATGCAAAACAGAAGCACATGCATCTTGGCCTTAAATGGTATGCGCATGTTATTCCTGAACCTCCTCTTATTACGAATTTACTTTAACTCAACAAAGGTTGGTATAAGGCTATGCAAGATATCTTTGGGCAGACCTGTGAACCTTAAGAGCCCTTTTTCTGCTCTTCCATAGCCATGGCATTTATAATTAGCTGTGTGACCTCTGCTTTCGAAGGCACCTTGCCACTGCTCACCACCTGCTCATTGACTACCAGCCCGGGAGTCATCATGACCTTGTAATCTATAAACTTTTTGATGTCCTTGACCTCCTCTATGGTGGCATCAATGTCGAGTTCCTTTACCGCCTCTTCAACAGTCTTTTCTAGCTGATGGCACTTGGCACATCCGGTGCCCAGAATTTTTATGTTCATTTCTTAACCTCCTTTTATGTTTCCATAATAGCTTTTACGATAAGCTCTTTTGTCTTTTGTACCTCATCATCTGAAATATAGTCCATAAGTGTCTTAATGTCGCCGCCGATGTCTTCGTGCAGGGCTTTTTTCTTCATCCCTATGTCTCTGACCAGGACAATACTTTTGGTTGGCGTGAACCCGGACTGCTCAACGGTCTTCCTGGCACACTCAAAAGGACAGCCATCCACGGTAATGACGTTTTTTGCCGCTCTGGTCTTGCCAATAACTGGTTTAACCCCGAGCGGTAGCGCCCCCAGACAACCAATAGCCACTTTTTCCAGTCCAAGCTCCTTGACAGCCTCCATGCTGGCTAGAGCGCTGGTTATGCCCGTGTTGGACAGACCACCAAAACAGGAAAATATTAGGTTCTCGTGGGTCTTCATACCTTCTTCCCAGTGTTTTTCTTCTGCCATGTTACCTTTCTAGTTATCTAACTCGCTGGTTAATGTAAGAATACTCCAGCTATCCAACCCACCAGCGTACCTAGGATAATAATCGTCGGAATGTAAACGAGTGCCTTCTTTGCTCCAAAGACCCTGGCGATGGCCAGCCAATTAGGCAGGCTGATTCCCGGACCGGTGAGTAATAAAGCCAGTGCTGGACCTTTGCCCATGCCCAAATTCATCAAAGTATCCACGAAAGGCGCTTCAGTCATGGTGGCAAAGTAAGTAACGGCTCCAATCATGGTGGCTAGAAATGATTGCCGCAAGCCAGACCCGCCGAGCCACGTCTCAACCCATTGCTGTGGCAGCAGAGCGCCGATAATTCCTACAATGAAAACTCCAGCTAATAGCAACGGGAAGATTATACGCACAAACCACCATGTCTCCTTGAGCCAGGCTTTCAGCTTATCTGCCTCGATAGTCCTCCAGGCATAAATTGCTACCACTACCAACCCCACTGCCCAGACAATAACCTTCTGCCAGTATGGCCCTTTCGACACTATGTAATTAGGTGCCAGCAACCAGACTACTAGTAAAAGGAGCAGGACTGTGGCCTTCTTGGTCATCAACGGCCCACCGCTCATTTGAATGCTAGAAACTCGATTTTTCTCTTCGCGGTAAAAGGCATAGGCCATGACAAAACCGACAGCGAAGGACATAAGCAGGGCACTTGCCAGCCTGGCTGTAACCATCTGCGCGCCCAGTATTTGCCCCGTATAGACCAGAGCCAGTATATTAGCCGCCGGAGCAACCCAGAGCAATATAAAAGCAGCACCGATGCCAGCGCCACCGTAATAGATACCGCTTGATACTGGGATGACTGTGCAGGAGCAAGCTGCCACAAAGAAACTGCCACCAGCGGCGATGCCGAAGGATGACAGCTTTCGGGCGGCAGCACCAAGATAGCCAATAATGGCTTCTCGTGAGATGAAGGTCACTATTCCACCAGCTAGCAGAAAGGCAGGAACAAGGCAGGTTAGCACGTGAAGGGCTATATAATCTTTAAGGGCATTAAGCCCACCCATAATTATCTGTAAAGCGAGTTCCATTTATTGCCTCCTAATGTTAGCCAGGCTCCTAAATCATGCTGCTAGCAGACCGGGACCTCGGTAAATACTTCAGTTACAGAAGTTACCACCGGTTTCATGCGTAGCATCACATATGATAAAGCGACCTCACGCTTTAAAGCGACCTCGAGCTTCAACTTGCCGGTTATTCTTGACTTAATAACATCCTGCTTGCCTGAAGCTATCATCTTCCAGGTGCTGTAATTTCCCGAAAGCTTAAAAATTGCGTCTTCATGCTCGCCTGGTGCTACAGGCATCAGGTCTCTGAGAACACCATCCCGGAAATCTGCCCAGATGTGCATCCGTATATCTCTCATCTCATTCGTAGATAACTTTGAGGCTTTATTCAATACTTCATCAATGTTCAACTCTTTAATAGAGGCGTCTAATGGAATACCCAGGCTTTCAAGAATCCTGCCTGTGGGTGTATTCTTATACTTTTCTCGTGTCTTCGGAGGCAGTATACCCATCAAGCTCGTAAGACCTGCCACGACTTCTTTCCTGTTCAACTCTCTACTGAGTTCTTCATCGCCCTCGACTGTACACAGAAAATCACCGTGCCAACCCTTTGCTGCCTCTTTGTTCTCATTCTGCTTTGCGGCTTCCAATACTGCCTCAACCCATTCTTTCGATGGAAACACCACCATTTTCTAGGCTCCGCTCCTTACTTGAATTCTTAAATGTGCATATACGATGGGTGAGAAAGAAGGTTAATTATTTGCCATTGCGAGGGGCATAAGCCCCGAAGCAATCCCCGAGATTGCCACGCTTCGCTCGCAATGACAGTTTGAGTCATTGAACGCTCTCAAAAAGAGCTTATTGAGATGTTCCAACTACACAACCGGGCCCTATTCTTTGGGCCTTCTTCAGCCTTTGTCTGTCTTGCAGGGCTGTTTCATTTCCCTCGAGCGCCTTGTTGACAGCCTCGACCAAGTCTGCATAGTGTTCTTTCAAGCCTTCTTTATCTATGGAATATAGTGCCCAGAGCCCGAGGCGCCTGAGCTTCAGGAAGCCGGCATCGTACAGGGCGCTCAGGTTTCTGGAGGCACGTGGCTCAGAGATATTGAGCACCTGCATCACCTCACAGACGCAGCACTCCCGCTCCAGCAGCAGGTTCAAAATCCTGATTCTGGTCTCGTCGGAAAGGGCCTTGAAGGCTTTAACCAGTTCTCTCATCTTCAAACTCCATCACTATATTCGCATCTACGCATATAATATCATGGAGGGATTAGCGTGTCAAGGATGTGGTGTGACCCGTTGCCTGATTACCCACCAATGTAGTTGCGACCTTTTAAGTTCGCTTGGGTGGTAATTTGGGTGGGGCTGAAGCCTCGGTGCTATATCTTCTTCAGGGGAATCATAAATCTCAATTTCCAAACCCTCATTCTGAGGGCGGCGAAGAATCTCCTTGAGGCTCTTTCTGGAACCCATCCCAAGCCGAGATTCTTCCCGATAAATCGGGATAAAATCGGGACTCCCTCAGAACGACATAAAGTGGAATGACCGAAATACCCACTGTTTCGAATTTGAAGAATTCGAATTTTGAGTTTGTTTGGGGTTTGTAGTTTGTTATTTAGGATTTACGTAGCTGCAGGTATAGGTTCTGATTCGTAAATCCTTTCCTCGGCAAGCTGCTCCTCGGTGAGGGCAACATCGGCTTCAACATCTCTGCCCTCAATGCCTTTAGCCAGGATTTCCTTGTAATACTCGTGCTGTATGATTAAATTCATGACTTCGTTAGTCCCGGTCCATATCATGGCCAGCCTGGCTTCTCTTAGCGCCCGCTCTACCGGGTAGGTATTAGTGTATCCGATGCCGCCGAGAATCTGCATGGCATCGTTTGTCACTTCCCAGTACGTTTGGGTGGCTAGTTTCTTCAACTCGGAGACCAGTCGCCTTTGGTAACCTGGAGTACCTACTCCATCATCAACGGTTTTGGCTACAGCGTAGGCAAATGCGCTGACGGCATCGAGCTTGGTCACGCAATCAGCTATCTTGAAGTTGACTCCCTCGAAGTTTCTTATGGTCATGCCGAAGGCCTTCCTCTTGTTGGCATACCTTGCAGCCACTTCCAGAATAGCCCGTGAGCCGCCCACTCCGCCAGAGAGAAGCCTCTCCGGCACCATCATCCTGTAAAATATCTTCGCTCCATCATTTTCTTTCCCGAGTAAATTCTCCTCCGGTACTGGCACATCGCGGAAGACCAATCTGCCTGTGCCTGTGCCCCGGCTCCCCATTAGACCGTAGACGTGTTTAACCTCAACGCCCATATCTCTCTCAACGATGAAGGCACTGAGCGAGTCACGGCCAGCGCCGGGATTAGTAACTGCATATACCAGAAAGAAATCGGCACCCTCAGCACCAACAGTGAAGCGTTTCTGCCCGGTGAGGTAATAGATGTTGCCCTTTTTTCGAGCCACAGTGGTGGCGCCGAAGAAATCAGAGCCGCCTCTGGGCTCAGTGAGTGCCTCGCCGGCCCATTGTGTGCCGGCTATCAACGGTTTGAGGTATTTCTCTTTTTGTGCCTCGGCTCCGAAAAGATTCAGGGCCTCGCCGACGATGGAGGTGACTGAACAGAGGCAAGCAAAAGGCACGCCAAGTTTATTTATCTCCCCTATGTACAGGATTTCGTCCACCCATTTAAGGTCTCTGCCACCGTATTTCTTGGGGAACCGGATGCCAAGTAGATTTCTCCTCCCAGCATCCCTGACGAACTCGTAGGGAAACTTGATTTTGTCGGCATCCATATCCAGAATGAGCTGTCGGGGTACGCTCTTAACAAAGTCCTGTACCTCCTGCTTGAACCTCTTCTGTTCTTCGGTTAAAAACACCTCTAACATTTTCTCCTCCTTTATGAATGATTTAGATAATCAAATATGTTGTGACAATGGGCGAGCACTGCGCATTCTGATTGTATCGCTTTCCAGACAAAATGCCAAGTTGTCCGCCAATGCCTAACTCCTGTCTATGTATGTCGGGCCGGCTGACAGGCTACGGCCATTGCTATTCATTCAGGGCTAGAAGCATTTGACTACGGACAGAGTGAACAGGTTGGACATTGAGTGCAGAATCTTTATTTGCAGTCATTCCCTCCATCTATCTCGGTGGCTTCTGTATGGATACTCGCGATAATAGTATGGATACCAGTAATAGTATTGGTATCCGGAGTACGGGTAGTAGTACGGATATTTTGGACATTCTGGGCATTGTGGACACGCGGGACATAAGTTTTTGCCCTCCTCCAAGCCTTTGGTATAACCTTCGCTGTAGCCAGACTCTCTACCGTCCGTCTTACCTCTATCATAACCTTCCTTGTAACCCTTGTCGTAGCCTTCTTGCTTCCCCTTCTCATACCATTGCTGGCATGCAGGGGGCATCGTCCCCGGTGGGACACAGGCAGAGCCGGCGAAAACCGCTCCGAGCAAGGCTAAAACAGCTATTGGAAGTAAAATATAGAGAACTCGCCTATTTATTTTCATTTTTCTCTCCTTTCCTTATTTCATTTTTATCTAGGTCATAAGAATGGCTTATGGCCTATTTTCGTTTGCTGCGTTTGGTACTTCTTTCAGGCAGTTTAGTTTTTGTTGCCCTGGCTGGTTTTATGGAGGCTAGTGCCACTTTGCCCGATTTGGATGGAGCAGCTACTGCAGCCTTAGCCCTTGTTGGCTGCTTTGTCTTTAGTGGCGGAGGCGACTTGGCAGCACTTTTTGCCACCGCAACGGGTTTCTCAAAGGAGACCTCTCCTTCGTCCTCTTTGGAAACGACAGCTACTGCCACCTCTTCTTTGAAAAGCGGGCGATTGTCTAGCGGGAGTTTTGCCTCATTGGCTTTGGCCCATTTCACCGCCTCTTTATTGTAAGGCTTTTCGAATCCATAGACGCGGTAGGTAATCATGTCTGCTAGGTGTGTGACTAGCCAGGCGATATCTAGGGAGCTTTCCCAGTCTCGTTCTATACCGATGCAAACCATGTTGTTTTCCTGGCTGATATTGGGATGAAAATGGGGCGTGAGGCAGGTGACATAAGGTGCTTCATTAGGATAGCCTGGTATCCCGGCGGGCAAGTAAATCTCCATGACATGGTTTGCTGTCAGACATGGCTTTCCATTATTCGGGCGGAGCATCATGCCTCTACATTTGAAGGTGACCAGGTATTTTGTGGGTGGACTGCCCTCTTTGGGTTCCACTTCGATGAGGTCAGAATTAGCGGCTAAATCATTGAGCCAGCGGTGCTCTTGGGCCAGCCGCTTTTGCAAATCGGTGGCTTTTGCACCCGGCTGTATGAAATAGCACAGAACCAGGATTTCATTTTCCACTACGCCGACTGAGGCTAATGTCTGCCAGGGATGAAGTGTCCTGTAAGATGAGACTCCACCTCTTCTTATATAGCGTCCCTGAGGATTGCGGAATAACTGTTCACCTGTCCTCTGCAGATAGGCGACTATTTGTCTTCCGGGTCCACGCTCTTTAACTATTTGCGGTGTGATCTGCGATAGTAGCTTCCCAACCGTGACGCGTTCTGAGACCAGCGCTGGGTAGTAGCGGTCATGGGTGAAGTCCCAGATATATATTCTCATTTAAACCACCTCCTTCCTTTTTGTTTTACTAGTTAAACTGTCAGGCAACTTTTGCGATTTCTTCGGTTGGTGCTAGAGGGCACTCCCAGGTGGTGCAGCCTCCGTACTCCTCCCAGCATGATAGATGATGTACTGTGCCGCACTTGGGACAGGTGAAAGAAGGGTTTGCCTCGCTGTATCCTTTCTTGCCACACCAGAGACAAGCTGCTTGCTTCATATTTCCGTTTGTCTCCCAAGTTGTCTGTTTGCTCGCACCTAACCGTCGGCGCATTGTGTACAGGGCCAAGAAACCAACAAGAAAACCGGCTATACACAGGGCTAGGACGAAAACTATTGTCACGGATTTCTTACTCCGCCTCAGCTTATCTTATGGCATGACTCTGATAAGCTTGATTATATTTACGAACGCTGGCATTGGCATCCATAACCTGCCATACAAACAGGAAGACGTAGGCAATAGCTAATATGGCCATCAAAGCGATGTAGGTTGGTTCCAGATAATAGTAGTACATGACAGCACATGCTATTAAGCCACCAATAAGAGCCAATCCGGCAAAGAGAGCAAGAAAACCGATGACGATTCTACCCAAAGTTATATGTCCGAGGCCATGCAGTCCGAAAATGCCGCCGATGGCAGCCAGAGCCGTAATGGTGTTCTCTGAGGCACGGCTGTCAGGTATGTTTGTACCACAGTACTGGCATACCCTGGCATTCATATCTATTTCTTTTCCATGAACCCGGCACATCCTCCCCCGTTCAAAGCGCTCTTCCCGCTCCATGCCTGGTCCCGGCGGGCCTATGCCTACTTCACCAGAAATGACTTCTTCCTTGGTGTACTGTTTACAGGCTTTGCACTTGAAATCAGCATCGTAGTCGGTGACAGGGCCGCAATTAGGACACAGGCGGACTAGTTTTACCTCTATCTCTTCCATAATTAACCTCCTTTCATTCATATGAAATTTAATACTTTGCCTCTGTCTTCGTCAAGTTCAAAGTGAACAACTGACGTTTTATTGCTCGCTGTAATGATATGGAATGGCGGTACTTGTGCTTGTGAAAGAGTCTTGTCTAGCAGCCATGGTTTGGCCCTGCTGATGGTGGAAGTCATTTCTGGCTGCATAAGCTTGTGGCAACTGGGACATCTTAGCTCGTCTGAGCCTAATTTATCGAGGCGTTTTAGAATCTGGCTCGTGTAGCCACAAGTACAGGTCGCTCCGAAGACGAGGTCGAAATCAAGCCGGATAACCGCTCCGGGACCTAACTTCTCTTCAGCCATAGTCAGCAGCTCACCGAGGATGATGTCGGAACCCCCCCTCTCAATGGTAATAACGGATTTGAGTGGATTATGGTTTAGGCATCTCTCGTTTTGGGGAAAGCTAGCTGGCAGATACTCGTTGGTTACCCCGTTGAAAATAAGTCCGCTTCCGCCGGTGACTTTCATTCCATGGATAAGCTTCAAGGCTTCTTGGACTTGGAGGGCGCCGATGATTGAAGAGATAGTGGGTGTTGTGGGCACTCTTCCCTGTTCAACTTCTTCAATCGGTAGCAGGCAGGAGAGGCGGCGTTTAATTTCCTTGTAGGCTTCCTTTGGAAGATTGCACTCGTAGCAGGCACCTTCGCCGGGGATATAAACATGAAATTCCCCGACCATTTCCTGAATGCCACCGTTAATCCATGGTGTGCCCACTTTGTAGCAAGCGCGGTTGACAAAAATCCTAGCTGCGAAATTGTCCACACCAACCAGGACTACATCCATGTTGCGGAAGACGCCGAGACCGACATCTGTGGTTATATCACCGCAGATAATGGTGACCCTAACATCAGGGTTCAGTTCTTTTAGTCGCTCGGCCGCTACCTGGGCCTTCAGCTTACCGATGTCATCAGCGTGAAACAGGACAGAGCGGGTGAGATTGGCAGCCTCAACGGCATCGAAGTCAACTATGAGTATTTGGCCGATGCCGACCAGTGCCAGATTCTTTAAGGCCTCGTTCCCCAGAGCACCAGCGCCAACCACCATCACCCTGGCATTGGCTACCTTTTTCTGCTGCCACCAGGAAATGAGTTTAAGAGAATCGTAGCGACCCTGAATAACGGGCGAGTTACGGCTGCTTAAATCCCGTTTGGTAGTCATATTCCTCACCTGCTATCAAATTCTTGACCTTGAAGGTCAAAGGGAACCATTGCCCGGATTTCTTAGGTATAAGCTTGAATACGAATTTCTCTTTTTGTCCGGGCGCAATCTCTTTTTGTTGAGCTTGACGCTCTTGCTCCATGATATCCCAGTGAGTTGCTTCAAAATTGACTGAAACTTCCACAGTGCCAGAGCCATCACCTATGTTCTGTACCCAAACTGATACATCCTCCCCCTTCTTGATTGTGTTGTCTTGGTCTTGCTCTTCTATGGAGGTAATGACAAAAATCGGCATTGCTGGCACCGTTGCGGCCACTGTCATATGGGCGTGAACTTCTTTAGTCTTGGTATCATCGTCATAAGTAAAGATGATTTTATCTGTGTAATCTTTCGGCTCGAGTCCGCTGCGGTCTACAGTAACATTGATGGTGGCATTGCCATCACCAGATTCCTTGTCCACCTTTGTCCAGTCTGGTTTATATGAGATGTGCCAGGAGAGGTTGCCGCTGCCGGTGAGGGACATCTGTAAGGGTATCGACTCTTCTTCGATGGCACCGAAGAACAAATACTGGGGAGTGATGGAAAGTGAAGTGCTTGTTTCTGCTGGTGTTGTTGCGATGGGTTTCGGTTGTTGCCAGTCAAGCGCACCGGTATTAGTGATATAAGCGATTAGAATCCAGAGAGTACCTTTTTCATCTTCAGCTCGCATTTCTAAGGTGCCAACGGAATTGCCGGCCTTTCGTGTTTCAGTGATAGGTTGCTCTGTAATCTCCCCCAATTTAATAGGCACAGATTCAATGCCCTTTTTCCAGGGTTCAGACTTGTTGGAACCCTCTGCTTTACTCCAGGTTTCACCGTTCTCTCGGATGAGATAATGGTATAGTTCTCCCTTGTCCTCATTGTAGAACGAGAAGGCAGCTACTGGAAAGTCCTCAAAAGGTAGCTGACTGTTTTCCTTCTGACTGCTGGGCAACCTGGTCAAAAGTACCACTATGGTGACAAGCGCCGCCATAAAGAGTATTAGAACAGGTATGAGGGAAGCAGGCATCCAGCTTGGCGATGGCACCAGTTTTTCTGGATGAGGTAAGAGTTCAGGCTTCTTAACCGGAACTTCGTAGGTGTAGAAGCCTCTGATTGCTTTTAGCTCTGAGCCGTCCCAGCCGAAGAAGCAAAGTTCACCTTTTATAGGGTCACATACAGCAGCTACATGCCAGGGATGGGAAAAAGCAATTTTATGCGAATTTACGTCGTCATCAGATAAGAAAGCCCCAAATCTGGGATGGGTATGGTACCAGCCGACAACTTTATCCTTGGGGTATTCTCTTTGGGCTGATTCCACGAGCTCCAGCCAGACTTGATGGGTGAACTGTGCCTGGGTTTGGTTCCCGGGAGCTGATTCAGACTTAACTGTGCCGACAATATCAACCCGATATTTGCCGGTGCTGTCTTCGGAGACATTGCCCAGGAGGATACCGACTACCTCTCGTTTAGTGTTGGCTGTCCCATGGCGGTGAATAGCGTCATAGGCTCGCTTGTCAATATAGATAACAACCTTATTATCTTCAGGGCTTCCCCAGACCTTGAGGTTCGCCTTATGGCTGCTTCCGTTCATCAGCCTTTGCCTCCGCCCCTTTGTTCGCCTTTCCTCTTGTCTTTGTTCTGCCTTTCTCTACCCTTCCCCTTTTCCTGGCTTTCCCCTCAGGTATCCTTTCTATCTTTGGCAGTTTTCCTTTTGGCCATTTGATGCCAGCAAACGCTTTTTGTAGACCGCCTAATCGCCCGCCGGTGCTCAAGTAGGCAGCTAGGAGGCCACCAACAAGCCCGACAACCGCTGGAATAATCAGGAGAAGTAAGGGAAACGGCTTGATGCTCTTGAGTTCTATCCCGTCCTGTTTGAGCATGAGTCTAAGGCGCTGAGCATTTTTGGCTTCCATCATCCCGTTTACAATCTCTGGCTCGAGGTATCTGTTGTTCAGGGTAGCAGCCGCGCCAACTGTATATGCAGCATTCTGCTCGCCTTCGAGTTCCAGGAAGTAGCGGCCGATTTGGGGTTGGGTGACCAGAAATAGCTTTTTGTTGCCAATATCGAACGATAGTGGGGATAATTCTTTAGTTCCAAAAGACAGTTTTCTCAGTTGGGGTGGCTCATCAACAGTGACCCCCAGAATATTCTGCCACGTGGAATATTGCTCGGCTTCTTTCCAGCCTGGGAAAGAGTTAAAGGTGAATTCGGAAAGGTCGATATTTGCGGGATAAAAACAACGATTCAAAGTAAAGTTAATGCCAGAAGCGCCACGCTCAGCCTGCACCTGTAAAATTTTTCCTGGCTGCAGTTCACAGGCAACTGCCTTGACGGACACTGTTTCTGTAACCGTGGGTATCTGGTTGACCAAGTTGTAATTGTTGCTAAGCTCGTAGGAACGGAATTCATAGGAACCATCACTGTTTGTGGTTGTGCTCTGGTTGGTGCTGGACAGATAGACAGAGGCTCCGGGGACTGGCTGTTGATTGGTATCAATTACTTGGCCTGATAAAGATGTCACGCGGCTGAAAATGCGGATGTCATAAGATGCATTGCCTGTGACTCTCTGTGGCTGAAGACAGGGGTAAGTCTCGTACCAACAATCTTTGTCAACGCATACCATCTTATAGCAAGTGCTCATTACCATAATTGTAGCTTCGCCTTGGCACATCAGTCTCACCTGTCCCGGTGTTGGCGGTGCTGACCACGAATATGTATAGGTTCCGCTTGTGGTAAACTCCGCGATTCTTTCCTGGTAGCCGCTGGGAAGCTGAGCTGTCACGCGAACATAGGTGTTGCTGGCACTAGTGCTGACGGTGATGGCTATAGTCTCGCCGGTCAAATATACCGGCTTGTCAGTCCTGAGTGACAGGGAAAGTGATGATGCTTGGAAGGCGATTTTACTCTGAGTGGTTTCTTCATTAAATAAAGTGGTATTTGTGGCTATAGGAATAGCTTCATTTGCGCAGGAATTCGAGGCAATAGCATAGTTTGGTGCAACTGTGGAGTCTATAATAAATAAGCCAAACACCAGAATACTAAGCCAAATCCCGAAAACTAATCTCACCATTGCCCTCCGTCTGCGTAACCTACGACTATTCTAGCACATTCCGTCGATGTCATGACGACTGCCCGCGACCCTGAAGGGTCGCAGCTACATTGGTTGGGTAGAAATAAGCATATGTAGCGGCGAGGCTTTAGTGAACTTGTAGGGACAGACCTTCAGGTCTGTCCGCTTATTCGTGTTGCCTTGTGGACAGGTCTAAAGCCCTGTCCCTACATGTAGCACTTCTTCCCACTACAGTGGGTAGATTGGAACATCGGCTCCAATCATTGACTCACCAGTGTAGTTGCGACCCTTCAGGGTCGCCTGGCGGTGGGGTTCTGGTGGGCCTGAGTCCAGCAATTATGTACTACGTGAAATACGGAATGCACATTTTGGTTATGGTTTGGTATATAATAGCAGATAGAGTAGCGATGATTGGGGATAAAAGGTGCTGGAGTCATATATTAAAAGCATATATGAAACCGGGAGGAAAGGCGATGCCACCGAGCCAAGCTATTATCAAAGCTTAGTTGGACTCCTCGAACAATTCGCCGGCTCAGTTGACAAGAAGTATATCTCAGTTACTACGTTGCCCAAAAGGACCGAAGCCGGCAATCCCGATTTCAGAGTCTGGGATGGTAAACAGAGCATCGTCGGCTATATCGAGGCGAAACCGCCAACCGTAGAAAACCTCGACTATATCGAGACCACCGACCAGCTAAAACGCTATAGGAGCATATTTCCAAATCTCATTTTAACCAACTTCTTTGAGTTCAGGCGCTACCGTAATGGTCAGTTGGCTGAGAGAGTATCGATTGCCAGGCCTTTTGTTCTGCATCAACTGAGAACCATCCCGCCGATTGAAAATCAGGATAAGTTCTCGAAGCTCCTGGAGCAGTTTTTTGCCTTCTCCTTACCCAAAACATATTCAGCGAAGTCATTAGCTGTGGAACTGGCAAAGAGGACAAAGTTCTTGAAGGAGCAGGTGGTTATAGAGGAACTGCGTGAGGAGGAGGAGAAAGGGACAGGCTTTATCCTCGGCTTCTATGAAGCATTTCAAAAATACCTCATTGGCGGCTTAACCAAAGAAGCCTTCGCCGATTTATATGCTCAGACGATTACCTACGGGCTTTTTGCCGCCCGCACCAGATGCCAAAACGGCTTTAACCGCAAGCTGGCTTACGATTACATTCCAGAGACCATAGGCATTCTACGGGATGTTTTCCATTTTATATCTTGGGGAAAAGTGCCTCCGCAGATAGAATGGATTGTGGACGATATATCTGAAGTTCTGGCAGTGGCTGACGTCAATAAGATACTACACCAGTTCTATCACGAGGGCAGAGGCAGCGACCCCATTGTACATTTTTACGAGACGTTTCTGGCGGAATATGACCCTAAAGAGAGGGAAAGGAGAGGCGTTTACTATACGCCAGAGGCGGTGGTCTCCTATATTGTCCGCTCGGTGAACATGCTACTCAAAGAGCGATTTGGCAGGGCAGATGGGCTGGCTTCCGGTTCGGTCACCGTGCTTGACCCGGCGGCGGGCACGTTGACCTTCTTGGCTGAAGCCAGCAAGCTGGCAGTTCAGGAATTTATCAATAAATATGGCGAAGGCGGCAAACACAAGTTCATCGAAGAACATATCCTGAGAGACTTCTATGCCTTTGAGCTGATGATGGCTCCTTACGCTGTGGGACACTTGAAGATGTCATTTCTGCTGGAAGAATTGGGCTATAGGCTGCAAAAAGACGAGCGTTTCAAGCTGTATCTCACCAATACGCTGGAGATGGAGGAATTGCAACAGACGGCGCTCCCCGGCATGTCATCATTGGCTGAGGAATCGCACCTTGCCGGTAGGGTCAAGAAGGAGACACCTATCCTTGTTATCCTGGGCAATCCACCATATTCCGGTCATTCAGCGAATGTCGGTGAGTGGATTTCCAAAGAAATCAAAGCCTATTACAAGGTTGATGGCAAGCCTTTGGGCGAGAAAAATCCCAAGTGGCTTCAGGATGACTATGTCAAGTTCATCCGTTTTGCCCAGTGGAAGATTGATTCTGCCGGCGAAGGCGTTTTAGGCTTCATCACCAACCACAGCTATCTGGACAACCCCACTTTCCGCGGCATGAGGCAGTCTTTGATGCAGAGCTTCGATGAGATTTACCTGCTCGATTTGCACGGCAACAGCCTGAAGAAAGAGAGATGCCCCGATGGCTCCAAGGACGAGAACGTCTTTGACATCCAGCAGGGGGTCGCCATAGCACTGTTTGTTAAAAAGAAGGGGCTGGAGAAAAAGGTGTTCCACTCTGAGCGCTGGGGGTTGCGGGAAGTCAAGGAAAGATGGCTTCTGGGAAATGACGTTAAAACAGCAAAGTGGCAGGAAATTAAGCCAAAATCCGAATTTTATCTGTTTGTCCCCAGGGATGAGAAACTGCTGGATAGTTACAGCAAATATCCGAGGATAACAGGTATATTCCCGGTGAACAGCGTTGGCGTGGTGACTGCGAGAGATGACTTCGTTATTGATTTCGAACAAGAGGCATTGAAAAGACGGATAAGGACTTTTAGAGACAAAACCTTGTCAGATGATGTTGTTCGACAGGCTTTTAGGTTGAAGGATAAAGTAGGCTGGAAAGTATCTGACGTTCGTGAGAAGGTTAGTAAAGATAAAGATTGGGAGAAAGCAGTAACAAGAATCCTCTATCGTCCCTTTGATGTGCGCTGGATTTTCTATCACGACGAGGTTATTGAGCGCTCGCGCAAAGAAGTCATGCGCCACATGATGCAGGAGAATGTGGGGCTTTTAACCTGCCGCCAGCAGAATACTGTTGGATTCTATCATGCCCTTGTATGCAAGGAAATAGTCGAATCTTGTATTGTTTCCAATAGCACACGAGAAATAAGCTATCTTTTTCCTCTCTATCTCTATCCTGATACTGACGGAAGGGACATGTTCAGCCATCTGGAGTCGGGCGAGCGGAAACCGAATGTTAATGTTAAATTGGTTGAAGCTCTGAACGAAGCTTATGGTGAGGAGCCGACGCCGGAGGCAGTCTTCTATTATATCTACGGTGTCCTTTATGCCAACGTTTACCGCAACAAGTATGCCGAATTTTTGAAGATAGATTTCCCCAGAGTGCCTTTCGCCAAAGATTATAACCTGTTCCTTAGAATCGGCGCGCTAGGCAAGAGACTGGTTGACTTACATCTGATGCACTCAGCGGGGCTGGATAGTCCCATCGCCAGGTTGCAGGGAAGCGGCGATTGCAGAGTAGATAAGCTGAGCTATAATCAGGGAGAAAAGCGAGTTTACATCAACAAGTCACAGTATTTTGAGGGCGTGGAAGAGGAAGTTTGGGAATATCAAATCGGCGGCTATCAGGTGGCGGAAAAATGGCTTAAAGAAAGAAAGGGCAGAATTCTGTCTCCCGATGATATAAGGCATTACTGCAAGGTCATCACCGCCTTGAAGAAGACGATGGAAATCCAGCAGGATATAGACGCTTTGTACCCAGAGGTTGAGGCAGTGAACATGTAGGGACAGACCTTCAGGTCTGTCCGCTTATTCGTGTTGCCTTGCGGACAGGTCTAAAGACCTGTCCCTACATGTGGTATTCTTCCCCGCTACAGTGGTTAGATTGGAGCATCGGCTCCAATCATATCTGGAGCGGATGCTCCAGGCATACCCCTTAGGTTTGGGCGATTATGGCGGCGCCGAGGGCGGCGATGATTTGGGGCTGTGGCGGCATCAGCAGCTGGATGTTCAGCTCCTGTTCTACCGCTTTGACGAGGCCGATGTTTAGGGCACCGCCGCCGCAGATAGCACATGGTTCTGCCAGCTTTACCCTCTTTACCAATGAGGAAATCTTGGTGGCTAAGGCGTTATTGACCCCGGCGGCGATGTCCTCTTTGGAGATGCCTTCAGCTACCCTGGTAATGGCCTCTGTTTCGCCGAAAACAGCACAACCGGTATTGAAGGTGATGGGATTCTGAGACTTAAGGGAGAGTGGGCCAAAGTCATTCAAATCTATCCGCAGCACGTTGGCGATAACTTCAATAAACCGGCCGCTGCCAGCAGCGCATTTTTCACTGACGACAAAATTTGTTACCATCCCCTGGGTGTCCAGCCGCATTACCTTGGTGGATTGGCCGGCTACGTCTATCGCTGTCTTAACTCGGGGGAAGATGCTGTTTATGCCTCTGGCGGTGCAGATTATGTCACTTGCCTTGCGGCCGGCGAAATGGACATTGGCGGCACCTGAGCCTGTGGCCACAATATTGGTTATATCATCCTGAGACAGGTTAACCTGCTTCAGAAGCTCGTGCCTTATTGTCTCGGCGGCTACTCGGTAATTGGCTCCAGAAAGAATCACACAGGAAGCGACAAGCTCGGAATCTTTAGTCAGGACTCCTTTGCTGTATACTGAGCCGATGTCTATGCCCATAAACCAGGTCATTAAATTTTTCACCCTCACCTTAGTCCTCTCCCGTCGAGGGAGAGGGGACACTTCGAGATTAACATAGCTTAGTGAAAAAAGGTGGCTTTTTCCAGACGGCGTGGCTTAGTTGGGACAGGTTCACCTTTAGCTATCGCCTCCATTGCATGTTCCTTTGCCAGTATGGCGGCGCCCATAGCTCCAGTTATGAGCGGGTCTTTGGGAACGAGAAGCTCACAGCCCAGATTCTCTTTCATTGCCTTGACCATGCCGATGTTTTTAGCTACACCGCCAGTGAGCACCACATCTGGTTCTACCTTCAACCTTCGTGCTAATGCCGCCACTCTGCTGGCCAAAGCATCGTGAAGCCCAGCTACGATGTCTTCCAATTTCTCCCCTTCGGACAGGCGTGACACCACCTCCTGCTGGGCGAAGATGGTGCAGAAGTTGCTAATTTGAATCTTCTTAGCGGACTTCAGGGCGATGTCTCCCAAATCATCCAACCTGATGCCCAGGGTGGCAGCGATTACCTCCAGGAATCTGCCGGTTCCAGCGGCACACTTGTCGTTCATAACAAAATCAATCAGCTTGCCGTTATGAATTTTCAGGCACTTGGCATCTTGACCGCCGATATCTATGGCTGTTCTGGCGTTGGGAAACAAGCTGGAGACGCCTTTGGCGTGGCAGCTCAGCTCTGTAATCTGACGGTCAGCGAAGGGGACATTGAACCGGCCGTAGCCTGTGGCGACAACATAGGAGATATCGTCAAGCTGAAGGCCAGCTTGTTCTAATGCCGTTTTCATGACTTCATTGGCTAGCTGGCGATGCTCAGGGCCAGTGGGCCCCTTAATGGCAGACAAAACCCTGCCATCTGTGTCCGTGAGGACAATTTTGGTCATGGTGGAACCTATGTCTACGCCGGCGAAATACAAATTGACCTCTGGAGATTTGTTTATCAACCCTTCACCCTTATCCCTCCCCCCTTCAAAGTAGGGGCGGGCATAATGTTATGTCAATAGCTTTCAAAAGCAAGGAAGAGCGTTGCCATTTAGAGGTAAGGAGGGTCTTCAGCAGAATCCAAGAGAGTTTTTGATTGTATTCAAGTCGATGTTCACAAAATCCTTTGCTTCTGCATCAGTCCAATGTGTCTGAGCATCCGTGGTCACTGCTTTACCACTTTGGCTCAGCAGATATCTAGCAATGCGGCTTTCATTGTACAGACTTCTAAAACTTTTCCAGACGTCTTGTGGATAGTTGTTCCGCAAGAGTTCCATCCGCCAAACATGTGGAGTGTGAAGCCATTTTCCTTGGTTATCTATAGGAATTGAGGTATCTGAGTGTATAATGTTGGGGTCATTAAAGAAATGTGCCTCAACATAGTGCATGGCTGTATAAAACGCTACAGTTACAACCCAATCCTTGTAGGATAAGTTGGCTACTAATTCAGATAACAGCTGTTCATTATGTTGTGCTTGATACAAATGAGCCTGATAGGATGGCATTTGTGTCCCTATCGTATATTAGTTCAGCTCCAGGATGGATCACATCCGTTCTACCCTCATAGAGCTTTGGCATATAGAAGAAATGCATAGTGAGCAGTGGATTTTGCTTAAGTAAATCGTATTCCAGTTGAAGTAGTCTATCCATCAAACTGCGACTGTACTTTGTATTCTCTAGCAGAATTACAAAGTTTGTATCATCCAGATATCTGTACACATAGATAGCAGATACATCTTCAACCTTGGAATAAGCTTCAGCCACCCTAGCCATGGCTAGATTTATAATTTCATCCCTACTTGGTTCTATATCTATTAAGCTGTGTGCGAAAGAATTTCTCTCAAACAGTATACTAAACATATTGTCTGTCAATGGAAGATAATTGACACTCGAATTCGTGATTATTTCTCCCTCAAAGTCATACCATTTAATGGCTAGACTCGACACAAACTTTCTAAAGGAAGATAGAAAGACGTCTTCTCCAATATGCACGGAAGCAATCTCTGGTGTTGCAAAGAAGAAAGAAACAGACTCTTTAAGCGGGTCAATTCGGCGAGGCTCCCTGACCTTGTCATCACTAAGATAGAAGCACCAATATTTTCCAGCAAAATACATAGGCAAAAGGTTGACAAAAGATGCATAGCCTTGTCTAGTGTCTCTTGCTATGTGAGAAGTATCGTAGGCGTGACCGGCTATGGCCAAAGAATTTACTGAATCGCTCATCCTTCTAATTCCTTCTAGTGTATTATTCTCTCCAAATCATCAGCTAAGAAGCTACTGACATGGTCGTAGAAAGATTCTATGCCTTGAACATCAAAATTATATCTTTTCTCTGGTAATGTGTTTATGTCTACAATAACCCGAAGCATAGCTCCTTCTTCACCTATTAATCTAATCCATCTATTGATTTCAGTTGTTTCCCAAGATTGCCGGTGTAGGATATGTAATTGTAGTGCATGTTCTCCAACTAGGGCTCCCTCTTTGAGAAAGATTTTGCGGATTATAGAATTTGGGTTTGCATCCATTGGTACTGCGAATTCTGCTACTGAACCAAGTCTAGTTATATCTACTCGCAAATTTGTTAATAAAGCTCTCGAAACAACTGACAAGTGTCCAAGATATTCATCACGCAGGTCAACCCACTTTTGCGATGGGTCTTTCTTTCTATAAAATAAGTCAAGTCTGCTACTGCTAATGTTACATGAATATCGGTCTTCCTTATCCCTTAGCACTATTCGAGGGATTTCCTGCGGAGCATCTGAAGGAAGAGGTAATACTAATGGTTCTCCATCGAATAGACCACCTGTAGCCGATCTGAGTTGATGGCCTACTTCAAGTGGATCACGAATATTAATGATTCCGAAAATGGCAGCTTGTAAACTACGAACAAAGAAATCCATTCCTGAAAGACTTTCAAGTCTATATAGTGCAATACTAAAACATATTCATTGGAAGTTGTCAAGTTCCCTCGCATTGCATCTTTCAAAGGGGAGAGGGGAATAGATGATTGTTAAACGGCCTCAATCTGGAGAGACGTGATTAGCTGATTGTCTCAAGGAAGGCCTCAACCCTGGTTCTTAATGGGGCTAAAGCTCCTACGGTGTAATCATATTCTATGTAGGTGCTGGGAAGACCGAGGTTGTCCAGGTAATCCTTGAGCGAAGGCATCTCGAAGGCGAAGGGGTCGCAATACCTGACGAGGAGGAGAATGGCACCGTTGATATTCCATTTCTTAATGATGTCTCTCAGATAGCCAAATCGACTTTGCAGGTCTTTTTTATAGTCCTTCTTGGTCTCGCCGATAACTGCTTGCCTGAAGGTGCGGGCGCAGGTGATTTCATTCAGATAGTAATCAGTCAGCCCGTCTAGCGGGTCGGCAGTGAGTTTTACCCTGCCTCTATAGGGTCTGATGCCGCCGCAGCTTTCATCCATTACTACATTGGCTTCGGATTCGAATATCGCCATGATATCGGAATCGTCCACGGTGCTGCTCCAGATGAGAAGCCGCGCTGGTTTCTTTTTCGGGCCATCGGTGCGGCTTTTGACCTCGCTTATAACCTGAGATAGTAGCTCATTCCCCTCGGTCACAGGCAGGCTCATCAGGGCTTTTATCACCTGGACGATTTCTGTTCCAGAGATAAGAGGCGGAGCTGGCTTGGTGAGCTGGTATAATTCCTTTACCAGGGCTCGCTGCTTATTATGGGACTCAATGGCTGCCTTAAGTTTGCCTGGGGACAATTTCTTGCCGGTGAAGGATTCCAGGGTCTTCCTGAAGTCATTTAACTGGTTCTTGAAGTATTCTAGAGCCTCGGGGCGGACTGTGCCAGGCATATCTATAAAGTGGAAATAAGGATGATTCACATAGGATTCCCAGACACGCGCTGTTTTCTCCTGAGGGTCGCTGGAATGGACAGTCACCATTCCGTCAAGGAAGTCATTCCAGCCTTTCAAGGCACAATCAAGGCAGGTGCGCATTATGGGGCAGAATGAAGTAGGTAGAGCCCTATCCGCCTCTGTGACCGGCTCTTTGATATCGCCGCATGTCCGGTATGGGACTAAGTCAAGGGCGGTAAGCATTTCCAGGGGCACATAGACGCAGGGATAGCCTATTATCTTTTTGCCTGCTGCCTTGAGTTCCTTAGCTTTTTGCGACCGATTTTGGTAGATTTCCTTGGCTCTTTTAAGCCCTCTACTTTTATCTGGCATTGCTGGCACCTCTTAAATTGAAATTTGTTGGGCCTTCACCAGCCGAATCCTTCCTGCCTCCTTACTTTCCTGTAGTGTTCCATTGTTTCCTCGAATGGTTCTGCTTTGGCCACGACATCTTCGGGGTCGAATAATCGCAGGTCCACGATATCTCCTTCGACGTTCAGTGACGGCA
>Ga0194113_10001598_pt1 | contig 30978 bp, 14 predicted proteins | sample TA2MahC200mmetaG_FD_146193 | JGI IMG/M metagenome (GOLD analysis project Ga0194113, IMG submission 146193) | Freshwater microbial communities from Lake Tanganyika, Tanzania - TA2015017 Mahale Deep Cast 200m | ecosystem: Environmental > Aquatic > Freshwater > Lake | place: Tanzania: Lake... | reverse complement strand
TCGGCGACGAGCAGGGCCTGCGGGTTAGCGGGCCAACCCTGAGCCTCGAACACCTTCATCTTGGCCAGGATGGTTTGCAGCTCGGCCGCGGTCATCACCGGCAGCCGGCCCACCGCCAGCTCGGGTCGGCCGTCCCCGTCCAGGTCGCCTAAGGCGCTATCGCTGGGGAACAGTCCGGCGCTGGTCGCCACCATGAGGGGCGGCACCAGGTTGTCGGCCTGTTTCTGCCGGTCTTTGTAGTCGTAGGTGCCGTCGCCGACCAGGACCACATAGCGCGGCTTGAGCGCCCAGCGCGCGTGGGCGGTGGCCAGGAACTGCCGGATGGCGTGTGGGGTAAGCGCCCCGAATCCGAATTCATTCCGGATGTCATCGAGACTGACGATCTTGGGGGTGAGGCCCTGGGACTGGCGGTAGGCGGCGAGGTCGGCAGCGGCGCCGACCAGTTCGGGCGGAGCGACGATGAGGTAATCCGCCTTTTGGGCCGGGTCGGCCAGGCCGGCGAGTTGGACGAGGCGTAGGTCGCGCACTTCGGTGGCGGTTTGGAGTTCGAGGGCGAGGTAGCGGCGGTTGGGCGACTCGGCCCGGAACGAGGCGCGATAGCCGTCGGAGGCAGGTTCGAGGTTGACGTTTTGGACCAGGCGCAACTCGCGCGGGACGGCCACGTCAAAGACACCGATGAAGCTGGTGGCGAAGCCGGAGACGGTCAGGACTTCATGATCCTGGACGGTGCATTCGAGCTGGCCGTGGGCGGCGTGGTAGGCGCGCGGATAATCGACGGCGAACCGATCGAGGTAGACTTGACTGCCGAGGGCGCCGGGGGCCAGGGTGGCGCGGAGCACGAGTTCGTTCTTGCCTTGGCGCAGCGCGTTGAGTGGGAGATCGACCTCGAGATCGTAGGGGCGTTTGCCGGACCAGGTTGCGGGCGGGGCGGCATGGCCATTGAGGGTCGCAGTCAGGGTGTGCTGGCTGACGCTACCGCCGTAGAGCCGCAGGCGGAGGCGGCCTGGGAGCCCGGTGCTCAGAGCGAGGTCGTCGAGCTGGAAGCTGATGCGCTTGCTGTCGAAGACCCCCGCGCCCGCGACCAAGCGCGCCCACATCCAGTGATCGTCCTCCGGGTGCAGATCGAGCGAGGTGGCCAACTGAACATCTTGCTCGATGGTCAACGTGTTCAGGAAAGCCAGGCCACCCACGGCGGTGGGCGCCTGACCGTCGTCCACGCGCACGGGCAGGTTGGGAGTGCTGGTCAGCCAATAAACGTTCTGGTCGGTGTAGTTGTCTTTCTGCTGCTCGGCGTAGAAGTACAGGCCAAAACCGCCCTCGGCCGGGACATAGGTGGTCTGGCCGTCGCGGAGGAACAGCCCCAGGTCGCCCGCGGCAATCCAGCCCCGGACGTCGGTCTCCGGCCGGCGGAGCAACTGGGCGAGAGTGGCAGCGCGCAGGAAGTGCAGCCCTTTGGCCTGCGTCACGAGTTGGACGTGGTGATACGCATCGAGCGTGACGGCCTCGGTTTGGGCTTGCTGGACCGCGGCGAGGCGGACTCGAGCGCGAGTTCGCTTTTGGGCGGTCGCTTCGGCGAGGGCGATCTGACGCGGCGCCTCGAGGTTCTTGGCCGGTCGAGCCGTCACCGTGAGCGGGTACGGACCGTAAGTGCGGCGCGCGCCGGTGTCTTCAAACTCGACGAGCAGATACGTCGCGGTTTGGCCCAGGGCGACCGCGGGATCGGCGACGCGGTAGAGACCGCCGGTGAACGAGTTTGCGGCGGCGACCGGGGACGAGTTGACGCGATGCCAAGCGGCCGCGGTGGCGTCCCAGCGATAGAGGTCGAAGGCCACGGCGCCCACCTCGGACGCGGTCAACCATTCGACCACGGTCTCGCCGTTCTGGGCGTGGGTCTGGATGGCGCCGAGGACCGCGAGGGTCGGCGTGGCGAAGAAGCCGAAATCGACTGTGAGATCGTCGTTGGCGTCGCCGGTCGGCCCGTGCGCCCCGGCGCCTGAGCCGGTCACGTCGGGCTCGCCGGTCGGTTGCAGGCCGGTGCCCAGACTGAAGTCGTCGCTGCAGATGCCGTCGGTGGCTGGGTTGGCGTCGATACCATTGTCGCGTTTGTCGGTGCCGGCGGTGGCGCCGTTGCTGCTGACCGTGCCGTTGAGGGGGCCGCCGGTGCCGAAGTTCGAGGCCGGCAGGCAGATCTTGTAGCCGGTGCCGGCGGGGACGTTATCGAAGCGGTAATAGCCGGCGCCATCGGTGGTGGCGGTGCCAATGACGCTTCCGCCGTTATCCAGGAGTTGCACGGTCACGCCGCTCACGCCCGGTTCGTTGCCGTCTTGGAGACCGTTATTGGCCACGCCGCCGCCGGCGCCGTTGTCGAGCCACACGCGATTGCCGACGCTGAAGGTGGGCGGCGGGGCGGTGACGAAGCCGAAGTCGAGGGTGAGGTTGTCGTCGGCGTCGCCGGTTGGGCCATGACCGCGCGGCGGGTTGGCGCCCGGCAAGCCCAGATCGGGTTCACTCGTCGGCTGGAGGCCGGGGCCGAGGTTGAAGGGCAGGCTCGAGATGCCGCTCACGGTGGGGTCGGACTGGTCGACGCCTTTGTCGGCGCTATCCCCGGGCTGCGTGCCGCTGCTGCTGAGCAGGCCTTGCAGCGGCTTGCCGGCGGCGAAGTTGTCGGCGGCCGGTAGGAACACGGTGTAGCCCGAGCCGGTTGGCACGGCATCGAAGCGGTAGTAACCCTCCGCATCGGTCGTGGTAGTGGCGATCACCGCGCCGCTACCGTTGCGGAGTTGGACCGTCACACCCGCGATGCCGGGTTCGGTTCCGGTTTGGAGACCGTCGCCCGCGGTGGCTCCGCCCGCGCCGTTGTCGCGCCAAACGCGGTTGCCGACGCTGAAGGTGGGTGGTTCGGCGATCGTGACCAAGTAATCCTCGACCTCGCCGTCGAGGGCAGCGCCGGTCGGGCTGAGTCCGGTTTGGGTGCCAAGCCGGAACCGGGCCCCGAGGGGCGTGCCGGTGACCGCGGTGCTGGGCACATTGAACGTGAGCACATTCGGGCCGTTAACGACGGCGACGTCGAGGGCAAGCTGCTCTCCTGCATCGGCGAAGTCGCCGTCGTTGTTGAAATCGATCCAAGCCTGGAGCCAGGCGTTGCCGGCGGTGGCGCCCGCGACGGTCGCCGTGAGGGTGGCACCGGTCTGGCCGCGCTCGAGCGGGTTGAACGCGATGCCCTCTTCGTCGTCGGGCGAGCCGGCGAGGTCATCGCCGGTGGCCGTGCTATTGGGTTGACCGTCGGTCTCGGCGTCGACCGTCGAGCCCAAGAGCAGGCCGGTGCCGAGGGCATGGCGCGGGCCGTTGTCCGAGAGCAGCGTCTGGTAATTGCCGGGCCCGGTGCCGGCACTGGGGTCGGGCAGGTCGCCGAAGTCCAGCGGTTGAGGACCGACGAAGCCGAAGTCGAGGGTGAGGTTATCGTTGGCGTCGCCTCCGGGGCCATTGCCGCGGGGCGGGTTGGTGCCAGGCAGGCCCAGGTCGGGTTCGGCGGTCGGCTGCACGCCCGTGCCGAGGGTGAAGGAGGCGCTGGCGATGCCGTTGGCGGCAGGAGTGGGATCGTCGAGGCCCTTATCGCGTTGATCGCCGGTCAAGGTGCCGGTGCTGCTGGACAAGCCGACCAGAGGGTTGCTGGCCTGGAAATTCGTGGCGGGGATGCGCACGCGATAGGAGCCGGCGCTGAGGTTGTCGAAGCGGTAATAACCGCTGGCGTCGGTGGTGGTGGTGCGGATGACTGCGCCCGTGCTGTCGAGCAGTTGCACGGTGACGTTGGCGATGCCCGGCTCGGAGCCGTTGCGGATGCCGTCGTTGGCGGTGCCGCCGCCGGCGCCGTTATCGCGCCAGACGCGGTTGCCGACGCTGAAGTTGTTCTGCGGCTTGCAGAAGTCCAGGTAACGGAGCTTGAACCAATCGTCGGGCGTCGCATCGCTTGGCCAGGCGGCGATCACCAGGGCGTTGCCGACCGCTTGGCCGGCGTTGAGGTCGGCCCAACGGGTCGAGGAATTGCTGGCGAGGTTGTCTTCGGTGAAGCCGAAGCTGGCCAGGACGGGATCGTTGAGGGTGAGATGGTTGTTGAAGGGATCGTTGAAGGTGCCGATCCAAGCGGTGAGATCGCTGTCGGTCACCACGTAGCCCAGGTACACCCGGTCCACGAGCACCGGCTCGGCGAACTCGAAGAGGAGATAGTTGTCGCGGTCCACGTTATCCACGGTGTGCGTGTTGCCGGCGCCGCTGCCTTCGCCGTTGTCGGTCACACCTAGGCCCCCGCTGTACTGACCCACATAGGCGGTCTCCCAGACTCCCCCGGGCTTGGTCCGACTGAAGCCGCTCACCTTCACCGAGACGCCACCGACCGTGAAGGTGCGGATATTGCCGGGCGTGCCGGACGTCGAGGTGCTGCCGTTGAAGTCGAACGTTCCTTGGACACACGCGCCGCTGGGCGGGACGAACCCGAAATCGAGCGTGAGATTGTCCGAGGGATCGCCGCCGGGGCCATTCCCGCGCGGCGGGTTGTTGCCGGGCAGACCGAGATCGGTTTCGCCGAGGACGGCCACGCCCAGGGTGAACAGGGCGCTGCTGATGCCATGGACGGCCGGCGAGGCATCGTCGACACCCTTGTCCCGCTGATCGCCGCTGGCGGAGCCGGTGCTGCTGGTGTAGCCGGCCAGCGGCCCGCCGGCGGCGAAGTTGGCCGCCGGGATCCGGACGCGGTACGTGCCGGCGGACAAGGCATCGAAACGGTAGTAGCCACCGACATCGGTGGTGGTGGTGGCGACCACATTCCCCGCGATGCCCAACAACTGCACGGTGGCGCCGACGACACCCGGTTCGTTGCCATTCTGGACACCGTCGTTGGCGGCGCCGCTGCCGACGCCGCTGTCGAGCCAGACGCGGTTCCCGACGCTCAGCGGCCCCGAGACGCAGGCGGTGGGGACGAAGGCGAGGTCTTTGGGTCCGCTAATGCCAGTGGCGAAGTCGCCCATCAACGCGCCGGTGGCGCCGTCGAACTTAAAGATCTTGTTCTTGGTGACGGAGCAGACGTAAAGGTGGCCATCGGGGCCGAAGCCCAGGCCGGTGAACTGCCCGTAAGCCGAGGAGTTCGACGGGACGAAATGGCTGAGGAACGCGCCGGTGGATCCGTTGTACCGCGACACGCGCGCGTCAACGTCGAAGGCGACGTAGAGGTGGCCGTCTGGGCCAAAGCGCAGGCCGCGCGCGTTCGAGCCTAGGCCGGTCGCGAAGACGCTGACAAAGGCGCCGGTGAGAGGGTGATAGCGCAAGATCCGTTTGTTGGCCTGGTCGGCCACGTACAACAAACCGTCGGGCCCGATCGTGCTGCCTTGGTGCAGCGTGTACGAGTTCGGCGTCGGGAGAGTCCCGCTGTTGTCGCCCAAGAAGGCGCCGCTATCGCTGTACCGTTTGAGTTTCTGGTTGCCGAGGCTGTTGACGTTCAGGACCGAGCCGTCCGGGCTCCAGACCACGCCGCGCGGATCGTTCAGACTACCCGTGCCGGATGGGACGAAGGGGCCGAGGTAAGCGCCGGTGGCCAAGTTAAAGCGCAGGATGGCGTTGGGCGTATTCGGGCTGGGCGACCCGTTCTGGCCGCTGCTGGTGACATAGAGGTGGCCGTCCGGGCCGAGAGTCATGCCGTAAGGACCGTTGAGGCCGGAGCCGGCGGTGTTCGGGCCGGCGAGGGCCGCGCCGGAAAGGTCGAACGCCTTAACGTCATTGACATAGTAGGCCGAGACCAGGACCTGCGCCGTGCAGGGAGCGAAGAACCCGAAATCGATCGTGAGGTTGTCCTTCGCATCGCCGTCGGGCCCGTGGCCGCCGGCGCCGGCGCCGAGATCGGGTTCGTTGAGCGGCGGTTGGCCGGGGGCGAGCGTGATCAACCCGCTCCGAATGCCGTAAGCGGCCTCGAGTGGGTAGTTATCCAAGCCGTTGTCGCGCTGGTCGGTGCCCACGGTGCGGCCGGTGCTGCTCGTCAAGCCCACCAGGGCCCCGCCCCCTGTGAAGTTCGCGGCGGCGACCTGGACATAGTAGGTGCCGGCGGGCACGGCGTCGAAGCGGTAGAAACCGTTGGCATCGGTGGCCACCGCAGCCACCAGGCCGCCGCTGCTGTTGCGCAGTTGCACGGTCACACCGGCCAAGCCCGGTTCGGTCCCGTTCTGGAGCCCATCGTTGGGCACGCCGCCACTGCCTTGGCCGTTGTCCAACCAGACGCGGTTACCGATGCTGTAAGTGGTGGGGGTGCAACCCAGTTCCTGGTGAATGGAATAGAATGTGCCCGGCGAACTTTGGTTGTTGTATTCGGTCTGGATCCAGCAGAGCGAGCGCACCACGCCGGCGAGGCGTAACTCATCCAAGCGCCCGTCAAAGACGCGGTCGCAGGCGGAACGATCGCCCAGGAACGTGCTCGAGCCCGCGACGGGCGTGCCGGAGTTTTGGTTGGCGGCGCCGCTCAAGACGCCGTTGACGTAGATGCTCGCCACACCCGAGGCGTCGCGCGTGACGACCACGTGGTACCAGGTCCCCGCCGACCAGGCGCCGCTAGCCGAGGCGATTTGGGTCGAGTAATTGCTCGAAAGCTGGATTCGGCCCTGGGTATCGACCATGACGAAGTACTTGCCGTTGTCGATCACTCGGCCAAACCCGCCTTCGCCGGCGCTGTCCGGGTTCATCCAGAACGAGAACGTCACGGGACCCGCGCCGACAACGTCGGCGTTGACCTTGAGGTAGCTGCTCGAGCCGTTGAAATCGAGGCTGCCGTCGATCTGGCCTGAGACTTGCGCGCCGGCGCTGAACGAGCTGGCGCTGGCGTGCCGGGCGTTGGCTGTGCTGTCGCGGACCTGGGAGGTGGTGCCCGGGTCTTCGCGCAAATGCCACACGGCGCCGAACGCAGCGGGCCAAGTGTTGACGGCGTCCTGCTGGTCGGCCGCAGCCGGGTGACCGTAGTAGAGGTAGAGGACCGTGTCCCGCACGCTGGAGAGCTCCGGCACCTTGACCCAAGCCACCAGCGTGCCGGCGGCGGAGGTGTAGCGCTCGATTTCGTGGGGGAGCTTGGTCAGGCCGTCGGCCCCGGTGAAGAGGAGGTCGTTGCCGGTCGCTTGGGTGTGGTCCCGCAAATGCGCATCGGTGAAACTGATCAAGACCGGGAAGTGCTCGAGGTCGCAGGCGATCTTGGTGTGATCGATGACGATGGCCTTGCGGTAAGCCCAGGCACAATCGTACCACGCCACCGGCGCCGCGGTGGTGAACGTCACGCTGGGCTGTTGGTTCAGGACCGTTGGCGGTGTGGGCGGCAACGTGCTGGGCGTCACGCTAGCCGTGTAGGTCGTGGTTTCCGCAGTCGTGTTGCTGACCAGGAAGCGAGCCACGCCGTCGGCGTCGGTGACCGCCGTTGTGGGCGTGATCAGGGAGTTGCCCGTGTCTTGGCCGAGCGCAACGGTCTGGCCGGCGGCGTAGAAGCCGCTGGTGTCGCGCAACGTCACGGTGACGCGCGAGACGGAGAAACCGTTGGCGGGAACGGTCAGGGGACTGGCTACGACCGTCGAGTCTGTGGCTGAAATCGGCCCGGCGAACCAGCCCAGATTGTTGCCGGCGTCCACCGAATAAGCCGGTGCGATGAGCTGAGGGTGGAGGTTATGGCCGTCCTGGACGTTGACGAACGATACCGCGCGGTTCGCCCCAGGACTCACCTGCCAGCGTGTGCCCGGGTTCGAGGAGCGGAGCAGGAGGAGTTGGCCGCCGGCGCCTTGCAACGTCAGGGTCCCCTGCACCGTCTGGGTCGCCCCGGCGGGGAAGGTCAGGGTAGCGCTCGCCGCGGCGGTCTTCGTCAGGTGATGGAAGGTGGTAGCGCCCGTCAGGCTCTGGCTGCCGCCGTTGAGCAGAACCGTGCCGGCGTTGGGGTTGAACACGCCGCCCGTCCGGATGAAGTGCCCCCCCACACCGAGCGTGCCCGAAGGGGCGTTAAAGGTGCCGCTGGTCTGGGTGAAATGGCCGCCGAGCGTTAGGTTGTTCCCGGGCGGATTAAAGGTGGCGGCCCCAGCAAGGGTGAGATTCTGATACGGGTAATCCTTCAGCGCCACCGTCCCGCTCGACCCGGTGTAGGTGACAGTGCTGCCCGCATTCAATACTGGCGCCCCGTTGAGAGTGAGGCTTTCCCCGCCTTGGAGTTGGAGGTTGCCCCCACTCTGCACGGTTAGATTCGCCCACGTCCCATTGACGGTCAGGGCATGGCCGTTGAGGTCAAAGGTGCCGCTGGTGACGGTCAGATGCTGGTTGGACAAGAACAGCGCCAACGACGACACCAACCGCACCGCTCCACCAGTCTTGCTCACCGTGACGGTCCCTTGGAAATAGGCTGCCGTGTTGAACGTGGCGTCGGCGCTGCCGCTAAAGACCAGCGGGAGGTTCCCGCCGTCCCAACTGGGACCGATGACCACGTTGCCCTGGGCCTCGAACTTGGCGTTGGCCCCGCCTTGCGCAGCGGCTCCATCCACTAGGTTGAGCGTCCCCAACGCGCGCAGGGTGTCGCCGCTCGCCACGGTCAGCGTCTGGCTCCCGTTCAGGCTGACCGTCAGGTGGTTGAACGTCTCCAGTCCCGGCACGTCCGCCGTCATACTGTAGCCGTCCAACGTCACCGTGCCGTTGTGGTGATTGAAGATGCCGCCAGTCCGGGTCCAGTTGCGCCCGACGAACAGCGTGCCGGCGGGAGCGTTGAAGGTGCCCGCCGAAAGAGTGAGCGCGCCGTCGATGTCCACCGTCGCGCTGTTGGCTGTGAAGGTCGCCCCGGACGCGTTGAGTGTGAAGTCGCCGTAGGTCCGCAGCGTCGCCCCGCCACTGAAGCTGAACGTGCCGGCCGCCGTTTGGCTGTAATGCATGCACCGAAGTTGGCCCGCCCCGGCGACGGTAAACGTGCCGTTGGCGACCAAGCTGCCGGTGCCGCCTCCCGAGAAATAGACCTCGACGACCCGGCCGCTGAGGTCGAGCGTGCCTGCGGTCAGCGTCAAGGTCTGCCCGCTGTGCGCGAGGTAGAGGTCGGAGAGCATCGTGACGGCGCCAGCGCTCTTGTTGACGATCACGTGGCCGCGGAAGGAACTGGTCGCGCTCGTGAGATCGAAACTCTGGGCATTGCCGCCAGCAAACCGCAACGGGAGATTGCCCCCGTCCCAAGAACTGCCCACGACGACGTTGCCGTGGGCTTCGAATGTGGCGCCTGAGGCGTTTTGCGCCGCCGTGCCGTTGACCAAACTCAGATGGCCCAGGACGCGCAAGGTGTCGTTGAGCGCGACGCTTAACACGTGACTGCTGCTGCTCAGGTTCACCGTCAGGTGCTGGAACGTCTCGGTCGTCGGCACCTCCACAAAGCTGCCCGCTCCATCGAAGACCACCGTGCCGCTCCCCGCGTTGAAGGTCGCCCCCGTTCGGCTCCACGCGCCCCCGACGGACAAGGTGCCCGTTGGCGCGTTGAACGTCCCGTTCGCGAGCGACACCGAGCCATCGATGTCCACCGTGGCGCCGCTGGCGTTGAAGACGGCGCCAGAGGCGCCCAGCGTGAAACTGTTGTAGATCCGGAGGGTCGGCGTGCTGCTGAAGCTGAACGTGCCGGCCGCGTTCTGCACAAAATTGTACGCCCGGAGTTGGCCCGTGCCCGTCACGGTGAAGGTGCCGTTGACCGTCAGCGTGTTGGCGGGTGCGCTCGATGTCCAGACCTCGACGACGCGGCCGTTAAGATGGAGCGTGCCCGAGGTCAACGTCAGCGCCTGGGTGCTGAACGAGTTCAAGTACAGGTCCGAGAGCATCGTGACCGTCCCCCCGGCCTTCTGGATCGCGATGTTCCCGCGCCAGTATGAGGTGGCGTTGGTGAGATCGAAGTCCTGGTTGGCCGTGCCCGCGAAGAGCAGCAGCGCGTTGCCGCCGTCCCAGCTCGACCCGACCGCCACGTGGCCGCGCGCTTCGAGGGTGCCGGTCTGGACCTGGCCGTTGCTGAGCGTCAAAGTGCCCAACACCCGCAAGGTGTCGCCCGCAGCGATGGTGAGCACCGCCGAACTGCTGTTGAGGTTGACGTTCAGGTGATGGAAGATCTCTGTCGCGATGACGTCCGCGGTGGCGCTCCCGCCGTCGAACACGACCGTGCCGTTGTTGTGGTTGAAAGTGCCGCTGGTGGGGTGAGTCCAGTGACGGCCCACCCACAGCGTGCCGGCCGGGGCGTTGAAGGTGCCCGCGGCCAGAATCAGATCGCGGTCAATGTCCACCGTGGCGTTGTTGGCCGTGAACACCCCGTTGGCACTGGTCTGCAACATGAAATCGTTGAACGCGCGCAAGGTGGCCGTGCCGCTGAAACTCATCGTGCTCGCTGCGTTCTGCACGTAGTTGTAGGCGCGCAGGTGGCCGGCGCCCGCCACCGTGAAGGCGCCGTTGACGGTCAGCGCGTTGTTCGGGGCGCTGGCGAAGTACACCTCGACCGTGCGCCCGCTCAAGTCCAGCGTGCCAGCCGTCAAGGTCAGGGCCTGGTTGCTCGATGAGTTCAAGTACAAATCCGAAAGCAGGGTCACTTGCCCCGCCGGCTTGTTGATCGTGACGTTGCCCCGCCAATACGAGGTGGCGCTGCTCAGGTTGAAGGTCTGATCCAACGACCCGCAGAAGAGCAGCAGCGCGTTGCCCCCGTCCCAGCTCGACCCCACGACCACGTTGCCTTGGGCCTCGAGCGTGCCGGTCTGGGCCTGACCGTTGCTGAAGACGAGCGTGCCCAACACCCGCAGGGTATCGCCGGAGGCGATGGACAAAACCGCCGAGCTGCTATTCAGATTGACCGTCAGGTGATGGAACACCTCGGTGGTCATCACGTCCGCGGTCGCCGTGCCGCCGTCGAAGACGACCGTGCCGTTGTTGGGGTTGAAGGTTCCGCCGGCCGTGTGGAGCCAATGGCCCGCCACGTACAGGGTGGTGGCCGGGGCGTCGAGCGTGCCGTTCGAGAGGGTCAGGTTGCCGTCGATGTCCACCGTAGCGTTGTTCGGCGTGAACGTGGCCCCAGCCCCGTTGAGCGTAAAATGAGCGTAGGTCTGTAGCGTCGCGGCGCCGGTGAACGTCATCGTGCCCGCCGTCTGCAGGTAATGGTAGGCCCGGAGCTGGCCGCTCCCAGCCACGGTGAAGTTGCCATTGACAGTGAGGAAGTTGTTCGGGCTGCTCGAGTAGTAGACCTCGACCGTGCGGCTGTTGAGGTTGAGCGAGCCGCCCGTCAGGGTCAGGCCCTGGTTGTTGTACGAGTTAAGGTACAGATCCGACAGCATCGTGACCGTCCCGCCGGGCTTCTGGATCGTGACGTTCCCGCGCCAGTACGAGGTGGCGCCGCTCAAATCGAAGTTCTGGTTGGCCGCACCCCCGAACAGCAGCAGGGCGTTGCCTCCGTCCCAGCTCGAGCCGACCACCACGTGGCCTTGAGCCTCGAAGGTCCCGTTGTTCACTTGCCCGTTGTTGAACGTGAGCGTGCCCAACACCCGCAGGGTGTCGGCGGCCGGGACACTCAACACGTTGGAGCCGCTGCCGAGGTTCACCGTCAAATGCTGGAAGATCTCGGTCGTCGGGACGTCCGCCGTCGAACTGCCCCCGTCGAACACCACCGTGCCGCCGTTGTGATTGAACGTGCCCCCCGAATGGGTCCAATGCCCGGCCTGATAAAAGGCTCCGGTCGTGGCGGTGAACCCACCGCCGGACAAGGTGAAACTGCCGTTGTTGTCAATCGCCGAGTTCCCCCCGATGAACGTCCCCGAACTCTGGGTCCAACCACCCGAGCCGACCGTCACCGAGATACCGCTGGCTTGCGCGATCGTGCCCGTGTAGCCGCCCAGGTTCATGCTGGCCACGTTCACACCCGCGTTCAGAGTGCAGTTGCCGTTCCGCGCGCTGGTGAAAAACACGTCGTCCCCCGAGCCAGGCACACTGGCGCCGCCGCTGCCCCCCGAGGTGGTTGACCAGTTGGCCGCGCTATTCCAGTCACCGGCACTGGTGGCGACCCAGTAACGATTGGCGGCCGTTGCCTCGAATAAGGGCCAACAACAGGCGGCCAGCGCCAACCAATACGGCGCCCGACCGCTCCGCCCAACGTGCCGCGCCCGGTGGACTCGTAAGCGCTGAATGCTTCGGGAATTCATCACGCGGTAGTAGGTGTGGATAGGTAGTGGTAGAGGTGGTAGTCAGACATCAGTATCGAGCCAGAGATCTCGGCCGGGCAGGAGGCCTACGCTCGGACGAGGAGCGCACTCTGAAACCGGGCCGAAGATGGCACAAAAGCGGTGTGCCTGCCAAGCCTAATAGGCCGTAGAACCACGCCGGCGTCGCCGCCTTTAGACCCCACGCCGCACCCGATTCGATAACCAGGCCCATTCCCCATGCCGACAGTTCATCCTGTAGACCCATTGATGCCTTTCAACAGGTGAAGCAGCCCGGCAGGAGTGCAACCGCACCTCGTGCGCGAACAAGTACCCCACCACCCCGCATGTGTCAAGGCCGAGCTTGGCCAAGCTAAGCTGCGAAGCTGGGCCATCAGTCGGCTAACCGGAAGCTGAGTTCGGCAGTGGCGGGTAGAAGGGCCTTGTTGAACGCTGCCGGTCCGAAATCGGACCGCCGCTAACCTCTCAGCTTGAGGGCCGCCTCATGCTTCATGCGCCTTCTGCGTTAAGGGCCTGTGCTCAGTGCTCAACCCTCACTCATGGGTCCTTATGATGTCACCGAGAGAGCCGAGAAGTCGGCTGGCGGCGAGTGGGCAACGGGGCTTGCCTCCGAGTGATGGTCAGGTTGGGCGTGGCGGGCTTGTATTCGCTGGCATATCAGGTGATCTGGACGCGGATTCTGTTGTTTGTCCTGACGACAACCGCGTACGCGTTCGCCACCATGCTGACGGCGTTTCTGACCGGCATTGCGTTGGGCAGTATGATTTCGGCGCGTTGGCTGGTGCCTCGGCTGCGGCGACCGCTGCTGTGGTTCGGGGTGTTGGAGATTCTACGCCGTTCGGCTCAGCGTTGACCGACGCTGAAGCGGACGGTTTCGAGGTACCGCAGGCTCACGGGCAGTTGTTCCTCGACGGTGGGGGCTTCGTCCTCCAGGAAGTACCACTTCACACCGGCGCGCCGCGCCGCTCGGAGCACTGCTGGCATGTCGATTTGGCCGGTGCCCAAGGCGACGTCGTTGCGGACGTCAGTGCTGCCGGAGAGCGAACCGAGGGCCAGACCCTTCTTCATGTCCTTGAGATGCATCAACTCCCACCGCGCGCCGTACCGTTCGAGGAGTTGAACGGGGTCTTGGCCCGGGAACACCGCCCAAAAGACGTCCATCTCGTAAGCCACAAACTGGGGATCCGTCTCCGCCATCATCAGGTCCATCAGGGTCCCTGACCCGTGCGGGTGAAACTCGTACCCGTGAATGTGGTAAAAGAACCGGATGCCGTGTGGGGCCAACGCCGCCCCGGCGCGGTTGAAGACCGCGATGGCAGCGCGGCATTCCTGCTCGTCGAATGCGTCATGGTGGGGGATCCAAGCGCAACCCGCATAGCGCAAGCCCAGCGTCTTGGCCTCGGCCGCCACGCTCTCGGGGTCGTCTCGGAGCTTCTCGAACGGGAAATGGCCTGCGATGGGCCGCAGCCGGTGGGCCCGGAGCAGTTTGCGGAACTCGGCCGGGGCGAGGCCGTAGGTGCCAGCGAGTTCGACATTCCGGAAGCCGAGTCGGCGGGCTTTGGCCAGAGTGTCCGGCATGTCATGTTTGAAGGAATCGCGCAAGCTGTAGAGCTGCAAACCCAGCGGCCCTTTGAAACTGGGGCCAATCCCAACCTGGGCGGACGCGGTGGCATCGGCGGCAGCTGAACTCGGCGCCGCGACGCAGCAAGCAAGGGCGGCGGCCAGGGCGGAGAGCGGAAGGCAGCGACAAGTGTGTTTCATGGGCGCATTCAACCACAGGACCGGCGGTTTGGGAAGTGGCAGCCGCGCGACGGCAGTGGCCGGTTGGCCGCAGCGCGGCGCGCACCTGCAACCGAACGCCCAGGCCCGGGTCCGAGGAGTGGGAGCCGGTTGGGAGCCGACTTGCACTTTGGCCCGCGGCCGGTTATGTGACGGGTTGCCGCCGTCGTACCGGCGGCACTGCAACGCAACGTTCAAGAGACTGGATCGACATGCCGCCGCTCAGACAACAAGCCGCCACCGCCTACCGCCTGGCCCGCGCGCGCTACGCCGACTTGGGCGTGGATGCCGAACGCGCCCTCCGCGTGTTGGCAGGGATTCCCATTTCAATTCATTGCTGGCAGGGGGACGACGTGGGTGGGTTCGAGAGTTCGGGGGGCACGCTGGGCGATGGGTTGGCGGTCACCGGCCAATACCCCGGCAAGGCGCGCACCCCAGCGGAACTCCGCGCCGACTTCGAGCAAGCGTTGGCGTTAATTCCCGGGCGGCACCGGTTCAACCTCCACGCCAGCTACGCGGAGACCGGCAGGCGAAAGGTCGATCGCGACGAGCTGAGCGTACATCATTTCCGGGAGTGGATCGCCTGGGCCAAAACCCTCAAGATCGGACTGGATTTTAACCAGACCTACTTCGCCCACCCCAACGTGCAACGCGGCTGGACCCTCACCCACCCCGATCGCCGGATCCGCCGGTTTTGGATCGATCACGGCATCCGCTGCCGCGAGATCGGGGCGGGCATGGGCCGGGCGCTCGGCACACCGTGTTTAGCCAATCTCTGGATTCCCGACGGTATGAAGGACACGCCGGTGGACCGCAAGGGACCACGGGAACGACTGGTCGAAGCACTGGATGCCATTTTCGCCAAGAAACTCGATCCGCGCCACACCGTGGACTCGGTCGAGCCGAAGCTCTTCGGCATCGGCGCCGAGAGTTACACGCCGGGCTCGCACGAGTTTTACCTCGGCTACGCCGTGAGCCGCGGGGTGTTGCTGACGTTGGACGCCGGCCATTACCACCCCACTGAAGGCATCGCCGACAAGATCTCGTCGGTGTTGTGCTTTCTGCCGGAGATCGCGCTGCACGTCAGCCGGGGTGTGCGCTGGGACAGCGATCACGTGGTCACGCTCACCGATGACCTGGCGGCCATCGCCCAGGAGATCGTCTGGGGCAAGTTCCTGGGCCGGATCCGCATCGGACTGGACTACTTCGACGCCAGCATCAACCGTGTGGCGGCGTGGGTCATCGGCACGCGGAACATGGTGCGGGCGCTGTTGCTAGCCCTCTTGGCTCCAATCGAACGGTTGCGCGCGGCCGAACGGGCTGGCGATTACACCACCCGCCTGGCGCTCCAGGAGGAGATGAAGACCCTGCCGTTCGGCGCCGTGTGGGACGAGCATTGCCGGCGGCAAGATGTGCCCGTGGGTGAGGCCTGGTTGGCTGAGGTCCAGCGCTACGAACGCGACGTGCTGGCCCGGCGTTGAACCCGGCGCCGGGTCGAGGTCGGGGCCGGCGGCAGGGCGAGCAGTCCCCGGCGCGCCGCCTCGCGCGGCCCCCATGGTCCCCGGCGCGCCGCGGGTCGTCTATCCCGAGGTCGCAGCAGTCAGGCCGGAGGTGGTCGATTTGCGGGTGATCGATTTGCGGGCTTGATTCGGTTGCGCGGTGCCCGTATGCAGTGGTTTCACGGCGGAGGCACGCGTCCGGCTTTCAGAGCTCGAGCCGCGTGACCTTGGGGCCGGTGCTTTATGCTCGACGAAGATCGCAAACAAGACCTCGCCAATCGGTTCCTTTATTTCCCGCTGGTGCGGCTCCTGTTGTTCACGCGGTGGTTCCGCATCATGTTTGTCATCCTGGTGCTGTTGGCCCTGGTGCTGGGCTTGTTGTTCCCGCGCCTGTGGCGGGTCTCGCCCGACGGGTACCATCCGCCGGTCAAGGTCAGCCTGCTCAACCTCATCCAAGTCTGGAACGACCGGCGCACAGCCGAGGCGCAGATGGCCGAGGGTCGGGCCCAGGACTCGCTCCAAACCTGGCGCAACGCTTTGGTGCTGAACCCGGCCAATGCCGGGCTGGTCCGGGGCCTGTTGCGGGCCGTCACCGCCGTGCCGGAGCCAGCGGCGTACACCGTGCTGGTGAATGAACAGGCCAAGGCCCTGCTGCGGATCACCCAGACCAACCAGACCGACCTCGAATTGGTCGCCCAGGTCTTCGAGAAGTGCCGGCTCACCTATGCCCTGGTCAACTTGCTGTCCCCGCTCGAAAACCTACTCCCCCCGTCGCTCGACCCGGCGTACCTCAAGGCCCTGTTCCGTAATCAGGAGCTCGCACGCTTCCATCAGCGGTGGGAAACGGTCCAAGGACGACTGCCGGAAGACGCCGCCCTCGCGCTCTACCGGGAAGCTTACCTCGCCGGGTGGGGGCCGGCCGACGGCAGACCGGAGGCGCGCCAGAAACTCGAGGCCGCAGCGGCGGAGGGCCCGCACCGGGACTTGGCCAATCACCTCTTGCTCCAGGTGTGCCGGCAACAGCGGGACTTCGCCACCGCACAGCGCGCGCTCAACGCATTGGTGGACGCGCAGGCGGACGAACTCCGCGACCACGTCACGTTCTGGCGCCTGTTGGCGGCCGAGGGCCGGAACCTCGAGGCCGCCCAACTCCTGCAAGCCTGCCAACTCAGGCCGGCCAGCCCGTTGGATGCCGCGGATTTGGTCGACTTATGTTTTTCGCTGGCCCTGCAGCGGCAGGCGCAGCAGCAGATGGAATGGGCGCTGAACACCTTCGGTTACGATCCCTTGTTGTGCGCACGCTATGCCACCTTGCTGATCGAGACGCGGGACTGGAACGAGTTGCGGACTCGCGCCGTGCAGATCCGGCTGCAACCTGGGGTCACCAGCAGCCTCAGCGCCCTGAGCTACTTCATGGAGGCCCGCGCCGACCTCGGCGAGGGCCAGGTGGACTTCGCCCAAGTCGCCCTCGACAAGCTGAGCGGCTTCGAACTCGACGACCCGCTGTTGACTCTGACCGTCGTCAACGGCCTGATCGACGTCGGCTTCCCCGATCCGGCCGTGGCCATCCTGAGTCGAGTCGAGCCCAAGCTGGCGACCCGTCGCGATTACTGGCAGGCCCTCACCCGGGCGGCCTTCCTGCAACGGAACACCGTCACCCTCTTGCGGGCCGTGCGCCGCCTCTACCAGAGCGATCCCAACGACCTCGCCGCGGCGGCCGACTACGCCCTCGCCGTGATCATCCAGCGCGCAGAGCCGGACCAGGCCCTGCAACTCACCACCAATCTGCTCAGTCGCCTGCCCGATAATCTCATGGTCCAGGTCCGATATGGCGCCGCCCTGGCGTTGAATCGCCAGGCCCAGCAAGCCCAGAAAGTCCTGGGCCAGGTGAACCCTTCCTTGCTGAGTCCACCCGAGGCGACCCAGTACCATCTCGCGCTGCTCGAGGCCTTGCTCGACCTGGGACAAACCAATCAAGCCAGCGCCATCAGCGCGCGGATCGAAACCAACTACCTCTACGCCCCGCAGTTCCAATGGCTGCGGAGCGTGGCCACCAACCTGCCCCCGCCCCTTGCGTCAGCTAGCGGCGGACGTTGAAGCGGCCCGCAGCCCCGCAATCGAGTCCCCCGCCCATACCCCTCACCCCTATGAACCCGACGCCTTCACCTTCCACCGGCCACTCGAGCCGCCACACCGATCTGTCCGTTGACCGGCGCGGCTTTCTCGAAACCGTCGGCTTGGGCTCGCTGGGGGCACTGCTGGCCTCGAGTGCGGGCGGGCGCACGCTGATGTCGGCGGAATCCGAAAACAGCAAGGTCTGGCAGCCAATCAGTGACCGGAAAGTGCGAGTGGGGATCGTCGGGTATGGCGTGTGCCGGTTCGGTGCCGACTTTGGCTTTCAAGATCATCCCAACGTCGAGATTGTGGCGGTGAGCGACCTGATCCCCGAGCGCCGCGCGGGCCTGATGCAGGCCTGCCGCTGCACCCAGTCCTACGAGTCGCTCGAAGTCCTGGTGCGTGACCCGAAGATCGAGGCGGTCTTTGTGGCCACCGACGCCCCCAGCCACGCCCGCCACTGCATCGAAGTCCTCAACCACGGCAAACACGTCATGACCGCCGTGCCAGCCGTGTGGGGCTCACTCGAGGATGCCGAGCGCCTGGTCGAAGCGGTGCAACGGACGGGGCTCAAGTACATGATGGCCGAGACGAGCTGCTACCACGCGGCGTGCCACGCCATGCGGCAGATCTATTGCGCCGGCGGTTTCGGGCGCCTCGTTTACTCGGAAGGCGAATACTACCATTACTCCCCTACCCCGATCGCCTCGTTCAACAACTGGCGCGTGGGCAGCCCGCCGCTGTGGTATCCGACCCACTCGACCGCCTATTATGTGGGCGTGACCGGGAAACGGTTCACATCCGTCTCCTGCCTGGGCTTCCGTGCCGGCTTCCCGGCGTTCGCGCCGGGCGCCAATCGTTACCAGAACCCGTTTACGGACGAAATCGCCCTGTTCGAGACCAGCGAGGGGGGCGTCTCCCGCATGTCCATGTGCAAGTCGATTCATGGGCGCGTGGACGAAACCGGGCGCGTCTTTGGCGAGCGGGGTTACATGACCGGCCTGCAATATCACGGCACACTCGAAGAGCGACCGGACTTGACGCGACCAGCGCTGCCGCCCGGGGTGCCTCCCGGCGGGCATGGTGGCTCGCACGGGCAGCTCATGCACGAGTTCATCAGCGCTATCCTCGAGGACCGCCAACCTCTGGTCAACGTGCGCGACGCCCTGGCCATGACCGTGCCCGGCATCGTCGCCCACCAGTCCGCCCTCAGCGACGGCGAACGGCTGAAGATACCGCAACTGGGCTAGCGCAGATACTCCACAGACTTTGCGGCGAAACCGAGCAGTGTTGCGAGCCTGAGCACGCTGAAACGTGCACACCCATCGGATCGAGGGGGGCGCTCGGAAGGAGTAGGGTCGCATCGGCCTCTTCCTGTGGACCTGCGAAGCGGCGGCGCGCAGAGGACTGCGCGCCCTAGCGCTAAGGGGTGTCCAGCCGCTTGCGCCCAGGTTCAGCGAGTCCCTCGACCGGGCGGCGGTTCACCCTTAGCGGGCTTGGATGTCGTAAGCGCAGAGATCCGACAGGTGCCGGAGGTACAAGCGTCCGCCGCAAACGACCGGGTGGGTCAAGGTGTGCTCGCTATCGTTGCGTGGGAATTTGAAGCGGCTGATGACAGTTGCGGCTTGGGGCGTCGCCTTGACGAGCAGCATCTCTCCGTCGTTGTCCAGGCAATAGAGCAAGCCGTCCGCCCAAGTGAGGGACACCTTGCCGATCGCCTCGGCCCGATACTGGACCTTGCCAGTGGCGAACTCGACGCAGAGCAGACCCTTGTTGTACAGGCGGCAGCCGCTGCCATAAAGATAACCGTCGAGCAAAACCACGCCGCCGTGGCAGTTGTCCAGTTGAACCCCATGCCACACCTGCTGCGCCCGCACGGGATCGGCACTCAACCGAACCACTCGCGCCCCGGCTCGGTGTCCGCTCGAGACAAACACCTGCCCCGCACGATAAATGGGCGAGGTCACGTTCTGGTCGCAGAAGCTCTCGTGCGGATGGCTCCAGAGGAGTTTGCCGGTCTGGACCTCGACCCCCAGGACCGTGGTGCGGGCCAGGGCGATGTATTGCCGCACGCCGTTGTGCTCGGCCACGATAGGAGAGGAATACGCGTTTAGATCCGTGATCTCGGTGTTCGCCCAGAGTGTCCGGCCCGATTTCTTGTCCAGCGCCACCACCCGCCCTTCCGCGCCCCCCGGCATACAAAGCACACGGTCACCGTCCACCATCAGGTTCTCCGTGTAACCCCACAGGCCCAACCGGGCACTGAAGGTCTCGCGGATATTGACCGCCCACACCCGCCGGCCCGTGGCGGCCTCGAACGCGGCCAGGTCACCGTGCGGCCCGAGGTGGTAGACCAGGCCGTCGTCATACGTGGGCGTGGTCCGCGAGCCAGGTTGGGCGCCGCGCCAGGCCTTGCCGTTGGGCGCTTGCCAACGCAGCCGCCCATCCACATCCAAGGCCAGCACCCGTTCTTCGTCGCCGAAGTCGCCGCTGGTGTACAACAAACCGCCTGCCGCCGACACCGCCGCGTACCCCCGACCGCAGCCCGGGAACTTCCAAATCAGTCGAGGACCCTGGCGAGGCCATTGCTTGAGCAGGCCGGTCTCGCGCACCAGATTGTCACGCTGCGGCCCATGAAAGGCGGGCCACCACGGTCCGTCCGCGGCGGCCACTGCCAAGGAGGACAAGCAAAGCCCGGCCACACGGGCCAGGCTACGGAAGGACTTCGGCATAGCTCTCATCAGTCGTCGTTCGCTCGTCGGCGCGTCAAGGGCCGATGTCCACGGCGCGGTACACCCGTCTCGGGACGCTGGCCGAGCTGACATCGATCCAAAGATACGGCGTCTGAGTCAACACCAAGTTGGTGAGGGCCACCCAGGAAGCGCCGGGCGTTAGTTCGTCTTTCGACTCGACACGGTAGGTTCGGCCGACCTCGCCGGCGATCGTCAGGCCGGCGTACATGTCGATTCCCAGCGTGGCGCCGCCGGGCGCCACCATGCTGATCGCCGTGGCGGTATCGTTGGCCGCCACGGGGTCCGGCTCGACGGCACGGACCGAGGCGGTGTTGGTGAGAGTCCCGGCTTGGAGAGGAACCACCACGAGGGCGATCGTGGCGCCGGCGTTCTTGGCAACCGTTCCCAACTGGCAGGTGACCAGGTCGCCCTGGCGCTGGCAGATGCCCTGGCTGGGGGCGATGCTGACCACGTTGACGCCCGGGGGCAATGAATCGGTCACCGTCACCTCGGTGGCGGCGTGGGGTCCACGGTTCGTCAGGGCCAGGGTGTAAGTGATCTCCTGGCCCACGGACAGCTCGTTGGCAGACACGGTCTTGGTGAGGCCCAGATCCGCCGCCGGTGCCGGCGCCAGACCGCGAACGACCACGACCTTATCCCCGCCGCCAAACGTCGAGAAGAGATAGTCGCCTGTCAACGGATCAAGGGCGGCCCCCTCGGCACCGTTCAAGCCCGTAAGGAACGTCTGGCGAGAGGCCGGGATCGGAATGCCCGCGCCATCAAGCCGGTACGCGCCGATCGCGTTGGCGGAATACTCGGAAACCAACATGAACTGGCCATCCGAGAACTGCGGTGAACCCGGCGGCACGTAGACGAAACCTTCCGGACCCCCGGGTAACTGGGTCTCGAACCTGGCCTCCGTGAGGTCGAAGGTGCCGGCGCCGTCGGGTTGCAGGCCGGCCGTGTAGAACTGGCCTCCGGGCCAACTGACCATCTTGAGCGAGCCGGCGCCCGGATAACCCTCTGGCACGAAACCCAGCCCCCCGGGTGAGGAAGCGATCTGGAAGGGGCTCAACCCAATGACTTTGTCCGTGGTCGAGCTGCCAGGTTTGACTTGGCCGAGCTCGTTGACAGGCCAACGCGCCAGGAACAGCACTCCCGCGGGCCCATAGGCCACCCCGCCGTCGTTGTATGCCGCGTCGGCGAAGAAGACCGCTTCGCCCGCGAACCCTATGACATGCCGGTCTGCATCCCGGACGACACCGACCGAATAGAGTCTGCCTTGGTCTTGGTCCTGGTTGGCAACGCCGCCGATGATCAAGAACTCTGGATCCCCCAACAAGAATGTCAGCCCTCCGTACTTGGGCGGCAACCCCGGGACCTGTCCCAGGTCGTGTAGGGTGTAGTCTTGATCGAAGGGGGCCTGGACCACTGCTTGAGCCCAGGCGATCCCCCCCACGGGGAGGACAAGCCCAACTCCGAAGAGCAGGGCGGACCATTTCGGTTTCATTCCTTTGGTGGGTTGGTGTGGCGCGTCAAGCCCTCTGCTGTTCAGAGTGTTCAGTGTTTAGTGTTTAGGGGCTTGACAGACAAAAACACTAGCGATTTCGCGGGCCAGACGTCAAGCCCGAATCCCCGGCCCGAGTCCCCAGCACCCCAGCGCGCTGACGCGCAGACGGTCACCCTCACTCCCGCCGCGCGCCTCTGTCCCGTCGCGCTCCAGAAGCCGCCTGCCTGCCCGGCTTCACCTGGCATGGCACGCGAGGCTGCTGGCAACTCGTCCAGGATACGGATATCGCTGTCAACGTCTTTATGCCTGGCAAACAAAAACCAGAAGACGCGAGATACGTGAGATAAGATATTGGACCAACCGGCCCTCGGCCTTGACCTCTGGGAGTGGCCTGGACTAGAAGATCGGCCTGTGCGCAGGCTATGGCTATGGACGGCGGAGGACTGGCGGACTGGCGGATTGAGGGATTGACGGACCGAAGGATTGAATAGATGGCGAGGATGAGGTGAGGCGCGATGCGAGCAACGAGCAAGGTCTGGGTGGTCGTGCGGCTGGCGCTGGGGCTGATGCTGCTGCTTGGACCCGGGAGGGCGCAGGCGCAGATTGACCCGGAGAAGCGGAGCCTGCTGCAGTTTGGCTTCAACCAGCCGATCGAGGGACGCGGACCGATCGCCGGGTACGCCTTCTATTACCAGAACCAGCCCGAGTTCATCCGCAGCAACTTGACGTTGCGACTGGCGGTCGCGCCGGTCTACCTGGATTCGGAGCTGGGAGTGAGCGGGGCGTTGGGGGCGCACACGGATTTGGGTTTCAGTTTGGCGGGGGGCGGGTTCGCGAGCAGCTTTTCGGAAGTGCGCGGGGGAAAACTCTGGCGGGAAGAGTCGTTTACCGGCCACGGGGCGGAAGCGGGGGTGAGCGTTTACCACCGGTTCAACCCGCGGCAGGTGATCCCGCTCAACGCGGTGGCGCGGGTGGCGGTGGACTATGACACGTTTGCGCGGGACCCGGAGACGGCGGTAGGGTTCGAGTTGCCGGAAGATCGGGCGACGCTGCGTGGACGCACGGGTTTGCGATGGGGCGGGGCCGAACCGCGCGTGTTGCCAGCGGTCGCGATGGAGCTATCCCTGTGGTACGAAGTTGGGTGGCGGCAGGAATCGGGGCCGTACGGCTACGGTGGCGATCGCGCGGTGGAGGCGCTGACGCAGTTGTACTGGGGACGCGCGTTGCTGGCTTACACGTTTCCCGAGCTGCAGCACAACTTCTCGCTGAGCCTGACGGCGGGATCGAGCGTGGATGCGGACCGGTTGAGTGCCTACCGGCTGGGCGGTTTTTTGCCGTTGGTGGCCGAGTTTCCGCTGAACCTACCAGGGTACTACTATCAGGAGCTGAGCGCTCGGCGGTTTGCCTTGATCAGCGGTCAATACTCTTGGCCGGTAGACGCGGCCAAGCGGTGGGCGGTGATGATCGAAGGGGGGACGGCGGTGGTGGAGTACCTACGCGGGCTCGATCAGCCTGGAGATTGGCACTCAGGGGTGGGTGGGGGAGTGGGGTTTCGGTCGGCGAACGACCGCTGGCATGTGGTGGCGAGCTACGGGTATGGCATCGATGCGATGCGCACGCACGGTCGGGGGGCGCACCAGGTGGGTTTGTTGCTGCAGCTCGATCTGGAGGCGGGCCCGCCGGGGCGTCGCTTTCCGTTCTTGCGTTGGTTGAATCCGGAACGGTGGTGGGGGTTGGATCGGATGTTCCGGCGTTGAGGGGGCGCTTTTTCGCTGGCCAACCCGTCATCGCGCAGGCAAACAGTGGCCCGGGTTCGCATGAACGAGCAAATCGTCATTCTCGATTTCGGTTCGCAGTACACCCAGGTGATCGCCCGGCGGATTCGGGAGTGCCGGGTTTACTCGACGATCGTTCCTTACACAACGCCCGCGGCCGAGCTGGATGCGCTGTCGCCCAGCGGCCTGATTCTGTCGGGTGGCCCAGCCAGTGTCTACGATGCGAAAGCCCCGCTGTCGGATCCGGGCCTGTTCGAGTTGGGGATTCCGGTGTTGGGGATTTGCTATGGGCTCCAACTCTTGGCCCATTTCCTGGGAGGCAAAGTCGAGCGGGGCGGCAAACGCGAGTACGGGAAGGGGACCCTGAGGGTGACGGAGGCGGCTTGCCCGCTGTTTGCGAAGCTGCCTGGGAGTTTCCAGGTCTGGAACTCGCACGGCGACAAACTGACGCGGTTGCCCGCGGGGTTCGTCTCGGTGGCGACGACTGAGAACTCGGCCTACGCAGCCATTGCGCACGGAGCCAAGCGCTTGTACGGGTTGCAGTTCCACCCGGAGGTGGTGCACACGCCGCGCGGCCAGGAGATTATCGGCAACTTCGTCCACGCCATCTGCGGCTGCGGCCGGAATTGGACGATGCGCCACTACGCCGAGCAGGCGGTCGAGGAGGTTCGCCACCGGGTCGGGGCGGAGCGGGTGATTCTTGGGCTGAGCGGTGGGGTGGACTCGAGTGTGGCGGCGGCGTTGTTGCACCGCGCCATTGGCGATCAGTTGACGTGCATTTTCGTTAACAATGGCCTCCTTCGCGCCGGCGAGGCGGAGGTGGTGCGCGAGGTGTTCGGCCGGCATTTCCACATGCGGCTGCGGTACGAAGATGCGACGCGGATGTTCTTGGGGCGATTGAAGGGGGTGCTGGATCCAGAGCGCAAGCGCAAGGTCATCGGCCGGACCTTCATCGAGGTGTTCCAGGCGGCCACGCGGCGGGCTGGTCAAGCGAAGTTCTTGGCGCAGGGGACGCTTTATCCGGACGTGATCGAATCGGTACCGATCGCTGGCAATCCAGCCGCGCTGATCAAGAGCCACCACAACGTGGGCGGGCTGCCTAAGCGGATGAAGTTCCAACTCGTTGAGCCGCTCAAGTGCTTGTTTAAAGACGAGGTGCGGCAGCTCGGGACCGCGTTGGGCTTGCCGGAGGAGATCGTGTACCGCCAACCTTTTCCCGGGCCGGGTTTGGCGGTGCGGATTCTGGGCGAGGTCACGCCGAAGCGGCTCGAGATCCTGCGCCGGGCCGATGCGATCGTGCTCGAGGAGATGAAGGCGGGTGGCTGGTACTACCGGATCTGGCAGAGTTTCGCCGTGCTCCTGCCCGTGCGCAGCGTGGGCGTGATGGGAGACGAACGGACCTACGACTACACCATCGCGCTGCGAGCGGTGGAATCGCAGGACGGCATGACGGCCGATTGGGTGCGCCTGCCGCACGAGTTGCTCGAGAAGCTCGCCAGCCGCATCGTCAACGAGGTCAAAGGCGTGAACCGCTGCGTGTTCGACATCACCAGCAAGCCGCCCGGCACGATCGAGTGGGAATAACCTGACGGTGCGCCCTGCGAGGCGCCGGGGACAGCGCACGCTGCCGGTCCGCGGCAGCCGGAGGCGGGGCGGCGAGCGGTGCGCCGGTTAGACGCCCCCGATCCAACGGCGGTTTTCCCAGACCGCCTTGAGCGAAGTGAGGTTGCGAGTATCGAACAGCCGCCGGGCGGCGGCGCGGAATTGACCTCGTTTCAGCGCGTGCCAAGCGTCGCTGGCGTTGACGGCCACGAATTGCAGGACGCTGGGGTCCCGGTAGCAGTCGATCATGCAACGGGTGCAGCCGTCGCGAATGAGCTTCGAGGCGTCGAACTCGTAGATGTTGCACATGGGTTTCTCCCAGTAGTGGCAACGGTACAAGTCCAGCTTCCAATCCAGATAAAAGTACTTGTGCCCGCCCAAACAGCCGAACCGCTCCGGCTCGCCTCTCAAGTGCCGTTGCATCTCGGTCAGCGACTCCGTCGGATTCACCACGGGAAAACCGCTGGTGCGCTTCATCTGTTTGATCTGCTCGAAGACGGCGGCGAGCTCGTCGGTCCGGTAGGCGACCAGTTGCGAGTCGCTAAAGCTCAAATAGGTCGAGCCCAGCGTCGTCAGCGGGTAGGAGAACGTGCAACTGCTGAAGCCCAACGTCCGCAAGAATCCGGGGAGTTTGGCGTAATCCTCGATCAGGCGGCTGGCGGTTACACTGGCGGTGGTTTGGACGCCCAGTTGGTCGAAGAGAGCGTTGGCCTGTTGGATCTTGCGGCAGACGTCGGGCAAGCCGCGATTGGTTTCGTGGCGAGCCACGTCGTGAGCGTCGATGGACATGATGACGCTCGTCAGCCCATCGGCGGACAGCGCGCGCATGTTGGCGTCGGTCCAGAGCGAGCCATTGGTGCAGATCATCGGGCGAATGCCGCGTTCGGCGGCGTAGCGGACCATGGCCCGCAGGTCTTTGTGCACCAGGGGTTCGCCCCCTACAAACAGCAGGTAACCAATGTGGTTGCGGACGCAAATGTCGATGACGTCCCGCGCCTCGGCCAACGTCACGCTGCGCCGTTGGCGCGGATCGAATCGGTCCACCGCGAAGCCGCAAAAATCGCAGCGGGCATTGCAGATGTTCGTGATGGCGAACTGTAAATAGCCGGGACCACCGTGATCCAACACGTCCAGCAACAGCCGACCTGCGCCCGCCCGCGGTCGCGCCACGGGAAGCAGTGGCCTCACTTCTCGACCGGCTGCCCGGCCTTCTCCCAAGCACGGAAACCGCCATCCAAGTGAGCGACGGACTTGAACCCCAACTTCCGCAGCACAGCCAGCGACTTGGTGCTGCGGCCGCCGGAGGCGCAATGGACCAGATACGCCTGGTTCCGGTCCAACTCGGCGAGCCGTTCCTCGAAGCCCGCCGCGTTGAAGTCCAAGTTCTTGGCCCCGCTAATGTGGCCGGCCCGGTACTCCGCTGGTGTTCGAACGTCCAGCACCGCGTATTGTTGCTCGCGGATCAGGCGCTGCGCTCCAACCGCGTCCACATGGACCACTTGCGGCGCAGGCGCGGTGCCCGCCGCGAGCACTGGCTCCGAACCGACACCGACTCGCGAGGCGGCCGGGCCGCAACCGCAGACCAAGAGCCCACCGAGACAACCGAGGGCGATCCCCAGCATTTTCATGGCGCGTAATGTGGCATGTCATTTGGTTTTATCAACCCGCCGCTCGCCCGCCGCTTGCCCGGCGTCCGTCCTCAGACGTGACCGGCCTGGGAGCCGGGTCGCGCCGGTCGCAACGGCTGGCCTTCCGGAGGCTGCGCTTGCATGCGCCGGCATGCCTTTCGGCGACGACGGCGCGCGCGTCCGAAACAGCGCTTGGGTGTTAGCGCTTGGGCCCCGTGACCATGGGGAAGTCGTCGGTGCGAAACGGCGAGACGGGCAGCCCGCCCTTGCTGAAGAGGTTGATCACCGGGTAATCGGCCCAGCCAAAGCGGACCGCGGCCGGTTCGGGCACGCTGGGGCTGCTGACGACAACCCGGTTCCCTTGAACGACGGCTTTGGCCCAAACGAACTTGCGGTCGGCGCTGGCAATGGCAAATCCGGTCAACTCGCCCCCACGGGCCTCGAGACCGTCGGCAGCGTGTTGGAAGCGGATGATGGCCCGCGGGCCATCGAACCGGACCGAACGGAAGGTTGGGCTGAGGCCATGGATGCGCTCGCCGTAGGCAATGACCCGCGCGGCCAGGGCCAAGCGCTCACCCACAGGTTGCTTCTTGGCGGGATGGATGTCGTCCTTGTCGCCCACGTCTGTGATGACGGCCAGGCCGACCTCGGGGAGCAGTTTGGCTGCGAAGCCCTGTGCCTCACGCAACTCAGCCCAATCGCTCTCGCCCGGCGCGGCCGTGATTTCCCCCAGCGCGCGCTTGCGATTCTTGTCCCAAGGCGCCAGTTGCACCGCTAGGAACGGAAAATCCCCCTGGCCCCAATCGCTGCGCCAATTGCGGATCATGTCCGCAAACAATCGGCGGTACTGGAACGCGCGACCGGCGTTGGACTCGCCCTGATACCAAATCGCTCCGCGGATGCCATAGGGCAACAGCGGTGCGATCATGCCGTTGTACAGTTCGGTCGCCCGCCAGCCCAGGCCAGGTCGCCGCTTGTCGAACGGCTTGCCTTCCTTCTCCGCCTCCGCCTTTTCCTTCTCCCATTGGGCCACCGCCGACTCGTAGGCGGCCACGGCGGCTCGCGACGTTTCTAAGATGTCTCGCTTCCACTCCGGGTCCTCGTTCAGGGTCGCCTCGCTCATCCACACCTCCGCCGGCGAGCCGCCCCAAGACGTATGGATCAAGCCCACCGGCACCTGCCGCGACGTTTGCAGCGCCCGACCAAAGTAGTAGCCCACCGCGCTGAAGCTCGCGACGGTGTCGGGCCCGCAAAGCCGCCAGGCCGACTGCACGTCCTCGACGGGCGCCAGCGCCTTGAGTTTCGGCACTGTGAACAGGCGCAGGTTCGCGTTGGCGGCCCCGGCAATGTCCGCCTGCGGCTCGTGCGAGCGGGTCAGCGGCCATTCCATATTCGATTGACCGCTGCAGACCCACACCTCGCCCACCAGCACGTCCTGCACCTCGAGCCGGTTCTTGCCGCGCACCACCAACACATCGGGACCGCCAGCCTTGACCGCCTTCAGGCGCACCTGCCACCGGCCTTGGGCGGCGGTGGTGGTCTGAGTTTGGCCGCGGAACTCGACGGTGACCGCCTCGCCTTCGTCGGCCCAACCCCAAACCGGGACGGTCTGGCCTTGCTGCAAGACCATGCGGTCGGTGAAGAGCGCGGGGAGCCGGACTTCGGCCTGCAGGCCCAGCGTCAGCATCCCCAAAGCCAGAACCGGCGCCCCCAGCGCTGCCATGCCGCGCCGGGCACCAGCGAGAAAACCGCGTCCGCGCTGGAGCCATTGAGGTTTCCACGCTACACCAGTGAACAAGTGTGAAGTGAACATGGCAGGTACTCCAACGCAACCTCCTCCCTGCCGTCAACGTCGAAAACGCGCCGGTGCGGAGGCCACTTGATCGCTTGAAGTCCGACCCCGATTCGGCTATAGGCCCTAGTGCAGTCTCGAAGCGGAAGCGAATTTGACGACCATTGATGTGCCGACCTCGTCCTCACCCCTAACCCGCATCCTTATGAGCACTTTGACCCGAACCACGCGAACCCCGCCCTCGCTCGCCGCTGCGCTGCGATCGCTCGTCGCGACCGACTCGGACACTCACCCTCGCCGCCGGCCTCGGCGAGCTGCGCGCGCCGCGTTCACGTTGATCGAGTTGCTGGTGGTCATTGCCATCATCGCCATCTTGGCGGGGATGCTCTTGCCGGCCTTGGCCCGGGCTAAAGCCAAGGGCAAGCAGACCGCCTGCCTCAACAACATGCGACAACTGGGCATTGCCACCGTCATGTACGTCCAGGACAACGGCAAATACCCCGGCACCCTTTTCGCCCAAGGCGGCTTCCGTTACGTCTGGGCGCCGCGGCTCTTCACGCAGATCGGGACGAACCGCGCCGTGTTTGCCTGCCCCGCGGCCCGTGTGGACAGCCACTGGGACACCAACGTCAACCGCACCCTGGGCGCGCTGAACATGTACGGCGGCGGTCGCGATCCGTGGGGCATTAGCGAGACGGCCCTCTTCTCGCTTGGCTATAACGATTGGGGCGCTTTTCCCGCCTTCTCCGACAAAGGCCTGGGCGGCGACGTCGACAGCCTCCAGTACGAGGTGCGCGAGGCGGCCGTGGTCAAGCCGACCGAGATGATCATGCTCGGCGACAGCAAGCCCGGCGACGGCAGCAGCGCCAAACCCACCCGCGGTTGGTTCGATGGCAACATCGATCCGACCACCCCAGCCGAGTGGCCTTCGAACCGACACAACCGGCGGACGGTCCTGATGTTCTGCGACGGCCACGCCGAGAGCCCCCTGCGCAATGAGGTCATCGACCCCACCAACGACAAGTGGCATCGGGCTTGGAACAACGATAATTCGCTGGCGGGGAGTTGGACGGTGAACCGGATCGAGGCGGCCAAACTGGATCCTTGAGCCGCCGCCGTTGACACCGCGCCAGGGGCGCAACGTGGCGTTGCCTTTTGGCCGCACACGCTTACTTTGCGGTCATGATTTTGGACCGCACGCTCGAGGACCTGCTCCAGCGGGTTTGGGATGGGCAACGGGTGGTTCCAGCCGAGGCACTGCGTCTGTATCGCCTGCCGCTCGAGGAGTTGGGCGCGCTGGCCGACCGACGGCGCCGCTTGGCCAAGGAGCGCGCTTACGCCGGCCGCGGCAACGAGATCGTGACCTTCATTGTCGATCGGAACATCAACTACACCAACATCTGCAATGTCTACTGCAAGTTCTGCGCCTTCTACCGCTTGGCGAGCGATCCGGATGCGTACGTGATCTCGCTGGCAGAGTTGGACCAGAAGATCGCCGAGACGCTGGCCGCGGGCGGGACCCAGATCCTCCTCCAAGGCGGGCATCACCCCCACCTCACCCTCGGGTGGTATCTGGACCTGCTGGCCCACATCAAGGCCAAGTTCCCGCAACTCAACATCCACGGCTTTAGCCCAAGCGAGTTCATCCACTTCCGCGAGGTCTTCAACCTCGAACTCGAAGACCTCCTCCGCCAGTTCCAGGCGGCCGGGTTGGGGTCCATCCCGGGCGGCGGCGGCGAGATTCTCGTGGACCGGGTGCGCCAACGGATTTCACCGCTCAAAGCGACGAGCGACGAGTGGCTTGCGGTAATGTCGACCGCGCACCGTTTGGGCCTCAGGTCCAGCGCCACGATGATGTTTGGCCACGTAGAGACCCTCGAGGATCGCATCGAGCACCTGGACCGCCTCCGCCAGCACCAGGATGCATCGGGCGGTTTCACGGCGTTCATCGGTTGGACCTTCCAAGCTGAGAACACCAAGCTGCGCGCCCCCACCGTGGGCGCGCACGAGTACTTGCGGACCCAGGCCCTGGCTCGGATCTACTTGGACAACTTCGAGAACGTGCAGAGCTCCTGGGTGACGCAGGGCCCGGAGATTGGCCAGGTCGCCCTCCAGTACGGAGCTAACGATTTGGGCAGCATCATGTTGGAAGAGAACGTCGTCTCCCAGGCCGGGGCCTCCTTCCGCATGGGGGTGGCCGACATGCGCCGCCTCATTGCAGACCTCGGTTACGAACCTCGCCAACGCGACAACTGGTATCGGTTGGTCGACTGACTCATTGGACGGATAGCCCCACGGGTGCCCCTGACTTCCCTGCTCCCTGACGTTAGCACAAGT
>Ga0194113_10001597_pt1 | contig 30978 bp, 24 predicted proteins | sample TA2MahC200mmetaG_FD_146193 | JGI IMG/M metagenome (GOLD analysis project Ga0194113, IMG submission 146193) | Freshwater microbial communities from Lake Tanganyika, Tanzania - TA2015017 Mahale Deep Cast 200m | ecosystem: Environmental > Aquatic > Freshwater > Lake | place: Tanzania: Lake... | reverse complement strand
GACCAGCAGGAAGCTGTAGAGGACGAGCTGGAGACGCGTGGAGTGGATCGAGATCCCGCGGGCCGCTGCCGCCGCCTTGGCCTTCGATCCCCCACTCATTCGAACCCCTCTGTGCCGTGGCGCTCCTGGACGCCTGCGCCCGCCACACAAGCGGGCAGGCCCATACTACGCCTCCGGGCGGCGCGCAACAAGGGTTTCGCGACCGAGCCAGCCGAGCCGCGCCGAGTGGGTCGCGGCCGAGAGGCGCCCGCGGAAGGGACTTCCCGACTGCCTACCTGTGGAAGGCGCCCTTCAGACTTCCCCAGCTCCCGCGCGAGGTCGCGACCTCGTGGAAGGTGTCGCTCACGCTGATCGCATCCACAAAGAAGTAGCCCTCGGTGTCGGGGTCATGGACGCAGCCGAAGTAGAGACTGCCGACCCCGCTCTCGGTGATCCCGTGGGAGCGATCGTCCACAACCCTGACTCCATCGACCCAGATGTCGTAGGTGCCCGAGTCCATGTCGTACTCAAGGATGAGCCGCGTCGTGCGCTCGGGCTGGTACGACGCGATCACTCCGGGGTATCCTGCAGCGTCACCCAGTTGGATCTCTCCCGCAGCGCCGAAGATGAGCGACGCGAAGTTGTCGGCGGCGCCGGCCTGCTCCCGCACAATGACGCTGTAGCTGCGTCCCTCGCCAAGCGGAGGAAACCAGAGGTCGGCGGCGATCACCACGATGCCAGCCGTCAGCTCCGCGTCGCCGAGGAATCCGAACTCGACATAGCCCGCCGAGAAGACATCGTCGTCCCCGATTTCGAGGCTTTGGGAGCCCATCGGCCCCTCTCGCACGATGGCGGTGATGATCCCGGTGTCGACTGCGATCGGCTCCCCAACGGTCGGGCCACCGGTTTCGATCGGACGGTTGACCGGCTTGTCGTTGAAATCAGCCTCCAGGTAGACCGTCTCGGCCGCAGCGACACCGCCGGCCGCCGCGAGGAAGGCGCAGCCAATCAGCAAGAGACGCCTTGGATCAAGCATGGCACAGTCCTCCCCTCTACCGGAAGATCGCCCGGATGCCGCCCCAGGTGGTCCTTGTCACGGGGACCGGATAGGGGCAAGGATTCTCGCCGCAGCCGGTCCCTGAGTCGGCAGGCGAGCCGCCCGCGCCGATGCAGGCGCTCTCGGTCAGCATTTCGCAATGGCCGTCGGCATAGCAGCAGGCCCTGGCCGTCGGCGGCGGGCACGGATTCGGATCGCAATCGGTCCCCGTTCCCATCGGCGTCCCGGACTCCTGGTAGCACAGCACGGGAGTCCGCATCGCACAGCTCCCATCCTCGCGGCAGCAGGCCTCGGGCGGCGGCTGGGAGCAGGGATTCGGATCACAGTCGCTCCCCGCGCCCTGCGCGATGCCTCCCGCCATCTGGCAGTTCTCGGGCGAGAGCTGCAGGCAGCGCCCGTCGGCGAAGCAGCATGCCTCGGCGCCACACGGGTTGGGATCGCAGTCGCTCCCCGCGCCCTGCGGGATCCCCTGATTGGCCGCGCATCCTTCCGCGGTGAGCATGATGCAGAAACCCGCGATGCAGCATGCCTGCGACTGGGGGCAGGGATTCGGATCGCAGTCGCTCCCGGGGCCTTGAGGCACGCCCGAGAGATCGACGCAGTCGTCGACCGGCAGGAGCACGCAAGTCCCCGTCAGGAGGCAACAGGCCTGCTGCTCGATCGGCTCGCACGGATTGGGGCTGCAGTCAGTCCCAGCGCCCTGCGGCTCCCCGTACATGTAGAGACACTCGTAATCGAGGAGAGCCTGACACGAGCCGTCGACGAAACAGCAGGCCTCGATCGGCGGCACGCCGAGCGTGAGCTCCATGCTGGCGTCCCATGGGGATCCGGTCTCGACCGAAGTCGACACCCAGGCCGGATGCCCGAAGTACTCGCTCTTGAACTTGCCCGCGAGGGCTTGCGTGGAGGCCGCCTTCGTCCTTCCCCAGTGTGGAGGATACGGATGGGAGTCCGCCTAGATGATCAGCCAGTACCTCGCGCCGGCGCTAATGGGGACATTGACAGCGAGGTCGTAGCGGTAGACGGGGTTTCCCAAACCATCGTTTCCGACCGAGGTGACTTGCGGCTCCACCGCGGGGTAACGACGGAACGGGTCGCTCGGAACCCCTCCATCATCTCCGTAGAAGATGATGTTGAATTCGGCGATATCGGGGTCTCCCTGCGTCCAGTTGTAAGGCCCGCCCCACCACCGGATGCTGCTGATTGTCCCGCTCGATCCGGATGTGAAGTCCTCCGCCACTTCCGACACGACATCGAAGTCGTAGGTGATCTCGGACGAGACCTTCGATCCCTCCAGATCGGGAGGCTGGCTCCAGAAGGCCGCGGGATTCCCCGGCAGCAGGGCCGCCTGCGAACTCCCCGGGGCGAACGAGCGCAACGGGACTTCTGCGAGGGACGGGCTCGACAGGAACAGGCCGAACACGGCGATACCGAGCACGGCAACGGGTGCGTGGCCGTGCCGGCCAGGAGGGTGGAGGTTCATGGATGACTCCTTTCGCGGCGCCGCGGTCGACAATGGAGCCTATCTCGCCGGGATGCAACGGACGATCTTCCGCCGGCGGGATCGCGGGAGGCGTGGTCAGGGAAAGGCACACCGCTCGAGCGAGGGGATGGACGATTCGAGCCACTCCTTCATCCCCAGGATAGGGAACGACCTCGCTCCCCGCGGCGCGGTCGCGAGGTCCTGCGACAACTCCGGCCTCACGAAGACCGTGCCCGGGCACACATGCATCGGCTCCGGCCGCTACCAGTCGATCCCGAATGACGGGACCATTCGCTCCTCGTTCCCCCACATCTGGGAGTACTACAGGGCGGCGACGGGCGCGCCCGATAGGGACGCAATCGTCCTCACGACCAAGAGCAAGCTCGCCTGCCTCTCCCACTCCGACCACGCGGACTACGGCGCGCCTGACAGCGCGTGGACGATCGCCGGACTGGATGACGACGACGCCGCGGTCGATCGGCTCGTCTTCGAGATCGCCACGCGTCGCCCGACAGTCTCCCTCGTCAGCCTCGCGGATGTCGATGCCGCCGCGCACGGAGGAGTCTGGGACGACTACACGCGGGCGATACGCCGGGCCGACTCCCTCATCTTCCGCCTCTGGACGAGCGCGCAGCTCTACAGCGAGTACATGGATCGAACCGCGTTTGTCATCATCGGAGACCACGGCCGCCACTCCGACGCGCACGGAAGCTGGACCGATCACGGGGACGCGTGCCCGGGATGTCGCAGGATCCCCCTCATCTGCCTCGGGCCCGACTTCGAGCCCGGCGCCGTCTCCTGGACCCTCTGCCAGCAGTCCGACCTTTGCCGCACGCTGGGAGCGGTATTGGGGATTCCAACGCCGCTCGCGGGCGGGAGAGTCCTCACGGAGCTGATGGGCGTCAGCGACGTCGGGCCACGACCGCAGCCTGCAAACGGCATCCCCATACGCCGCTCGGGACGTGGCGTCTGTTTCGAGATTCCGCCGATGAAGGGGCCGGCGACCATGCAGATCTTCGACCCGGCCGGCCGCAGCCTGCACGACGGTCGGGTCACACCCGGCCGCTCCTGGTGCTGGAGCGCCCCCGCCTCCGGCGCATACTTCTACCGCCTGCTGGGACCGGATGTGCCGGCGAGAGGGAGAGTCCTCGTGGTCGAATAGGCGGATGCCATAGGAGAGAGTCGTGAGCGCGATCGAGGCGGCGAGATGGTCGTGGCGATGCTCCAGTGCCACCGCCCGCGATCCCACACATCGCCTGACGCTTCTGATCAGGGATGGAGTCGGCTCTCCGATCGCCGCGCGCGTGCGTGTCCTGGGTTCGGACGGGCGCCTCCACCCCGACAGCGCGGACGCAGCCCGTCTTGTCCATCTGGCCCGCGGAGGCTACTTCTACGCGGCGGGCTCCTGCTGGATCGATCTCCCCGCCGGGGAGACGAGGATCACCGCGGGGAGCGGCTTCGAGCGCAGGCCCTGGGACGAGACGATCGAGATCAGGGAAAACATGACCGTGACGATCGTCCTCGACCGGATCGTCGATCTCGGGTCGGCGAGGCTGGTCGCCAGGGCGGAGAGGCTCTCCGTGATCCATTGCCTCGATCAGGAGCAGCACTCCCGACTCGATCGGGCTGGGCGCGCGGCTCCTGCGGGAGGATCGTCGCGGGGCCCGGATGCGAGGTGGGGGCGCGGACGGACGGACGCCTGCTGTGGAGCGGACGGACGCGGGATGGACGCGATGCCCCCGCGGGCGTCTACTTCATCCGGGGGGCGAGGCGCGGCTCCGGCATTCGACTGATCCGGATCCGCCGACGGATTCCGGCGAACCTCCGGCCATCCTCGTCCGTCTCCAGGTTGAGGCGTCCAGCCGGGCGCGGGAGGCAGCGCGGTGGGCCCGGTGGAAAGCGCGCGATCCCAGGGAGAGATGGCGATTGACCGACCTTGCGGCGCTCCTTGACCGATGCCGTGCGGGCGACCCGCTCGCCTGGGAGGCGCTCGTCCGCAGGTTTCAGGGGCGCGTCTACGGCATCGCCATCGTCTATCTCGGCAATGCGGAGGAAGCGAGGGATCTTGCCCAGGACGTCTTCGTCCGTCTTTATCGCCGGCTCGATCTTTGCACGAACGATGAAACGTTCATTCCGTGGCTCGTCCAGATCACGCGCAACGCGGCGATCGATCGCATCCGGCGGCGGCGGTCCCGGCCGCGGGCGATCGACATCCCGGTCGAGGAGCTGTCCGATCTTCCCTCTCCCGCGCCTGGACCGGCCGAGGAGTATCGCGCCGCGCGGCGTCGCGCGCTCGTTCACAAGGCGCTGGGGAAGCTCGGCAGGCTCAATCGCGAGATCATCCTTCTCAAGGAGATCCAGGGGCTCAGCCTGGAAGCGATCGCCACGATGCTCAAAGCGCCGGTGGGGACCATCAAGTCCCGGTCCAACCGGGCGCGGATCGAGCTGGCGCGAGTCCTATCGACCATGATGAGGGAGGAGGGGGGCGACCCCCGATTCGAACCATGAACTGCCGGGAGTTCGAGGAGATCCTGCCCCTCCTCGCGGGGGACGATCTCCCGCCTAAGGTCCTTCAGACAGCGGAGATCCATGCATCCTCGTGCAAGAGGTGCGGCCGGCTCCTTGCCGCGGCGCGTGAGGAAGCGGGCGCGGGCGGCGCACCAGGCTATCTGACGCGATCGATCTTGAAGAGAACAAGCGGGACGGTCTGTCCGGCGATCGAGGATCGGCTCGTGGACTTCGCCGATGACGCGCTCGCAGGCGTCGATCTGGATCTCGTGGCCGGCCATCTCCTCCACTGCGAGGGCTGCAGCGACATGGTCGCCGCCCTCGAGGTTCTGCGGCAGGATCTGCCGGCGCTCGCCGAGGTCCAGCCCGACAGCCGCTTCGTCCTGGATGTCCTCGAGCGAACCACGCGCGCAAGGCCCGCGCGCCGGCCGGGGATCGCGGATCATCTGCTCGCGGGATGGAGCAAGCTCGCCCGCAGGCCCAGAGTCGCCCTGGAGCTCGCCTACTGCGGGGCGGCGTTGATCTTCATTCTCGGCGGGTCGCCGGAGTCTCTTGTCCGGAGGACCGCGGCGCGGGAGGCCATGGCGCCGTTTCAGGGGGGCGCCGCGCTTCTCGCCGATCTCCTGCGCGCCGAGTGGCTGGAGGAGCTGAGCGGCACATTCTCCGGCGAGTCCCCGTCGGCGTTGACCGCGGGCGAGAGGGGGACTCGACTCGCGAGGACCTCTGCAGAGGTGTCATCCAGACTGCGGCGGGCCGGGCGCACGCTCGATCTGACGGCCGCCTACGCCCTGCCGGTCTGCCGGGCAGCGCTTCGGTGGGACGCCGTCGAACTCTGGCGGACTTGGCGGACCTACACGAGCGAGATGCGCCGCTGCTGGGTGGGGCCCGGTGCCGATCCCGGAGCGGCCGAGACCGAACCATCCGAGCGAAGCGTCCGTAACAGTGAGCAGGATGCCGGGGTGGAGTCGCCCGGACCGTGAGAGACAAGATCGCGCGGGCGCCTGCGGGAATGCGCCGCGCAGGAGGAGGATAGCCGCATGACACAATCAGAGAGCGGAAGACCCCTGCTGATCGAGAGAAGAAGGAAGAGGCCGGCGATCGCGGGACTTCTCTCCCTCCTGCCGGGACTCGGGCAGGTCTATGTCGGATACTATCGCCGCGGGTTCATCCACACGCTCGTCGCAGCCGCCGTGATCACGGTCCTGTCATCCAAGCAGGCCCCAGGAATGACACCGCTCTTCGGGATGTTCCTCACCTTCTTCTGGCTCTACAGCATCATCGATGCCGTACGACTCGCCAACCTCTACAACGACGCGCTCGCGGGGTTGGGGCCCGACGATCTCCGTCACGAGCTCGTCCTGATGGGGAACCGGGGCTCCATCCTCGGAGGATCCGCCCTGATCCTCGGCGGGTTCCTCTATCTCCTCCACAGGGTCTTCGGGGTGCCGATGGATTGGCTCAAGGACTGGTGGCCCGCGGTCCCCGTCGGCTTCGGGATCTATCTCCTCGTGCAGGGGCTCCGGGAGAAGAAGGCGAGAAACCCGTAGAGAGTTCTGACCACATCTGAGACGCTCGCATGCGGCACGCGCCCGGCTCGCAGGTCGCCTGAAGCTCGGCAGCTTCGCGCAGAGCCGCGACGAGCGCCCTCACCCTCATCTCGGGGGTGATGTCCGGCTCACGGGAGTCCATCGGGTTCATCCTCATCCCAGGCAAGGAGCCTCCGCTCGCCGGTGAGCGCGCGCTTGGCCGTCAAGTCCTGGCTCACCTCGAGGCAACCGAGGTACTCGCCACCCCCTCCCCTCAGGGCGAAGTACTCGATCGAGAGAAAGCGCCCGCCCATCTCGATCCAGAAGGCGGCGCGGTCCCTGCGCCCCGACTTGAAGGCATCCAGGATCTGCTCGACTACATCCACGCTCGAGGGCGGATGGCAGTATTGCACCTTGCGTCCGAGGATGGCGCGTGTGCGGGCGAAGATCCTCTCCTTCCCCTGCGTGAAGTAGCGCACGGTGTCCTCGCGGTCGACGAAGGTCAGGTCGAACGGGATCGTGTTGAGGACCGCCGCAAGCTCCTCAGGGGTGAAGCTGCCGCTAGGCAGATTCACTCGGATCGGGCCCGCGAGGCCCTCCGGCTCCTCAGGCGCCTCCAGGTCGGGCTTCCATTCGTCGGCGGGATCGACGAGGCAGAATCCGATCTCGGCGCTCCCCCGGGCGATCTCGACCCACTCGCGATCCGCCAGCGTGTCGAGGCACATCGGAAAGAGGATCCGCTCCTCCTTGTCGATCATTCCCGAGATCGCCGCCATCGCCGGGCGCAGGACGAGCGCCGCCATGGCGACGATCTCCCCCGCCGTGGCCGCCTTCGCCGCCGAGCCGAGCGCATCCATCGCGCCGCGCAGCAGGCGCCTCGTCTCGTCGTGCTTTCCCCACATGACCGTCGGGGGGCCTTTGATCCCATGCCGCTCGAGGTAGGGGAAGAGGAGGTGCTCCTTGCGGAGGTAGTGCTTCTCCACGTCCATCAGGTGGTTGAACCGCTCGCGGATCAGGTGGACGAGGCTCTTCGCCTCCGCATCCTCGGCCATCGCCTGCGCGCCGGCGAGTAGCGACTCGAGGGACTCGATCTCCCACTCGAGCGCGCGGTTCTCTTGCTGGAACGTGTGGACGGGATGTCCCTCCGGAGCCGTCCGCGCGCCCGTCTGGCTGATCGCCCCTTGAAGGGCCGCGGTGTGCACATCGCAGAGCCTGAGGATTTCCTCGACCGGCAGCCCCTCGGCGATCATCTCCTGCTCCACTGCCACGACATCGCCGTAGGGCACCTCGCCCAGCAGCCGGATGAGCTGCGGGCGCACGGCCTCCGGCGCCCTTCCCGCGTGCAGCTCCAGGATCATGTGTTTCAGAAGATCCTTGCGCCGGCGCGCATTGTCGATGAGCTCGCTCATTCTCGTTCCTCCTCTCGCCTCAGACGCTAGTCGTCTTCGCGGGAAGGACCATTGACCTAAGTCACGATGGCGCCACAAGCGAGCGCCGAACCAACGGAATGTGCTATAGTTATTTAGTGTCTGTGTGCGCCTCGCGCCTGGACGGTCGGGTCGCACGAACGGACCGCCCAACCCGTTCCGCCCGGACCAGATCCAAGGAGGAGGGGCCGTCGCACATGAGATCCACCAGCCGCATTCTCGCAATCATTCTGGCCATCAGCATCAGCCCCGCGATCGCGTCCTCCGCCGGCGCGATCCGGGTCGACGTGCCGGGGAGCACGGGCCAGCCGGGACTCACTCTCATCGGACAGTCGCCCAGGGGCGCCGAGCTGCACTACGAGATGGGATCCTACGAGCAGGAGTCGATCGTGGTGAACGGCGAGCCTTGCGTGAGGATCAGCCTTCCGGGCGTGATCCTTCCGAACGACGCCGGCGCGCCCGACCTGCCGGGGCTCAGCCGCTTCCTGGCGATCCCCGAGGGGGCAAGCGCCCGACTCGAGATCATCTCCTCGCAGACTGAGGTGGTCCATGGAATCGAGATCTCTCCCGCGCCCGTGATCCCTCGGGAGAACCAGGACGGGCCGCTCGTCTATGAGAGGAACGCGGCGATCTACGGCGCCGGCTCCTACTATCCCGCGAGTTCGGCGATCCTCTCCCCCGTGCAGGAGATCCGCGGCGTCGACTTCGTGATCCTCGGCGTCACTCCGTTCCAGTACAACCCGGCCCGCAAGGAGCTGCTCGTCTACAAGGAGATCGACATCAAGGTCGAGTTCATCGGAGGAACCGGCCTGTTCGGCGAGGAGCGCCTGCGGAGCCGCTTCTGGGAACCGATCCTGCAGCAGCATCTGATGAACTACGCGACGCTTCCCCAGGTCGACTGGGATCGCGGCGGACCCTCCCGCAACGGGTTCGATTACATCATCATCTCCCCCGACCAGGCCGACTTCATCGCGTGGGCCGACACGCTCAAAGCGTGGCGGAAGCTGCAGGGAGTTTCGACCGAGGTCTTCACCACGACCGAGATCGGGGGAACCACGTCCACCATCATCGAGAACTTCCTGAACACCGCCTACAACACCTGGGACCCGGCCCCGTCGGCGTTCCTGATCCTGGGCGACTACCCGGCTTCGGGATTCGACCGGGACAACGCGATCACCTCGCCGATCTACAACTCCTACTGCGTGTCGGACAACATCTACGCCGACGTCAACGGCGACCATCTTCCGGACATGATCCACGCGAGGATCACGGGACGGAACGGGACCGAACTGGGGCGGATGATCAACAAGATGCTCGACTACGAGCGCAACCCCGTCACCGACGCGCCGTACTATGACCATCCGATCATCGCTGGCGGATGGCAGACGGAGCGCTGGTTCATCCTCTGCGCGGAGACCCTCTACGGACACCAGGCCAACGCGCTGGGCAAGCACCCCGTGAGGGAGTACGCGATCTACTCCGGAACGCCGGGGACGGTCTGGTCCACGAACCAGAACACGTCGATCGTCGTGAACTACTTCGGGCCCAACGGGCTCGGCTACATTCCGGCCACGCCGCAGCATCTGACCGACTGGGGCGGCAACGCCACGCGGATCAACAACGACATCAACGCCGGGGCCTACCTGCTCGTGCACCGGGACCACGGGGCGGAGAACGGCTGGGGCGAGCCCGCCTACACCAACGCGAACCTCGCGGGCCTGCACAACACGATGCTCCCGTTCGTCTTCAGCATGAACTGCCTCACGGGCAAGTACGACTGGACCAGCGAGTGCTTCACCGAGGCCTTCCATCGCATGGCCCAGGGGGCTCTCGGGCTCGTCGCCGCCTCGGAGGTCTCCTACTCGTTCGTGAACGACACCTACGTCTGGGGGATGTGGGACACGATGTGGCCCGGCTTCATGCCCAACTACGGCCCCTACCCGCCCACGCAACCCTTCTCGACGGAGATGCGGACCGCATTCGGCATGGTGAGCGGCAAGTACTTCCTCCAATCGAGCAGCTGGCCGTACAACCCCGGCGACAAGACGGTCACCTACCACCTCTTCCATCATCACGGCGACGCCTTCATGACCCTCTACTCGCAGGTGCCCCAGAGCCTCACGGTGACCCACGACGACATCTGCATGATCGGCAACACGGTCTTCCATGTGCAGGCCGATGCGGGAGCGTTGATCGGCCTGACGATCGATGGGGAGATCGTGGCCGTCGCGACCGGAACCGGGATGCCCCAGGAGATCGAGATCCCGGCGCCGACGATGCCCGGATCCCTCAGGATCACTGTGACCAAGGCGAACTACTACAGGTACGACGAGTCGGTCGAGATCATCCCGCCGAGCGGGCCCTATCTGGTCTTCGAGACGACGCGCGTCCTGGACGATCCATTCGACCGGGACGGGATCCTCGACGCGGGCGAGCAGCCGGCTCTGTCGATCTCGCTGGAGAACGTCGGGATCGAGACGACGACGGGCGTGACGGCGCAGCTTCAGACGAGCGACCCGCACATCGCGATCCTCGATGGAGAGGCTTCCTACCCTGACATCGAAGCCGACTCGATCCGCGCCTCGATCGATCCCTTCTCGATCGTTGTGGCCGCAGGCGCCCCGGATGGGCACGTGGCGGCCTTCACGGTCACGGTCCAATCCAACGAGGGAACATGGAACTGCCCGTTCTCCCTTGCGATCCAGGGTCCGAGCCTGCATCAGGACGGCCATGTCCTGAACGACGAACCGCCCCAGGGGGATGGGGACGCCGTGATCGATCCGGGCGAGAACTTCTACCTGCAGCTATGGCTCGAGAACTCGGGCCACGCGTCCACGGGGCCGATCACGGCGACCCTGGCCACGATGGATCCCAATGTCCAGATCCTCGCTCCGGTGGCGGAGTGCCCCCCCATTCCGCCGGCAGGCAGAACGATCACGGGGGCCTTCGACGTCAAGGTTCTCTCAGCCTGCCCGAGCCCGGCCATATTGTCCTTCCAGCTCTTCCTGGCCGCTCCCGGCGGGTACTCGGCTACCTTGAACTTCAGCCTCGATGTCGGCGCATGGATCGACCAGGCGGAGACCGACAGGGGCTGGACCCTCAGCGCGCCCGACGACAATGCCACGGCGGGGCTCTGGGTCCGGGCGGAACCCGTCGGCACGACGTATGGGTCTCCGGCCCAGCAAGTGCAGCCCGAGTTCGACCACACCCCTGACCCCGCCCAGATCTGCTTCGTCACCGGCAACGGCGCGCCGGGCGGAGCCGCCGGCGACGCGGACGTCGACAACGGAAAGACGACGCTCCTCACGCCGGTCTTCGCGCTCGGCAACGCGACCTCGGCCACGATCTCCTACTGGAGGTGGTACACGAACAACCTGGGCAACAACCCCGGCCAGGACTACTGGGATGTCGAGGTCACATCGAACGGAACGACCTGGGTTCCGTTGGAGCACACGACGGCCAGCGCCAATAGCTGGAACCAGTACACGTTCAACCTCGGCGAGCATGTCACGTTGACCGACCAGGTCCGTATCCGGTTCGTGGCCTCCGACCTGGCTCCCGGATCGCTGGTCGAGGCCGCGGTGGACGACTTCGTCCTGGACGCGACCTACACGATCGCCGCGGATGCCTCGGAGGAGACCGCGACAGGGGCGCCTGGCATCGTCGCCTGCGGGCCGAATCCCGCGCGCGGGTGGATGACGGTCTCGTACCGTCTCGATCGCGCCTGCCCGGTCAGACTCACGCTGCACGATCTCGCGGGACGAAGGGTACGCACCCTCGTGAACGGCCCGGCCCTCGCGGGAATCCACGAGGTGAGCTTCGACGCGCACGACACGATCCTGAAGGCGCTCCCCTCGGGGATCTACTTCCTTAGGATGGAGGCCGACGGGGTCTCCTCGACCCGGCAGGTGACGATCGTTCGATAAGGCGAAGGGGCAGAGGCGGAGGCGGAAGCCTCGCGCCCGACTCGGAAGGCCGCCCGCCTCCCGCTCGTGGGGGGCGGGCGGGTTGCTTGGGGGCCTTATCATGAGCGGAATCGACATCCCCCTTTCCGAGGATCCCTCGATCTATCGCCGGTCCTTCCACGACAGCACCGACGCCATCGTGATCACCGATCTCGCCGGGAAGATCGCGATCGCGAATCAGGCATGGCTCAGCCTATACGGCTATGCCCTGGAGGAAGTGATCGGGAACTCGACGAGCCTCGTGAAGAGCGAGCAAACGACCCGCGAGATGTACGACTACATGTGGAGCCAGATCTCCGATCCGGCCAAGGGCTTCTGGCGTGGGGAGATCGTCAACCGAAAGAGGGACGGGACGGAAGTGGCCGTCCTTCTCACGATCACCCCCATCCGGCGGGAGGGGGGGATTGTCGGATACATGGGGCTCGGGATAGACGTCACGGAGCGGAAGGAGGCCGAGGCCCTTCGCGAGACCTACGGCATGATCGTCCGCCACGATCTCAAGGCCCCCCTCGGCTCCCTGCTCGCCCTCCTGGATGCGATGCTGGATGGGTTCACGGGGCCCATCACGGAGAAGCAAGAGGAGGTCCTCAGCCGAGCGAAGCGCTCGGCGCAGAGGATGCATGAGATCATCGCCACCTCTCTCGACATGGGTAAGCTCAAGCGCGGGATCTTGCGACTCGACATCGAGGATGTCGACCTCTTCGCCGCGGCGCGCGCATCGATCGAGACGCTCGAGCAGCTCGCCGCGAGGAGGGAAGCGCGGGTGAGGCTGTGCGCCGGGACGAGGGACGCGACACCTGAGGACACACTCGTCCTCTGTCTGGACCCGGTCCACTTGCAGCGCTGCGTCGACAATCTCCTCAAGAACGCGATCGAGGCCTCCCCGGAGGGCGGCGACGTCCGCGTCCTCATCGAGAAGACCGCGAACACGGCGTCCATCCGCTTCGAGAACGCCGGATCCCCGATCCCGCCCGACATCCGCGCGACGCTCTTTCACCCGTTCAGCGCCTACGGGAAGCGAGGGGGAACCGGACTCGGCGTCTACGGCGTCAAGATGACGGTCGAGGCGATGGGCGGGAGCATCCGCTACGAGTCGAACGAGAGCGGCACGGTCTTCGAGATCGCTTTCCCGATCGCAGTCAATCCAGAACGATGAGCCTTCGCGTCTGCCGGACCGGCTCCCGTGCCGTGACCTCCAGGGTGCCGCCGGCGCGAAACGCGGATCGTGGACAGAAGCAGGGCGCGAGCCGCGCGGGCCGGAACTCTTCCGGCCCGCTTAGGATCGCCTGGACGAGGTCGTTCCTCTCTAACGAACCACCGCCACCTGCTTGACCTGCGTCAGATCGGGCGTCTCCATCCGGACGAAGTAAACGCCCGACGCGATCCTCCTGCCCGCTTGGCCTATCGGCGAGATGTCCAGCGAGTGCTCGCCAGCCTCCTCCGTCCCTGCGAAGAGCGTCTTCACGCGCCTGCCCGCCACGTCAAACAACTCGAGCCTGACCGGCGAGCGAGCCGCCAGGCGATAGGTCAGGATCGCGCCCGAGCCGATCGGGTTGGGACGGCAGGCGCCGAGCCCGGTGATCAGGCGCCCATCGTTCTCCTGCGCGCCGGCCAGGGGAGGATGCACGATCGTCACGGTGATGTCATCGACCGCGGCCTCGACGAGGGATCCAGGAGACGTGTCGTCGGCGACGAACCGGAAGCGGACCGTCCCCGTGAGCGGAACGAAGGCTCCCACGTCGAAGGTCTGCTCGGTCCAGGAGTTCGCGCTCGCGGTCGTGTATTCGAGATGAACCCAGTTCGAGCCGTCCGAGGTGACGTCGACGCTCCAGTAGTCCTGGCCCGGGTTGTTCCCGAGGTTGTTCGTGTACCACCTCCAGTAGGAGATCGTGGCCGAGGTCGCGTCCGCCATGTCGAAGATCGGCGATAGCAGCGTCGTCCTGCCTCCGTCCACATCGTTGTCCGGGGCCGCTCCTCCCACGGGGCCGTTCGCGGTCACGAAGCAGATGTGCCCCGGATCGACGGTGTGATCGTTCTCCGGCTGCACCTGCTGGGGGGGGCTCCCGTAAGTCGTGCCGACCGGATCGGCGCGCTCCCACCGCCGATCTGTCGCATTGTCTCCCGATGCGCCGAGCGTCCAGCCCATGTCCAGCTCCACGCTGTCGAACCAGGGTCCGACGCTGAGAAGAACCTCGGGCGACGCAAGGTAGGCATCCAACCCGCTCAGGTCGAGGACGAGCGATCCTGTGTAGATCGCGGGACACTCGGGCGAGATGTCCACCATGAAGCCGCCCACCTCGACTCCCCCGCCGACGGGGACCACCCCCACGGCCCGCGGGGTCTCGTTGCAGTCGAAGTAGCCGCCGCCATGCAGGACTCCCGTGAGATCGGGCGAGTCGCAACCGCCGACGTTCGCGATCCCGAGCGTGAGCCGGACCGTTTCGCCCGGGTCGGCGACTCCATCACCGTCGCCCGCCGCGTCGTAGATCTCGGCGACCGAGACCGCGTAGGACGGCGCCCTGGCCGCGAGGTTCATCGGCAGCACGCCGGGCTCCTCCGTGACGCCGAGCTGCAGGTTGAGCGGCTCGCCGTCCGGGACGTTGCTCGCGATGCGAATCACGTATGGCGGGACATTGGCAACGGTGCCCTCCGAGGGGATCTGCCCGTAGGCGCTCGAGGGAACGAGCAGCGTCACATAGGGCGAGGTCGTCGCGAGCGTGCCGATGACGTTCTCCGCGTCCGACAAGCCCATATTGTGCAGGGCGATCGTCAGCTCGATCTTCTCCCCGAAGTCGATCACGCCGTCGCCATCGCCCTGGGAGGATCCGTTGCCGTCGTCGTCGATCGTGATCTGGTCGATCGCGAGGTAGACCCCTTCCATGTTGCCGAAGAGGTTCAGCATGTCCCCCAGCCCGGCCGGAGTGCTGCTGTACTGGGGCGTCTCCGACTCGAAGTCGTTCGCCTCGGCGTAGATGAAGGCCTCATGCATCGAGACGATCCCGTCGTTGTTGGTGTCGGCATCGACCGGAACTCCGGCGGGGGTCTCCCAGCCGACCGCGCAGGTCCAGTGGTAGACGAAGGTGTCGTAGATGTAGTCGGGGCCCATCGCCCAGGAGAGCTCGTTCCAGTTGGCCGCGGTCGCGATGACGCGGCCGTCGCCGGCCAGGTCGTCGATCATTCCCCCGCTGTAGCACTGCTCGAAAGTGCAGATGATCGTCTCGCACGGTAGCGCGGCCACATAAGCGGCCATCTGATCGTCCCGCAGCTCCTCGAGATTCCAGAGATTGAGGTAGCAGTCGTACCCCGACTGCTGGCCGCCGTGGTCGGTCGTGAAGATGAAGAGCTGGTCGCTCGAGGTGAGAGTGGCGGCCAGCTCGTTGAAGACCTGGCCGACGTACTGGAGGGTAGCCGGGTACTCGATGTCCGGATCGCCGTCGCCGTCGAGATCGGGAGGCGAGTTCGTGCCGTTGGATCTATCGACCGCCGGGTTCGTCCCGTCGGAGATGCAGACCCGGATGTGGTCATCCGCGTACCCGTAGTACTCGACGAGCGCCCGGTAGATGAAGGCGCAGTCGTTCCAGTAGCGGATGTGGTTGTTGGACTGGTTGGCGCCTCCGCTGATGATGAAGGCCCAGGCCTGGCCGCGCGCGGGCGCGGGCTTCGGTAGGCCGCGCAGAAGCTCGCTGAATCTCTCGAGACTCGCCTCCGAGACGCCCGGAGGCGGGTTGTCGCTGCCGCTCGTGATCTCGATGAGCTCCGGCTGGAACAGAGGAGGAGTGGTCGCATCGTAACGGCGCACCTCGCCGGAGGAGGCATCGACCTGGAAGTACCAACAGGGATGCTCCCAGTTCGCGCCCGGATAGCGGTCCACGAAGACGAACCAGCTCGGATCGGCCGCGACAAAGATCACTTCCCTCCAGGCCGAGACCGCCTCCCCCGCGACAAGAGGGCGAGGGTGGACGAAGAGGCGGACTCCATCCAGCGATCCGCCGAGCTGCGTGCGGGTGACGAGCGACACGGCCTCGTCACGATCGACCGCGGGAGCCTGCGCCAGCGCTTGATGCGCCGGAGATCCCATAACCAGCAAGAGGAGGAAGAGGACGGAGAGAGCGTGGATAAGGGGACGGTGGGACTGCGGGGGCGCGGCCTTGCTGCGCATCGAGGTTGTCTCCCTTCATAGTTCGAGCCCGAGGCGGCGCGGGCCTGGAGGCCGCAAGGCCCCTCGGAGCTTTCGGGGGTTGTCGAATGGCCGTCACGATTATACCGCTCAGGAGCGCATACCGGAAGCGCCGCTTCACCCTCTGCTTCTCCCTCCCCACTCTCCCCGCGCCCGGCACGCTTCCCTTTCCGGGGCCATGTGATTGGTGTAGTCTCCCGGTGCTCATGAGCCTCTCCATCGGCGCGCGTTTGGGCCCTTACGAGATCCTCTCGCCGGTCGGGGCGGGAGGGATGGGGGAGGTCTACCGTGCCCGAGATACGCGCCTCGATCGGGAGGTCGCGATCAAGATCCTCCCGGCACTCCTCTCGGCGGACCCGGAACGCCGCCAGCGCTTCGAGCGCGAAGCGCGCGCCGTCTCGAGCCTCTCGCACCCCCACATCTGCTCGCTCTTCGATGTCGGCCATCAGGACGGGCTCGACTACCTGGTCATGGAGTACCTCGAGGGCGAGACGCTCGGCGCCCGGCTCCGGAAAGGCGCGATGGAAATCGAGCAGCTCCTGCGCACCGCAATCGAGATCGCCGATGCTCTCGACGCCGCCCATCGAAAGGGCCTGATCCACCGCGATCTGAAGCCTGGCAACGTCATGCTGACCAGATCCGGCGCGAAGCTCCTCGATTTCGGTCTCGCAAAGAGCATGCCTTCCGCAGCCGAAGCCTCGGGCGCGACCGCCGCTCCCACCATGACCAGTCCCTTGACGGCGAGGGGGACGATCGTCGGCACTCTCCAGTACATGGCCCCCGAGCAGCTCGAAGGAGGCGAGGCGGATGCGCGGACGGACATCTTCGCCTTCGGAGCCGTCCTGCATGAGATGGCGACAGCGCAGAAGGCCTTCGACGGGAAGACCCAGGCTTGCGTGATCGCGGCGATCCTCGAGCGCGATCCGCCGGCGGTCTCTTCGATCCAGCCGCGCTTCCCGCCGGCCCTGGATCGTCTGATCCGGACCTGCCTCGCGAAGGACCCGAGCGAGAGACGCCAGTCGATGCACGACGTCCTGCTCGATCTGAAGTGGATCTCCGAGGGAGGCTCGGAGGCAGGCGTTCCCGCCCGCGTATCGTCGCGTCGCAGGCTGAGGGGACGGCTGGCATGGGCCCTCGCCTCGGTGTTCGCGCTGGCCTCCCTGGCTCTCGGAATCGCGTACAACCGGGTGTCGCATCGAAAGGAGCGGATCGTCCGGGCCGTGATCCTCCCCCCCGAGAACACCGACTTCTTCCTCCTCTCGCATGGCCCGGGCCCCGTCTGCGTGTCGCCCGACGGCAGCCGGCTCGTCTTCGCCGCCCGAGCAGAGGACCAGCGCGTTCATCTGTGGGTGCGCGATCTCGACACCGACATGGCGCGCCCGCTGCATGGCACGGATGGAGGGGCCTATCCGTTCTGGTCGCAGGACAGCCGGACGGTCAGCCGCGATGGGCTGTTGAGGACCGTCGAGATTCAGGAAGATGGTGGAAGCCTACGCGTCGGGGCGACGACGAACCTCTTCAGCGTGCTCAACGCCTCGGACGGCACATATGACGACTCCCGCCAGCGCTCTCTCTGCGTCTTCCCGGCGGAGTGGGAGAAGACGAGGTGGCTCACGCTGGTCGTCAACTGGACCGCCGGGCTGGAGGGGAGGTAGGGCATGATGCGTCTCTGCGGGCGCCGCCGATTCGCAGTCCCCGCCATCGCGCTGATCGCGGCGACAGCCGGAGCGATGAGCGCCTCCCGCGCGCTTGCCGCCCCGGGAGGCGCCGGAGGGGGGGCGGTGCCGGAGATCCTCCTCGGCCTGGCCGTCATCCTGATCGCGGCCAAGCTCGGCGGAGAGCTCTTCGCCCGCATGGGCCAGCCGACGGTCCTGGGAGAGCTGCTGGCGGGCATCATCCTCGGGAATCTGCATCTGATCGGCGTCGACACCTTCGACTTCCTGCGGGAGGAGGCGACCTTTGCGGTCCTGGCCGAGATCGGGGTCGTGATCCTGCTCTTCGAGGTCGGTCTCGAAACCAGCGTTCGGGAGATGCTGAGCGTGGGATGGGTGGCGGGACTTGTGGCCGTCGTGGGGATCGTCGTCCCGACCGCCCTCGGAATCGGAGTGAGCAGCCTCTTTCACGGATCGGAGACCTTCTACGTTCATCTCTTCGTCGGCACGGTCCTGTGCGCGACGAGCGTGGGCATCACCGCCCGCGTCCTGAAGGACCTCGGCGCCCTTCGCCGGCGCGAGTCCAAGATCATCCTCGGCGCGGCGGTCATCGACGACATCCTGGGACTCCTCGTGCTCGCGACGGTCACCGCCATGATCGCAGCCGCGAACAGCGGCGCGACGATGAGCTTGCCGGGCCTTGCGGCGATCATTGGCAAGGCCCTGGCCTTCCTCGTCCTCTCGATCCTCGCCGGGCTCTGGGTCGCCCCCCGACTCTTCCGGGCCGCGACCCGGTTGCGCAGCCGGGGTCTCCTGATGACCCTGAGCCTCGCCTTCTGCTTCGTGCTGGCCTTCCTCGCCCATCGAGTCGGCCTCGCCTCGATCGTGGGGGCCTTCACGGCGGGGCTGATCCTGGAGGATGTCCACTATCGGGACCTGGCGACAAGAGAGGAGTCCGACCTGCATCAGCTCCTGCAGCCGATCGCGGCGCTGCTCTTGCCCGTCTTCTTCGTCCTCATGGGAATCGGCGTCGACGTGAGGGTGTTCGGGGATGTTTCGGGACTCGGATTCGCCCTCGTCCTCACGGTGGCCGCGGTGGCAGGCAAACAGGCATGCTCCCTTGCCGCCTCGGGGCGAGGAATCGACAGGCTCCTGGTCGGCTTCGGCATGATCCCCCGCGGAGAGGTGGGATTGATCTTCGCCGGGGTCGGCGCGACATTGATGCTCCAGGGCCACCCCGTCATCTCTCCCCAGGTCTTCTCGGCCGCGGTGATCATGGTGATGATCACGACGCTCGCCACGCCGCCGCTGCTCAAGTGGCGCCTCCAACGGGGGGCGAAGCTCCGGGCGGAGAACGACCCGGGCGCCCAGAAGGAGCCGGACGAGCCGTAGAGAGCCCGCGCGGGCTTCCAGACGGCCGATGCGCGCGTTCGCATGCGAGCGGCGTTGGGCCGAGCGGACGCGCACGCGCGGACCCGGCCGGGTCCGCTGGCGCGCGTCCTCGGGTGGATTTCTTAGCGCGCGCTCCGCTCCAGCAGGAGGCGGCGCGCGTAGGGGATCAGCCCGCCCGCGTCGATGATCGCCTGGCGGGCCTTCGGCAGGGGCTCGATCGCGAACGACTTGCCGGTCGTACGGTTGTGGACCTGGTCCCCCTCGATCTCCAGCTCGTGCCCTTCCTCGGCCTCGATCCCCGGGCAGATGACCATCCTGAGTCCGACATTGATCGAGTTCTGGAGGAAGATCCGGGCGAAGTGACGCGCCACGACGATCAGGTCATATCCCTTGATGCAAGATGCGGCCTGTTCCCTCGAGGAGCCGCAGCCGAAGTTCTTCCCCGTGACGATGAAGCTCCCGGGAGCGGCCTCCTTCGCCTTGAGCTTCCTGTTGAAGTCTGCATCGTCGGCGAAGGCGTACTGCGGCGTCTCCGTGGGCAGGACTGTCGCCATGAAGCGGCCCGGATAGATGATGTCGGTCGAGATGTCGTCCCCAAGCTTCCTCACAACCTTTCCTCTTGCCATCTCAGAGCACTCCTCTCGGGTCGGAAATCACGCCGGTCAGCGCGCTGGCCGCCGCGACCGCAGTCGAACACAGGTAGACCTCGGAGTTCGGATTGCCCATCCGTCCCTTGAAGTTCCGATTGGTCGTCGCAAGGGCTGTCTCCCCGTCCCCCAACGCTCCCTGGTGCACTCCCAGGCAGGGACCGCAACCGGGATTGCAGACCACGGCGCCCGCCTCGACGATGTCCTGGATGTACCCGAGGCGCATCGCATCGGTGTAGATCCGCCACGACGCGGGGAAGACGATCATGCGTGTCCCTTCGGCCACCCTCTTGCCTTTGAGAATCCGGGCAGCCACATCGAGATCGTCCAGGCGCCCGTTTGTGCACGAGCCGACAACGATCTGGTGCACCTTCTTGCCCGACACCTCCCGGATCGGCTTCACGTTGTCGACGGTGTGCGGACAGGCGATTTGCGGCTCCAGGCCCGCGGCGTCGATCCGGAGAATCTGATCGTAGACCGCGTCATCGTCCGGCCCGAAGATGTCGAGCGGATCGTCCACGCCCGCCTCCTCGCGGAGGTAGCGCTGGGTCTCGGCGTCGGGCGGCACCAAGCCGGCCGTCGCCCCCGCCTCGACGGTCATGTTGCAGAGGACCAGCCGTCCCGATGTGGGCATCTTGCGCACGGCCTCTCCGTGGAACTCGATCACCTTGAAGTTCGCCCCCTCGGCCGTGAGCTTCCCGACGAGGTAGAGGATGACATCCTTCGGATAGACCCCCTTCGGAAGCGCGCCGTCCACGACCACCTTGATCGTCCCCGGCACCTCCACGTTGAGGATGTTGCCGAGGGCCCAGACCGAGGCCATCTCGGTTGCCCCGATGCCGAAAGCGAAGGCTCCGAGCGCCCCGTGGGTCGTCGTGTGACTGTCGGTACCGACCACGACCTGGCCCGGCCGCACGTAGCCGTTCTCGGGGAGGATCTGGTGGCAGATGCCCCCGACGTCGCCCCGGATGTCATGGAACTTCGTGATTCCCTGCTTGCCCACGAAGTCGCGGATCTTCTTCTGGTTGGTCGCCGTCTTGGAAGACTCCGCGGGAACGCGGTGATCGAAGATGATCGCGATCCTGCCCGGATCCCACACGTTCGCCTCCCGACCCGTCCCCTGGAAGATCTCCATGAACTGATTGATCACGAGGGCGCCGTTTTCGTGGGACATCGCCAGGCTCACGGGCGGCTCCAGCACATCCCCCACCGCCACGCGATCCTTGCCGCAGGCCCGCGCGATCACCTTCTGCACGTAGGTCATGCCCATGGTGTCCATCTCCCTCCTACACGATACCTTTCGACTTGAGGGTGGCCAGCTCATCCGATCCCACGCCGAGCGTCGCTAGCACATCGGCCGTGTGCGCCGACAATCGAGGCGGCGGCGCCGTGATCTGCCCTGGCGTCTTCTCGAAGAGCGCCGTCAGGCCGAAGAGCGGAACCGTTCCGATCCCCTCGACTGCGACATCCTTCAACGTGCCTCTGTGCCTCACCTGAGGCTGCTTGAGTGCCTCCTCCAGGCTCAAGATCTCCCCGCTGGGGACATCCTTCGCATTCAGCAGGTCGACCCACTCGTTGGTGCCGCGCTCGGCCAGCTTGGCCTCGAGGAGCGGGGTCAGCGCCTTGCGGTTCTTCTTGCGGATGTCGCGCTTCTGGAAGCGCTCGTCCGTCTTGAGCTCCGGCACCCCGAGGACGTCGCAGACGGCCTCCCACTGCTCCTGCTTGTTGGCCGCGATATTGATGTAGCCGTCCTTCGTCCGGAACGTCCCGGAGGGGGCGGCCGTGAAGTTGTCGTTGCCCATGAGGACAGGCTGCTGGCCGCCGATCAGGAGGTTGGCCGCCACCCAACCCATGAGCGGCATGATCGAGTCGAGCATCGCGACATCGATGAACTGGCCCTCCCCCGTGCGCTCCCGGTTGTAGAGGGCGGCCATGATCGCGAAGGCGGCGTTCAGCCCGCCCACGGTGTCGCAGACCGGGAATCCAGCGCGCAGCGGGCTCAGGCGTTCGTCGCCGTTGACGGCCATCTCGCCGCTCAGACCCTGTATGATCTGGTCGTAGGCCGGCTTCAGAGCGTCGGGCCCCGTCTGCCCGAAGCCCGAGATCGCGCAGTAGATCAGGCGCGGATGTATCTCCTTGAGGACGTCGTAGCCCAGCCCCAGGCGCCCCATGACGTCGGGGCGGAAGTTCTCGACCAGGATGTCCGCGGTCTTCACGAGGCGCTTGAAGATCTCCTTGCCCTCGGGCGACTTCGTGTTGAGCGTGACCGACTTCTTGTTGGCGTTCTGCGCGAGGAAGCTCGTCCCCATGAGTTTCTCGTTCAGCTCCGGCAGGATCCCGAGCTTGCGGGCGAGATCGCCGTCCTTCGGGTTCTCGATCTTGATGACTTCCGCGCCCAGAAGCGCCAGGTGAAGCGTTGCGAAGGGTCCGGCCAGCACGTTCGTTAGGTCGAGAACGCGGATGCCGGAGAGGATCGACTTGCTCATGACTGCTCCTTTGCCCTGATGGGCCCCGTCCTGTAGACATACCCCTGCATGTCGCGTCCGAAGTGCGCCGCCACGTCGCGGGCGACGGCGATGACGCCTCCCAGGTCGACGTCCGTTCGCATCCCCTGGCGATGAAGGGCGTGCACGAAGTCCTCGGTCGCGACGTTGCCGGCCGCGACCTTGGTGAAGGGACAGCCCCCAAGCCCTGCGAAAGAAGTCTCGAACGAGGTCACGCCCATCCGCATCGCGGCGAAGATGTTCGCCATGCCGAGCCCGTAGGTGTTGTGGAAGTGACAGGTGCACTCGATGGCGGGGGCGAGCTTCTTCAGCGAGCCGAAGAGCCGCTCGACCTGCCCGGGGTCGGCATGACCGGCGGTGTCGGCAAGGCTTATTTGGTTCAGCCCGGCCTCATGATATGAGGCCGCCATGCGCAGGACGCGCTCTTCGGGAATCGGCCCCTCGAAACCGCATCCGAAGGCGGATTGAACGGACACCTGCACCTTCTTGCCGGCCGCCAGCGCCTCCTTGGCCGCGCCGATGATCCGCCGCGTCGCCTCTTCTGTTCCCATGCCGGTGTTCTTCTGGCTATGGGTTTCGCTCGCGGAGGCTCCCATGCAGAACATCTCGACGCCGCACTTGAGACCGCGTTCGAGCCCCTTCTCGTTGAGGACGAGACCCGAGAGGATCGTGCCACCCTCCTTGCCGGCCGTCAGGCGCCGGAACAGCTCGTCGGTGTCGGCCATCTGGGGGACCTTCTCCGGATGGACGAACGAGCCGACCTGGACGATGTCGACGCCGGCCGCCATGAGGCCGAGGATCCACTCCTCCTTCTTTTCTAGCGCGACGACCTGCTTCTCCATCTGCAGGCCGTCGCGGGGCCCCACTTCGTGAACGATCACGCGCGCCATCCTGTCTTCCCCTCCTTCAGATCTTCGCCGCGATGGCCTGCGCCATCTCGAGCGTCTTGGCCGATCCACCCATGTCGTAGGTGCGCACCTTCCCCTCGCGCACCACCTCGGCGACGGCCGATTCGATCCGCTCGCCGGCCTCGGCCTGCCCCAGCCAGTCGAGCATCATCTTCGCGGCGAGAATGGTGGCGATCGGATTCACCTTGTATTGCCCGGCGTACTTCGGGGCGGAGCCGTGCGTCGGCTCGAATACGGCGAGCTTCTGCCCGATGTTCCCCGAACAACCGAATCCCAGGCCGCCGACCATCTGGGCGCAGAGATCCGAGATGATGTCGCCGTAGAGATTCGGCGCCACCAGCACCTCGTAACTGAAAGGGTTCTTGAGCAGCCACATCGTCATGGCGTCGATGTTGGCGTCGTCCAGGGCGATCTCGGGGAACTCCTTCGCGACCGCCCGGGCTGTCTCGAGGAAGAGGCCGTCGGTCGCGCGGACCACGTTGGCCTTGTGGACCACCGTCACCTTCTTGCGCCCGAACTTCTTGGCGAACTCGAATGCCGCCCGCACGATCCGCTCCGACCCCTTCCGGGTGTTGATCTTGCAGGAGATGGAGTACTGATCCGACGGCAGGTCCTTGAACGCCTTGAAGGGCGGCGAGAGCGCCGCCAGCGTATCGCGAAGCTGATCGGGCACGGTGTTGAACTCGACGCCCGCGTAGAGGTCCTCGGTGTTCTCGCGGAAGACGACGAGGTCGATCGCCTCCTTGAAGTTGAGCGGGTTTTGCGCGTACGCCTTGCAGGGGCGCAGGCAGATGTAGAGATCGAAGAGCTGCCGCATCCGGACGATGGGAGAACGATAGACGAGGTTCTTGCCTTGCAGCTCTGGAACCAGCTCCTTCTCCGCCGCCTTGACCGGCTTCGATGTGATGGCGCCGAACATCGCGGCGTCCACGTTCTTGAGGAGATCGATCGTCCGCTGCGGGAACGCGTCGCCCTCCTTGCACCAGAACTCCCAGCCGATGTCCCCGTGGACGTAATCCGCGTCGAGTCCGACCTTGTCGAGCACGATCCTCGCGGCCTCCATCACCTCCACGCCCACTCCATCCCCCGGCAACCACGCGATTCGAACCTTCCCGGCCATTCCCGAAACCTCCTTGCTCGAGCGCCCACCGCGCCCTCCGCAGACGACTTTCCACGAGCCGGCCCCATGCGCCGGACCCGGATGAGAGCGTACCGAGGAGCAGAAACTTAGACCAGTAGATTAACGGCCATTGAAACTTCGATCCAGTCGAAGTATTGTTCGAGCATGAAGTGGGTTAACTACCATCATCTTTATTACTTTTGGCTTGTCGCCCGCGAGGGAAGCCTTGCCCGAGCGAGCGCGGAGCTCAGGCTGGCGCAATCCACGGTCAGCAAGCAGATCCACCTGCTGCAGCGTTCCCTGGGCCACGACCTCTTCAACAAAGACGGCCGGCGACTCGCTCTGACGGCACGCGGGAAGGTCGTCTTCCGTTATGCGGAAGAGATCTTCGGCCTGGGCCGCGAGATGCTCGACTCCCTGCAGGACCGTCCCGTCGGGAGACCCCTTCGAGTCACGGTCGGCATCGCCGATGTGGTTCCCAAGCTGATCGCCGAGCGGGTGCTTGCCCCGGTTCTGACGCTCGGGCAGGCGGTCCGGCTCGTCTGCAGAGAGGACAAGCCCGACCGGCTGCTCGCCGATCTCGCCCTGCACGAGCTCGACATGGTCCTGACCGAGGCGCCCGCCAATCCGAACGTGAAGGTCCGAGCCTTCAGTCATCTCCTCGGGGAATCTGGGATGGAGATCTTCGGCCGCGCCGATCTGGTCGCCAGGTACAGGCCGGGCTTTCCCGACTCGCTCGGGGAAGCTCCCTTGCTCGTGCCCGCAGAGAACACCGTCCTGCGCAGATCGCTCGACCAGTGGTTCCAGGCCAGGGGGATCAGGCCCAACATCGTCGGCGAGTTCGAAGACAGCGCGCTCCTCAAGGTCTTCGGCCTTCGCGGCCTCGGGCTCTTCCCCGCAGCCTCGATCATCTCGCAGGACGTCCAGACCCAGTACAGGGTCCGCTCTGCCGGGAGGATCCCCGCGGTGCGGGAGAGACTTTACGCGGTGACGGTCGAGCGCAAGATCAAGCACCCCGCCGTTGCGGCAATCTGCGAGACGGCGAGATCGATGCTGTACGGGACGAGATAGACGGCGATCCGCCGACGCGCGTCCTCGAGGGCGCAGGCGCGATCTCTGTTGTGGAACCGGGGCCCTCCCCAAGGTATGATCAACCTGCCATCGGTGATGGCCGTGGTTGCCGGTCCTTGGCGCCGCGAGGACATCCTCTCCATCCAGGAGGCGCGCGATGCACAGACTCCCTCCCCTCGGAGTTGCTCTGCTTGTCGGTCTCGCTCTTCCGTGCGCCGCCCCCGCGCTCGACTACGTCGAGTCGTCCCAGGGGCTCGTCCCCCCGAGCTGGGAGGGCGGGCGCACGGAACTCGAGTTCTCCGACGTCGACGCCGACGGCAACGTCGATCTCGTCTCGATCGGCGATCACGGGAGTCCCTACATCAACACCGATGAGCATGGGATCATGGTCTGGTTCGGCGACGGGCGAGGGGCCTGGAGCGTCTACCAGTCAGGCAACTTCGGCTATGGCGGCATCGCGCTCGGCGACATCAACAACGACGGCCTGATCGACGCGGCCTACGGGATGCATCACAACTACTCGTCCAACGACTTCGGGGACCAGATCCTCGAGGCGGCCCTGGGCGACGGGACCGGCAAGAACTGGATCGCGTGGGACGATGGCCTCGCGACATCGGGCGAAGACTGGGGCATGTTCTGCACCGATCTTGCGGACATCGACAATGACGGCGATCTCGACATCGGATCGAACTCCTTCGGCTGCTGCGCAGGCGTGCACGTCTACAGAAACCATGGCGACGGCACCTGGACGCAATCTTTCGGATTCCTGGGCGGAAACTCCGGGATGGAGTTCATCTTCGGCGACATCAACGCAGACGGATTCATGGACTTCGTCGCCGCCAACCAGACAGGCACTGTCTACCTGGGCGACGGGAGCGGCGACTTCGCGAATGCCGATGGCAACCTGCCGGGCGGCAGCTCGACCGGGCGCAACGGCCCATCCCTCGGCGACATCGACAACGACGGCGATCTGGACATCGCCTTCAAGGGATCGAGCGCGAGCCTCGAGGTCTGGCTATGGAACGGGATCGGCAACTGGATCCGGGCGGCGGACGGACTGCCGAGCTCGGGCATTGCGACGACCCAGTTGAACGACATGAATGGAGACGGCTGGCTCGATGTCATCGGCCTCGGCAACGGGGTTCTGCGGATCTGGCTGGGCGACGGCGGCGCGACCTGGACGCAGGCGGCCCAGATCAACTTCCCTTCGCCCGGCACATGGTCGGCTCTCCGCGTTGGCGGTGACGTGGATCACAACGGACTGCCTGACATCGCCGCCGTCACCAAGCAAGGGAACTTCCCCTCGGACTACAACCGCCTGCGCGTCTTCCGTGAGTCGTCTCAGGTCGGCGCCTTGACCGCCCGCTTCGTCTCGCCGCGCGGGGGGGAGCGTCTCGCGGGCGGCTCGATACGATTCATCGACTGGATGGCGGCGGTGCCGCCAGGCGAGCAGGCACGAGCCGCGATCGAACTGTCGGCGCACGGACCGGAAGGTCCCTGGATTCCCGTCGCCGACGGCCTGCCCGATGGCGGGCGATACCAATGGCGCGTTCCCGTCGTCGCCGAGACAGACCAGGCCTTCCTGCGCCTACGCGTGACGGTCGGGGCGGAGATTGTCGAGACTACGACGCCGCGCGCGTTCTCCATCCTGCCGCCGACGGCGGCGTCCATCGGGGAATGGACGGGAGGAGCCGGCGACGGCGCCCTGGCGTTCCCGAATCCTTCGGGGGGCGGAGTCCGCCTCTTGCTCTCGGGCGGTCGCGAGGAGATCGTGCGGGTGCATGACACGGGCGGGCGCCTGGTGCGGGTCCTCCATGGAGCGGCTCCTGTGTGGGACGGGCGCGACGAGCGCGGGGGCTCTGTCCCGGCCGGCGTCTACTGCGCCACGCGAGGGGGGAAGACCGTGCGGGTCGTGAGGCTCCGATAAGGCCATGTGTCCTCCCACTTCCTGTTGAGGGGGTGGGGTGCCTAGGTAGATCCTGGGTCATCCCACGGGCTCGAGGAGGGAAGAGAAGGAGGACGGGATGGTTCGTAGGGAGGTTGAGCGTTTAGCGGAGAAGACAGCCGAGCGGCAGTTTCTCTACGAGATGGAGACGGACTTCGAGTTGGCACCTGCTGCGTCTCGGGCGGTTCTGGAGACGGCGCAGCAGGTGCTTTTGCCTTCTCTGAGTTTGGGCGAGGTTCGCGAAGGGCAGATGCGGATCACGGTGGTGAGCGATCACGAGCCGAGCGGCAAGCCTCTTTCAGCGATGAAGAAGGTCAGCGTAGTAGTGACGATCGACAGTGGGATGGAGGATCTCGAGGTTCAGCGTCGATTCGGAGTGGAAGGACTTCGGCGGGTTCGGTTGTTGCGGATGGCAGAGGAAGCAGTAGACCAGGGTGGAGTTCTGACGCAGGAGGATCTGGCTCGGCTTCTGCAGGTGGGAGTGCGCACGATTCGTCGGGACGTGCTGATGCTTCGATCCGAGGGGCACTGGGTTCCGACGCGTGGGGTGGTACAGGAGATTGGTCGCGGGCAGTCGCACAAAGCCAAGATCGTGGAGATGTACTTGCAGCGGATGACCTACTCGGAGATCGTGCGCAAAGCGCGACACGCTCCGGGTTCGGTCAAGCGCTACGTAGAGACGTTCGGGCGGGTGGTGGTGCTGTGGGAGAAGGGAATCCGGGAGGCGGGCGAGATCGCCTATCTGGTGGGAGTGAGCCCGCGCTTGGCTGGCGAGTACCTGCGACTTCGGGAGCGCTACGACATCCTGGAGTATCAGGATCGGCTGGAGGAGATCGCCCGCCAAGTGCGGCGAGCCTTGAGCGGGGAGTGGGAAGAAAAAAGGGGCTCCCGATGAGGGCGTTGCCGGACCGGTACAAGGCGGTAGGGCGGCGTGACTTTCAGGCGGCCCTGGAATACCTGCTGGAAACGGAGTTCAAGCTGGTGGGGAGCCATCGTGTCATCCGGCTGATCTCCGAATCCGTGATGGACTTGGTGCGGGAGTTCTACCCGGAGACGCGGCGTCTGGAACCAGGGACGATTCTTTGGGCAACGACCAGGGCAGGGGACCAGGCTCGGGTGAGCTGGGGGAAACGGGCGGAGAGCTACGGGATCCAGATGGTGCTCTTGCCGCTGGTGACCAAAGCGGAGATCGAGAGCCGGATGTACCCGGGTCCGGGTCGGGATCCTCGGGACAACCGGCGCAAGGAGTTTCGTCGCGACACGGCCACCATGGTTCGTTTGGTGAAGAGCGCCGCGGCGCAGGGAGGATTGCTTTCCGGAGCCGAGGTGTCGGTCCTCATGAATCGGTCACTGATGAAGGTGCATGAGTACATTCGTACCTACGAGCAGGAGACCGGAGATCCCCTTCCGATGAAGGGTTATGTTCTGGATCAAGGGAGTTCTCCGACGCACAAGGGGATCATCTGCCGCAAGCTCGAGGAAGGGATGAGCCCTCCAGACATCGCACGTGCCACCGGGCATACGCTGGCGGCGGTAGACAACTACCTGGGCGCGTACAATCGAATCAAGGTACTCCTGCGGAAGGGAATGGATGCACCGACGATTTGCCAGGTCACGGGCCGAGCGGCGCGCACGGTGGCCCAGTACCTGGAGATCGTTGAGCAGTTCCATCCGAAGCTCATGAACGACAGCCATCGGAACTGGTTGTATAGTCGACTCAAGAGGCTCTCTCGCACGGCGAATCTGCCGGCCGAGCAGGTGGCTCCGATGATCAAGAGCCTGGAGAAGGGGGGTAGCTCTGATCCTCCCGCCTCGTCGATTGTGCCTCCTGCGCGATCTGGTGAGGTCGTTCCGAAGGGCGAATCCCCGAGCGGGCCGAAGCCGGGTCCTCGGGGGTCCAAACTGTCAAAGAACCTGGCAACCGGACATATGGCCTAAGAGTCGGTAGCGCGAGAGGACAAACTGAAGAACATGTGGTCTGTCTTCGAAGACCGAACCTGGCCGTGTAGCAGGCTACGGGGACACCTGCTCGATAGTGGGCAGCTTTATCATGCTGGCCTCGTCGCGCTGGCATGGCTCTCCATCGGTGCGCTCTGGGAGGTAAATTGGGATCCCGAGAACCATACAGATCAGGTGGGGAGAGTCATCGCTGAAACCGGTGCCGGCGACACCGTTCTCGTAGGTCCCGGTGTCTACTTTGAGCACATCCCAATTCCCCCGCACCCGCTTGTTCTCCTCAGCAGCGAGGGACCCACGGGGACCACGCTCGATGGCAGCGTACCAATTGAGGGACGCCAAGGAAGCATTGTGTACGCGCTCGAGGCACATCTACCAGCATTGACTATCACCGGTTTTACCTTCCGCGGGGGGACCGGATCTGTGATTCCGGACATCCACCTGGCGGGCGGTGCAATCGCGTTGCAAGCCTGCGAGAGTTGTCCCGCTGAGATCGCGATTCGCAATTGTATGTTCGAGGGCAATGCAGCTGTTTCTGGTTGGCATGGAAGGGGTGGAGCCCTCTATATCGACGGTGATGCAGTCAGAGCTACCGTCACCGACTGCGTCTTCCGCAATAATCGAGCGGTCTCCTTCGGGGCTCATGTCGGCCTTCACTGGGGGCGCGCAGTCTTCCTGCGCTGTGAATTCGACACCCGAGGCGAACCAGCGTTGACCGGGCAGGCTATCCGGGCGCATCATACCGCGCACCTTCGACTCGAGGACTGCACTATTCTTGGAGGCGATAACCTGGTCTATAGTTACTCAATATTCACAATCACGAATCTCGTTGAGTTAATCGGCAATCGCCTCTTAGACCAGGGCGTGCCCTCCGCGACATACGTGAACCTTGATCGATATGAGATTTGCTGTTCATACCAGGAGGTAGTCTTAAGAGACAATGTCTTCATTGGATCTGAGGGACCAAGCGATGTCCCGCGTGTTCGGATTGGGCCGGAAGAGGGCCGGGTCACGGTTGAGGGCAATACGTTTGTAGACGCGAAGGTGAGCATTTCAGTCAACTCCGGCAGTGATCTGCAGTTTACGAGGAATATCGTGAAGCGGACACCGGTCGACATCGTCTATGGTCCGGGGGGCATGTTCGGATGTAATAACATCTGGCCGGATAGCACATCGGTCAGGATTCTCTGCTGCGACGTGGAACGAGAGCATAACATCAGTGCAGACCCTCTGTTCTGCGGGGAGGCAACCGGTGATTATCGGATCGCGGCAGAGAGCCCTTGTGCCGCTGGCAATGCTCCCGCGGGCTGCGGCCAGATCGGTGCGCTCGGTATCGGTTGCTCGCAGACCCCGGTGGAGAGATTGAGCTGGGGCAAGGTCAAGCACCTCTTCCGGTGAATCCAGGCGCTCACCGCAAGGCATTGTGGGTGTCGCGAGGACAGGCCAGGACGCTCGCTTCGCATCCACTCTGCGCCTTCCACATCTCCATCTGCCTGTCCAAGTCCGTCTCGGCCACGATGCCTGGGAGTTGGCGTTCGGTGACGGCGTCTCGGCCTTCGATTGTTCGTGGCAGGAAGAGGATCTCCTCCTGAATTTACGGGGCCAGGTTCAGCAGATCCATGACCTGGCTGACGCGCGACCTGCTGATGTTGCCGAGCCTG
>Ga0194113_10001596_pt1 | contig 30980 bp, 24 predicted proteins | sample TA2MahC200mmetaG_FD_146193 | JGI IMG/M metagenome (GOLD analysis project Ga0194113, IMG submission 146193) | Freshwater microbial communities from Lake Tanganyika, Tanzania - TA2015017 Mahale Deep Cast 200m | ecosystem: Environmental > Aquatic > Freshwater > Lake | place: Tanzania: Lake... | reverse complement strand
CGTCATTGGTGAACGAGTACGTTAAGTTGGGAGAAAAGTACAAGTGGAAAACTGGCTGAGGAGATGATAGGTTTGATTACCCCGAAAGCGATATGGAATCCTGGCAGGAAGGCAACCTTGCACTATCTGCCTTTCTGCCTTTCTGCCTTGCCCCCTTTCTGCCTTCGACCTTTCGATTATTGTCTCACAATCATTGATAAAGGGGTCGCCCATGGAATCGCCGGCAGGGGAAACCGTCCCTGCGAGAGCGTCCTGGATAATGCTCTCTATGCTCACCTCCGTCCCGAGGCCGGCCGGCGGCACGGCCCCGGCCCGCTTCCGCGGCGAGGAGGACGCGGGGCCCCTGCCGGCCGGAGAGCCAACGGCCCACCCGGTCTCTCCGGTCCTTTCTGGCCGGGGCGGGATGGCAAAGCGCCTCAATCGCACCAGCCGCCCGCGCCGGACCTTCCGACACCCCGGAGGTGGTGGTCGATCCGCCCAAAGGCCCGCTGCCCGTTGCCCGCTGCCCAATACCCCACGGCACTGCGCAATTCCCAACTTTCTCCCACCTCTCCACAAGTATTATTATAATCAGTGCTCGTAACTGATTCCATCATGCGCGCCTGGCCTGCGATGCTCGCCGCGGCCCTCCTTCTGGTGCCCGCCCAGCCGGCGCCGGGCGAGGAAGGGGCGAGGGCCCGAGACCTGGGCGTCTACCACACCTACGACGAGATGGTCTCCGGGCTCGAGAACCTGACTGCCGCCCACCCGGACATAATGGCCCTCGAGAGCATCGGCCGGACCTACGAGGACCGCGACCTCTGGGTGGTCAAGCTCTCCGACAATGTGAGCGTCGACGAGGCCGAGCCCAACATAACCATCTTCGGCGGCATCCACGCCGGGGAGCTCATCAGCGTGGAGGTGGCGCTCTACATACTCGAGTTCCTCGTCGGCAACTACTCCCTCAACTCCACCGTGGGCTGGTACGTGAACTCCACCCAGATATGGTTCATGCCGATGGTCAACCCCGACGGGCACGTCTTCGCCGAGCAGGGCAACAACTGGCGCAAGAACCGCCGGCCTACCGGGGGCGGCAACATCGGCGTGGACCTCAACCGCAACTTCGGCCACCTCTGGGGCCTGGAGGCCAGCCACAACCCGGCCGAGGACAACTACTGCGGCCCGTACGCCTTCTCCGAGAACGAGACGCGGGCGGTGGCCCGGCTCGTGACCGACCACCACCCGGAGATAACCATTTCCTACCACTCCTACGCCCCCTACATCCTCTATCCCTGGGGGAACTCGATAGACACCGAGCCCGTGGACGAGCGGCTCCCGCAGATAGCCTGGAACATGTCCCAGGCGATGCCCGAGGGCCGCCGGTACGCCCCCATCATGGCGCTCGGGATGTACCCGGCGACGGGCGACACGGACGACTGGTTCTACGCGAACCTCAGCATCCTGCCCTTCACGGTGGAGATAGGCACGTCGAACCGGCCGGTCGATTCGGCCGTGCCGGGCATCTGCGCCGACAACCTGGGGCCGGCGATGTACGTTCTCAATTACACCGTCGGCTCGCCCCCGCCACCGCCCCCCAGGCGGTCGATCGCCCTGGAGGGCCCATCCACGTTCGGCTGCGTCCCGCTCCAGGAGCTCCGGTTCGATTTCACGCTGGAGAACACCGGGGAGGCGGCCGAGAACGTCTCCGTCGGGATCGAGTCCTCCCCCGAGGGCTGGGCCGCCCAGCTTTCGCCGGGGAGCGTAGAGCTTCCCCCAGGTGAAAGTGTCAATGTGATCCTCTGGTGCACCGTGCCGGAGCTGATTCCGGCCGGGACCGGGGCCTCGTTCTCCCTCCGGGCCGCCTCGGTTTCGGGGGCCAACGCCAGCGCCCGGCTCGACGGGCGGGTGGGCACGGGCCGGGCTGTGAGCATAGTCTGGGGGAACCCGGGGACATTGGCGCCGGGCCAGAGCGCCTCCATCCCCTTCACCGTCAGAAACAACGGGAACGCATTCGACAACATCTCGCTCTCGGCGAGCGCCGATACCGGCTGGGCGGTCTCCCAGGTCGCCTCGCCCTTCGGGCTCGCCCCCTGGACCGCCACCAACACGTTCGTCAGGCTGCAGGTACCGGAGCGCCTCCCCCCGGGCGTCACCCGGGTCAACCTCACACTGGAGTGCCGGAACGGGGACGGCGACGTCCGGCTGAACAGCACCTGCCTACTGTCGGTCGAGACCCTCCTGCGACTGGAATGGTCCGTGGCCCCCTCCTCAGTCGTGCTCTACGAGGGCTCGAAGGAGGAGGTCTCCATCACGCTCGTCAACGCCGGCAATGTGCGGGAGAGGGGCAACCTCACTCTGGGGGGCGACAGCCGGTACGCCTCCCTGGACAGGAAGGCGGTCGACCTCCCGCCCGGGGAGAGCGCGATGTACGTCCTGACCATCCAGGGCAAACCGGGCCGCTGGAGGGTCAACATCAGCCTGGCCTCGGCGGACGGCTACCCGCCAAGGCAGATAGGGGTGGACTGCACGATAAAGGCCAGGCCGGAGGCGCCGCGCAACACCCTCCAGGACGCCATCATAGTCATGGACATCGTGTTCATCGCCATCGTCATCGGATACATCGTCTACCGGGTGAAGCGGAAGCGCCGGAAGGGGCGGGTGCCCCCATGAGGGAGGGCCTCTTCTCCGGCGACACCGGCAACCGCTGCGTGGTGTGCAAGGGCTCCAAGATGCTCTGCGGCAAGGACCGCTGCCCCATACTCGTCAAGCACTTCGCCCAGCTTCGGGCGCGCACGCTGGTCGACCGGCTGGACATCGAGGGCTCGTCCCCGCCGGGAGTGTTCGTCGGCCAGTACGGCTACCCGAAGGTGTTCGTCGGGCCGCTCATACCGCCCGTGACCGGTGACACGGAGGTCATGGACACGCCGGAGATGTGGCTGGGGCGGTCCATCGACGAGATAGTGGACTTCCGGACCCAGCTCGTCCGGGGCATGCACGCGGTCGACGTCTTCGACGTCGAGACCGGCGGACGGACCGTGGATCTTGTGCGCGAGATGGCCCTTGCGGCCTCTCCCGCCGAGGCCGAGGCCGAGTTCCAGAGAAAGCCCCGCGGGCGGCTCGTGCTCGACGACGAGGTCCAGCCCTTCGGGCCCTCGGCGCCACTCAAGAGCCTGGACGTGGGGAGCATCAAGGTGGACCACCGCATCGAGAAACCGTTCTACGACACGGACCTTCGGGCCCGGGAGGCGGTGCTGGACCTGTACGGGGACGGGGTCTTCCTCTCGCGCATCCAGAAGGCGTTCAGCGTGGGCGCATTCGGCCTTGGGAGGAACCGCAGATTCGTCCCGACGCGCTGGTCCATCACCGCGGTCGACGACACGATAGGCAAGCAGCTTCGGGAGAAGGTCAAGCGCCTGCCCCTCATCGACGAGTACCGCATATACGAGTCGTGGACGCTGGACAACCGGTTCATCGTGCTCCTCATGCCGACGAGCTGGCGCTACGAGCTCGTGGAGGCCTGGTACCCCAACACGGTTTGGAACCCGGACGGCACCGACATAATGATGATATCGAGCCACGAGTTCTACGGCGGGCGGAAGGACTACGCCGAAATAGGCGGCTGCTACTACGCGGCGCGCCTGGCCACCTGCGAGCACCTGCTCAGGCTGCAGAGGCAGGCCGGCTGCGTCATACTCCGGGAGGCCCACTCGGGATACATAATGCCCGTCGGGGTGTGGAACGTGCGCGAGAACGTGCGCAACGCCTACAAGGGGCCGCATCTCTCGTTCCCGACGCTTGCGGCGGCCCTGGAGCACATCCGGACGCGCCTCGACATCCGCATGAAGAAGTGGCTGCGGACGAGCCGGATACTCGCGGACATCCGCACCCAGCGGACCATCGAGGACTACCTGCCGGTGGAGCCGCAGGCGAAAGAGGCGGAGGGCGTGGGATGACGGCAGGGTGCAGGGTGCAGGGTGCCGGGGGCCGGGGGCGCGAACGATGAAGCGGGGCACCGGGAGGATGGCCCGGGCCGGCGGGCCGGCTCCGGACAGGCCCGGGTTCTCGATCATCGTGCCAGGCGGCGACACTTTGGAAGCACTCGCCGCCGAGATTCGCGCCTGCCGGGCCTGCCCGCTCGCCGGGAAAAGGAAGAACGCGGTACCGGGAGAGGGGAGCGCCCGCAGCGGGATCGTGTTCGTCGGCGAGGCGCCCGGGGCCAAGGAGGACGCCCGGGGGCGGCCCTTCGTCGGCTCGGCCGGGAAGCTCCTGGCCAGGCTGCTCAAGAAGAACGGCCTGGCGCGGGAGGAGGTGTTCATCACCAACACGGTCAAGTGCCGGCCGCCGGGCAACCGGCCGCCCAAGAGCTCCGAGATGGAGGCCTGCCGGCCGTTCCTCGCAAAGCAGCTCGGGCTCCTGAGGCCAAAGCTGGTGTGCACCCTGGGCAACTCGCCCCTCCACGCGCTCGTCGACCGGAAGCTCAACATCACCCGGGAGCACGGCAGGCCCAGGGAGGCCGGGGGCTTTTGGTTCCTACCGCTCTATCACCCGGCGGCGATACTGTACCGGCGCAGGCTGATGGCGGACCTGGAGCGGGATTTCGAAATGATCGGCCGGATGGGGCGGTCCGGGAAGGGCACGATCGATCGGTGGGGGGGCGAGGAGGAGTGAAGGAAGAAGGCGCAGGGCGCAAGGCGCGAGGCGCAAGGATTAAGGCGCAAGGGGCAAGGGGCAAGGGAGAAGGCAGGAAGGCAGGAAGGCAGGAAGGCGGAAAGGGTGCAAGGCAGCAAGGGAGCAAGGCAGCAAGGGAGCAAGGCAGAAAGGCAGGAAGGGGGCATGGGGGCCTTGGAGCCGGATGCCCCCCGGAATTCCTTCCGGCGTATCGATTCTCCGTCGCCCCTTTCTGCCTTTCTGCCTTTCTGCCTTTCTGCCTTCCACCCTTTCGCCTTGCGCCTTGCCCCTTGCGCCTCAAGCCTTGCGCCATGCGCCATGCGCCTTGAGCCTTGATATATCAAAGGGATACCAATGGACAAAGTGCAAAGAACAAGGTTCCGCGAGATCGTCGCGAAGAGCGCGCTGTCGCGGTCGAGGCTTACGGGGCTGGACTGGGCCCTCAATCCCTACCGGGGATGCGGGCACGGGTGCCTCTACTGCTACTCGCCGGCGGTGATCCATTACGACGGCCGGGAGGCCTGGGGGGACCTCGTCGAGGCGCGCACCAACCTGCCGGTCCTCCTCGCGCGGGAGCTGCGGCGGCTGCCGCGGGGCACGGTGGGCATAGGCACGGTGACGGACCCCTACCAGCCGGCGGAGCGGCGCTACCGGGTGACGCGGCACTGCCTGGAGCAGCTCCTGCGCAGGCAGTGGCCGATATGCATCCAGACCAAGTCGGCGACCGTGGTCGAGGACATCGATCTGATCGGGCGTTTCAGCGAAAAGGAGGTGGGGCTCACGTTCACCTCGGCCGACGACACGCTGCGCGAGTGGATGGAGCCGGGGGCCTCCCCCATCGGCGAAAGGCTCCGGGCGCTGGGACGGCTCAGGGACGCCGACATCCCGACCTTCGTCTTCTTCGGGCCGGTGCTGCCGGGATTGGTGGAGTCCGGCCTCGAGGACCTCTTCGGCTACATGGCGCAGATGTCCGTGGGGCGGGTCCTCGTGGACCGGCTGAGGATGCACCCGGGCGTCTGGGAGCGGGTGCGGCCCCGCCTCGTGCAGAAGCGCCCGGAGCTCGTTCCCGCCTACGAGGCCGTGCTCTTCGGGAGCCCCGAGGACTACGAGCAGCTGCTCGTCGAGATCGCCGACACGGCGCGCCGGGCGGGGATAAGCAGCGTGGTCGTGGAGAGGCCGTGAAGGAAGAAGGCGCAGGGCGCGAGGCGCGAGGCGCAAGGGGCGAAGGCGCAAGGGCCAAGGCGCAAGGTGGAAGGGGAGGAGATCCGGCTCCTTCCTGCGCCCTGCGCCTTGAACCTTGCGCCTTCGGCCTTGCGCCCTGCGCCTTGAACCTTGCGCCTTCGGCCTTGCGCCCTGCGCCTTGAACCTTGCGCCTTCGGCCTTGCGCCCTGCGCCCTGCGCCTTGCGCCTTTGCATCGCGTCCTTATCCATTAAATAGCATCGCGCCGATTATCCCGCGTGGACGCCGGCACGTTCCTGGGACAGCTGCTGCTCCTCGTCGGGCAGTCGTTTTGGATAATGTTCCCCGCCTACGTGTCGGGCTCCGCGGCGGTGCTCTTCAAGGGCAAGGTCCCCATGGACTTCGGCCGGAGCTGGCGGGGCAGGAGGCTTCTGGGCGACGGGAAGACCTGGGAGGGCTTCATCATGGGCGGCCTGACGGGCGTCTTCGCAGGGTCGATGCAGCAGCTCTACTGCACCTACATGAACCAGCCCTCGTTCACGGCCTTCGACCTATTGGTCGTCGGCACGTTCGACCCCGCCTTCTTCGCCAGCATGAGCCTGGGGGCGCTCGCGGTGACGGCCTGCCTCTCCTACGGCGGCCTCGTCGGAGACCTCATGAAGAGCTTCATCAAGCGCCGGATGGGCATGGAGCGGGGCACGAAATCCCCACTCCTCATGGACCAGCTCGACTTCGTGCTGGGGGCCTGGCTGGTCACCATCCCGCTCTTCCCGGGCTGGTTCTTCAGGGTCTTCGGCATCTTCAATTTCATCATAATACTGGTGATGGCGCCCCTGCTCCACCGGGCGGTGAACATCGTCGGGTACAGGCTGGGGGCGAAGAAGGAGCCGTGGTGAGTACGGTACGTGCGGGCAGCGGGCAGCGGGCAGCGGGGAGCAGTGGACGCCGGGCGCAGTTCCGTCCCTGCTCCCCGCTGCCCGCTGCCCGCTCCCCCGTTGCGACAATGGCAAGGAGGTATATCGATGGCTGAGCTCTTCGAGATGCTGACGGAGTGCGGGGCGATCAAGTTCGGAAGGTTCGTGCTGACCTCGGGGAAGGAGAGCAGCTACTACGTCGACATAAAGGCGGCCTCCACGAGACCCCGGATACTCCGGCGGATAGCCGAGGAGATGGCCGCCCGGGTGGACGGGACGCGCGTCGCCGGGATGGAGCTGGGCGCGGTGCCGATAGCGACGGCGGTGGCCCTCCAGGCCGACCTGCCCTTCTGCATCCTGCGAAAGAAGCCCCGGGAGCACGGGACCGGCTCGCAGATAGAGGGCGAGGTGAGGCCCGGCGAGACGGTCACGGTCGTCGAGGACGTCGCCACCACGGGCGGCTCGATAGTGCAGTCGGTCAGGCTGCTCCGTGCCGCGGGGGCCGTGGTGAACCGGGCGATCGTGGTCGTCGACCGCGAGGAGGGCGCGGCCGAGGCGCTGAGAGCGGAGAACGTGGAGCTGGTGGCGCTGGTCAAGCGGAGCCGGTTGATGGAGGGGAAAGCGTAGGGCGCAAGGCGCAGGGCGCGAGGCGCAAGGCTTGAGGCGCAAGGGACAAGGCGCAAGGTGGAAGGCAGGGAAATCGCGCTTCTCCCTTGCGCCTTGCGCCTTGACCCTTGCGCCTCAAGCCTTGCGCCCTGCGCCCTGCGCCCTGTGCCCTGCGCCTTTGCGAAAACAGGAGGGATGGCATGGCAACGAAGGTACTGCTCGTCGGAGGGGGAGCGAGGGAGCACGCCATGGCGAGGGCGCTCGCCGAGGGAGGGGCGGAGCTCTACTCCGTGATGAAGAACCGGAACCCGGGCATCCGCAGGCTCTCCAAGGACGTGCTCGCCGCCTCCGAGACCGACATCGAGAAGGTGACCATGTACGCGAGGCTCAGGGGCGTCGAGCTCGCCTGCGTCGGGCCGGAGGCGCCGCTCGAGGCCGGATTGGTGGACGCGCTCGAGAAGGAGGGCGTCCGGTGCGCCGCCCCGACAGGCGCGGCGGCCCGGCTGGAGACCTCCAAGGAGTTCATGCGCGCGCTCATGGCCCGACGCGGCATCCCGGGCCGCATAGAGCACTGGGTGTTCTCCGACATCGCCGAGGTCAAGAGATTCATCTCCGGCTACGACAAGGGCGTGGCCGTCAAGCCCGTCGGCCTCACCGGGGGCAAGGGCGTGAAGATCTCCGGCGACCAGCTCCTGAGCAAGGACGAGGTCGTCAGGTACGCCGCCGAGGTGCTCGAAAAGAAGGTCGGGGGCCAGTCGAGGGTGATAATCGAGGAGAGGGCCGAGGGCGAGGAGTTCACGCTCCAGGCGTTCTCAGACGGGAAGAGGGTGTCCCCGATGCCCGCCGTACAGGACCATAAACGCGCCTGGGAGGGGGATTCGGGCCCCAACACCGGGGGGATGGGCTCGTACTCCCAGCAGGACCACCTCCTGCCGTTCCTCAGGAGGCAGGAGTACGAGGAAGGCGTGCAAGTGATCCAGCGGACGGTGGACGCGCTGGCGGCGGAGGGCACGCCCTTCAAGGGCCCCATCTACGGCCAGTTCATGCTCACCCGCGAGGGCCCCAAGGTCATCGAGTTCAACGCCCGCTTCGGCGACCCGGAGGCGATGAACGTGCTCAGCCTCCTCGAGGGCGACTTCCTGGAAATCTGCAACGACATGGCCGACGGGAGCCTGGGCGGGGAAAGCGCCGCGTTCGGGAGGCTCGCCACGGTGTGCAAGTACGTCGTCCCGGTGGGCTACGGCGTCTCCTCCCGCGTCGGCTCCGAGATAACGGTCGACGAGAAGGGGGTCGAATCCGAGGGGGCCCGGCTCTACTTCGCCGCGGTCAACGAGAAGGGGCCGGGGACCGTGCTGACCACGACCTCGCGCGCGCTGGGCGTGGTGGGGGTGGCCCAGGACATCGAGGCCGCAGAGAGGCGCTGCGAGGCGGCCCTTTCGCACCTTGGGGGCGACTTCTTCGTCCGCCACGACATCGGCCGGCCCGAGGCGATAAAAAAGAAGATGGAGCGCATGGAAAGGATAAGAGGGCCATGAAGCAAAAGGAGCTCGAGCGGCTGCTGCAGGGGGCGCCCGCGCACCCCTCCCCGACTGCGGCCCTGGAGCAGTACCTGACGCCGGCCCGGTCCGCGGCGGCGGCGCTGTACTTCGCGGCATCGCAGGGCGACATCTCCGGTAAAAGGGTGGCGGACCTGGGCTGCGGCACCGGCATCCTGGCGGTGGGCGCGGGATTGCTGGGTGCGTCCGAGGTGGTCGGGGTGGACATCGACGAGCGGGCGGTGGAGGCCGCCCGCGGCTTCGGCTCGGAGATGGGGCTCAAGCTCGAGTTCCGATCGGGGGACATCCGGCTCTTCCACGGGGAGTTCGACACCGTGATCATGAACCCCCCCTTCGGGGCCCAGAGAAGGCACGCCGACCGCCCCTTCCTCCAGAAGGCCTTCGAGGTGGCGCCGGTGGTGTACAGCTTCCACCTGGCCCGGACCGAGGACTGGGTCCGCCGGGAGGCCTCCGGGGCCGGGTTCACCGTCACCCACAAGAATAAGTACGTATTCGCTATTAGGCATCTTTACGAGTTCCACAGGAAGGAGAGGCAGGAGGTCGAAGTCCTCCTTTTCCGGATGGAATCTGGGAGATGACCTGGATGGCTGAGAAGCGTCTGGTTCTGCCCGGCGAGGAGCTGGGCACGACAGAGGAGTTCCTCCCCGGCCAGGGGACCTACGAGGACAAGGGCAAGATATTCGCCGCGGTGGCCGGAGTGCTCGATGTCGACACGAAGGAGATGGCGATACTGGTGAGGCCCGCCAACCCGCCCGTGAGGCTCAAGGTGGGCGACATCGTCATAGGGACGGTGAGCGAGGTGCGCAGCTCCATGGTGGAGCTCGAGCTCTCCCGCGTCACCGGCCGGAACCGGGCCATATCGGACCAGGGGGCGGCGTCGGTGCACGTTTCACACATATCCGAGAACTACGTGCCCGACGTGGAGTCGCAGTTCAGGCTGCTCGACATCGTCCGCGCCAAGGTCATCCAGGCGCAGCCGTCGATCCAGCTGAGCACCGCCGGGATGGACTTCGGGGTCATCCGGGCCCTATGCGGCAAGTGCCGGAAGCCCCTCGTCCTCAAGGGCGAGTCCCTGTGGTGCGAGGCCGACCACCGCAACGAGACGCGAAAGCTCGCGCGGGTGTACGGCAGCAACGAGTTCTGGAACGCCCCGACGGCGGCCGAGGTGGCGCAGGACCAGCAGCGCTACACCGGCGACCAGAGGCCCCGGCGGCCCGGCGGGAGGGGCGGAGGCGGGGGCAGGGGCGGGCCCTGGCGCGGGGGCGACCGGCGCGGCGGCGACCGCGGAAGGGGCGGCGACCGGCGCGGCGGCGACCGCGGCCGCGGCCGCGACGACCGCGGGAGGCGGCCTCACTACCGCGACCGCGGGCCCCGGCGCGAGGGCGGCGGGCAGTAGAGCGCGCGGTGATTGAAGGCGCGAGGCGCAGGGCGCAAGGGTCAAGGCACAAGGGACAATGGGTTAGGCTATCGATTCTTTCCTTGCGCCCTGCGCCTCGCGCCTTGCGCCTTCTTCTTCTCACGCCAAAAGCCGCGACGCCTCCGAGGCGATGCCGTCCAGGCGCCCGACGTCCCCGTCCCAGCTGCGGAGGAGCTCGTGGTAGCGGTCGAAGATGCCCACGAGCATCCGCCGCATCTCCCGGCGGAGCCCCGGCGGCTCCTCGCCCGAGACCACCACCGCCGAGAATATGCTCTTCCACTGCTCAATCAGTATCTTCATGTGCCCTATCTCGAGCATCCCCAGCTCCTCGACGTCGGTGAGCCTGAACGAGTCTTTTATGAACCGGCGTATGGCGGTCAGCATCCCCGTCACGAGGAGCTCGTCGGCCGTCTGGTCCGGGTGGCGGCTGGCGTGGGCGAGCAACCGGCCGTCGTTCAGCACCACGAAGACCTCGGTTATCACGGGCGCGCCATCCCCGTGGCGATGGCGGGTCCGGGAAAGCTGGGCGAGCCGGGCGGCGTCGCGGTTTTGGGGGTTGATGGCCACCGCCCTCTCGGCCATCTCGAGGGAGCGCCCCATGTCCCCCAGCGTGAAGTGGACGGCGCTCTTGATGTACAGGGCGAAGTCCGACCGGAAGTCCCTCTCGATTGAGCGGTCGGCCGCGGCCAGGGCCTCCGGGTACCTCCCGAGGCGGAACATCGCCACGGCCTTCTTCAGCCACCCCTCCGCGGAGTCCGGGTCGTGCGCAAGCGATCTCTCGTAGGCGTCCAGGGCCAGCTGGTCGCGGCTCAGGGCGTGGTGGCAGTCCCCGATGCGGAGCCAGACGAGCGCGGAATCGGGCCGCCGCGCCGAGACCGAGGAGAAGACCTCCAGCGCCTCGGAGAAGTGGCCCAGCTTGTAGAGCACCTCGCCCAGGCTGAGCCGGACCTCGTCGTCCTCGGGGGCAAGCTCGGAGGCCCGCCTCAGGCAGTCCACGGCCTCGTCGGGGCGGTCCAGCGAGTCCAGCGCAACCCCCTTGTGGGCCCAGGCGCGCGCCTCCCGGATGTCCGCGGCCAGGGCCTGCTCGTAGCAGGCGAATCCCTCCTGGGCCCTCCCGGCCAGGCACTCGGCGTCCCCCCGCCTGACCCAGGCCGAGGCGTCGTCGGGCCGGAGCATGACCGCGCGCTCGTAGCAGAGCAGGGCCTCGTTGAGCTCCCCGCGGGCGCAGAGAAGGTCCCCCGTCCTCAGGAGGTTGTCGACGTCGTCGGGCTCGCGGTCCATCAGCCGGCGCGCCAGGGCGAGGGCCCGGCCCCGGTCGCGGGCGTTGATGAACGCGTCGCGGGCGTGGGCCAGGTGGGCGTCGACCTCCGGCTCGAGCTCCGACAGCCTCTCGAACGCCTCGCCGGACTCGGCGAACCGCCCGAGGTTGAAGAGCACAGCGGCGAGGTTCCGCAGCGCGATCACGCAGGCCGGGCCGTTGTCGGGGTTGAGCTCCAATAAGCGCCGGTAGCTGGCGATGGCGCCCTCGGGGTCGCCGGACCGCTCCAGCGCCGAGGCACGCTTCTCCCACAGGCGCCAGTCGTCCGACGGGGCGCCCGCGGGCACGGCGGGTTCCCCCGGGGCATCGAGGGGGCGCCCCTCGCCGGAAGGCAGGTCCCCGCCGCCCTGGACGGCCCGGCGGTCGTGGGCCGGCGGCCGGTGGCCGCAGGAGGGACAGCCCCCGGACCCGGGCCCAAGCGCCCTGCCACAGGTGGGGCACGCTGGCTCGGTCATGGTTCATCGTATATTCGGAATAGGTGTTGATAAATGCTCTGCCGGCCGAAGACTTCGAACGGGTACCAAAACCGATAATTACTAGATGCCGCATAGAGACGGCCGAGGAACATGGACAACATCCACCAGGCCTCGCAGGAGCAGATGGTCAAGGAACTGGTCGCCCTCAGGCAGGAGGTCCAGCAGCTCCGCCAGATGGTCAACATGCTCCTGGACATCGTCGTCGAGCCGGAGGAGGACGACGACTGGGACTTCGACCCGCTCAACCGCAAGAACGACAAGGGCGGGCGGAACAGGAACATGATGTGCATGTAGTCTTTTGCGGTTTTTGAAAGGCAGCAAGGGAGCAAGGCAGAAAGGCAGCAAGGGAGCTAGGGAGCATGGGAGAAGGGACGATGGGAGCCCCCTCTGACAGTATTGACCGGTTCCCGCGCCTCGTCCCCTTGCTGCCTTCCTGCCTTGCTGCCTTGCTGCCTTGCTGCCCCCCATGCTGCCTTCCTGCCTTGCTGCCTTGCTGCCCCCCATGCTGCCTTCCTGCCTTGCTGCCTTGCTGCCCCCCTTGCTGCCTTCCTGCCTTGCTGCCTTGCTCCCTTGGCCCCAAACAATGATTAGCCGCGTGCCCCATACTACTCCCGGATGAGGCGCTGGCTCTGGGCCGGGCTTGCGGCGGTGCTGGTCCTGGCGGTCGTGATGAGGTTCCTGCCTCTTCTGGGCTTTGCGGTCTGGGGCTCCGACAGCGGCGAGTACTATGTCCTCACGGACAGGCTGGTCGGGGGCTCGGCCATCCGGACCGATTACAGCGGCTGGGGCTTCGGGTACCCCTACTTTCCGGGCATGTTCCTGCTCTCGGGGGAGGTGCACCTGCTCACGGGGCTCCCGGTGCTCCAGGCGGTCCAGTGGGTGGCGCCGCTGGCCGCCTCGCTCTCGGTGGTGCTGGTCTTCATCATCGCGGTGAGGGCGTTCGGGGACGGGCGCGCCGGGCTCATCGCCGCGGGCGTGCTCGCCGTGGCGACTCCGGCCGTGTACGCCACCTCCCACCCCATGCCCGGCGCCCTGGGGGACATGCTCGCCCTGCTCTGCATCCTGTTGCTTTTGAGGTCGCTTGAATCCCGGTCGGGCCTGGCGGCCCTGGGGCTGGCCTCGGCCGCGCTGGTGGTCACCCATCACCTCTCGACCTTCTTCGTGCTGGTGCCGGTCCTCTTCGCCCTGCTGGGCCGGGAGCTCGTCCGGGTCAGGACGGACGTGCGGCGCACGGCCATCGAGGGCGGGTACGCGGCCAGCCTGCTCTCGGGGTCGCTGCTCTACTGGTACGCCTGCGCCGCGCCCTTCCGCGAGAGGGTCATCCCCGAGGGATTGGGGCTTCCACCCTGGGCCGTGCTCGCCCTGGCGTACGTCGCCCTGCTCGCCCTGCCACTTCTGGTGGTGCTCCGGCGGCGGCTGGCGCCCGGGGCGCGCTACCGGCCGTCATTCCCCTCGGTGAGGCGCGTCGGCACGCTCACCGCGCTGTTCCTGGCCGGCGGCGGCTTGGTCCTCGCCGCCACGGCCCTGGGGGTGACGCCCGGGACCTCCATCGACATCGACGACCGGGCCGCCTACTGGTTCCTGCCGCTCCTGTCCGTGCTGGCACTGGCGATCGGCGGCATCGGCGGCTCGGAGTTCTCCCGCGACGGCTTCTTCGTGCAGCTTTGGCTGGTCTCGATAGCGCTGACGCTGGTCTTCGCCGTCGCCACCGGGAACCACGTCCTCCTTCCGTACCGCCAGGTCCAGTACTTCATCCAGCCCATGGCGGTGCTCGCCGGCGCCGGGGCGGTCTTCCTCCACGACAGCTGGAACCCCGACCGGAGGCGGGCCGCTTCCGTCGCCGCCGCCGCGGCCGTTTCGGCGGCGATCGTGCTCTGCGCCGCGACCGCCTACCCGCCCCGCGAGATGATGGGCGGGTTCGAGGAGGGGACGACCGACGGCGAGATGGACGCGGTGGCCTGGCTGGGCCAGAACGGGCCGCCGGCGGAGCTCGTGGCGACCGACCACCGGATGAGCTCGATGGTGTTCGGGTTCACCGGACTGAACGCCTCCTGGGACGACGCCCGGGAGACCCTCCACGGGGACCTCCAGGCCGCAAGGAAGGAGGCCGCCGGGCTGGACACGCCCTCCGGGACGCACCCCGTCCAGCTCGTGCTGCTCACCCCGTCCGTGGAGGCCGGGGCGGCCCTGGCGCAGTGGGAGACCGCCCGGCCCCTGAGCGGGGAGGCCCTCGCCAAGTTCTCGTCGGGCTTCTACGTCAAGCTGTACGAATCAAACGGGATAAGGGTCTTCCGGGCGGGCCAGGACGGTCAGTAGCCGCTGTCGCCGTTGCTGCGGGAGGCCCAGACCTCCTCCCCCATCTGGCTGTAGACGCTGCCGTAGCTGTCCTCGGTCTTCGCGGGCGAGGCGGCCTTGCCCCGCGCCAGGGCCAGGATGTCGCGCTTTCGGAGGATCCAGTAGTGGATGCGCCACATCTTGCCCTTGAGCAGGTAGATCTCCTCCCGCTCGGTCCGGAGCAGCCCCTCCTCCTCGAGCGTGTAGAAGACGTCCCTGTCCTCGGCGTCGAGAACGTTGTCTATTATGTAGTCCTCGAAGCCGAAGAAGTTCATGAGGTAGTCCGCGAGCTTGTCCGTGTCGGGCTCGCTGATGCCCTTCCCGCCCAGCACCGCCCGGAGGGCCAGCCTCATGTCGGGGAGGGTGACCACCTCATCCGTGTCGCGGTAGGCCGGGGAGGGACACACCGGGCAGAAATCCTCTTCCTCCTTGAGAAGGGCCTCGGCCCTGTCATACCCATCGGCCTGAGCCCGGAACATATGAACTGATTCTATTGTTGGGGTTGGGTTAATATAGTTTTCGGTAAAATTACCAAAGTCTAAATACTCCCCCCCCTCGTTTTCGGCCCGATGACCGCTTTCCGCTGGATCTACATCACCTGCAAGGACCGGGCCGAGGCCCGAAGAATCGCCCTCCAGGTCCTGAAAAAGAGGCTGGCGGCCTGCGCCAACTGGTTCCCCGTCCGGTCGCTTTACTGGTGGGAAGGCAATCTGGAGCGCTCCTCGGAGGTGGCCCTGGTGCTCAAGACCACCTCCCGCCGCGTCCGGCCCCTAATCGCTGCCATAAAGAAGGCCCACTCCTACAAGGTCCCCTGCGTGGAGGCGCTGCCGATCCTGGAGGGCAACAGGGACTATCTGGAATGGGTGCGAGACGAGAGTGGGGAGAGGAAAAGGCGCAAGGCGCAAGGCGCAGGGCGCACCCGGAGGACCTTCGGTCCTCCTCGCCTGGGCGGGCGAAGCCCGCCTGCGGAGGCTTGAGGCACAAGGGGCAAGGCGCAAGGGGAAAAGGTCGGAGGCCCCGGATTCCCCCTTGCCCCTGTCCCTCGATCCTTGCGCCTCCGCCCCTTGCGCCCTGCGCCTTGCGCCCTGCGCCTTCATATCACGGGCTAGATACTCCCTGTCTCACAACGCTTATTACACATGCCGGGAATGAGCATGGCCGGGATGCGCCGGTGAGACAGAAGGCCTACATCAAGGAGCTCCGCAATATTGTGGGCGACGAGAACGTGAGGGTGGACGCCCTGGAGCGGCTGACCTATTCCCGGGACATGTCCGTGCACCAGGGAGTCCCGGACGTTATAGTTTTCCCGAGGAGCACGGAGCACGTCTCGCAGGTCCTGAGGATGGCCCACCGGCGCCGCATCCCGGTCACGCCCCGCGGCTCGGGCACCTCCGTGACGGGCGGCGTGCTGCCCCTCAAGGGAGGCATCGTCCTCGACATGGGGAGGATGAACGCCATCAAGGAGATCCGCCCCGAGGACCGCTACATGGTCGTGGAGCCCGGGGTCATCTGCGCCGACATCAACGCCGAGCTCCAAAAGCGCGGCCTGTTCTTCCCGCCGGACCCCGGCAGCTCGTCCATCTGCACAATCGGCGGCATGGTCAACACCAACGCCTCGGGCGTGCGGGCCGTGAAGTACGGCACCACCAAGGATTTCGTCATGGGCCTCGAGGTCGTCCTGGCCGGCGGCAAGGTGATAAGGACGGGCACGAGGGCGCCCAAGAGCTCGTCGGGCTATGACCTCACGCACCTCTTCGTGTGCTCCGAGGGGACGCTGGGCGTCGTCACGGAGGTCACGCTCAGGATCATCCCGGCGCCCGACTACACGGTCGCCATCATTGCCGCCTTCCGGTCGATCCAGGACGCCGGCAGGGCGATATCGCGCATACTGGGCGCGGGCGTGCCGCTCTCGTGCGCCGAGCTGATGGACCGCGTGAGCCTTCTGGTCATCCGCGAGGCGATGCGGCTCCAGGTGCCCGAATGCGACGGCATGCTGCTCATGGAGCTCGACGGCGAGAAATCGTCCGTCGAGGCCCAGCTCCAAAAGGTGCTCGGAATCTGCAAGGAGATAGGCACCGTGGACCTGCGCTCCACGGACAACCCGGCCGAGCGGCTCCAGATGTGGACCGGCCGGTCGGGGCTGACGCCCGCCTTCTCGCGCTACAAGCCCGGGTCGCGGCTCATCCCCATCGCCGAGGACTTCGGCGTGCCCCCCAGCCGGATTCCGGAGGCCATCGAGGGCATACAGGAGATCGCCAGGCGCAACGACATAACCATCGCCACCTTCGGCCACGTCGGAGACGGGAACCTGCACTCCACGTTCATCACCGACGTGAGGAAGAAGGAGGACTGGGACAAGATCCGCCGCGTCGGCCAAGAGCTCATCGAATTGGCGCTGGGGCTCGGCGGCACGATAACCGCGGAGCACGCCACCGGGCGGGCCAAGGCGGCCTTCATCCGCAAGGAGCAGGGCAGCGCGCTCGACGTGATGGCGACCGTGAAGAAGGCGCTGGACCCGAGAAACATCCTGAACCCGGGGAAGCTGGCGCTCTTCGAGAGGGAGGCGGACATATACGACCACTTCGCCTTCGACCACCTGCTCAGGCACCGCGACTCCCTGAGGTCGTTTGGCGAGTTCGTCGACAACGAGTTCCTGGCGTGCATCCAGTGCGGCTTCTGCCGCGCCGGCTGCCCGGTGTTCGCCCAGACGCGCATGGAGTCGTACAACGCGAAGGGCTTCGTGACGCTGGCCTTCGGCCTCTACGACGGGAGCCTGCAGCCCTCCAGGGAGCTCGCCGAGAAGTTCTACCACTGCACCACCTGCATGAACTGCAAGGCCAAGTGCCCGGCGGGCGTGAAGACGCCCTACATCGTCCAGGCGGCGCGCTCGCGGCTCGCCGAGGCGGGCTTCCTGCCCGAATCCTTCCGGGCGATGGTCAGGGGGATGGCCGAGAAGGGCAACCCCTACGGCGAGGAGCCGGGGAAGAGGGAGGAGCTCCTGCCCGACAACCTCAAGACCCCGGTGCCCGGCTCCGAGGCGCTGCTGTTTTCAGGCTGCAACACGAGCCTGATGGACATCCGGATCCTGCCGGCGACGCTCAAGCTGCTCGAGAGGGCCGGCGTGTCGATCACCGCCCTGGGCGCCGGCGAGAGCTGCTGCGGCTTCCCGGCCTACCTGGCGGGCGCCCCGGAAGCGAAGGGGCTCATGCAGCGCACCGCCGGCAAGATCGCGGCCCTGGGCCCGAAGGTCGTCATCACGCCCTGCGCCGGCTGCGCCCGGACGTTCCGGGAGCTCTATCCGGAGCACACCGGTGTGAAGGTCCCGGCGCTCCACCTGGTCGAGTACCTGGCGCGGCTCGTCAAGGAGGGCCGGCTCAGGATAACGGGCGAGTTCAAACACACCGTGGCCTGGCACGACCCCTGCGACATCGGGCGGCACCTGGGCATCTACGAGCCGCCGCGGGAGATACTGAGGGCGATTCCCGGCCTCAGGCTCGTCGAGTTTTCCGAGAACCGCAACTTCGCCAAATGCTGCGGGGGCGGCGGGGACTTCAAGGCCTACGATACCCCTATGAGCCTGGCGATAGCGGAGAAGAGGGTGCTTGCCGCCATGGCGGCAGGGGCGGACACCATAGCGTCGGCCTGCCCGACCTGCAAGAGCAACCTCGCCCAGGCCGCGGCCAAGCTCGTCAAGGAAGGCAGGCCGAGGGTGCAGGTGATGGACATCACGGAGCTTCTGGCGAAGGTGGTCTAGGCGAGGCGGACCACTTCGCTCCTCTTCCCCGGCGTCCTCTCCTTCCGGTAGGTGCGGCAGATCCTGGTCCCGAGGCCGAGCTCGGCCACCGCCATCATCACGACCGACGAGGCGGTGGCGAAGTCGTTGTTGTCGCGCCGCGCGTCGTAGTGGTTCTCGCTGATGTGCGCCGGGAAGACGGCCCGCGTCCTCTCCGAAAGCACCTGGCGGAGGACCTGGGCGCATTGCTGGTTGCTCAGGTGGCCCGTGGGGCTGTCCACCCAGCGAAGGTAGGGCCAGTAGGCGGCGAAGGCCGGGTCGCGCAGCTTGTGCCGCAGGACGGCTTCGTGGTAGTTGGCCTCGAGCACGAGCGCGTCCGCGCCCCGGAGCAGCTCCAGGCCCTTCCGGGGCATCTGCCCGCAGTCCGTGACGTGGCCCAGGCGCCGGCCGTCGCTTTCGAACAAGAAGCCCACCGGCCTTCCGGCGTCCCTCCCTCCATGGGGGACCGGGAAGGTCGTTATGGAGATGTCCCCCACGCGGTCGGGGAAGTCGCGGCATCCGCTCACGCGCCAGAACGAGCCGCAGGCGGGCTTGTGGTCTATGGCCCGGAGGGTCTCGCGCGCCGTGAAGACCGGGACGCCGTATCTCGCAAAAAGGGTGCCGGCAGAGCGGAAATGGTCCGTGTGGGAGTGGGAGATCAGGATGGCGTCCAGTTTCCCGGGACCGGAGCCTATCTCCTCCAGGCGCTTGATGATGTCGCGCGCCGCGAGGCCGGCGTCGACGAGCAGGGCCGAGCCCCCCGACGAGACGTAGGTGCAGTTGCCGGAACTCCCGCTGGCCAGCACGCAGACCTCGAGCCCCATCGCGGAAGCCCACGGGGTGCGAATATAAATCCGTTTTGGGGGGGCCGGTGGATGCGGCCGGGAGGCCGCCCGTGACATGGGCCAAGCCCGTCCGGGTGCCCTCAGAGCCTCTCGATTCCTAGCCTCACCTTTCCGCCGGAGAGCGAGGCCTCAAGCAGGCTCCCGTCGCGCAGCGGGACCCACTCGCCCCCGGGCTCGGTGCGCTCCGAGGCCACGACCAGGCCCCTCCCGTCCGCGTCGGGCCGGTAGGTCATCTCCAGCAGGGGCCGGGGAGGGTCGACGGCGATGAGCCAGTTGTCCTGGTGCTTGGGCCTGTGGCCGTCGTACTTGCACACGGCGTAGAGCCTCTTTCCGTCCGTGAGCAGGAAGTTCAGGCTGACGTACGGGACCTTGACCTCCTTCTTCCGCTTGGCCGGCGCCTCGTCCCAGACCTTCATTATCGTCTTGAGCGAGGCCGCCAGTGCCTTCCTGACCGATTCGGTCCTCTCCAGCTCGGACCTGAGCAGCCAGAAGAGCACCTCGCTGTCGTTTTGGCCCCTCATCCTGCCCTTCCAGGCGCCCATCCTCTCCAGCGTCTCGGCCGGGAGCTTGAGCGTCCCGTTGTGGGCAAAGACCCATTTTTCGTCCGTGAAGGGCTGCTGGTTCTCGATGCGCAGAAGCCTCTCGCGGGGCAGGTTCATCGGGTTGGAGGCCTCGCGTATGTGGCCTATGACCACCGGGCCCGACGCCCTGGCGACCGCCGCCGTGAACTTATCCTTCTCATCGAATATCGCCCCGGTGCTTTGGGAAAGATCGGGTTTTCCGGGCTCCGGGTAGTAGCCCAGCCCCCAGCCGTCCCCCTGTATCCGCTTCTCGCAGGCGTTGCTCTGGGCGAGAAGCGAGGTCTCGGAGCCGACAAGGTGGCTCTCCAGGTTCACAGGGCCGGAGCCTATCGAGGCGAACAGCCTGCACATGGGACCCAAGCCTGGTCTGGGCGGTTATTAATACTTCTGTCATTTATGAAGAAAAGGCAGGAAGACAGGAAGGCAGGAAGGCAGAAAGGGGGATGGGACGGATCGGCCCTTTCTCCCTTCCTGCCCTCCCTCACTTGTGATACCGCTCGCGCAGTATGCGATGGAGGATCTTCCCTGTGGCGGTCCGGGGCATCTGGTCCGGCCGGATGAAGTCCACCGACTTCGGGCGCTTGAACGAGGCCATGCCGCTCGAGGCGCAGAAGTCGATTATCTCCTTCTCGGTGGCCTTCTGGCCCTCCTTGAGGATGACCACCGCCTTGACGGCCTCGCCCCACTTGTCGTGCGGGACGCCTATCACGGCCACGTCGAAGACGGCCGGGTGCTTGGAGACGACCTCCTCCACCTCGGTCGGGTAGACGTGCTCCCCGCCGGTGATTATCATGTTGGCCTTGCGGTCGACGAGGGTGTAGTAGCCGTCCCCGTCGATGCGGGCCATGTCCCCGGCGGAGAAGTACTCCCCGATGAACGACGATTTCGTCTTCTCGGGCATCTTGTAGTACTCCTTGAACATCATCGGCCCGCGGGAGTAGAGCTCGCCCACCTCCCCGGGCCTGACGGGCCGCCTGTTCTCGTCGAGGATGATTATGCTGTCGGTGCCGGAGCACTCCTTGCCTATCGAGCCCAGCTTCTCGAGCTGGTCCTCGGGCCGGAGCAAAGTGACCAGCCCGGCCTCGGTGGAGCCGTAGGCCTCGAAGAGCGCGGCGTTCCTGAAGAACTTCATGACGTCGAGCTTCATCTGCTGGCGCACCGGCGCCGAGGAGCAGAGTATCTGCTTCATGGAGGAGCCGTCGAACTTGCGGCGCGCCTCCCCGGGCGCGCTCAGTATGAGCGCGTAGTGCGTCGGGATGAGCGAGGTGAAGGTAACCCTCTCCCGGTCGATTATCTCCAAAAGCTCGGCGGCGTCGAAGTTGTACTCGCGGTGGACGTAGACCGCCCCGCCGATGTAGGTGAAAACGAACGAGTAGAACGTGGAGTTCACGTGGCAAAGGGGCATCACTATCATGCCGTAGTCGTGGAGCGAAAAGCCGTAGTCGACGATGTTGAGCAGGTAGAATGCAATGTACGATTCGTGCGTCCGGACGACGCCCTTGGGCCTTCCAGTGGTGCCGGAGGTGTAGAGCTGTATCCACACATCCTGCGGGTCCACCCTGACAGCGGGCTCGTCGGCGGAGCCGGACGAGAGCACCTCCTCGTAGGACAGGTAGCCGTCGTGCCTGCTGTCGGAGATGGCGATGAAGGAGCGGGCCGACCCGAGCTTCTGACGGAACCCGTTGACCGTCCCGACGAACTTCTCGCCGACGACGATCGCCTTGGCGTCCGAGTTGTCGACGACGTACTCCATGTCGCCGGGCGAGATGCGCCAGTTGATGGGCACGGCGACCATTCCCGCCTTGGCCGTGGCGGCGTAGAGCTCCATGAACTCCAGGCAGTTGTGCGACAGGACGCAGAGCCGGTCGCCCTTGCCCAGCCCCAGCTTCATGAGCCCGTTGGCCAGCCGGCAGGAGCGCTCGTTGTACTGCGAGAAGGAAAGCTCGCGGCGGGCGTCCTTCAGGGCGCGTTTTTGCGAAAACTTGCGTGCATTGACGCGCAGGATCTCTCCCAGGTTCAACCAGGCAGCCATCATCCTTCCCCCGGGACGGAGCGCCCGCCCCGCCTCTCATAGGGCCTCGTCGTAGATAAAATTTGTTTGACGTGGGTTGGCTAGACAATAGAATACAGGGTGCCGGGTGCAGGGTGCCGGGAACGACGAGGGTTCAGGGTTCAGGGACGAGCGCAAGATAACGCCCCGTACCCTGAACCCTCGTCGTTCTGCCCTGAACCCTGACCCCTCGTCCGCTTCCCCCGCACCCCGCACCCTGCACCCTGCACCCGGTTTAGAGCCCCGGCTGCCAGCTCGTCCCGTCCTGGTAGAACGGCAGGTAGATGAGCTTGGCGTGCTGGACATCGACCTGGTAGCGGATGTTCTGCATCACGCCGGGCTTTTCGGCCTCGAATGTGAGTATCAGGAAGTCGGCGAGCTTGCGCGCCGCCTCCTCGTCCACGGCCACGGGCATCCGGTCGCCGACGAAGCGCTCGGTGCCTCTGTACTGGGGCGGGCTGGTGGTCAGGTCCTGGGCCATCCGCTTGAAGACGTCCGGGGGGAGCTCTATGGCCGGCACGAAGATGAATATGCTGCCGCCCCGGCCGCCGCCGGAGGCCATGTTCACGAGCCGCGCGGCCCAGCCGCCGGAGACCTGCTCGCTGAATATCGTGACGTTGCAGAACAGCCGCCAGAACGGCAGGTGGAACTTGCGAAGGGGGAGCTCTTTTTGGAACTCGGCGATCTCGTACTCGATCACCACCGGCCCGCCCTCAGTCCGGTAGTGCATGGTGCGGCACTCGTCGCAATATACCACCGTGTCCTTGAACTTGGAGTACGACGGCTTGCCGCACCGGGGGCACTTGACCTGGGAGACCTTCATGGCTGGACCCCCCCGACGTTCAGCTTGGATATGTTGAGACCCCCGAGGTAGGCCTTGGGGATGTCGCCCTCCACCACCTCGGAGCCGTGGCGGAAGAACATCCAAGAAAGCCCGAACACGATCAATCCGGCCACGACCAGGGCCCACCCGATGTCGGAGCCGGCGAGCCCCCACATGCCGCCGATGCCGGTCATGATCCCCCCGGCGGCGCTCCCGCCGGTCATTATGGCGGCCCGGTAGAGCGGGTCGCCCGGGGCGCGCCCGGAGATGGTCTGCCCCGTCACGCCGTCGACCGTGGCGAAGTAGGACCGGCCGGCGTACTCGTAGCGGCCTATCCAGACGGGGTAGAAGACCAGCCCCAGGTACCTGGGGACGACGTGGATCTTCTCGAATGTTATCTTGGGCACATTGGCGCTCTGTCGGGCCATGTTGCGGATGGAGGTCTCGCCCTGGGACCTGGCGTCGGTGGCGGAGGTGGTCGCCTCGAAGGTTGGTATCGAGCCCTCCTCGTGGAGCAGGGCCTCACCGCGCAGGTTGCGAAGGCTCTTGATGCCCAGGTCGCCGGCGTCGCAGGCTATCTGGGACCACTCGAAGTCGCGCAGCACCATGCGCTCCATGTCGATGCGCTCGACGTGCACCCTGCCCTGCGAATCGGTGCGCCGGCGCTCCTCGTACCCGCACACCCAGCCGGCGGCGCGGGCGCTCATGCGCCAGAAGGGCAGGTAGATGGGGTAGAGCTCGGTGATGGCCGCCCTGGCGGTCAGGTCCCGGGCCTTCAGGCCCTTTCCGAACCAGTTTTTGAGCACGCCGGTCGCCTGCTGCTCGGCGACGTTGCTCTTGAACGTGGTCTTGAAGACCCCGCCCTCGCCCTCCACGCCGAGCAGCGCGTCGCAGTACTTGCAGTTCGTGAGCTTGGCGCCCTCCTCCATGGACAGGGCGCCCCCGCAGGACGGGCAGCTCAGGTTTATGGACAGTTCGGGCATTTCCCACCTCACAGGTTCTTTGCTACATAATATCCGCCGGCGAAGATGGCTATGGCGGTAGGTATCGCGGCGACCAGGCCCCAGGGGAAGAACAGGCCCTCGATGGCGAACACCACGAAGCTCACCGCCCCTATTATGAAATAGGGCGCGGCCTGCCGGGGCGGGTAGTCCGTGGCGAATATCTCGCCGGAGGAGCCGTCCACGACGGCCATGAACTTCTGGCCCTTGTAGGCGTACTCCATCACCCAGGTTGGGAAGAACACCAGCGCCTGCTCCAGGGGCTTGCCGGGCAGGCTGTCCAGGTAGGCCAGCATGTCCATGTCGGGCTTGATCAGCTCGGCGTTCTCGACGGAGTACTTCTGGTCGAAGACCTTGAGGTCCCCGGGCGGTATCTTCAGGTTGCGCATGCCCGGCAGGGTGGTGGACCTGGCGGGCCGGACGAGCACCTGCTCCTTGCCCCCGACGTCGCGCCTGAACATGTACACGGGGAAGTAGGACTGGCGCAGCACCGAGACATGGGCCTGCGCCTCGAGGTCGCGCGCCATCCGGGAGCCGGCGCTCCACCGCTTGAACGTGGACTGGGCCTGGGTGGCGTTGAGCATGAAGGGGATGATGTAGAAGAACCCGGCCCCGCTCTTGTCTATGAAAATCTGGGAGTCGCAGTACTTGCACTTGGCGATCCTCTCGCCGGGGTCTATGTCGACGGGGGCGCCGCACTTGGTGCACTTGACTCCGGCCAACGCCAACTCCTCGGCCACGTGCATCGGGCTCCCAGCACAAAAAGCTTGTTAATGGGAAACGCGATGCGCGACGGATGGCCCAGAAGGTCTGGTTCGCCGGCGCCCGGGCCCGGGGCGAGGGGCAGAACAAGGTGAACCGGATAAGGGAGCTCTTCGACGCCGCCGGGTTCGGGGCCCTCGTGGAGAGGGACGACCTCGTCGCCGTGAAGCTCCATTTCGGCGAGCGTGGCGGGGACGCCCACATCCGGCCGCCCCTCGTGCGGCAGGTGGTGGACAAGGTGAGAGAGCGCGGCGGCAAGCCCTTCCTGACGGACACGGCGACGCTCTACTCGGGCAGCCGGGGGAACGCCGTGGACCACGTCTGGACGGCGGCCGGGCACGGGTTCGACCTGGCGGTGGTCGGGGCCCCGGTCATTATGGCCGACGGCCTGAGGGGCACCAATGTCTCGACCGTCGAGATCAACAAGAAGCATTTCAAGCGGGTCAGCATCGCCTCCGACATCGTCTCGGCGGACTGCCTCATCGGCCTGGCCCACTTCAAGGGCCACATGCAGGCCGGCTTCGGGGGGGCGATGAAGAACCTGGCGATGGGGTGCGCCCCGCCGGCCGGCAAGCGCGACCAGCACGGCTCGCGGGCCCTGACCGGTGACAACTGCGCGGCCTGCGGCGCGTGCGAGGAGGCCTGCCCGGAGAAGGCCATAAGGGTCGTCGGCAAGCGGTCGCAGGTCGACAAATCGAGATGCTCCGGCTGCGGCGAGTGCATGACCGTCTGCCCCAACGGGAACATAGAGTTCGACTGGGAGACCGAGGCGGGCCCCTTCGGCGAGCGCCTGGTGGAGTACGCCTGCGGCTCGATATTGAACAAGCGGAAGAAGGTCGGGTTCATCAATTTCCTGCTCTCCATATCGCCGGAGTGCGACTGCGTGCCCTGGAGCGATTCGCCCATCGTGCCCGATATCGGCATGTTGGCATCCACGGACCCGGTGGCCCTCGACAAGGCGAGCTACGACCTGGTCAACATGCAGGCGGGGCTCCCCAACAGCGCCCTCAAGACCAGCCATTCCCCGGGCCAGGACAAGTTCAAGGACATATGGCCGCGCATTGACGGCAGCGTGCAGTTCAGGCACGCCGAGAGGATAGGGCTGGGGACGGCGGATTACAAGCTGGTCGAGCTCTGAACCGGCCCGGGCATCGCCCGAAAATCATTATATGGCCGATGCGCGCTCGGTGGCCCGGAGCTGGAAATGTGCCGCCCAGGGTAGTCCTGCTTTGCGGAAGCCCCCGTCCCAAGGGCAACACCAGGCAGATACTCGAGGAGTGCGCCAAGGTCCTCGAAAGGGAGCACGTCGAGGGGGAGATAGTCTCCCTGGCCGGCAAGAGGATAGAATCCTGCACGGCCTGCTACCGGTGCAACAAGGAGAAGAGGTGCCACCTCGAGGACGATTTCGAGCCCATCATGAACAAGGTCAAGGAGGCGCAGGGCTTCATCGTCGCCTCTCCGGTCTACTTCGGCACGGCGCGCGGCGACGTCATGAACCTGCTCCAGAGGCTGGGGATGGTCTCGCGCTCTGGCGGCGGCTGGATGGCGGGGAAGGTCGGCGGACCCATAGCCGTCGCCCGCCGCGGCGGCCACACCCTGACATTGCAGGAGATGACCATGTTCTTCATGATCTGCGACCTGATAGTGCCGGGCTCGACCTACTGGAACATGGTCATCGGCCGCAACCCGGGCGAGGCCCTCAACGACAAGGAAGGCATGGACACCGTCCGCCACTTCGCCGGGAACGTCGCCCGCCTGATCCTCAAGCTGGGCCAATGACCCCCCGCACCCTGCCCCCTGCCCCCTGCACCCCGTCCGTGCCATTTGCCCCTTGCCCCGTTCGCCCTTTGTATCAAATATTTTATATATTGAAGCCACCTCATAGTTCCCAGGCAGATTCGGGGCTGCATCCATGTCGCGTATTGTCCGGTCGTCTGGCGCAGTGCTGGTCCTCCTGGCCATGGTCCTTTCCACCACGGCGTCGCCCCTCCTGGGCGGTTCGCCCGGCGAGGAGGGCGGAGGGGGCGATGTACCGCCGGCCGTTCCGCGCTCCGGCGGCGGCGAGGGAGGCGCCTCGCCGAGCGCCGCGGGCGACCTCATCTACGCCATCCTGTGCCCCGCCGTCTTCAAGGACTACCTGGCCCCGCTCGCCCAGTGGAAGACCAGGAAGGGCATGAACGCCGAGATCTTCACCCTCGAGCAGATGCTGGGGGCGTACGTCGGGGACCCCGCCGTCCCCGAGTTCGCCCAGGTCCACCAGTACCTGCGCAAGCTCTATCAGAACAACCCCGATTTCAAGTGGGCGCTCATCGTCGGGGACGGGGACGCCGACGCCGAGACCTTCCCGGTACCGTACATCTTCACCAACGCCTCCCACGACCCCGTCATGGGGGACAACACCATCCTGGACCTGGTCCCGTCGGACGTGATGTACTCCGGCCTGGAGCGCGACTGGTACCGCGACTACACCTCGGAGCGCTGGTGGGAGAGCCGCGACGAGGACTGGACCCCGGAGGTCTACGTCGGCCGCTGGCCCGTGAAGTCGGCCTCAGAGGTCACGAACAACGTCAACCGGGTCCTCAACTACGAGAAGAGCCCCCCGGGCGGCGACTGGATAAGCTCGGCGCTCTTCGCCGGCGCGCTCTACGACTACCCCAACAACGTCGACCCCGAGCCGACCAACTGGAGCGACGGGTGGTACCAGTGGCCCCACGACAACGGCCGCACCGTGATGCTCGAGTGCGCCGACCTCTTCCCGCCGGGCATGACAAAGAAGATGATGTTCGACTATGATCAGCAATACGGCGGCAACTACAATCCCGCCAACGACAACCTGTCCGCGGCCCTCTTCAAGGCCGAGTTCAACAAGGGCTACTCGCTCGTCACGACCGCCTCCCACGCCTGGATAAGCGGCAACGGGATCAATTCCTACGAGGGCAACGGTGCGGAGCCGCCAAGCGCCTACTCAGCGGGCTTCGAATCGTTCTTTTTCTGGACGGACGCCGCCTCGGTCACGAACGGCGGCAGGCTCCCCCTGATGTACTCCTCCGCCTGCGACGCCGCCAATTTCACGACATTCTTCTATCCCTATCCCGGCGAGAACCGGGACCGGTCCCTCGAGCAGCTCCTCAAGAACCCCAACGGGGGCGCCATCGGGTTCATCTCGGCCACCAACGGCGACTTCTGGAACCCGACCGAGGGCAACTGGTGGCTCGAGAAGAACTTCTGGCAGCAGTTCTTCGACGGCTCCTACCGGCCAGGAGAGGCGCTCTACAAGAGCAAGGTGGCCTACGACGCCTACCTTCGGAGCATCGGGCGCAACACGGACCTGCCGCGCATCCGCCAGAACAAGGCAATCTATTGCCTGCTGGGCGACCCGGAGGTGCCCGTTTGGACCGCGGCGCCCGGCACCCTGTCCGTCGACGCCCTGCCCCAGCTCCACACCGTCCCGCAGGAGGTCTCAGTCACCGTCCGGGACGCCTCCACCTCCCAGCCCGTCAAGGGCGCGATGGTCGCCCTCACCGCCGGGGGGACCTTCGCCCGCGGGTTTTCGGACGCCTCGGGCGTCGCCAGGTTCACGGTCGACCCGGCCGACCCGGGCACGGTCAACGTCACGGTCACGGCCCACAACTACCTGCCCTTTGAGACAACCGCCGGCGTCCTGCTCTCCCCGGCCGACCTCACCCTCAGGTCCGATGATATCTCGGTCAAGGGCGCCGGGCCGGTGATACGCGTCGGGGAGGAGGTGGAGGTCTCGGCGGTCATCCACAACGTCGGCCGCATGGGGGCGTCGGGCGTGCTGGTGCGGTTCCACCAGGGGGACTTTCGCGCCGGCGGCACGCTCATCGGCTCGGCGACCATCCCGTCCATCGGTCCCCGCAGCAACGGCACGGCCCGGATCACCTGGACGGTGCAGGCCGGCCCCGACGAGATATTCGTCGTGGCGGACCCGGACGGCACCGTCCCGGAGTTCCGCGAGGACAACAACGTCGCCTCCGCCAGGATGGTCGCCTCCGGGCTGGACCTCTCCATCTCGGACCAAGACATCGCCTTCGAGCCGGTGGCCATCATCGACGGCCAACCGGTGGCCGCGGCCGGCTCCACCTTGACGCTCACCGCCACGGTGCACAACACCGGCACGGAGACCGTGGCCACCTGCTACGTGCGGTTCTTCGACGGGGACCCGGCCGGGACGGGCGTGCCCATCGGGGGCGACCTGCGCCTCGCCAACCTGCCCTCGGGCGGGGCCGCCAACGCCAGCGTCGCCTGGAACGGCACCACGCCCGGCACCCACGAGATATTCGTGTGGGTGGACCCGCTGGGCTTCCTGGCCGAGTACGACGAGGGAAACAACCTCGCCCGCCGGACGCTGGGCACGAGCTCCCCGCCGTTGTTCGTGATGGACATCGGGGAGCAGTCCACGGACGAGGACCGGCCCCGCAATGCGTTCATGGACCTCACGCTTTACGTGACGGACCCGGACAACGATGTGGCCTCGCTGGTCTTCCGGATAGCCTCCCAGACGGCCCCCGAGGCCGACGTGACCGTGACCGCAGGCGGGCTGCTCAGCGTCCGGCCAGAGCCCGACTGGAACGGCCGGTCGGTGGTGACCGTGGGCGTATCGGACGGCGTCTCCGAGGTGTTTTCGGACTTCAACATGACCGTCAGGCCGGTAAACGACGCCCCGCTCATCGAGCCGATCCCCGACACGCAGCTCGAGGTCGGCCGGACCTACCACATCTCCGTGAACGCCAGCGACATCGACGAGGGGGACACCCTCGCCTATTCGGCCGGGACCACCCTCTTCTCCATCGACCGGGCCACAGGGCGGATAGCCTACACGCCGGCGGCGGCGCACGTGGGCAAGCACGCCGTTACGATGACCGTGACGGACTCCGGGGGCCTGACGGCCTCGACGGTCTGGAGGTTCAACGTCACCCGCTCCAACAGCGCCCCCGTGCTTCTGGTCCCGGCCGACCTCGTGCTCAACGCCCGCGAGGGCCGGCCCTTCCACTTCAAGTTCAACGCCTCGGACGCCGAGGGAGACGCGCTCATCTTCTCGGACGACAGCCCCTTCTTCGACATAGACCCGGCGACCGGCGAGGTGAGCTTCACCCCGCCCAAGGGGAGCTCCGGGGTCCACTTCTTCAACATCACCGTGCGGGACGCCCCCGGGCTCTCCCAGACGAGGATGTTCACGCTCAACGTGACCGCGCCGGTCATCATCGACGGCAAGGTCTCCGGGACCGGCTGGCAGCTCCCGCTCTTGCTGGTCCTCGCGCTGGCCGGTGCCGCCGCCGCAGGTGCAGCAGCCGTGCTCAGGCGCCGGTCGGGCCGGATGTCCGAGTCCGACGAGAGGGCCCGCTACGAGGAGCTCTACGGGGCCGGGACGTACGACAGCGCCAGCAAGAGCCGGTCGAGCTCGCTCGCCGAGTTCAGGCAGAAGCAGAAGGTCGAAACTGCGGCCGCCCCCTCCGAGGACTTCTCGGCGGAGCGGCGGGAGCACGAGGCCGCCGGCCGCAAGTGCCCCAAGTGCGGCTCGTTGAAGATCCAGACCTTCCCCGACGGCGGGGCGATCTGCAACAACTGCGGCAAGATGTTCCAGATTTAACAAAAGCTTGGACACGGGAGAAAGGCAGAAAGGGAGGAAGGCAGAAAGGGACGGGGAAAGGATTCGGGGGCTTGTCCCAAGTGTGATTTACTTTTTAAAAGTGGAGCTTTGCGTTGTTTCTGACTCTCCGGACTGGAGCCCGGGTCTCCACCGTTTCCCATATCGATCGGCCACGGTATGACCTCCGGTTTATACCTCTTGAATCTGCCCTTTCTGCCATCCTGCCTTCCTGCCATCCTGCCTTCCCTTTCTGCCTTTCTGCCTTTCTGCCTTCCTGCCCTCTCCCCTTCCACCCCCAATCGTTCGAACCTTGTCCTATTTTTCGACGATTGTCCGATAACGTATTTAAGCGGGGTCCCCCGAGTCGATGCCGGGAAGAAAACCAGGGGGCGAAGAAGATGCGGAGGATGCTTGCGGCTGTGTTCGGGGTGTTGATGGTGAGCGTGTCGTTGGCCGGGCTGGCCCTGGCTTTGGATCCATTGGATCCCCAGGACGCCAAGTGGGATTCAGACCAGGACGGATTGACCAATCTGCAGGAGTTCCTGCACGGGACGGACCCGTTCAACCCTGATTCCAACGGTGACGGAATAGACGACGGATGGACCGCCTATTTCGACGAGAACAGGGCCTTCTGGCCGGCGGACCACTGGCTCCATGACGAGTTCGCCATCTATGATGTCGATGGCGATGGCGTGAAGGATGTCAATGTCGACCCGGCGTACAAGTTCGATCCTACTATCGAGACGGGGATAGCGCTCGACTGCCCGGACACCGATGGCTGGAGCAATCTCATGGAATACAGGATGGGCACTGACCCGACGAACCCGGATACCGACGGCGACAAGCGCGTCGACGATGTCGACCCGGAGCCACTGATACCGGACCCGAAGGCCGGGCCCGGCAACGACGGCGTTGACGGCGACAACAGCGGCCAGGGCCAGGGGCAGGGCCAGGGCCAGGGCCAGGGGCAGGGCCAGGGCCAGGGCCAGGGGCAGGGCCAGGGCCAGGGGCAGGGCCAGGGCCAGGGGCAGGGCCAGGGCCAGGGGCAGGGCCAGGGCCAGGGGCAGGGCCAGGGCCAGGGCCAGGG